>Ga0070675_100005065_pt1 | contig 10059 bp, 6 predicted proteins | sample KBSM43metaG_FD_65343 | JGI IMG/M metagenome (GOLD analysis project Ga0070675, IMG submission 65343) | Miscanthus rhizosphere microbial communities from Kellogg Biological Station, Michigan, USA - KBS M4-3 metaG | ecosystem: Host-associated > Plants > Roots > Rhizosphere > Soil ...
AGTCCTCCGAACACATCCGCTTTGCGTCGTCGGTGTACGGCGCGCCGCTGCGGCCGGCCCTGAAGTCCGGCTTTGCCTACTCCGATTGCACGGTCGACGACAGCCGGCTCGTGATCCTGAACGCGAAGGATGCCGCCCTGCGCGGGGCCGACGTTCGGGTCGGCCACCGCCTGGTGCGCGCGACGCGACAGGGCAGCGAGTGGCGCGCCGACATCCATTGCGCGGCGACCGGTGCATCGCACGTCGTGAACGCGCGGGTCCTCGTCAACGCGGCGGGTCCCTGGGTGGCCGAACTGCTCGACGGGGCGCTCGGAATCAAGAGCCGCCAGCCGGTGCGACTCGTCAAGGGAAGTCACATCGTCGTAAACCGCCTCTACGAGGGCGAACACGCCTACGCGCTCCAGCATACGGACCGGCGCCTGGTGTTCGTGATCCCTTATCTGGATGACTACACGCTGATCGGCACCACCGACGTTCCCTGGCGCGGCGCGCCTGGAGCGGTGACGATCGCGCCGGAAGAGACGGAGTATTTGTGCCAGGTCGTGAACCGCAATTTCGAGCGGCAGATCGGCCCGGCCGACGTCGTCTGGAGTTTCGCGGGTATCCGGGCCTTGCAGGACGATGGTTCAGCCAAGGCCTCGGCCGTCACCCGCGACTACGTGCTCGAGCTGGACGCGGCCGCAGGCCACGCGCCGGTGCTCTCGGTGCTCGGCGGAAAAATCACGACTTACCGGCGCCTCGCGGAACTCGCACTTGAAAAACTCGCACCCCACCTCGGCCGCATGCGCGAACCGTGGACTTCGACGACTCCGCTGCCGGGCGGCGATTTCGCCGGCGGCGATATCGATGCCTTCATCGCCGTGCTGCGCAGCCGCTGGCCGTTCCTGGGCGAATTCGAGAGCCGCCGCCTGGCCGCCGCGTATGGCACGCGCAGCTTGCAGCTTCTGGAGCGGGTTCAATCCCGGGCGGACATGGGCGAGGAGTTCGGCGGCGGCATGACGCGCATCGAGGTCGATTACCTGGTGCGCGAGGAGTGGGCGCGCTCGGCTGAAGATATCGCATGGCGGCATTCGAAGTCCGGCCTCCGCGCCACTGCGGCGGACCTGCAGCGGCTGCGCGACTACCTCGGAGAATGACTTACGTGCGGTGGCGCAGCGTCAGCGAAACGAAGAAAATCGTGAGCACGCAGCAGGCGACCATCGTGATGAACACGCCGCTCCAGTCCCAGCGATCCGCGATCCAGCCGACGCCCGTGCCCGCGATCGCCGAGCCGAACACGTAACCGAAGAGACCCGTGAGGCCGGCGGCCGTGCCGGCCGCCTTCTTCGGCACGAGGTCGAGCGAATGCAGGCCGATCATCATGATCGGCCCATAGATCAGGAATCCGATCGCGAACAGCGCCGCGTAGTCGATCCAGAGCGGTCCATGCAGGTTGAGTGCGTACACGATCACCGCGATGAGCGTCAGTACCATGAACAGGATCGTCATCGGCGCGCGCCGCCCCTTGAACCAGCGATCCGACAGCCAGCCGCAGGCGATTGTCCCGGGGATGGCCGCGAATTCGTAGAGAGACCAGGCGGTGCTCGATTCGTTGAACGAGAATCCCTTCGCCGTCTCGAGGTAGGTCGGGATCCAGTTCACGACGCCGTAGCGCACGAAATATGCGAAGGCGTTCGCGATTGCGATGGCCCACAGGTAGCGGTTCGGCAGCACGTATTTCAGGAAGATTTCGCGAAACGGGAGGATCTGCTCGTCCGCGTCGCTGTAGCTCGGCGGGTAGTCGTCCTTGTACTTCTCGATCGGCGGCAAGCCTTTCGACTGCGGCGTGTCCTCCAGCAGGAAGAAAACGCCGATCGCGATGGTCGCGGCGATGAGCGCGTTGAAGTAGAACTTCGCCCCCCAGTCGCCGAACAGCACGAAGCCGCGCAATGCGAAGTACGCGATCAGCGCACCGCCGACGTTGTGCGCCGTGTTCCACGTCGAGACCGTGAGCCCGCGCTCCCTGAGGCTGAACCAGTGCACCATGTCCTTGCCGCAGGGCGGCCAGCCCATGCCCTGCACCCAGCCGTTGACCGCCATGATGGCGATGATTGCGAGGAGTGAGGCGGACAACGCGTCGATCAGCCCGAACGCCGCCATCAACGCGCTCGAGAGCAGGAGTCCGAGCGGCAGGAAATATTTCGGATTGCTGCGATCGGAGACCGAGCCCATCAGGAATTTCGACAGGCCGTAGGTGACTGACAGCGCGGTCAGCGCCGTGCCGAGCTCGGCCTTGCTGTACTCCGCGTGGGCCTCGAGCAGGTCGGGGATCGCGAGCGCGAGGTTGTTGCGGACAAGGTAGTAGCCCGCGTAGCCGACGAAGATGCCGGTGAACACGCGCCGGCGCAGGCGCCGGTATTCCGGATCCACGCGCTCGGCCGGCAGCTCCGGCGCGAACGCCGCCGGCTTCAGGAAGCCGATCATTTTCCCGGTGTCGGCGGCGGTACGGCGATGCCCTTCGACACCAGCAGCGCGCGGAGTACATCCGGGCGATCGCTGATCATCCCGTCCACGCCCGCAGCCAGCGCGTTCGCCATGTCCTTCGGATCGTTCACGGTCCACGGAATCACCGTGAGACCGAGCGCATGCGCCTCGGCGATCACGCCGGGCGTGAGGTCGAGCGCGTCCGGCGACCACACCTTCGCGCCGACGGCGACGACCGCCTTCGGCACCGAGCCGCCATGGTCGTCCACGTCGATTCCGCCGAGCCACGGTGAAGCGCCGGGCTTGCCGACCTCCACCGTGTCGTAGCCTGGCTGCTGGTCGGTCAACGCGACGGTCGCGATCTCCGGCGCGAGCCTGCGCACGAGGGCCAGCGTGCGCCAGTCGAAGGACTGGATCGTGACGCGCGACGTCATGCCCGCCTCGCGGATCACGGCGACGATCGCCTCGACCATGGCCTTCGGCTCCACGGTCAACGCCGGTTGCAGCGGATCGATCTTGGTCTCGATGTTGAGGCGCACGGTCCGGTTGCCGCTTTTCTCGACGAGCGCGAAGAGGTCCTTGAGACGCGGGATGCGCTCGCCGTCCACGGCTTGCTGTTCCGGGAACCGGGCGGCGTAGTCGCTTCCCGGCCGGAGCCTGCCTACGTCAAACGCCTGGAGCTGCTCGTACGTCAGCGTGACGAGCGGCGCCCCGGCGCCCACCAGGAACTTGCCGTCCGCGCCGCGGGTGATGTCCGGATTCAACGCCGAGTCGTGGCTCACGACGACAACGCCGTCCCGCGTCACACCGCAGTCGAGTTCGAGTGTCGCGACGCCAAGCTCGAGCGCATGACGAAACGCAGCCAGCGTATTTTCCGGGCGCAGCCCGCGCGCGCCGCGGTGCCCTTGCAGATCGAACACGGCTGGCTCCTCCGCTTTCGCGATGGTCGTGAGACCCGGTCCACAGCCGCAGGCCAGGACGAACACGCAGGCGGCGAGAATCGGTTTCATCATGCAGGCAGCCTCGAGGCGTGGCGCGGAGACAGCGCGCCGATGATCTCGGTCTCGCCCACGACGCCGAGCACCCGGCCGCCCTCGGCGAGCAGCACCGGATGGCCGGTTCGCCGGCGCAGGTGGATGAGGGACTGCAGCGTCATCGCCGCAGGGGCAACGAGAATGGCGCGCTCGTCCTCGGAGCAGGCGTCCTCGTCTTCGACGACGCGAAAGGGATGAGGCGCCCCGTCGAGGTGTATTTCCCTTGGCAGATGGCCGGGGTCCAGCCTCAGCGCATAGCGCCGTGCCGCGTCGAGGAAAAGGACGCCGTCCGCGCCGGCAAGCATCTCGCGCCCACGCATGATCATGGCGCCCGTCAGCACCTTGAGCGGATTCATGCGCCTCACGAACTCGGCGACGTAGTCGTCCGCGGGGCGCAGCACGATGTCCTGGGCAGCGCCCGTCTGCACGATGCGGCCGTGGCGCATGATCGAGATCCGGTCGCCGAGCCTGAGCGCCTCGTCGAGGTCATGGCTCACGAAGAGGATGGTTTTCTTCACGCGCGCCTGCACCGCGAGGAGCTCGTCCTGGAGCTTGTCGCGGATGAGCGGGTCGAGGGCCGAAAACGGTTCGTCCATCAGCAGGATGTCCGCATTGGTCGCAAAGGCGCGCGCGAGCCCGACGCGCTGCTGCATGCCGCCTGAGAGTTCGCTGACGTGGCGGTCTGCCCAGGGCGTGAGGCCGACGAGCTCGAGCTGGCGTGCGACGTTTTCCTTCTGCGCCTCCGCCGTCTCGCCGCGGATCTCGAGGCCGAAGCCGACATTCTCGGCCACCGTGCGCCAGGGCAGAAGGCCGAACTGCTGGAACACCATCGCGATGCGGCCACGCCGCAGGCGCCGCAGGTCCTCGGCGCTGCAACGGCCGACGTCGATCGCCCCGCTCGCGTCGTTGACGAGAACCTGCCCGCGCGTTACGGGATTGAGGCCGTTCGCCGCGCGCATGAGCGTGGACTTGCCGGATCCCGACAATCCCATCATCACGCAGATCTCGCCCGCCTCGATGGCAAGGCTCGCGCCGGAGACGCCGACCACCACGCCGCAAGCCGCGGCAATCTCCTCGCGGCTCTCGCCGGCGTCGAGCCGCGCAAGCGCCTGTTGCAGCGCGCGCTCGCCTTTGCGGCCGCGTTCGCGTGGGAAAAGGATGTCGACGCCCTTGAACTCGATGGCCGCGTTCATTCCGGCGGCCCGCCATGGCCGGGCCGGCTGATGCGGTCCAGGATAATTGCGAGCAGCACGATCGCGATGCCCGCTTCGAATCCGACGTCGATCTGCACGCTGTTGAGCGCGCGGACGACCGGCACACCGAGGCCGCCGGCTCCGACCAGCGCGGCGATCACGACCATCGAAAGGGAGAGCATGATGCACTGCGTGACGCCGGCGAGGATCGTCGAACGCGCACTCGGCAGCTCGATCTTCCACAGGCGCTGCATGGGCGTCGCGCCGAAGGCGTCGCCGGCCTCGAGGAGCGTCCGCGGCACGGAAGAGATGCCGAGGTGCGTCAGGCGGATCGGCGCGGGCACGGCGAAGATCACGGTCGAGATGAGGCCCGGCACCACGCCGAGCCCGAACAGCACGAGCGTCGGGATGAGATACACGAAGGTCGGCAGCGTCTGCATCAGGTCGAGCACCGGGCGAAGCGCCGCGAACAGCCGCGGGCGGTGTGCGGCCGCGATCCCGACCGGCACGCCGATCAGCGTCGAGAAGAGCGCCGAGACGAAGACGAGAGACAGGGTCTCGAGCGTCGCCGCCCAGTAGCCCTGGTTCATGATGAACAGGAGGCTCGCGACGACGAACACGACGAGCGCGATCGAGCGATGCAGGAACCAGGCGATGACGCCGACCAGGAGGATCAGGACGAAGCCCGGGACTGCCGCGAGTGCGGCGTTCACGCCGTCCACCGAGCCCTGGATCACGGTCGAGATGCCGGCGAAAAATCCCTTGCCGTGCCCCTTGACGTAGCCGATCGCGGAGGCGATGACGGCGCCGAGCGGGATCTTGTGTTCCATCACCCAGGCCTCGAAGCCGCGCGCCGGCCTGGTACCGGTCGCAGCGTTCGCCGCGCCTGCGAGCGGCGCAGGCGACCCGTCGAACGTCGTCACGCCGTCGAACCAGGGCCTGAGCGCCTCCGGATGCGCCTTGAGCCATTCCGCAGCCGCAGCCTCAGGCGTGAGCTTGCGCTCGAGGATGCCGGCCATGATCTCGCTTTCGGCGCGCAGCGTGAACTTGAGGTTTCGCACCAGCCGCCCGACGTTCGGGCATTGCTGGAGGTACCCTGCGCGGACATTGGTGTAGACCGTGGCGCCGCCGTAGTTCGGACCGAAGCTCGAGTCGCCGCCGGTGAGGTAGCGCATGTCGAAGCGCGTGTTCATCGGGTGGGGCTCCCAGCCGAAGAACACGATCGGCCGCTTCGCGGCGACCGCACGCTCGACCTGCGAGAGCATGCCCTGCTCGCTCGACTCGACGAGCTTGAAGTCGCCGAGCCCGTACTGGTTCTCCTTGATCAGCGTCAGCACGAGGCGGTTGCCGTCGTTGCCGGGCTCGATGCCGTAGATCTCGTGCTTGAGCTCCGGCGCGAATCGCTTGATGTCGCTGAAATCGCGCAGCCCCGCGTCGTAGAGATAGGCCGGAACGGCGAGGGTGTACTTCGCGCCGTCGAGGTTCGCGCCGATCACCTCGACCGAACCATCGACCTGATACGGCTGCAAGTCCGCGGCTTGCGCGGGCATCCAGTTGCCGAGGAACACGTCGATGTCACTGTTCTTGAGCGAGGCGTAGGTGACCGGCACCGACAGCACGGTGACGGCCGGCTGGTATCCCAGCATCCGCACGAGGTGGCTCGCGAGGCCCGTCGTCGCCGTGACGTCCGTCCAGCCGATGTCCGAGAAACGCACGACGCGGCAGGACGCCGGGTCCCCTTCAGCGCGCGCCGCGAACGGCAGGCAGGCGAACATCGCCAGGCAGCCGGAGAGCAGCAGCCGGGCCGCGCTTGACCTGACCGACCGGCTCAAGAATGATCGTTCAGCAGGGCATCCGCTGCGCACGCCGTTCCCCCCCCGAAACCCGCGCTAGTCTCGCAGAACTCCCTATGTCTGACGAATTGCTGATCACCACGAACCCCGCGACCGGCGAAAAGCTCGCCGAGCTCCCCATGGCCGGTCCCGCCGAGGTCGAGGCCGCGGTGGCCGCTGCCCGCGCAGCGCAGCCCGCCTGGGCCGCGCTTGCCGGGGCCGAACGCGCTCGCATCCTGCGCCGCGCCGCCGAGATCCTGCGCAGGAAGAACGATGCACTCGCGGAGCTCGAGACCCGCGACACGGGCAAGCCCATCCAGGAAACCCGCGTCGTCGACGTGATCTCCGGCGCGGAATGCCTCGAGTACTTCGCGGCGCTCGCGCAGAGTGCAGCCGGCGAGCACATCGACCTCGGTCCGGCCGCCTGGGGCTACACGCGCCGCGAAGCGATCGGCATCACCGCCGGCATCGGCGCCTGGAATTACCCACTCCAGATCGCCTGCTGGAAATCCGCGCCCGCGCTCGCCTTCGGCAACGCGATGATCTTCAAGCCGGCGAGCCTGACGCCACTCACGGCGATTGAACTCGAAAAGGTCTACCGCGAGGCGGGCCTGCCGGCCGGCATCTTCCAGGTTGTTCAGGGCCATTCACCGACCGGCCGCGCGCTCTCGCGCCATCCCGCGATCCGCAAGGTCTCGCTGACCGGCTCCGTCGGCACCGGCAAGGCGGTGATGAACGACGCCTCGACCCAGGTCAAGGCCGTGACGCTCGAGCTGGGCGGCAAGTCGCCGATCATCGTTTTCGACGATGCGAAGATCGACCAGGCCGTCTCCGGCGCGCTGCTCGGCAATTTCTATTCCGCGGGCGAGGTCTGTTCGAACGGCACGCGTGTCTTCGTCCACCGGAAGGCGAAAGCCGAGTTCCTGAAGAAGCTCGCCGCGCGCGTCGGTGCCATGAGGATCGGCGATCCGATGGACCCGGCGACGCAGGTGGGCTCCCTCATCTCGCGCGAGCACATGGAGATGGTGCTCGGCTACATCGCGCGCGGCCGCGAGGAAGGCGCGCGCATCCTCGTCGGCGGCAACCGCCGCACCGAGGGCGCACTCGCGAAAGGCTCCTTCGTCGAGCCGACGGTCTTCGACGGCTGCAGCGACGACATGACGATCGTCCGCGAGGAGATCTTCGGGCCTGTGATGTCGGTGCTCGAGTTCGACGACGAGGACGAGGTCGTCACGCGCGCGAACGCGACCGAGTTCGGCCTCTCCGCCGCCGTCTTCACGAACGACCTGAACCGCGCGCACCGCGTCATCGCAAAGCTCGAGGCCGGCACCTGCTGGATCAACCATTACAACGTGACGCCCGTCGAGCTGCCGTTCGGCGGCGTGAAACTCTCGGGCCTCGGGCGCGAGAACGGCCGCGCCGCGATGGAGCATTACACGCAGCTGAAAAGCGTGTATGTCGCCAAGGGCGACATCGATGCGCCCTACTGAGGAATTCGACTACGTCATCGTCGGTGCGGGCTCGGCCGGCTGCGTGCTGGCGGACCGGCTGACGGAGGACGGCGCAAACACCGTGCTCGTGCTCGAGGTCGGCGGCTCGGACCGCTCGATCTTCGTGCAGATGCCCTCCGCCCTCTCCATTCCGATGGGCATGGAGCAGTACGACTGGCGGTTCTACACCGAATCCGAGCCCGGCCTTGGCGGACGTCGCCTGCACACGCCGCGCGGCAAGGTGCTCGGCGGTTCCTCCTCGATCAACGGCATGGTGTACGTGCGCGGCAATGCGCAGGATTTCCAGCGCTGGGAATCCGAGGGCGCGACGGGCTGGAATTACGCCTCGGTCCTGCCGTATTTCCGCCGCGCGGAGAAACGGGCCGCGGGCGGCGACGAGTATCGTGGCAACAACGGGCCGCTCCAGACGCGCTACGGCACACTCGAGAATCCGCTGCACGCTGTGTGGCTCGAAGCCGGCAAGCAGGCGGGCTACCCGAACACGGACGACATCAACGGTTACCAGCAAGAGGGTTTTGGCCGCCTCGACATGACGGTGGCTCAGGACGGCCGCCGCTCGAGCGCCGCGAATGCCTACCTGCGGCCCGCCATGCGCCGGCCCAACCTCTCCGTGAAGACGGGCGCGCTCGCGACGCGGATTCTCTTCGACGAACGCCGCGCGATCGGCGTCGAATATCGGCAGGCCGAGGCTACTTACGCCGTACGTGCGCGCCGCGAGGTGATCGTTGCGAGCGGGCCGATCAACTCGCCGAAACTCCTGAAGCTTTCCGGCGTCGGGCCCGCAGCGGAACTGCGCGAGTACGGCATCGACGTCGTCGTCGACCGGCCGGGCGTCGGCGAGAACCTGCAGGACCACATCGAGTTCTACTTCCAGGTCGCAAGCACCCAGCCCGTGACGCTCTATTCGTCCATGGGGCTCTTAGCGCGCGCGATGATCGGCGCGCGCTGGCTGTTGCGCCATGACGGACTCGGAGCGACCAACCACTTCGAGACCGGCGGGTTCATCCGCAGCCGTGCGGGCGTCCCGTATCCCGACATCCAGTTCCACTTCCTGCCGCTCGCCGTGACCTACGATGGCTCCTCGCTCGCGAAGGAGCACGGATTCCAGGCGCACGTCGGGCCGATGCGCTCGAAGAGCCGCGGCCACGTGCGGCTCGCATCCAGTGACCCGCGCGAGAAGCCGAGGATCCTCTTCAACTACCTGAGCCACCCGGACGACCTCGCCGAGTTCCGGGCCGGCGTGCGCCTCACGCGCGAAGTCTTCGCACAGAAAGCCTTCGATCCTTATCGCGGACGCGAAATCCAGCCGGGCAAGGACGTGCAGACGGACGACGAGATCGACGCGTTCGTGCGCGCGAAGGTCGAGAGCGCGTACCACCCGTCGTGCAGCTGCAAGATGGGTCGCAGCAGCGACCCGATGGCGGTCGTGGATCCGGAGGGTCGCGTGTACGGGGTCGAAGGACTGCGCGTCATCGATTCCTCGGCAATGCCCTCGATCACGACCGGCAACCTCAACGCGCCGACGATCATGCTGGCCGAGAAGATGGCCGACCATGTCCTTGGCAAGGCGCCGCTCGCGCCGTCATCGGCGCCGTATTACGTGGTGGGTGACTGGCAGGTGTCGCAGAGATAGCGTGGCCGGTCAAAGGATTGCTCCGCCCCCCGCAGCACGACTCTGACGGTGAAGGGCAGTGGCAAGCCGGCGCAACGCGCCCTATTCGCCGCGAGGAAAGCGCTTCGAAGCCTCCAGCGTGTCGAGGTTCATGTGATTGCGCATGTACCGCTCGGAGGCTTTTTGCAACGGCTGATAGTCCCAGGGATGGTAGGCGCCCTTGCGCAGCGCTTCATAGACCACCCAGCGCTGCGCCTGGCTTTCGCGCACTTCCGCATCGAAGCGGGCAAGGTCCCAGCGCGCATCCGCCATCGCGCGAAATTTCGAAAGCGTCGCGGCGTGGGCCGGGTCGCTGGCGAGATTCGTCAACTCATGCGGGTCCTTCGCCAGGTTGAAGAGTTGCTCGGGATCGAG
>Ga0070675_100005066_pt1 | contig 10059 bp, 9 predicted proteins | sample KBSM43metaG_FD_65343 | JGI IMG/M metagenome (GOLD analysis project Ga0070675, IMG submission 65343) | Miscanthus rhizosphere microbial communities from Kellogg Biological Station, Michigan, USA - KBS M4-3 metaG | ecosystem: Host-associated > Plants > Roots > Rhizosphere > Soil ...
GTGAAAGAGCTCGCGAACTACACGGCCTTAAAAGAGCGCATGTTGAAGCGGCCGGCGGTCAAGAAGGTGCTCGTCAGCGAAGACAGCGTGCTACTGAAGTAGGTCCGTAAAGAGAGGGGGCCCGCTCCCACCGGTGCGGAAGGAGGCCCCCTGCGCGCGGCAACGCTCGCCGCGCGTCCTGAGAACCACCTATTCCTTGGATTTGCGCTCCGTCTCAACGGTCGTGCGCGAGCGCACTTCGGCGTTGTTCGACGCGTCAGGAGCGCGCTCAGAACGTGTCGTCGTGTTGGTGGTTTCTTTTTTCCGTCCAAGAGCGCCTTCCTTGGTCGTGGTGGTTGTGTGGGTCTCTTCTTTGACTCCGGCCCGCGCTTTCGGCACTTCAACAACATTCTTCGATTCTTCGACCGTCCGCCGGCTGGACTCCGTTGTTGCCTGGCCATAGCTCGTCGATACGGCACCACACAACGCTAGTGCGGCAACGCCCGAAATAATTTTCGTCTTCATATATGCCTCCTGTTGGTGAATGGCGAAACATACTGTCGCCGCGAGATGCGAGCGACGCGCTCACTTTAGGGGGGCTATGACAGTTACGGTATGAGACAACGCTGAATTGGGAGTCGGCGCATACCGACTGTTTGTAGGTGCAGGCGATGTCCGACATCGGTTTCACAGATCTCCCACTGTCCGCATTCTGGCGACTCGCGAATAATCTTTTTTACGACATCAATGGAGGCGCAAATGAGCAGCACACTCGATCCGGAAAATCTAGTCCCAAGCGGAAATCAGGTCCCCGTGAAAGGCCACGATGTCAGGTCGCTGGGCCCGAGTGACAGTTCGGACAGCGGCTCGGACATGGCAGGACCGGGGCTGGTCAATGATGACGTACTCAATCTAGACCGCGGCACCAATGCCGACGTCGAAACGGGCTCCTATAACCGGGTAGACGACGGCAGCAGCGTCGGCGACCTGGGCATGTCCGACAATAGCGATCGCTACGGTACCGGCGAGCGCGTTACGGCCGGCAAAGATCCGCGCGCCCCCACCAACGCCGATATCGACAGCGACCGCATCGTCGGCCCCGCGGAAGCGGGACTTGGCGGCGGCCTCGACCAGGCGGAGGAAGCGCGCCTGGGCCTTACGGACGAAGAACTCGGTCTCGAAGATCACGACCGCTGATACCTGGGGATACGCTGGCGCAACCCGCGTCTAAAAGCTTTTCTGCAGCGCCGCGCGCAACGCCGCGCGGTCCACCGGCTTGCCGCCGATATAAATTCCGGCGATACGCCGCGTGTTGCGGATATCTTCGAGCGGGTTGGCGTCGAGCACCAGGAAGTCGGCGCGCTTACCCGGCGCAAGGGCGCCCGTATCTTTCAGGCCGAGAAATTCCGCGGTGCGGCTGGTCGCCGCGACGATCACCTGCGCGGGCGACATGCCGGCGGCCGCCATCTGCTCGAGCTCCCGCTGCTCGGCGTAGCCGAAGAAATGATCTTCGAGGCCGGTGTCGCTGCCGAGTATGATGCGCGCGCCGGCGCCATTGAGTTTCGCGAGGCTGCGCTGCATATTGGCGTAAATCGGCCGCGCGCGCGCCGCCACTGCCGGGTCGCGCGTGGCAAATGCTGCCCTCATGCGCGCGATCACGTCCGGAGCGACCGTTTCGTCCAGTAATGCAACCAGGTTGGGTTCGTCGATCCACGCGGGCGGGGTCGTGTACTGCGCACGCTCGGCGCCGCCCAGGTTGGGCATGACGTAAACGTTGCGCTTCACGATTGCCGCGACGAGCGCGTCGTCCATCTCCTTGTCGCGCACCAGATGCGCGATGCTGTTGATGCCGGCATCGACCAGCTCGACTGCGTCCACGTGGTAGTAGACGTGCGCGGTGACCGGCAGGCCGAGCTTGTGGCCCTCGTCGATGCCCGCGCGAAAGAGCGCCGTGCTCAGGCGCGGCGCGCGCCCGCCGCGATCGTCGACCCAGATCTTGATGCCGTCCACTTTCTTCGCGGCCTGCTCGCGCACCGCGCGCCGCATGTCCGCTTCAGTGGTGACTTCGTACGCGATGCCCGCATACGCGGGCGCGCCGGGCCCCGCGTTGGGCGCGCCGATGCCGCGGCCGGCCACCAGCAGGCGCGCGCCGCCGAGCCGGCCCGCCGCCTGCTCGGCACGAATCTCGAAGGTGAGCTCGCCTTTCTCTATGCCCTGCGACATGACAGCCACAACGCCGAAATAGAGCGCGCGGTTCAGGTCGTCGACGATATTTTCGCGCGTGTAATTCGCCGCGGCGTAGGTGAGACCTTTCTGGAAGCCCGGGTGCCCGTGCGCATTGATGAGCGCCGGCATCACCGTCTTGCCGGCCAGATCGACGCGCTTGACGCCGGCGGCCGCGCCAAGCTCGCCCTTGCGCCCGACGCGGGTAATCACCCCGCGATCGACCAGAAACGCCGATTCGTCGATGGCGGCGCGGCCGTCGCCGGGAATCAGCCGCGCGCCTTCGTACAGCACGACGTCGGCCGCGGGCTGGCTGTGCGCCGGCGCAACGAACTGGACCGCGAGCAACAGCCCGCACCATGCGAGTGTGTGACGTAACATAGCTCTGCCTCCCCGGTGATATCCCGCTCTGCGTTTACTCGAGCTTGATGCCCGCATCCTTGATCACGCGCGCCCACATCGCGTGATCGCGCTTGATTACGGCATCGAACGCGGCGGCCGTCGAAGATGCCGCGGTCGAGCCGCTGCGCGTAAACTGCTCTTTCATGTCGGCATCGCTCAGCGCCGCGACGACTTCGGCATTGAGCCGCGCGATCACCGCGTTCGGCGTGCCCGCAGGCGCGAGCAGGCCATACCAGACATAGACGTCATAGCCGGCAAGCCCCGCCTCGCCGATCGTCGGCAGATCGGGCACGAATGCGGAACGTGCCGCCGTCGTCACGGCCAGCGGGCGCAGCTTGCCGCTTTTCAGTTGCGGCGTGACCGCGATCATTTCCGAGAACAGCACGTTGACTTCGCCGCCCATCAGCGCCGCGAGCGCCGGCGCGGCACCCTTGTAAGGGACATGCGTGATGTTCACACCGGCCATGCTCTTGAAGAGTTCGCCCGCGAGGTGGGCCGGCGTGCCGTTCCCCGCCGACGAATAGCTGCCGCGCGTCGGATTCGCTTTGAGCCAGGCGATCAATTCCTTCACGGATGTTGCGGGCACCGCCGGGTGCACGACCAGCAGGTACGGGTTGGCGCACACCAGGGAAATCGCCGCGTAATCCCTGAACACATCATAGGGCAGCGACTTGTAGAGGCTCGGCGCAATCACGTGCGGCCCATTCGCCGTCATGAGCAGCGTGTAGCCGTCCGCCGGCGCAGTCGCCGCCAGCCCGTTGCCGATGGTTCCGCCGGCGCCGGGCCGGTTGTCGACGACGATGGTCTGGCCTAGCTGCTCCGCGAGCTTGCGGCCGAGTATGCGTGCTGCGATATCAGTGCCGCCGCTGGGCGCGAAGCCGACGATCACGCGGATCGATTTGTTGGGATATGACTGCGCGAGCGCGGCGAGCGGCCAGCACAGGATTAATGCGGCGAGAAAGCGTCTGGGAATGCGCGCCATGGATTTACTCCTCACGCACGCAGCCGCAACACGTTACAGGCGTGCACCGGGCGCTGAAAACCCTTGAGGACGAGTTCACCAATCGCCTCGACCTCAATCCGCTCCTCAGTCTTGGTAAACACGCGCGGCGAGATGAGGATCTGGCCATCACCGGCCTCGCCGCACAGCCGCGCCGCTAGATTGGTGACGGTGCCGATCGCGCCGTAGTCGAGACGGCCCTCGAAGCCGATCGTGCCGATCGTCGCATAGCCGCCCGCGATCCCAACGCCGAATCCCAAAGCGTGGCCGTGCTTTTTCCAGCTCTGGGTCAGACCGACCATGGATTCACGCATGCGCAGCGTCATGCGTATGGCCTGCAATTCGTGGTCCTGGACCGGCAGCGGCGCGTTGAAGATGATCATGACGCCGTCGCCGGCAAAGTGCTCGATGGTGCCGTCGAACTCCATGATCGCGCGGCCGAGCTCGGCGTGATACTCGCGCAACACGTTCATCACCTCCTCGGGTTCTGCCGTCTCGGTGAAGCCCGTGAATCCGCGCAGGTCCACGAACACGACCGTGATGTCCCGGCGATGCGTCTTCAACGGGTCGTCGGCGTCGCCCGACATGATCATGTCGCTGACTTTCGGCGACAGAAACCGCGTGAGCTTCGACATCTGGCCGATTTTGGCGACCTGCTCGGTCACGCGCGTTTCCAGCCGCGCGTTCCATTCGGTAATCTGCGCGGCCTGCTCCTCGACCTGGCGGTTCTTGTCGCGGATCTCGCTATAGAGCGCTTCGAGCGCGCGGTTCTTTTCGGTGATCAGCTTGTTCGCATCCTCCGTTCGCCGCGTCGCATCGAGCAGTTCGCGCTCCGCCTGCTTCTGTTCGGTTATGTCCGTCATCACGGTCACGGTGCCGCCACCCGTCACGCGATGACGCAAAATCCGATACCAGCGGCCATCCGGCGCATGATCTTCGAAGCTCTTGCCTGACGGATTGCGCAAACTTTCCACGCGCTTGGCAACTTGCGCGGCGGGGTCACCCTCGCCGTAGTATCCATTTTCCGCGAGGTAACGCAGAAATTCGACGTAAGAATGGCCGGGCTGCAGGAGCTCGGGCGGGACGATGTACAGCTCGCGGAAGCGATCGTTGCACAGGACGATCCGCAGATTCTGGTCCGTGTAAACCAGCGCACCGGGCATGTTGTCGAGCGCGACGTGAAGCTGGGCTTCTTTGTCCGCGAGCTCCGTTTCAGCCTGCTTTTGCTCGGTGATGTCGGTAATCACCGTAACTGTGCCGCCGGCCGCGACCCGCCGGCGCAGGAGACGGTACCAGCGACCGTCGGGCGCATGGTCTTCAAAGCTCTGACCCGAAGGATTACGCAGACTTTCCACGCGGCGGGCAACCTGGGCGTCAGCGTCGCCCTTGCCGTAGTAGCCGTTGGCGGCCAGATGACGCAGAAAATCGACGTAGGAGCGGCCGGTTTTCAGCAGTTCCTCCGGCACCGGATACATATCGCGAAACCGGCTGTTGCAGACGACGATTTTCAGATCCTTGTCCGTGTAAACGAGCGCGCCCGGCATATTGTCGAGGGCGACCAGTAGTTGGGCGTCCACTCCTGTCGAGTGCTCGTCCACTGTCGTCTCGTCGCGCAATCGCGTCATCCGTCAGGGATGGGAGAGCCGAAGGCCTACCAACACCCTGTGACGCAGTTAGCGCTGCCGTCGAACTCCATCGTGCGCCCGCTGATAGCAAGATAAACCGGTTTGCCTTTGACGCGGCTGATGAAATCGCTCGTGCGCGTGCCGGCTTTGAGCTTGCCACCGCTCGTCACGCCCTCGTTCGGATGCGAAACGATGATGGCCGCGGGCTGCACCAGATCGTTCATCGCATACGCCGCGGCGTCGGACGTGATTGCATTCGGGCCGAAATTCATCACCGTGAGATTGACGCGGTGATAGTCGCGCACCACCGTCTTCATCTCGGTGTGCAGACCCGTGTCGCCGGAGAGATAGACTCTCAGGCCATTGGTAAACTTGACGACGTATCCGCTCGGCGCGCCGAGGGTCACGCTGATGTTATCGGCCTCGAGCGCTTTTCTTTGCGCGTCAGTCAGCATCTCACGCGTGATAGTGCTGTCGTGCGACGCATACACCGTGGTGATCTCGACACCGCTGGCGGCGCCGGCGGCCTTGATGATTTTGGTACCGCCAAGTTCGACGGGCGCTAAACAAGGCGCCGCCTGCACTGCGGCGATCGCGCCACCGGGTTCCGCGCAGGTGCCCGTCGGCTTGCCATTGATGTTCTGGATTTTGCGGCCGAGAAAGAACGCCATGTTGCGGATCATGATGAGCGACGCGCTCTTCGCCGCTGCGATTTCCGCCGTCGTCGTATTTGGCAGCGCCGACACCGTCTCCGGCTTTTCGCAGGTGCCCATGTTGAGCCCGCTGATCTTGCGGTCGCCGATGTGATCGGTATGCGCGTGGGAGAGCAGCACTACGTGTATCGTGCCCAGGCGCGGATCGTTGCCGCCCATTACAGACTGGCCGGCGTCGTAGAGTATGCGCACGCCGGTGGGATCCTCGAAGATGGTCGCACGATCGCGATCGCAGAGTTCACCCGTGTGCGTTCCGAGCGGCGTCACCTTGACGGTCTGCGCAGCCGCTGCGTGCCACGCGAATGCGCATACGAGCGCCAGGGTCGAGCGAACGAAAAATCGTGCGTGCATGCCTACTCCTCAGTCTTTATAGGTTGGATCGGTTTTGTCGAGCATGCGTAAGTGCGCCTTCCACTCGGTTTTCTTCGCCTTGTACGCCAGTTTTTTGAATTGAGCGGCGACCTTTGCGGGCACGCCGGCCGGCGGCACGCGCAGTTTGGTGCCGCCCGCCATCGCACTGATCTGGCTCTGGCACGCGCGCTCGAGGTAATACATGAGGTCGAACGCCTCGGCCACCGATTCGCCGCACGCGAGCAGCCCGTGATTGCGCAATATCATCACTTTGTGCACGCCGAGATCGCGCGTCAGGCGCGCCTGCTCGTCGAGCTCGAGCGCAAGCCCTTCGTAGTCGTGATAACCGATGCTGTCGGTGAAGCGCATCGCATGCTGCGACAGCGGCAGGAGGCCGGCGTCCTGCGCGGATACCGCGATGCCGGCGGAGGTATGCGTGTGCATGACGCACATGAGATCGGGGCGCGCGCGATGCACGGCGCTGTGAATCACGTAGCCCGCGCGATTGATGCCATTGCCGGTCGGGTCGTCGACCACCTCGCCGTCGAGCGTGACTTTCACGAGCGTCGACGCGCTGATCTCGTCCCACAGCAAGCCGAACGCGTTGATCAGGAAATGATGCTCGGGCCCCGGCACGCGCGCCGAGATGTGCGTGTAGATGAGGTCGGTCATGCGGAAATGCGCGGCGAGGCGATAGCACGCCGCCAAATCGACGCGCGTTTCCCATTCGCCGGCGCTGACGCGGTCCCGCACCGAAGGCGCCAGTTTGTGCACGTTGATGGTCATGAGGCGGCTCCTTTGGATGTGTTGCGCGTCAAGCTTAATCGACGATCGCCTGGTTGACGAGCGCGTTGATCACCTGCCGGTAATGCCAGCGAATCGGGCCCGGCGAGTGCGCCATGAATACGACGGCCAGTTCCTCCTTGGGGTCGCCCCACCAGTTGGTGCCGGAGGCGCCCGGCCACGAGAAGTCGCCGACCGAACCGGACAGCCGCACCACTCCCGGCGTAGTACGCACCGCGAGCCCGAGACCGAAGCCATAGTCCGCATGCGCCGGATCCGCGTTGCCGATCAGGTTTTTCGTGTTCGGCGGCAATTGATCCGCCAGCATGTATTCGACTGTCTTGCGGCCCAGCACGCGCGTATTGCCGTGCCTGCCGTGGTTGAGCAGCAGTTGCGCGAACTGCATGTAGTCGCCTGCGGTGGAAACCAGGCAGCCGCCGCCGCACTCGAAGCCCGGCGGCTTGCTCAAATCGGCCAGCGTCTGCGGGCGTCCGGTGTCGGGATCGTTGGGCAGCGCCTTGGCGTAGCGCGTGATTTTCTCCGGCGGCACCATGAACGCGGTGTCGACCATCCCGAGCGGTTTCAACAAGCGCTGCTGCAGGTATTGCCCCAGCGATTGTCCGGATATGCGCTCGACCACGAGGCCGACGAGATCGATCGAGAAACCATAATCCCACACGGTGCCGGGCTGATACATCAGCGGCGCCGCGCTTAGCTTCGCCAGCAATTCCGCACCCGAGGCGACAGACGATGAACTGGCCGGATACAGTTTGTGCACGGCGGTCGTGCCGCGGCCGCCGTAGATGATGCCCGAGGTGTGGCGCATCAGGTCCTGGATCGTGATCTGCCGCGCGGCAGGAACCGTATCGATGATCGCGGAATTGTCGGGGCTCATGACCGCCACGCGCATCTTGGCAAATTGCGGCAGGTAATTCGACAGAGGATCGTCGATCGGCAGGCGCCCTTCTTCGTACAGCATCAACGCGCCCGCGGTCACCATCGGCTTGGTCATCGAAGCAATATTGAAGATCGCGTCGGTCGTCATTTTTGTGCCGGCCGCCTTGTCGAGGTAGCCGAACGCCTCGAAGTAAACGAGCTTGCCTTTGCGCGCGATTGCGACCACCGCGCCGGGAATGCGGCCTTTATCGATGTCGGCGCGCAACGCGGCGCCAATGCGAGCGAGGCGCTCCGACGACATGCCGACGGATTCCGGCGTCGCGCGGGGCAGCGGGTCGGCGGCGAGCGCCGGCAACGCGATAGCAACCGCAACGACGAATATCAAAGTGCGAACGTGCATATTTTTTCTCCCCGGACGAAAAGAAGCGCCGCGGCTGAGTTCAACCGCGGCGCTGCGAAGTGATTGCCTGAATTACTTACGCGGCCACAACACGCCCTGGCTGGGGGCGACCGGGCCTATGCCTTTGTAAATGAATTTCTGCACGCGCTTGCCTTCGTAAGTCTCCGTCGTGTAGAGATTGCCTTTCGAATCGGTAGCTATGCTGTGCACGCCGTAGAACTGGCCGGGCTGGCGCCCGCCGTCGCCGAAATTCGAAATCTCTTCCATCGTCTCGCGCAAAATGATGCGGATTTTCTCGTTCTGGCCGTCGGCCAGGAAAAGGAAGCGCTGCTGCGGGTCCTTTGAGAACGTGAGGTCCCACGCCGAGCCCGAGCCCAGCGTGTCCTTGGCGTAAAACCCTTCCTTCACGAACTTGCCATCCGCCTGGAACACCTGCACGCGATCGCCCGCGCGATCGCACACGTAAACGAGCCCGTCGTTCGCGCGCTCGACGCAGTGCACGGGGTTGCGGAACTGCTGCGCCGGCGGCGCTTTCGGATCGTACTTGCCGAGATCGGCGTCGTCGGGCTTGTTGCCGTACGCGCCCCAATAGCGTTTCATCTTGCCGGTGTCGGCGTCGAGCACCGCGACACGCTTGTTGCCATAGCCGTCGGCGACATACGCTTCATTGGTCTTCGGATCGACCCAGATCTTGGCGACACGCCAGAAATTCTCGAGATCATTGCTACCCTTGTTGCCGCCGAAGCGGCCGACCTGCATCAGGAACTTGCCGTCGTTGGTAAATTTCAGGATGTGCGCGTCTTTCTGGCCATTGCCGCCGATCCACACGTTGCCCTTGTAGTCGACATGCACGCCGTGGTTCGATTCGGGCCATTCGTAACCCGGTCCAGGACCGCCCCAGGTGCGCAACAGGTTACCCTGCGAATCGTAGACGAGGATGGGCGGCGCCGTTTTGCAGCATTCGGCGATCGGCGGATTCAATTCCGCGCCCTTTTCGTTATTGTGCAAGCCGCCCGCGCCGCGATGGATGACCCACACGTTGTCTTTTTCGTCGACCCACAAGCCGATGGTCCAGCCGAGCAGCCAGTGGTTCGGAAGAGGCTTGGGCCACAGCGGATCGACTTCGAACATCGGCGCCTGCACCGTGCGGCCCTGCGCGGTCGCCTCGTTGTCGAGCACGGCCTGGCCGATGCCGAGCGTGATAATGAGCGTGCACAACGCCGCGCCAATATAAATGGTGCGCTTCGAGCGGATGGTTTGCATGTTCTCCTCCTGCAGTTGACAGGCCAGCGGGATGCGGACTCCGGCTTGCTTACCGGTATTGTAGAAACATTATACGCACAGTCTATTTCACGCCGCCAAGGCCGCATATTTCCGCTTGTCAGTCGCCGGTGTATCCCATTACCCTAGCTTTCAGCTCATGCCGATCCCGCCAGTCATAAATACTTTTTTCGCATATGCCAGTCGCGCGATGATCGCGCTCGCCGCCGTGTTGCTGACTGCGTTGCCGTGCGCGGCGCACGAAATTCCGGCCGACGTGAGGGTGCAGGCTTTCGTCAAGCCGGAGGGCCGTACGCTGCAGCTGCTGCTGCGCGTGCCGCTCACCGCGATGCGCGAAGTGGACGTGCCCAAGCGCGGCCCCGGCTATCTGGACCTCGCGCGCGCGGATGCGGCGCTGCGCACGGC
>Ga0070675_100005069_pt1 | contig 10053 bp, 7 predicted proteins | sample KBSM43metaG_FD_65343 | JGI IMG/M metagenome (GOLD analysis project Ga0070675, IMG submission 65343) | Miscanthus rhizosphere microbial communities from Kellogg Biological Station, Michigan, USA - KBS M4-3 metaG | ecosystem: Host-associated > Plants > Roots > Rhizosphere > Soil ...
GTCGTCGTACAAGCGGCCGAGCACCAGACCGGTCCACGGCAGCAGTCCCGCCGCAAGGATTCGGAAGTAAAAGTAGAAGTTCGGCTGGTTCGCGAAGCGGCTGCTGGCGTAGAGACGCAAGTTCTCGTCGAAAACGTACCCCTGCACGAACGCTTCGCCGAAACGGAAGTACATGTAGACGAACCAGGGCGAGGCGATTATCACGGCGAGCACGACGCCAGTCACCCAACGAAGTCCGAGCAGCCGCTTCCGCAGTTCCGACGACGAGACGATGGCGAGGCCGAACGCCAGGCCGCACAACACGAGCGCGAGCGGACCCTTCACCATGATCGCGATCGCGATCGATAGATAGCCGGGCCACTGCAGGCGCGGTCGATCGCGCAAGGCTGCGACGGCAAGAAGCGCCGCCCCGCCGAAGAGAAACAGCGTGAACAGCGTATCGAGGATTGCGTAGCGGGCAAGCCCGAAGACGCCCGGACTCGTGATGAGCAACAGTCCCGCGACCAATCCGGTATCGCGCGATCGCGTGACCGATCCAAACCAGCCGGTGACCAGAACGAGGACGAGCGCTGCGAGGGCGGGCACCATCCGTGCTGCAAGTTCGTTTTGCCCCAGGACGACCATCGCGAGGCCCTGGAGCTGATGAAACAGAACCGGCTTATCGAAGAACGGCTGCTCGTTATAAAACGGCGCCCACCAGTCGCCGGTCACGACGATCTGCCGGCTCGTCTCGGCGTAATGCGCCTCGTCTGGATCCCAGAACGTCGGGACGCCGAGTCGCCAGAACAGCACAATGAAGGCGAGCGCCACGAACAGGATCAGGAATCCGACGTTCTCGATCAGTCGCTTGCGCGATGCCCGCTGCTCCGCTGAGGCTGAGCTTGTAACGCGATGCCCATCCGGATCGGGCTGATGTAACTGCTCAGGACGATAGGGTTGCGTGATTCTCAAGGCTCAGGCTGAGCTATGCCACGGCAGAGCTTACACCTGTTTGTCTTGAGATCGTGACAATTTGTGACGTTAGTAGGCGAATTACCGGACGAGCGTGGCCCTCTTGATCCAGAGCCGGCTTGAAGTCCCCGGGCTCGTGTTCATCGTATCCACGACCACCAGAAGCGCTCGGATCGCCGCACGTTCGGGCCGTGGGGCATGCGTCACGCCGACGGGAATCAGATCGTCCAGCGCGACCACGCGGTCCTGAGGCGACTCGCCCACGTAGATGGACTTTTGCCAGCGATCAGCCGTCGTGTCACGTACCTGGATCGACAACCGCATTGGACGTTCCGAGCGGAGCGTGAGCGCGAAGCGATCGTAGTCACCTATTCCCGCGGGAAGATCGTACACAAGCGCGGCGAACTGTCCGACCGCATTTCCGCCAGCGAGACCGAACCGATATCGCAGCTCCTTGCCGGTTTCGCCGCTCTCCGCCAGTTCGACCGCGCCCACGGAATTCGCGTCATGTTCGATGCGCCAGCCGTTGGCACTAGCGCCGTCAAACAGCGCCTGGCTTCCCGCGATCGCGCGCTGCGCGGCTGGCGGGGCCGGTGTCGCGGTCGCGCGCACGTAAACCGGATTGCTGCGGATCCAGGTGATTGGCGGGGCGCCGATGTTCGAAACGATCTCCGCCCAGTAGACGCCGGGCCGGTTCGGACCGTGGACCGTCAAATCCTGCGTGCTCGCGGCCGCTGAAAGAATCGAAGCGCCTTCGTGAACGACCGTCGTCCAGCCCTCGGGAGCGTTGCTCTGCACGTGCAGCGTAATCGCGCCGGCCGGGCTCAGGACGTCGCCGGCACCGGCCGTGCCGGATGCGTTCGACCCGGTGAGGCTGAATGATGGAGGCGACGCAAGCCCATCGATCGCCGTATAGAGATGGCCTTTGCGAATCGCTTCGGTGACGAGCGCCGCATCCGCCGCGGCGTCGTTCGACAGCGGCCGATCGACGCTGACATGCACCGACATGACGCGGAACGACGGGTCGTAGCCGGGAAACGACGGCGCGAAATCGCCAGGCTGCGGGTCTGCATTCGGCAGCAGGAGCTTCGCGTGTGCGTCGGCGCCGGCGATCATCACGACGTTGCGCTGCGCGGCAACCGCGGCCCACTGCGCGAGGATCGCGGGTGGTTGAATCAGCGACGTCACCACTTCGACCGATCGAAACGGATAACCCAGCAGGGCGGTCACGAGCCGCCGCTTACCTGCCAATCCCGGTTGCGCCGCCAGAATTCGCCAGCTCGTATCGAGGTTCAGCAACTCGACGCCGTCGATCGGCGCGGTCCAATCAGTCCAGCGCAGCTGCGATTTCGGTGAATCGGGATGTGCGGCGACGCCAAACCCGCCAAGCCGCTTCACGTCCTCGACCACATCGCTCGCCTCCCCACCTAGCGGATACGGCGATGCCGGCATGTCGATCGCGATGTAATGACCGCCGTTGGTGCTGATTTCTACGCCGTCGATACAAAGAACGCCGGCGCGATATTGCGGCGGATCGGGGGTGCGCGTCGCGTCGCCATGATCGGTAAAGACGATGAACTTCAGCCCGGCGCGTGCAGCCGCTGCCGCAACGTCGTCAGGGCTGCTCAGGCCATCGGACCGATTGGTGTGAATGTGCAAAAGCCCGGCGATGGTGCCGTCGCCCGCCTTCGCCAGCGTCAGACGCTGCGGCGGCAGCGTCGCCCTTATCCAAACAAGAACGGCGGCCACCAGGGCCGCCGTTAACAGCAAGACTTTCTTCAACGCGTTCGTCGCTCGCTACTCGCTGCTCGTCGCTGGCAGCTCGATCCCTAAACGCCAGCGGCAGATTTCAGCGCCGCAGCTTTGTCGGTCCGCTCCCAGGTGAATTCGGATTCGGTACGACCGAAGTGTCCGAACGCCGCCGTCTTCTTGTAGATCGGCCTGCGCAGGTCGAGCTCCTCCATGATGCCGCGCGGCGTGAGCTTGAAGTGATCGCGGACGATCTGCGTGATCTTTTCTTCCGGCACCCGGCCGGTGCCTTCAGTGTGAACCATCACCGACACCGGGTCCGCGACGCCAATCGCGTAGGCCAACTGCACGAGCGCCCGCTCCGCGATGCCGGCGGCGACGACGTTCTTGGCGATATAACGCGCCATGTAGCAGGCGGAACGATCCACCTTCGTCGGATCCTTGCCCGAGAACGCACCGCCACCGTGCGGCGCGGCGCCGCCATAGGTGTCGACAATGATCTTGCGGCCGGTGACGCCGGCGTCTCCGTGCGGACCGCCGACCACGAAACGGCCGGTCGGGTTGACGTAAATCTTGGTGTTGTTGTCGCGGAGGTTTTCGGGAATGACGCGGTTGATGATCTTCTCGACGACGTCTTCCTTCATCGTCTCCTGCGTGACCAGCGGGCTATGCTGGCTGGAGACGACGACCGCGTCGACGCGGAGCGGCCGATTGCCGTCGTATTCGATCGTCACCTGCGACTTGCCGTCAGGGCGGAGGTAATCGAGGACGCCGTCACGCCGCGCGCACGACAAGCCGCGGGTCAGCTTGTGCGCGAGCATGATCGGCAACGGCATCAGTTCTTCGGTTTCGGTGCACGCGAAACCAAACATCAAACCCTGATCCCCGGCGCCGCCGGTATCAACGCCCATCGCGATGTCGGGCGACTGGCTGTGAATTGACGACAGCACCGCGCAGGTCTCGCCGTCGAAGCCATACTTGCCGCGGTTGTAGCCGATTTCATTGATCGTGCTGCGCACGACGTCCTGAAAATCGACGTAGGCACTGGTCGTGATTTCGCCGGCGACCACCGCGAGACCGGTCGTGACGAGCGTTTCACAGGCGACGCGGCTGACCGGATCCTGGGTGAGGATGGCGTCGAGAATCGCGTCTGAAATCTGGTCGGCAATCTTGTCCGGGTGTCCTTCCGTGACCGATTCCGAAGTAAAGAGATGCCGTCCTTTACGGCTCATGCCGTCTGCTCCTTGGCTGAGTGGCGCGGGCCTTCAGTCCGCGATCGATAAGCGGTCGGCCTGCGCAAAATTGTCGTGACAAACGATTCAGTCTATCACGGTCGCGGATGGAAACGGTCGTAGATCGTCCTCAGCCGCGCTTCGAGAACGTGGGTGTAAATCTGCGTCGTCGACAGATCGGCGTGGCCGAGCATCATCTGGATCGCGCGCAAATCGGCACCACGCTCCAGCAGGTGGGTCGCAAACGAATGACGCAGCACATGCGGGCTGAGCGTCCTCGGCAGTCCAGCGGCGAGCCCGTACCGTTTCAACACTTTCCAGAACCCGACGCGACTGATCGGACCGCCGCGCGCGTTGAGAAACAATCCGGGCGTCCGATTGCCCTGCGGCCGCTTCGCCAACTCCGGCCGCGCGTCGCGGTGATAGCGCCGAATCCAGTCCGCCGCGATCTCGCCAAGCGGCACCAGCCGCTCTTTGCTGCCCTTCCCAACGCAGGTCAGGTACTGCTCGTCGAGGTGAAGGTCGGCCATGCGGACGGCCACCAGTTCTGAAACGCGCAGGCCGGTCGCATACAGCAGCTCGATCATCGCGCGGTCGCGAAGTCCGAGCGGCGTCGAGACATCCGGCTGCGCGATCAGCGTGTCGACCTCGTCGATCGACAGGAACTTCGGCAGCGCCGGCCATGCCGACGGCGGTCGCAAATCGTCGGCCGGATTGTGCTCGAGCCGGCGATCGACGATCAGGAATTTGTAGAAACCGCGCACCGCGGCAACGCGACGGGCCACCGACCGCGGCGCCAAGCCGTGAAGGCGCTGGTGCTGGACAAACGCGTCCAGGTCGCGCCGATCGAGCGCTTCGACCGCTCGTTCGCGGCCCGCCGCGAATTCGGCCAGCGCCGCCAGGTCGCGCGCGTAGCTTTCGAGCGTGTGCGCGGCCAGCCGCCGCTCGACGCGCAGATGATCGAGGTAGGCGTCGATCGGTGACCCACTCATGACTTTCGACACGACTTTCGACTTGTGACCCTTCGACTTTGTGTCACTATGTTACTATCCGCTGTTTTTCCAGAGGGTCTCAGAGAAATGCCGTCCCGTTCGAAGTGGCAGTCGCTTCCCACCGAGCAAATCAACCCGGCCACGCTCGCCATCGACAAACTCGATCCGGTCGACATCGTCGAGGGCATGATCATCGAAGATCGCAAAATGCTGGCGGCGGTGGGGCGCGAGAAGGAACGGATCGCGGTCGGCATCGAGATCATCACCCAATCACTGCGCAAAGGCGGCCGGGTGGTGTTCGTCGGCGCCGGCACCAGCGGCCGGCTCGGCGTGCTTGAATCCGCGGAAATGCCGCCCACCTTCGGCACCAGCCCGTTGCTGGTGCAGGCGATCATGGCGGGCGGCCAGAGCGCGGTACTGAAGGCACGCGAAGGCGTCGAAGACAACTACGAAGAAGGCGCGCGTTCGATCAATCGTTTGCGGCCGAAGAAGCGCGACGTCGTCGTCGGCGTATCGGCAAGCGGCATGACGCAGTTCGTCCGCGGTGCCTTGACCCGCGCGCGTAAAGCCGGCTCCAAGATCATCTTCGTCACCTGCGACCCGCGCACCGAACTGCAAACGTTCGTCGACCTCACCATCGCTCCGGCCGTCGGACCGGAAGTGATTGCCGGGTCGACCCGGTTGAAAGCCGGCACCGCCACCAAGATGGTGCTGAACATGTTGACGACCGCGTCGATGATCCGGATCGGCAAAACCTACGGCAACCTGATGGTTGACGTGCAAATGGGTTCGGAGAAACTCAAGGATCGGGCGCGCCGCATCATCACCATCGTCACCGGTCTCGAGTACGACGATGCCGACACGCTGCTGCGAAAAGCGCGCTGGAACGTCAAGGCGGCGATCGTCATGCAGAAGGCCGGCCTCAGCTACACGCAGTCGCTGTCGCGGCTGCGTCGCGCCCACGATTTCGTCAAGGACGCGATCGGCGAAGATGTCGAGGCACGTCTGAAGGAACTGCTCAAAGTCGGCTAGCCGCCGCACGATCGAGCCATACTTCCGCGCCGCGGTGCAACTGGAGGAACGAGGCCGGCAGACGCGGCGTCACCGGTCCCCGCAACATCCGCTCCACGCAGCGCGCCTTTTCGGCGCCGGTCGCCAGCAGCACAATCCGTCGCGAATAGAGGATCGTCGCCATGCCCATCGACAGCGCTTCCCTGGGAACAGCATTCAGGCGGCCATCGAACAGCGGCGCATTTGCCCGCCGAGTCGCGACGCGGAGGCGTGTGCGGTGGGTGTGCGCGTTCAGCGCATCGCCCGGTTCGTTGAAGCCGATGTGGCCGTTGGCACCGAGGCCAAGAATCTGCAGGTCGAGGCCGCCGGCGCGGCGGATCGCTCGCTCGTAGCGCACGCACTCGCGATCGACGTCGCGCGTCGATCCGTTCAGAAACTGAATGTTTCGCCGCGGCAGGTTGACATGGGCGAACAAATGCCGGCGCATGAACGACCGATAGCTGTGGGGGTCGCGGGTCGGCAAACCGAGAAATTCGTCGAGGTTGAAGGTCCGGACCTGCGCAAAATCGACGCGGCTGGCGCGATGCAGCCGGACCAGCTCGGCATACAGTGGGACCGGCGTGCGGCCGGTCGCCAAGCCCAGCACGAGGGACGGATTGCGGCGGATCCTTCGCGCCACGTCGCGGGCGAACACACGCGCCACCGCATCGGCGCTGCGAAAAACCCGGAGCCGCATCGCTAGGCGATCTTGTAGCGCGGCACCAGCGCCGCACCGCGTGCTTCCGCGCGCGCCAGCCAGACTGCGCCTTCGGCCGGTTCTTTGTCCAGCAATTCCACCTGAGCGCGTGGCGCCACTTCGACCAACCGGCGCGGCAGTTCCTCGGCCAGCCATGACACGACCCTGAACATGCCACCGGCCAGAAGAAATGTGAAGGCATCGCCACGCATCTCGAGCCGGGCTGTCACCGAGCGCGCGGCCAGCACGATTTCCTCGGCGGCTCGCTCGAGAATCCGCGTCGCCACCGCATCGCCCTGCTCGCTGACATGCTGCACCAACGGCCCCAGCGCCGCGACCGCCATCCGCGGCTGCTCGCGGTCGTAGACGATGCGCGGCAATCGCGACACGTCGGTGATGTCGAAATGTTCCAGCATCTCGGCGGTCAACTGCGTTTCCGGGCCACGGCCGTCGCTCGCACGCATCACCGCCGCGAGCGCTTCCTTTCCGATCCAGTAGCCGCTGCCTTCATCGCCGATCATGTGTCCCCAACCGCCGGCCCGCGCCGCTTCGCCGCTGCCGTTGCGGCCGTAGACGATCGATCCGGTGCCGGCGATGATCACAATCGCCGGCGCATCGCCGGCGCCGGCGACCAGCGCGATCAAGGCGTCGTTGACGACCAGCGTCCTCGACTTGTAGCCGATGCGGCGCATGATCGCCTTGACCGTCTGCATTTCGTCGTCGCGATCGACCCCGGCAATGCCCAGGCAAATTGCCGCCGGCACGATCGGACGGTCGCCGATTGCTGCTTCCATCACGCCGTGCAGGACCTTTTCGACCGCGAGTTCGCCTGCCGTCTGCAAGTTCGCGCCGGCGCCGCGTCCCTCGGCGATCACGCGTCCATGCTCATCCGCGAGCAGACACACGGTCTTCGTTCCACCGGCATCGATGCCGATTACGTACGGACCTTGCGCCGACGGCGAATTGGCGCGTGCGTCAAAGGGATTCTGCATCGGTGACGTTCCAGTCTATGTTACTCTCGCGAGAATTCATGCTCAGTGCAGTCGTGCGCACTGCGGCGATGCCGCTCGCGATGCTGTGCGTTTTCTGGGCCTCGTTCGCGTCTCCCGCACTCTCCGCTAAACAGGAAATTCGCGCGTTGTGGGTCATTCGCACGGCGCTGTCGTCGCCGGCCGCCGTCGCCACGATGGTGGCTTCCGCCAAGGCGGGCGGTTTCAATACCCTGCTGGTGCAGGTTCGCGGTCGCGGCGACGCCTACTTTCAGGGAGGCATCGAGCCGCGCCCCGCAGCGCTCGCGTCGCAGCCGTCGTTCGATCCGCTGGCGCTGACGATTGCGCGCGCGCACCAGGCGGGTCTCCAGGTTCACGCATGGGTCAACGTCAACCTGGTCGCGGGACTCGACCTGCCGGCGGCCCGCGACCACGTCGCATTCCGCCATCCTGAATGGTTGATGGTGCCGCGGACGCTTGCCGCCGACCTGGCTGGCGTCGACACCCGCAGTCCCGAATATCTTGGCCGGCTGTCGCGCTTCGCGCGCGCGCGACCGAATGATGTCGAAGGCCTGTACTTGTCGCCGGTGGTTCCGGCCGCGGCAACCTACACCGTTGGCATCGTTCGCGATATCGCGGAGCGCTATCCGATCGACGGCATGCATTTCGATTACATTCGCTACCCCGGTGAAGATTTCGACTACGGCCGCGAGACGATGGCGGAATACGAGCGTGCGGTGTCAAGCCGCGATCGCACGCCGGAGCGTTGGCGAACGTTTCGTCAGGCAGCCGTGACAACGCTGCTAACCAGGCTTCGGGCGGCAGTAAAAACCGCCAAACCCGATGCGATCGTCAGCGCCGCAGTGAATCCTGACCCGGAAGAAGCCGCCACCTACCGCCTGCAAGATTGGCGTCGTTGGCTGGCGAACAATCTTCTCGACGTCGTCTGCCCGATGGCGTACACCACCGACGCGTCGCTGTTTGCAAATCAAGTGGCGGTGGTCCGCGAGATCGCCGGCGTGCACGACACGTGGGTCGGAATCGGCGCCTATCGACTCTCGCCGGCGCAAATTGCCGACAACGTGCAGACTGCGAGGCGCGCCGGTGCCAGCGGCGTCATTCTGTTTTCGTACGACAGCCTCACCGATCCGGCGCGCGGCCCGGATTATCTGGCCAAGGTCGCACGCGCGGCCTTCACTCAATAAATGGTGTTGACCTGGCTCGACTATGCCGTGATTGGCGGGTACCTGCTCGCGATCACGGCCTTCGGGTCGTATTTCGCCCGCTTTCAGCGAACCACTCGCGATTATTTTCTCACTGGTCAATCGGTGCCGTGGTGGGCCATCTGTTTCACGATCGTCGCCACCGAAACCAGCACGCTGACCTTCATCAGTGTGCCGGCGACCGCGTACGCCAGCGACATGACCTTTCTGCAACTGGTGGTCGGCTACGTCATCGGCCGGCTGATCATCAGTGCGATTTTCATTCCGGCGTACTTTCGCGGCGATCTGATGACCTCGTACGAACTGTTACAGCGTCGCTTCGGATCGCGGGTCAAGAACCTTTCGGCGATCCTGTTCCTGATTACCCGCTCGCTGGCGGACGGCATCCGTCTGTTTGCGACGGCACTGGTCATCGCGGTGGTCACGCACGTGCCGGTTACGCCCGCGGTCGTCATTCTTGGCGCCGCGATGATCGTCTACACCGTCCGCGGCGGCGCGTCAGCGGTCATCTGGACCGACGTCGTTCAACTCTTCGTCTATATTGCGGGCGCGCTCGTCGTATTCACGTCCCTGCTCATGCTGATCCCCGGCGGCTGGGCCGAAGTCGTCAGGGTTGGGACGGCGGCCGGAAAATTCCGCGTCCTGAATGCGAGCACCGTGCTGTCGCAGCCGTACACGCTGTGGGCTGGCGTGATTGGCGGCATCGCGCTGACCCTGTCCACGCACGGAACTGATCAGTATCTGGTGCAGCGCCTGCTCTCTGCGCGTTCTTCGCAGGAGGCCTCGCGCGGCCTTATCCTGAGCGGGTTCCTGGTGTTCGCGCAATTCGTCATGTTCCTCCTCATTGGCGTCATGCTGTTCACGTATTACCAGCATGTGCCGCTGCCGCGAACGCTGGCGCGCAACGACGAACTGCTGCCGACCTTTATCGTCACCTCGCTCAGCCACGGCGCCGCCGGGTTCATCGTCGCCGCGATTGTTGCGGCGGCGTTGTCGCCGTCGCTCAATGCCATGGCCGCAACCACCGTGAACGACTTCTACCTGAAGTACTTCCGGAAAGACGCAGACGAAGCGACGCTCATGAAAGTCTCGCGGCGTTGGACGATTATCTGGGGCGTTGTCCAAATCGGCGTCGCGCTTGGCGCTCAGTGGATGCAGCGATCCGTCCTC
>Ga0070675_100005070_pt1 | contig 10051 bp, 8 predicted proteins | sample KBSM43metaG_FD_65343 | JGI IMG/M metagenome (GOLD analysis project Ga0070675, IMG submission 65343) | Miscanthus rhizosphere microbial communities from Kellogg Biological Station, Michigan, USA - KBS M4-3 metaG | ecosystem: Host-associated > Plants > Roots > Rhizosphere > Soil ...
CCCGAGCTCAATCTGGTCTACGTCGGCACCGGCAACGCCGAGCCGTGGCCGCAGGAGCTCCGCACGTCGATGGGGATGGACAACCTGTATGTCTGCTCCATCCTGGCGGTGGACGTCGACACCGGCGAACTGAAATGGCACTTCCAGGTGGTGCCCGGCGACTCGTGGGATTTCGACAGCGTGCAGCACTTGATCCTCGCCGACCTGCCGATCGGCGGGCGCACGCGCAAGGTGATCATGCAGGCCAACAAGGACGCGTTCTTCTACGTGGTCGATCGCGTCACCGGCCAGTTCATTTCGGCGGGACCGTTCTCGCAGGTCACCTGGGCCAGCGGCCTCGACCCGAAGACGGGGCGGCCGATCGTGAACAAAGAGGCGCTCTACGGCGCGACAGCGACGCTCGTCACCCCGGGCGGCGGCGGTGCCCACAACTGGTCGCCGATGGCGTTCAACCCGATGACCGGGCTCACCTACGTGCCGACCTCCACGCTCAACACGTTCTCCTACGCGGTCGAGCAGCCGTTCAATCCACGGCCGGGCTCGATGACGGGCACGGTGCGTCCAGCGCCAACGCCGACGGCGACGGCTCCGCCAGCCATCGGCCCGCCGCCGATCGAGGGGACGGGCGGACGCGGTGCGCTGGTGGCCTGGGATCCGGTGGCTGGACAGATGCGGTGGCGCATGCCGGGCGGTGGCGGCATCGGCGGCGGCGCGCTCACCACGGCGTCGAACCTGGTGTTCCAGGTGCTGAGCAACGGCCACCTGGTGGCGTATAGCGCCGACAAAGGCGAGAAGCTGGCCGACATCGACACCGGGATGCGAAGCGGCATGGGTCCGCCGATCACGTATCGTGTGGACGGCAAGCAGTACGTCGCGCTGATGGGTGGCGTCGGCCAGGCGGCCGTCGGTGGCAATGCCGGACCCGGCAACCAGCCCACGCCGTTCGCGCCGAAGCTGCTCGTCTTCGCCGTGGACGCAACGGGAACGCTGCCCTCCAGCAGCGGCACTCAGTAGAGGGCGGTCTTCAGACCGCCCTGGGGGATCGATGACACGAACCGTTGGACTTCTCGTCGCCGCGCTGTTCTTCGCCTCGCCGCTGCTGCTCTTCGGCCAGCGCGAGGAAGCCAGCCCGCAGCGGCCGAGCGTGCAGGTGGGCGTACCGGAAGGGCGCAGCGATCGCGGCGGCGCCGCCAACGCGCCGCGCGGCCGCGGACGCCCGTCGGGGCCGCCGCGCGCGGTGCCCCGAGCCAGCGACGGACACGTCCTCCTCGGCGGCGCCACGCCGACCGAGAAAGGCGTGTGGCTGCCCGGCCCGGTGGTGCCGAATCCGCTGCAGTTGAAGGACATCCCCTTCCAGCCGTGGGCCAAGGCGCTGTTCGCGGACCGCAACAGCAACGAGCTCGAACCGCACACGCGCTGCAAGCCGTCCGGCGTGGCGCGGCAGTTCCTCACGCCCTACGGCGTCGAGATGGTGGAGCTGCCCGAACTGCAGCGCGTCTTCGTGTTCGATATCGGCGGGCCGCACACCTTCCGCGAGGTGTTCATGGACGGCCGCTCGCACCCGAAGGACTTCACGCCCACCTACTACGGCCACTCGATCGGCTGGTGGGACGGCGACACGATGGTCGTGGATACCGTCGGCTTCAACGAAGGTTTCTGGATGGACCGCGACGGCCTGCCGCACACCAGCCAGATGCACACCATCGAGAAGTTCACCCGCACCGACTTCAACACCATCGGTTATCAGCTGACGGTGGATGACCCCGGCGCCTATACCGCGCCGTGGACCGGGCAGATGAACCTGCGGTGGGAGGCCGGCACCGAGCTCTTCGAGTACCAGTGCCAGCAGATGAACTACGCCAGCGAGCTGATGGTCGGTCAGTTCGAGAAAGTCGATCGCAGCACTTTGACAGTTCCCTAGCCATGACAAAGACTCTTGCCGGAGCGCTCGCATTCATCGCCCTGTTCTCCCTGTCCACGCCGGCGCTGGCGCAGCAAAAGCCGATGACGCTGACGGCGATGGATTACATCGAGATCCAGCAGCTGGTGTCGAAATACGCAAAATTCATCGACAGCTGCTCGAACAACGGCTACGACTACGCGGACCTGTACACCCCGGACGGCATCTTTCTGCCGATGATCAACGGCAAGCCCACCACTGGCATCCAGGGGCGCGAGAAGCTGGCGGAAGTGTCGGGCGGCGGCGCGCGCGGCTGCAAGAACGTCGGCTGGATCCAGCAGGGCGTGCGGCACCTCTATCCGAACCACGTCATCGAGGCCACGCCCGAGGGCGCCAAGGGCACGGTGGACATGCTGATGATCGGCCTCGGCGGCGACCCCAACAAGATCCAGTACGACGGGCACTACGAGGACATCTACGTGAAAACGCCGCAGGGCTGGCGGTTCAAGCAGCGCACGCACCACGCGCTCCTGAGCGGCGGCCGCCCGGCGGCACCCGCGCCAGCGTCGAAATAGCGCCTTATTTCCACTCCCGGACGGGCGACCGCGTCGTCAGGCAGGCCACCCAGGCGGGGTCCGATGATCAAACCCGTCGACCTGGAATCCGCGGACGGCCGCGACACATGGGACACCATCGTCGCCGCATCGACCGGCGACGTCGCGACATTGCAGCGGCTCCTCGAGCGTGATCCGCGTCTCGCTCGAGCGGGATACTGGTACGCACCCGCCGTGCATTTTGCGGCGCGCGAAGGACACGTCGAAGCGGTGCGCTTCCTGCTCCACGCAGGCGCGGATCCCGAACAGAACGGCCTGAATGATCGCAACCTGATCGAAATGGCGAGAGAGCGCGGCCACGAGCCGATCGCGCGGATGCTCGAACAGGAACGAGAGCGCCGCGGACGAGTCGTGGCGCAAGCAGCCGACCACCCGATTCATCGAGCCGCGGCGCTTGGCGAGATCGACACCGTCCGGGCGTTGCTCGACGCCGACGCCACGCTTGTGAATCGGGGCGCCCGCCGGGGCATCACGCCGCTCCACTGTGCCGTCCTGGGCGACCGGCGTCAGATGGTGACTCTTCTGCTCGATCGTGGCGCGAATATACACGCGCGAAACCCAGACGATCTGCAGCCGGTCGACTTCGCCATTTGGGGCGATCGGCGGCCGTCTGTCAACGACGACATGGTGCGGCTGCTCGTCTCGCGCGGAGCAACCTACGACCTCACCATCGCTGCCGCGCTCGGCGATCTGGCCGGCGTACGACAAATGCTCGATGACGACCCATCCCGAATCAGCGAGACGCGCCCGAACGGGCGGCGCCCGTTGTCAGCGGCGGTCGAATTCGGCCGCGACGACATCGCCCGGCTCCTGCTCGAGCGCGGCGCGAACCCGCGATGGGAACCGGCGGAAGCGGTGCACTCGGCGGCGCAGATGGGCAACTTCGCGATGGTCAAGCTGCTGCTCGACCGCGGCGCCGATCCGAACGAGGACATCGACTCGACGTCAAATGCGATCGCGTTTGCGGCCACGGCTGAAATCCGCGCGCTCCTCGAGTCGCATGGCGGAGGGCTCGGCATCTACGACACTACGTGGATTGAACACGATGACGAGCTGCTGAGGCAGGTCGCGGCGGCTCCGCCCGACGAACACAGAATCGGCGCGGCGTTCACGATGAGCGCCGACCGGCCGGATCTCCTGGCGCGGCTGCTCGACGCCGGTCTTCGCATGCCGGCGGTGCACACCAGCTGTCAGGGGTATCTGCTCAACCCCGCGGCGCTGCGGACCTTGCTCGCGCACGGCATGAGCTCCGACCAGATGAACTGGCAGCACCAGACGCTGCTCCACCATGCGTCGACGCTGGACACGAGTGAGTGTGCCGCCATTCTGCTCGACGCGGGCGCCACGATCACGGCCCGCGAGGACGAGTATCGATCGACGCCGCTCGCCTGGGCGGCGCGGGCCAACAAACCAACGGTGGTCGAGTTCCTGCTGTCGCGTGGCGCCCCCGTCACTCTCCCGGATGACGAGCCGTGGGCGACGGCGCTGGCCTGGGCCGAGCGCCGTGGACACCAGCCGATTGCGTCGATGCTTCGGGCGCGTGGAGCAACGCGATAAGGGACTGCCGTAGCGCCACAAACGAGCCGATGATGTCGCTTCGGCTGCAGGGCCACGATCAACGGCGGTCAGCGACCAGCGGCCGCGAAATAGACGACGTTCGTCGCTTCCGATCGCGCGGTCGCGATGTCCAACCGTCCATCGCCATCGAGGTCGGCCACCGCAAAGCCGTAGACGTCGCCCTTGCCGTCGCCGAACGACACCGGCGTGTAGCGGCGCCCGGTGCCGTCGTTGAAATAGACCGCGGACGGCGCCTGGAGGTGACCGACGACGAGGTCCACGAACCCGTCGTGGTTCAGATCGCTCGTCGTCAACGCGTACGGCATCATCGTGTCGCCCGCGACCTCGAACACCGGCGAGAACGTCCCATCCTTCCGGCCGAAATAGACCCCCACACCTCGCATCTCGTCGATCGCCACGAGGTCCAGCAGACCGTCGCGATCGACGTCGGCCGCCTCGATCATCCGGATGTGCGCATCGGCAGGCCCGAAGGCGATCCGCGAACTATCTGGGAACATCGCCTTCCCGGCGTTCAGGTAGATGTAACTCTGGCCGCCATCGCGGTGCGGCACGGCGAGGTCGATCCTGCCGTCGCGGTTGAAGTCGGCCGCCGTGATCGTCGTCGCCGGCTCGTGCGAGAACGGCAGACAGTCCGCGTCGAACCGCCCCTGTCCGCGGTTCAGACATACGAAGTTGACGGGGGCACCGCGGCTGGTCCGGTTGGCCACGACGATGTCCGGACGGCCGTCGCCGTCGACATCGGCCGCGCTGGCGTTCCGCGTTTCCCACGAGGCTTCGCCAAACTGCGAGCCGACCGTGAAGTGGCCGGTGCCGTCGTTGAGGTGCACCAGCTTCGGATCGGGATCGTCGTTGCTGATCACGACGTCGAGGTCATGGTCGCCGTCGAGGTCGATCAGCAGTCCCGAGTACGACCGGTCGGATGCGGCGCTCAGGTCGTAGGCCGTGGAGAACCGCCCGCGACCGTCGCCGAGCAGCACGCGATCCACGAGCGGCCAGTGACGGCCCTTGGCGAGCACCAGATCCAGCTTGCCGTCACCGTTGACGTCGCCAATGCTCACGTTGGCCGACGTCGCAGGAGTCGCTTCGAGCTCGAGCACCCGGTCGTACCGCGGAAGGCTCGCCGCCTGTGGCGCTGTACAGCCAACGGCGGCCAGCGAAGCAACAGCCAGGCATCGCATCAGCATGGCCCTCAATCTTACGACTGGCACGATCTTCCTGCTTGCGGCTACGCGATCGACGTGCTGTGGAGCCAATATCGAGAACGCGCACAACCCAGCCGATAACGAGCCCCGCAGGGGCCAGCCGCGAAGGCAAGGCTGCGCCTCGAAGTAGCGCCGTCAGCGTTCAGGCCATGTCGGCGCCGGACGCTCGACCACCCACACGATGAAATCGCTCACCGGCGGGGTTCCGCCGTGGGCGCGAAGCAGCTTGGCGCTTTGCGCCCGATGCCCGTGCGAGTGGAGGCACAGCTGCGTCAGCCCCTGCGCCACGGAGCAGCGGCCACCGGGGATGAGCGGCGTTTCGATCGTCCTGGTCAAATAAGCGTCAGTCGCCGCCGCGATCCAGTCGCGCTCCTGCTCGTGAGTGGCGCGAAACCGGCTGACCACCTCGTCGAGTGAGGCCTGCGGCTCCGACTCTTGTTCGTACACGAACGGTAGACCCGCCGCCGACAGCAGCCAAAACCGGTTGGCGATCAGCATGTGCCGGAACAACGCCAGTAGATCGGCTTCGGCGACAGCGCCATCACAATGACTGACCGCCCCCAGCATCGCGCGCATCGTAGCAGACGGTCTGCGGGCGGGCCCTGCAGCTGCGTTGAATCATCACGGGTTGTGCTACAGTCGCGCCGGAACGCCGCTGACTCCGATCGCCACCCGCTAGCCCCGTCCGTCCCTTTCTTCAACAACTCACTCGAAGTGTGTCCGCGCGACGCGGATGTTGGGATGGAGATCTGTCATGAGCAAGCAATCGAGCCTGAAAGCGCCGGAGAACTGGTGGGAGGATTTCTTCGAAGGTCTCTCGGTCCAGCTGTGGCTGGAGGCGGTGCCGGCGGAACACACCGAACGGGAAGCGGAGCGGATTGCCGCGGCGCTCGCGCTGCCGGCCGGGGCGGAGATGCTCGACGTGCCGTGCGGCGGCGGACGGCTGGCGCTGGCGCTGGCGGCGCGCGGCCACCGCGTCACCGGCGTGGACTGGTCACGCGAGTTCCTCGCCCATGCTACGGCGGCGCCCGCCGCGGCGACGGTGACGTGGGAGCAGCGCGACATGCGCGACCTGCCGTGGCCTGAGCGCTTCGACGGCGCGTTCTGCGTCGGCAACAGCTTCGGCTACCTCGACGACGATGGCAACGCGGCGTTCCTGCGCGCGGTGGCCGCCACCCTCAAACCGGGCGGACGATTGCTGCTCGAGACGCCGATGGTGCTCGAGCAGCTGCTGGGGCACCTCCACGATCGACCGTGGTGGAAGGTCGGCGAGATGTTTCTGCTCGTGAAGAACGATTACGACCACACGCGCAGCCGGCTCGAGATCGAGTACACGTTCATGAGGAACGGCCGCGCCGAGGTGCGGCACGGTTCCCATCGCGCGTACCGCTATGCGGAGCTGGTGGACCTCTTGCAGACGAGCGGCTTCGACGACGTGCGCGCGCCGGCGCCGTGGTCGCGCGGCGATCCCATGACGACGTTGATCGCCACGCGCCGGTAAAAGCGTTACCGCTCGGCGAGGAGCTGCTTCAGCTCGGCCTCGAACTCCTTCTTGTCAACGACGCCGACGTGGCGCGCGGCCACCCTGCCGGCCCTGTCGAGCAACACGGTCACCGGGAGCGCCGTGATGCCGTATGGGCCGGCAGCCTCGAAGTTCCCGGCCACGACCGTGTAGCTGATGGGATGGGTCTTGAGGTACGGCTCGATCGTCTTGAAGCCGTCGTCGTCCATCGCCACGCCCACCGCCGCCAGCCCCTTCGCGCGATAGGCCTTGTCGAATTCGATGAACCACGGGATCTCGACCTTGCAGCCGGTGCACCACGTGGCCCAGAAGTCGAGCAGCACCACCTTGCCTTTGAGCGACGAGAGCCGCACGGCCTTGCCGTCCCGACCGGGCAGGCTGAATTCAGACGCCGGCTTGCGGACGGCCGGCTTGAGGAGCTCAGCGTACGCCGGCGCCGTCGCGCAGATAGCCAACGTCGCGATCGCAAGAATGCGTTTCATCGATGACTCCCAGGGCGGTCGAAGGACCGCCCTCTACACTATGTCCTACCTGCTCACCTGCCCACCTGCCGGAGCGGCGGCGAGTGTTCTCAGCAAAGCCGCCGTCTCGGCGTAGACCGGCGGTGGCTCGGGGGCGGCGCCGCCACGGCCGCGACCCGCGCCGCCGGGCACCCCGTTGGCGACGTCGAGCGGCGTGCGGCCGAACTTGTCCTTGGCGTCGACCTTGGCGCCCTTCTCCACCAGGAACCTCACGATGTCGTCGCCGCGCCCCACGGCCTGGTGCAGCGCGGTGGCGCCGTCAGGCGTCGCCGCGTTCACGTCGGCGCGATGGTCCAGCAGTACCTTGAGCGCCGCGACGGTCTGGTCCACGGTCGTGCCACGACCGGGACGGCTGGCCACAATCATCAGCGCGGTCGTACCGTTCTTCATCGCGCGGTTCGGGTCGGCTCCCTTGTCGAGGAGCAATGCCACCGACGCCGGATCGCTCGCCTTGGCGGCCCGCATCAGCGGCGTGGCGCCGTCGCCGAGCTGCCCGTCGCCGAACTCGTGCTGCCGCATCAGCAGCGGCGTCTTGAGCCCTTGATTGGGATCGGCCCCGTGGTCGAGCAGCCGGGCAATGACATCCGTCGGCCGCAGCTTGCCCGACGGCTTCGCCAGCGGCCGGTTGATCATCGGCGCCTGATGCAGCATGTCCACAGCCGCGTAGAGTGCGGCCATCCCCGACGTGTCGCCGAGATTGGGGTTCGCGCCCTTGTCAATCAGCAGGGCGGCCAGGTCGTAGTGGGCGTTGATGATCGCGAGCACCAGCGCCGTCGTGCCCTCGGGATCTGTGGCGTCGAGATTGGCGCCGCCCTCGACGAGCGCGGCGGCCGCGGCGTGCGCGCCCTCGCGTGCGGCCAGCATCAGTGCGGTGAACCCGCCCTTCGGGATGGCGGTGAACACCATCGTCGAAAAGTCCTCGCGGATGTTCGGATACGCGAGCGCCTTCGAGCGGCCGTCCAGATCGGCCCTCGCCGCCGCGAGCCGTTTCACCACGTCGGCGTGATTCTCACCGGCGGCCCGCATCACCGCGGTCTCGCCCCGCCAGGTATCGCGGGCGTTGACGTCGGCGCCGGCCGCGATCAGGCGATCCACCACGGCGAGGTTGCCGCTGCGGGCCGCGTCCATCAGCACGGTCTCGCCCTCGGGGCTGGCGGTGTTGGGATTGGCGCCCGCCTCGAGCAATGCCCCCACCACCGCGGAGCTGCCGTTGGTCGCCGCCAGCGCCAGCGGGGTGACGCCGTATCTCGTCGCCGCGTTCGCCGGGGCGCCCGCCTTCAGCAGCGCCTGGACCATTTCGATCTGATCGTTCTGAACCGCGAGGTGCAGCGCGGTCGTGCCGTCGGCCTCCGCTGCGGCGACCGGCGCCTTCTTCTGGATGAGCGCGCGGACGGCCGCGGCGTCGCCGCGGCGCACGGCCTCGATAACGCGGGTGTCGACCGGCGCCGCGAGCGCGGCGCTGAATGCGAACGACGCGCACAGGAGCAGTGCGGCGGTGCGCGGCAGCCAAAGACGGAAGGCGGGCACCATCGGGGATTACAGCGCCACGCGGCCGGTGCTGCTGCCGAAGCTGTCCATGTTCACACCCATCTTCTCCGCAACGCTCACCAGCATGTTGCCGTTGGGCGTCCGCTCGGGCGCAACGATGTGACGGTTGCCCTTCATCGAGCCGGCACCGCCGCCGACGAGCAGCGTCGGCAGGTGGTCGGCAGCGTGGACGTTGCCATTGCCCATGCCGCTGCCATAGAGCACCAGCGAGTGGTCCAGCAAGGAGCCGTCACCGTCGGCCGTCTTCTGCAGCCGCTCGATGAACCGGGCGAGCAGGCCGGCATGATAGAGGTTCACCTTGGCGTGCGCTTCAATCCAGTCCGGCTTGTTACCGTGGTGCGAGATGGTGTGGTGCGGCTGGGTGACGCCGATGTTCGGATACGTCCGCTGGCTCAGCTCGCGCGTGAGCATGAACGCGCTGACCCGCGTGAGATCGGCTTCGAACGCGATGGCCATGAAATCGAACATCAGCCGCGCGTGATCTTCGAACGACTCGGGCACGCCTACGGGGGCCTCGGGCACGTCGATCAGCGAGTCGGCACGCTTCTCCGCCAGCTGGACGCGGCGTTCAATCTCGCGCACGTGATCGGTGTACTCCTCGAGACGCGCCTTGTCACGCGCGCCGATGCTGGCCTCGAGCTGCTTGAGGTCGCTCGCCACGAAGTCGAGGAGGCTCCGGTCGGTCTTGATCCGCGCCATCCGCGCCTCGCGCGTCGTCCCACCCCCGAACAAACGCTCGAACACCACCCGCGGATTGATCTCCATCGGCAGCGGTGTGGTGGCGTTCTTCCAGCTGAGCGTGTTCATGTAGGCGCAGCTGAAGCCGGGGGAGCAGTCGCCGATCAGGCCGGTGAAGTCTTCGGTGGCGAGCTCCAGCGACGGCAGCATCGTCGACTGGCCGATCTCCTGCGCCACCACCTGGTCGAGCGTGGCGCCGAGCGAGAAGTCCGGACCGGCGGTGCGCTTGGGCGGCACGCCGGTGAGAAATGACGACGGCGCGCCAGCGTGGTTGGTATCCACGCCCCGCTCCGGCCGCAGCAGGTTGGTCACCACCGTCACCTGCTGACGGAACGGCTCGATCGGTTTCAGGATCGCTTTGAACTCGAAGTCGGCGCCAGACGTTTCGGGCGTCCACTGGTCGAGAATCACGCCGTGCGGGACGTAGA
>Ga0070675_100005082_pt1 | contig 10041 bp, 9 predicted proteins | sample KBSM43metaG_FD_65343 | JGI IMG/M metagenome (GOLD analysis project Ga0070675, IMG submission 65343) | Miscanthus rhizosphere microbial communities from Kellogg Biological Station, Michigan, USA - KBS M4-3 metaG | ecosystem: Host-associated > Plants > Roots > Rhizosphere > Soil ...
CGTGTGAAAGACGGAGGCATTCTTCTCTCCGTCCACTGCGACAACTCTGAATGGACGAAGAAAGCAAAGCAGATTCTCGAGAACATGGGAGCCAAGGATGTCTCGTCCAGTGGAGAGGCCTCTTCCGATGTTGATGCGTCGGACCGCCCGAGAACAAAGACAGGAACGTAGAAATCGTCACGGGGCGATCGCCTTTCAGCGATCGTCCCGGCAACCAGGAACTGATTGCGAACACTGAATGCAACGAGGTGAATCGTGAGACACGTGACATGGGTACTGCTGATAAGTTTGGTCTGTTTTGGAGCCGCCTGCAGTAACGACACGAACACAATAAAGAAGGATACGGAAACACCGAGCTCTACTACGACTCCGCCGCCTGATGCCGACAACACCGCCCGAAACGCGGACCAGCCGGCTGCAGCCGGCGCAACGGCTCAAAGTGAAACTGAAGCGGATATACAAGTATCTGCGGCGGTGCGGAAGGCAGTCGTTGACGACAAGGCGCTTTCAACGAACGCGCATAACGTCAAGATCACGACCAGCAACGGTGTCGTTACCTTGCGCGGTCCTGTGAAGAGCGAGCAGGAGAAATCCTCGATCGAATCGAAGGCAAAGGCGGTAGCGGGAGTTGCGCGCGTCGAGAACCTTCTCGAAGTGGAGAAGAATCCGTAAGGAGCTGCTTGAGGCCACGAAAATCCAACAGCACGATGTCGAAATCCCGGCGGACGGAGCCTAAGCCGGAGCCAGGCAGCCGCGATCTGCAACCCGCAGATCGCGGCGTTCGGGCTATTGCACAACTGGAGCGGAAACATCAGGAGTCGCGGTCCTTTGTGGACCGCATCTCGACATCGATAACGCGTAAGGCGGGGAGTGGAGCTGCGCTCATCGCTCATGCCATCTGGTTCGCCGTATGGATCGGCGTCAATGTTGGGTTCCTTGGTGTTGAGCGGTTTGATCCGTATCCCTTCAGTCTCCTGACAACAATCGTTTCTCTGGAAGCAATCTTCCTCACGCTGTTTGTTCTCATCAGTCAGAATCGGATGTCTCATGAAGCCGATCGCCGTGCAGAACTCGATCTCCAGGTGAACCTTCTGGCCGAACAGGAAGACACCATGATCCTTCGGATTCTGCGTGACATCTCAGGCCATCTTGGTTTGAAGGGAACCGCAAGCCGAGACCTTGAGGAACTCCTTAAAGAAACCAGGCTGGATGAACTTTCCCACAAGCTGGACAAAGCCCTTCCATCGGAAGACCGTTAATTAGCCGCGGCACCGAACAGTCCTTGGTCTGTGTCAATCCTCGATCCGGGCGACGGTGAGCTTATTCGAGCGGTCTCTACGCTACCTTTCATGAAACTGTCGTATAGATGTCCGCCGGAGGGACATCCGTTTATGCCTGAGATTTTTGATTCGGTCAGTTTTCGACGCCGGGGTAAGCCCTTGATGTGGCTTGCGGCCATCTTTGGGTTGGTCCTCCTCCTGTTCATCTTTTCGCCCTTTGGGACAATTGCAGCCGGCGAGCGGGGCGTCCAGTTGAGATTTACAGCCGTAACAGGAAAGGTATTTGGCGAAGGCCTGTATTTTCGAATCCCGCTGGTCGAATCCGTGCAAAAGATGGACATCAAGATTCAGAAGCTCGAGACGACTGCCGCCGCGGCTTCGAAGGATTTGCAAACCGTGCATTCCACGGTAGCCCTGAACTTCCACATTGATCCCGAGCGCGTATCGAAGATCTATCAGTCGGTGGGTCTTCAATACCGTGAGCGCATCATCGACCCCGCGATGCAGGAGGCGATCAAAGGTTCAACGGCGAAGTTCACCGCGGAGGAACTGATCACGAAGCGCGAACAGGTCCGGGAAGACATCAAGAATCAGCTGCGGAGCCGGCTCAGGGAGCATGACGTCCTGGTTGACGAGTTCAATATCGTCAATTTTGAGTTCTCAAAAATCTTCAATGAGGCCATTGAGGCCAAGGTCACGGCCGAGCAGCAGGCGCTTGCGGCAAAGAACAAGCTTGAGCAGATCAAGTTCGAAGCAGACCAGAAGGTTGCCGAGGCTCGCGGCAAAGCCGAAGCGATCACGATCGAATCCAACGCGCTGCGCTCGAATCCGCAGATTCTGGAGTTGCGGGCGCTCGAGAAGTGGAATGGGGTCCTTCCGCAGGTGACCGGGGGCGCGACACCGTTCATTACTCTTCCCAAATAGAGGGCGGCCAAAACCCGAGGCCGCACCCAGCCGGTCGAGCAAGCGCGAACTCCCCTCCCAATCTAGCCGCCGACTCAGAAGCGGCAACGTCAACAGGGATATAGTAAGATCCTCAACAATCTCTTCGCAAACAGGAGCGGGTATGGAATCAAAGACACTCCAGAGACTCGGCCTCGCCGTTCTCTGGGCAGCATCGTTGATGCTAGTTGCCCAAAGGGGACACACCCAAATACCTAATACAAATCCTCCGACTCCAATTGGTGCCATTATTTCCGGTAATGATGTCGGATTCCGTTATGACGGCCTAATTCCAGGCGGCGTTACCGGTGTGTGGATGGTCAAAGTGAATGGAACGTGGTCGACGGTTACGTCGTCTGTTGGTCCAAGGCCACTCACTGCGAAGTAGCAACACAAACAAACCATTGCCCGACGCCAGCAACATTCCAAAACACCATTACCTCCTCAGTCGAGGAGGGGGAATAAACGTTAGTTCTGGCCATCTCAACTCTGAAACGCCTGTTTTCCTTAAACCTTTCCATTCCGCCGGTTGTATAAGTAAGTGCAGACCTGTGTGAAGGAGAACCCCGGTATGAAGCGCTTGCCCCGCGTTTTGTCCGTAATCGTCTTCGTGGCGCCCGCCCTGATTCTGGGCCAGACATCCCGGCGCTTTGACGTCAAACTGACACCCGATAAGCAAATCACTCATGTCCTCAGCCGCCTGACCTTTGGCGCACGGCCGGGTGACGCCGCCGAAGTAAAGCGCCTGGGCGTGGAGCGGTGGATCGATCTGCAACTGAACCCGGAGAGGATTGCTGAAAACCCGACACTCGAGGCGAAACTCGAGCCGCTCGAAAGCCTGAAGCTGCTGACCTGGCAGATCAACGAAAAATACGCTCCTCCCCAACAAGTCTCGATGATCCGGCGCTTTGAACCCGCGTCAGTTCTATCGCCGCTTCAGATGAGCAAGCTGAGAGATGGTGGAACTGTCGAAGAGCGGCGTGAAATATTGATGTCGCTGCCTCCCAATACTCGAGCCGACCTGCTGGTAAATGCGCCGCCGCAGTTCATCGAAGGCATTCCAGAGCTGAGGGAAGAAGTGGAGAAAGCGCGCCAGGCCCAGCAACAAGCGCAGCAGGCGGAGCGGCGCCGGCTGAACCCTCCGATAAATGAATTGCTGACGCAGGATCAGCAACGGCAGCTTAGAGGCGGAACCGATCAGGAAAAACTGGCCCTTATTAATTCCCTGGATCCAGAAAAGCGGCAGCAGTTGCTGCGGAGTCCTCAGGTCACCCAGCAGTTGCAAGGTTTGCCGCAGTTGCGGCGCGAAGCGATGAAGCTAAGCCAGCCTCAGCAACTCGTAAATGGGGAACTGATTGAGAACAAGCTCTACCGGGCCATCTACTCCAATCACCAACTCGAAGAAGTGCTCGTCGATTTCTGGTTGAATCACTTCAACGTCTATAACGGTAAGGCGCAGGGCAGGGTTCTGTTGACCAGCTATGAGCGCGATGCGATCCGTCCGTACGTCTTCGGGCGTTTCAAAGACATGCTGCTCGCGACAGCCCGGCATCCTGCCATGCTCATCTATCTGGATAACGTGAACTCTCAGGCCCCGCGCGAGGATTTTCCCGTGCCGGTCGGGCCAAATCAGCAGGCTCCAAGGCGGCCCGGGCTGAATGAGAATTATGGCCGCGAGTTGATGGAGCTTCATACGATGGGTGTCGATGGCGGCTACACGCAGGAGGATGTGGTTGCGGTAGCTCGAGCATTCACCGGATGGACAGTTGCAGAGCCGAACAAGTACGCCGAGTTCAATTTCAACGGCAATATGCACGACCGGAAGGAGAAGGTCGTCCTGGAGCACAAGCTTCCGCCCGGGCGCGGCGAACAGGACGCCCTGGATGTGATCGACATCCTTGTCCATCATCCGTCCACCGCCAAGTTCATTGCAAAGAAGCTGGCACAGCGTTTCGTTGCGGATGATCCGCCGCAGTCGCTGATCGATCGGATGGCCGCGACCTTCACCCGGACGGATGGTGATCTTCGCGAAGTTCTGAAGACGATGTTCACTTCGGTGGAGTTTTCTTCAGAAGGAGCCTTCCAATCCAAACTGAAGTCGCCGCTCGAAATCGTCGTAAGTTCCGTTCGCGCGTTGAATGCCGACGCTGCGGACACCATTGCGCTGGCGCAACGCATCGCCGATCTCGGGCAGCCTCTCTATGGGAAGGTGGAACCAACCGGCTATCCGAACACCGGCGAAGGGTGGACAAGCACCGCGGGAATCCTCGGACGGATCAATTTTGCAACCGATCTCACCGCGGGCCGCATTCCAGGTGTGAAGACTGACATGAGCCGTTTCAATTTCAAGTTGCCGGCTGCTGTTGCCACGGAGTTGCTGGGCAGCCCACCATCTTCGGCAACGCTTGAGTCCATTGAGAAAGGAATTGCGGGGAAGGAAGTCACGCCATCGATGCTGGCGACTGTTGTCTTGAGTTCTCCCGAATTCCAGCGGAGGTAATCCATGCTGACACGACGTTATTTCATCCAGTCATCTGCCGTCGTCATGGCCGGCTTCGGACTGGCGCCATCCTGGCTTGCGCGCGCCGCTGGAGCGGAGGGCAGGAAGAAGATCCTGATTTCCGTCTTCCAGAGAGGCGCTGCCGACGGGCTGAACATTGTCGTTCCGTTTTTCGAGAAGCGTTATTACGACATCCGGCCAAGCATCGCGGTCCCGTCTCCGGGAAAGCAGAATGGCGTCATCGACCTCGATGGCCGCTTCGGGCTGCATCCCCAGCTTCAGGCGCTGAAGCCCTTCTGGGATAGCGGCCAGCTGGCGATCGTTCACGCAGCCGGCTCGCCCGAAGGGAATCGGTCTCACTTTGAGGCGCAGGACCAGATGGAGTCAGGGACGCCCGGCAGGACCATGGAAGATGGATGGCTCAATCGCGCACTGCAACCGGCCACGCCGGCGACGTCTCCCATTCGCGCCGTGGCAATGGGCGCAAAGATGCCACGAACGCTGCGTGGCACTCGAAACGCCATCGCGGTTGGGGATCTGCAGCAGTTTCAGGCACGCGATCAGGGAGTCGCTTCGATTCTCGAAAGCATGTACGCATCGAGTGCTGACGCGCAGATGAGCGCGCAGGGAAAAGGTACTTTCGACGCGATGAAGATGATCGACTCGATCAATCGAGCTCCCTACACACCCGCCAACGGCGCGCAGTACGCCGGAGAATTCGGCAATGCATTGCGCGGAATCGCCCGGCTGATCAAAGCCGATGTCGGCCTCGAAGTCGCATTTGCCGATATCGGAGGATGGGACCATCACAGCAATGAGAACGGGCAATTGCCTGGGCTCCTCAACCAGTTCGGCACGTCGCTGTCGGCGTTTGCCCGAGATATGGGAGACCGTATGCAGGACATCGTACTTGTAACGATGTCAGAGTTCGGTCGCACAGCAGCCGAGGACGGCAATCAGGGAACCGATCACGGTCATGGCAACGCGATGTTTGTCCTTGGCGGCCCGGTGAATGGAGGAAAGGTGTATGGGACCTGGCCTGGTCTTCAGCCCGAGCAGCTCTTTCAACGACGGGATCTCGAAGTCACGACAGATTTTCGCGCTGTTCTCAGCGAGCTCGTGAGCGGGCACGTCGGACAACCGTCAGAACAAGTTTTCCCCGGCTACAAGCCCGGCGATCGTCTGGGTCTCCTCAAGGCGTAACCCTATAGGCGGAGTTTCGGTGACGTTGACCGAATTGGCGGGCCAATTCGGTCAACGTCACCGAAACTCCTGTCCATCCCCGCGATTTCTTGAAGTTGGACGTGATTCCGCGCTAGTGTAGCAAACGACCTATCAGGAGAACCCACGATGAAACTCAAACTATGTGCCTCGATCCTCGCCGTCGGGTTGCTGGCTGCCAGCCAGGCCCGCGCGCACCATTCGTTTGCGGCGACATACTTTGAAGACAGAACGACGCAGGTTGAAGGAAAACTCGTGCAGTTCCAGTTTCGGAATCCTCACTCATTCATTCAGTTAGAAGTTAAGGACGAGGGCGGTCAGGTGGTGCGGTGGTCCATCGAATGGGGTGGCGCGTCGCAGCTGGGCAGCCAGGGTGTGACGAACGAAACCCTCAAGTACGGCGACATCGTGACCATCATCGGCAATCCCGGCCGCGATCCCGCCGATCATCGCATTCGCATGCTCTCGCTTCGGCGCAAGTCCGACAACTTCGGCTGGGGACAACGTCCGGGCGAGGTTGTGAACTAGATGCCCCGCGGAGTGTTCCGGTTACTGCTCGCACTCCTGATTGTCACGCCTGCCTATGCTCAGATCAGCATCGTCGGTGAGTGGGCCGGACGATATCACGAGGATTTCGGCGATCGGGTGCCGGGGGATGTGCAGGGCGATTTCACGGGCGTTCCGATCAACGAAGCAGCCCGACGCTACGCCGAGTCTTACGATGTCCGGCGCGTGAATCTGCTTGAGCATCAGTGCCAGCCCTACAACCTTCCGCACATTTATCGCGGACCTTTACAGTTTCGAATCTGGGAAGAGAAGGATCCGGCAACCCAGGAGATCATCGCGTACAAGGAATACATCGGAACGTACATGCAGTATCGGACGATCTGGATGGACGGCCGTCCGCATCCTCCCGATTACGCTCCGCATACCTTCATGGGTTTCTCGACCGGGAAATGGAACGGAGACGTCCTCACCGTAAGAACGACCCATATCAAGAAGGAGTTCTATCGACGCAGCGGTATCCCCAGCAGCGACCAGACAACAGTCGTCGAACACTACATCCGCCACGGAAATCTGCTGTCGCATGTGTTGATCATTAACGATCCCATCTATCTCACTGAGCCGTTCGTCAACAGTCAGGAATTTGTGCTGATGGACCGCGGCAACCAGAACTGGCTCTACAACTGTGAGTACCTGATGGAAGTTCCGATGGACAAGAACAAGGTCCCGCACTACCTGCCAGGAACCAATCCTTTTGTAGACGAATTCTCAAAGAAGTTCGGACTTCCTCTGGCCGGTGTATGGGGCGGCGCGGAATCGACGTATCCCGAGTACATGGCGAAGCTGAATGCGGGGAATCCGGCCACGACATTACGAAACGTCCCGCCACCTCCTGTGCGCCCGAATAACGTCCAGAGTGACATCGCGACCGTGCACGTCCAGGGCAACATCTACATGCTGGCCGGCGCTGGAGGAAATGTTGCTGTACAGATCGGCGACGAAGGTGTGCTTGTCGTAGACACCGGTGCTACCGCTTCTCGCGAGAAGGTCCTTGCCGCGATCCGAAAGCTTTCCACGAAGCCTATTCGCTGGATGATCAACACGAGTGCGGATGCGGATCACACCAGTGGCAACGAGACCGTGTCGCAGGCTGGAATGACGGTGAATGGAAATCCGGCTGACATCATTGCTCATGAAGCCGTGCTCGCGCGCATGAGTGAGACGAACAGACCCATCACGGAGCGGCCCCTGAAGACGTACTTCGAGGATGGCCGGGACTTCTCTTTTAACGGCGAAGCGATCCTCCTGTATCACTTCAACGGGCATACCGCCGGGGACTCGCTGGTTTACTTTCGAGGCTCCGATGTCGTTGTGACCGGCGACCTGTTCCTGACAACAACGTTCCCCACGATCGACCTTGAGGCTGGCGGCACCGTTGACGGCCTGATCGCGGGACTGAACAAGACGCTCGACATTACGGTGCCGAAGTATCTACAGGAGGGTGGCACCTATGTGATTCCCGGCCATGGGCGAATCAGCGATGAAGCCGATGTGCTCGAGTTTCGCGACATGGTCGTGATTATTCGAGACCGGATTCAGGATCTGGTGAAGAAGGGAATGACACTCGAGCAGGTTAAGGCTGCCCGTCCCGCCCTTGACTATGAAGGCCGCTACGGCGCGGAGAGTAGCGCGAAGTTCATCGAGGCGGTTTACAAGATTCTGAGCGTAAAAAAATGAGACACACGATTTGCGCAGCTGTCGTGACGACAATTCTCTGGTCGTGCATGGGATCCAGCCTCAATGCTCAGGGTGGAAGGGGAGGAGGCGGCGGTGGCGGTGGCGGTGGGAGAGGATCCGCTCCGGTTGACCTCACCGGCTATTGGGTCGCAGTTGTCAGCGAGGACTGGCGCCATCGGATGGAAACACCGAAGAAGGGCGATTTCGAAAGCGTTCCGTTGAATGCTGAAGGCACACGCGCCGCGAACACCTGGGATCTTGCGAAAGATGATGCCGCCGGCCTTCAGTGCAAAGCCTTCGGAGTCGGTGGGATCGTGCGCCAACCCGGCCGGCTGCACATCACGTGGCAGGATGACAACACCCTGAAGATGGAATTTGATGCCGGTACTCAGACGCGCCTTCTGACCTTTGATCGGACGAAACAGGCTACGGGCGAAAAGACATGGCAGGGATTTTCCGTCGCCCAGTGGGAAGGCCCGGGAGCCGGTCGTGGTGCGGCTCCAGTCCGCGCGCAGATTGGTAACAGCACCGGGCCAATCGCCCCCGGTGGCGGCGGCAGAGGACAGCGGGGCGGACCGGCCCTGGCCGGTTCCATCAATCAGGGCGGATCGCTGAAAATCGTCACCACGAACTTCCGTGAAGGGTATCTTCGAAAAAATGGCGTTCCCTATAGTGAGAACGCCTCGATTACAGAGTATGTCCATCGGCTGCCGTCAGAAGCAGGTGAGGATACCTGGCTGCTGGTGATCACCGTCGTCGAAGATCCGAAATACCTGACTCAACCGTTCTATACCAGCACGCAGTTCAAGCTGGAACGCGACGGTGCGAAATGGGCGCCAACACCCTGTAAGACGCCTGCGCCGCCGAAGTAATCCTAGCTTTCTCAGGAGTTTCAACCTCGTCCCCGAATTACGAACCTGCGCGAGTCGACAGGTGTGCGTGTCGCTTGTGCATGCCAGAATCAGGCCGCTGTCGGCCGCTTGCCAAGTCCTGCCGACGTTTAAAAATTTCTGAAATGAAAGAGGGGAAAGCATGAAATCGGGGTTCAACTTCAGGAGAATCGCCTTCCTCGGAAGCGCCCTATTTGCCATCACGTTCCTGTTTGGAGTTGAGCCTGTCATGGCTCAGCAACTCGATGGCACGCTGAAGAACATCAAGGCTACAAGCACGATCAATCTGGGTTATCTGGAGACGGCGGCACCTTTTTCCCTTATTGGCCCCGATAAGAAGCCTGCCGGCTACTCCGTTGATCTTTGTATGCGGGTTGCCAGTGCGATTCAGAAGCAGCTCGATGTGAATCTGAAGCTGAATTGGGTGCCCCTGACCGTGGAGAACCGAATGAGTATGGTGGAGCAGGGGAAGGTCGATCTCGAATGTGGCACCACGACAGCGACCCTTACCCGACAGGAGAAAGTGGATTTCAGTCTGATGACATTCGTTGATGGCGGAAGTTTTCTGATTCGTGCCGGATCCCCTCTCCAAACGACGTCGGATCTGGCCGGAAAGAAAATCGCTGTGATTCCCAACACGACCACTCAGACTGCGCTAACCAAGTTTCTCAAGGAAGAGTTCGTCAACGTGCAGATCGTCCCGGTCAAAGATCACGTTGAAGGTCGCACAGCTCTGGAAAATGGAACCGTGGAGGCTTACGCCTCCGACAGCGGAATTCTCGTCGGGCTCGCCCTGACCGCTACGGATCCAAAACGATTCACCCTGGCTGAAGGGCGCTTTTCGTATGAGCCCTACGGATTCATGATGCGCCGTAACGATCCGGCATTTCGGCTGGCGGTGAATCGCGCGTTGGCGGCGTTGTACCGGTCCGGAGACATTGTTGCGATTTACGATCGCTGGTTCGGT
>Ga0070675_100005084_pt1 | contig 10038 bp, 8 predicted proteins | sample KBSM43metaG_FD_65343 | JGI IMG/M metagenome (GOLD analysis project Ga0070675, IMG submission 65343) | Miscanthus rhizosphere microbial communities from Kellogg Biological Station, Michigan, USA - KBS M4-3 metaG | ecosystem: Host-associated > Plants > Roots > Rhizosphere > Soil ...
GTTCCCACGGAAAAAACAGTATTCGAAGCAGCCCGCGTACTCTGCGGATAGGAACTCAAAAGCACTATGGCTACCAGCGTTGTGATGCCTGCGCTTGAAATGGCGCAGGAGACCGGAAAAATTGTGTCGTGGGTGAAGAAGGAGGGAGACAGTATCCGCAAGGGTGAAATCCTCCTCGAAGTGGAAACCGACAAGGCCGTCGTTGAAATCGAAGCCTCCGCGGAAGGCGTGCTCGCCGGCATCAAGTCGCAGGCCGGCGCCGTCGTGCCGGTCGGAACCACCATTGCCTGGATTCTCGCACCAGGTGAAGCAGTCCCTGCTGAATCGGCGACTGCAGCGCCCGCAGCACGCACGATGACCGAGCAGGCACGCCCGGCAGCTCCCGCTGCAGGACCGGCTACGCCCCGCGCCTCCGCTCTGGCTGCGGGTTCACCCTCAAGCGAAGTTCAGATCTCTCCGAAAGCGAGGCGCCTGGCGAAGGAACTCGGCGTCGACTTCGCAGCGGTTCGTGGAACCGGACCGGATGGAACAATCACAAGCGACGACATTACAGCTGCGGCCAACGCACGCGCGGCGCCGCCGCCTGCGGCACCAGCCGCGGCAGCCCCTGCCGGCAGCACGCTTAGCACGGTAGCCCGTCTGATGGCCGAACGCACGACGCAGAGCTGGACGCAGGTTCCGCACTTTTTTCTCGTTCGTGAACTGGACGCTACTGCACTGAATGACGTCCGCGCAAAGCTGGGACCCGCAATCGAGAAGGATCGCGGTGTCAAACTGACACATACGGATCTGCTCGTCGCGATCGTTGCCCGCGTCCTGAAAAAGCACCCCAAGATGAATGCGATGTGGGGCGGCAAGGGAATCCAGACTAATCCCGACATTAATATCAGCATTGCGATGGCGGTCACGGATGGCGTTGTCGGCGCCGTCATTCCAAAAGCGGACTCGACGCCTCTTGGAGAGATCTCCGTCCAGCGCCGCGATCTGGCGGAACGCGCGCGGGGCGGCAAGCTGAAACCTTCCGATGTCGCCAATGGCACGTTTTCCATTACGAACCTCGGCATGTACAACATCGATGCGTTCAACGCGATCATCGCTCCGCCGCAGGCCGCAATACTGGCGGTTGGACGAATTGCCGATCGCGTTGTCGCGGTCAGTGGCCAGCCGGCAGTCCGCGCCATGGTGACACTCACATTGTCCAGCGACCATCGCGTCGTCGACGGCGCTCAGGCAGCGCTGTTCCTCAACGACCTCGCAGAGGCTCTGGGCTCACCGGCGAACTGGCTTTCATAACGACTCATACACGTTGGAGGCAATCATGGCGAAGAAGCCGAATAAGCCGGAATTCCTTCCGGTCAACGAAGACGATCTCAAACCCGCATACAAGTGGCATCGACCGCTTCAGGCTCCGGGAATAACGCAGGTGGACTTTGAAGAACGCGTCGACTTCAAGCGTCTTCATCGTTATCGCCTGGCGCGCACTCGTCAGGCGCTCGGAAAGTCCGGCCTTGGCGCAATGCTCTGTTTCGACCAATACAACATCCGTTACATCTCGAGCACCGTCATCGGAGAGTGGGCCCGCGACAAACTGATCCGCTATTGCCTCCTTACCGGCACTGGCGACCCGTGGGTTTGGGACTTCGGATCCGCGGCGCGTCATCATCGGCTTTATTGCCCCTGGCTCCATGAAGATCACATCCTCGCCGGCAACCCGGGAATGCGCGGCGCGATCGGTCCCGGTGTTGGCTTGTTCAAGCAGGCCGCAAAGGAGATCAAGGAGATCCTCAAGAAGGAAGGCGTCGCCGGCATGCCTCTGGGACTCGATATCTGCGAGCCACCGATGCTGTTTGCCCTGCAGGAAGAAGGCATCGAAGTACGCGACGGACAGCAGATGATGCTCCTCGCACGAGAGCAGAAGAACCACGATGAAATTACGCTGCTGAATATCGCCTCCAGCATGGTCGACGGCGTGTATGAAGACATCGCGGCCGCATTAAAGCCTGGCGTAAAAGAAAGCCAGATCGTCGCGCTGGCCACCAAGCGCTTGTATGAAATGGGGTCGGATTGCGTCGAGGCCATCAACTCGATCTCCGGCGAACGCTGCAGCCCACATCCCCACAATTTCACCGATCGATTGATTCGTCCCGGCGATCCCGCTTATTTCGACATCATCCATTCCTTTATCGGCTACCGCACGTGCTACTACCGCACGTTCACTGTCGGCAGCTCCACTCACCCGCAACGCGAAGCTTATAAAAAGGCACGCCAGTGGATGGATGACACCATCGAGATGCTCAAGCCCGGCCTGAGCACGGACAAGGCCGCGAAACAGTTGCCGAAGGCCTCCGATATCGGTTTCGAAAACGAAATGGCCGCGTTCGGGCTGAATTTCTGCCATGGCCTCGGACTTGGCCTTCACGAGCGTCCTCTCATCTCGCGGTTGAACTCCTTCGCGGAGCCGTATGAATTGAAGGCCGGGATGGTTTTTGCGGTAGAGACCTTCTGCCCCGCCAGCGATGGGACGTCGGCTGCGCGGATTGAGGAGATGGTCGTACTGACTCCGCAGGGCGCGAAGATCATCTCGCTGTATCCGGCGAAAGAACTGCCCGTCGCAAACAAGTATTAGCGGCCGGGGTTAGAAATTCGTTCGCTAAGTCGGAGGTGATCGATTACCCCCCCTGGCCAGGCCTGTTGCTCAATGGGAATCTCCTCGCACGCTTTCAGCGTGCGTTCGTTTAGAGGTCGCGGTGACCCCGGGTATCGCTTCGCTCAGCCCGGGGCTAATTTCCGAGCAGCCCTTTCGGGCTGCTGGTTTGCACGCCGGAGGCGTGAAGGAAATTAGCCCCCGGTGAGCGAAGCGTAAGCGAGCCACCGGGGGGTTGTGAATCTTGGAGAAACGCACGCCGGTAGGCGTGCGAGGAGAAATTGGCGGTTCAGCAACAGGCCCGCGGCCAGGAGGGGCAATCCGCCCGAATACGCCTAGCAATTTCGGATGACCCAACTCAGATTCTAATGGAGTCCGACCATCGCGAGCATCCGGCTAAGTCAATTCTCATCGTACGGCAGCACATTTCACATTTGTCATTTGGGAAAAGCGGCCGGGGTATTCCGGAGGCTCTCACACCGCGCCCACACAGTATCCTGAGATCCTATGCGCGTCTTTGTCGAACCGGACGTAACCGCCCTTAGCCGCAGGGCCGCCGATGTAGTGGCTGAATTCATCGCCGCCAAACCGGACACCACACTCGCACTTCCCACAGGCCGTACGCCAGCGGGCCTCTATCAGGAACTCCTCAGGATACACCGCGATGAGAACCTCGACTTCTCCAGCACCAGGATTTTCAACCTCGATGAATATATCGGTGTGCATCCCACGGATAATCGCAGCTTCGATCACTACCTCAGGCACCACTTTCTATCTCACGTCAACGTCCCGCCCGAGAGCGTTCATCTCATGTCCTTTGAGGCTGACGCTATTGCCTGCGGACAATACGAGAATTGGATTCGAGCAGCGGGAGGGATTGATCTGATGATTGCAGGTGTCGGCACGAACGGGCACATCGCGTTCAATGAACCTGGATCAGCGCTGGACTCCAGGACACGTCTTGTGGAATTGGCGGAATCCACGCGCACCAACATGCTGGCCGTATTCAAGCCCGACGAGATGCCCACGCATGCCGTAACGATGGGCATCGGCACAATCCTCGAAGCAAAGAAAATTCTCGTGCTCGCATCAGGTCAAACGAAGCAGCGTGCCCTGGCAGGCCTGCTCCACGGACCGGTAACCACCGACAACCCCGTATCCGTCGCTCGCCTTCACCACGATGTCACCGTTATTGCGGATCAGGAAGCGGTGGGCGAGTTCGGGGTTCGAGGTGTCTGACCCCGAAACTAGTGAGTCATCGCATAGATCATGAAGTTGAGTCCCATTCGATACGCCTGGCCGGAATACTTCACGGGATAGCACGGCAAGTCCATGTACTCCCAGGCATCGCCGAGATCGGAGTTGTAGGTAACGAGAACCATCAGCCGTCCCTCATCATCGTGGATTCCATAAACAACGGGTTCCCTGTCTCGGGAGTCTTCCCATGTCTGGCCGTCGTTGGCGCAGCCATTGCCCCGATTGGGAATCTGCATCACGGTATCGATATCGAAGAAGGTGTGGAACACCTGATGACTTAGCTTGAGCCGCTCCAGCTTGCGATCGGGAAAAACCTTGGTGATCTGATCTTCGAAGTTGGCGAACTGGTCAGGCCCCCAAAAATCGTCCACATGCATAAACCCGCCGCGGAGCAGGTATTCCCTCAAACGAGCTGCGTCGTCATCATCCAGGTACATCTGCCCGACTTCGACCGCGTAAACGAAAGGAAACTTGTAGAGGTCCTTATCCAGAATCTCCATCACATGGGGGTTGGGATGTACACGGATTCCCGTCAGCCGATTGATCGCCCCCATGAACTTGCAGTCCCCACCGGGATAGTCCGTAGCCCATCCCCATCCCTGCTGAGGAAAGAAGTTGCCGCCACCAAACTCCGGACACCGGAACTGATCGGTCGGCGGAGCCATCGTCCCGGCCCGGCCGCGTCGGCCACCGAAAGGATTCTGCGTATAAACAAGGCGTGTGAAGTAGAACGTCGGTGCCTGGTCTGGCGGATCCTCAGGAACCTGCGGCAACGCAAGCAGTGATGCCCCTGCGGAAAGAACCAATAACACTGCAGCAATCGCGTTCTGCCTGTTCTTCATGTGCCTGAATTTCAGTGCCGAGACTCTATCACACTGCCCCTAAGGAAGGGTGGGCGGCACGTAACTGAGGGTGTAATTCAGGATCCAGACGAGAAACAGCACGACCGGGACATGAACGATGAATTGCAGCATGGAGTAGCCGACAACATCCCGCGGCTTCATTCCCAGAATGCCCAGCAGGGGCAGCATCCAGAACGGGTGGATGAGATTCGCCAGCGCCTCTGTTGCGTTGTAAGTTTGAACGACCCAGCCCAGATGCACCTGGAGAGACTTCGAGGCTTCGAGCAGATAGGGCGCCTCAATCAACCACTTCCCTCCTGCTGAGGGAATGAAGAGTCCCAGAAACGCGGAGTAAATTCCTACAAGAACCGGAAAGGTATGCCGCGTCGACACCGAGACAAACACATGCGCGAGCTGCGTAGCGAGGCCGGATTCCGTCATCATCTTAACGATGCCCGCATAGAGCGGATACTGAATCAGCACGCCTGCAACCGATGGAATGGACGCGTTCACCGCCTGAACGAAATTCCGGGGACGCCAGTGCAGCAGCAAACCGACGATGAGGAACGCAAAGATATAGTGGTTCAGATCCAGCAGGACTCGGAATCCGCCTGACATGACTTCGCGCGCAAGGTAGGCCAGGCCCAACCCGGATATCAACAAAGTAAAAAACGGGCTGTGTTCAAGCCACTCGCCAGGCCTTCTGGCAGGCGCTTCCCTCAGTTCTATTGCCGGCGCGTGCGAGATTCCCATGTCGGCCATCGTCCTCGCCTGACCTTCCGCCGGATGAGAATAGTAGGAAATTGCCATCGACACGAAGATGAGCACGACGGCAATGAGCATACCCTGCCAAAGCCCGAGCGTTTGATCGATTGGAATCACGCCACTGATGTTTCGCAAGGATGGAGGCAGTGACGCCGCGTTCGCCATGAGAAGAGCCGCTGAAGACGACAAGCCCAGCGCCCAAACGCTGCCTACACCGAGATAAGCCGCCGCACCGATCGCACGATAATCCGCCCCGCGGACTCGCATCGCCACTTCGCGCGCGAGCAGCGCACTGAAGATGAGGCTGAAGCTCCACGACAGCAAAGAAGAAAGCATCGAAAAGAGGCCAACATAGGCGACAGCACTGCGGGGATAGGAAGGTACTGTGGCGAGGCGTCGAATGATCCCGTAGACCGGCCGCGTTGTGGCCAGCGCATAACCCGTCACGATGATCATGCTCATCTGCATCGTGAAGGCCACCAGGTCCCAGAAACCTGCACCGAACCATTGAGCTGTCTGCACGATGGGACTGCCAATTGCCAGGCATGCGACAAAGACTATCGCGACGGCGGCAAGGGCCAGAGAAAAGGCGTCCGGAAACCATCGTTCGAACCAGTCCGACAGCCGAAGACCCCACGAAGCAAGTTTGTTCTGTGATGCCATCAGTCGGATTTCAGCGGCCAGAATCCAAGGAACTCCGCATAGTAAATCAGGAAGGGAAACGTCACGCTCAGCAAGGCAGACGCGAGCCAGATCTCGGATTCATACGTGGGCGGCCCGGAGCTGAGATTGCCTGTAACGACTCCAGTTAGGCTGCTATACAAAAAGGCGAGCACAGTCCCGATAACCGCAGCAGCAACGGCGTTCGCAAGTCCTTTCGCCGGCTGAGAGAGCTTCGCAAACAAAGAGTTCTGCAGCATGTTCAGAACGACAATGGTGCCAAAGATGAACGGGATCGGAACGCGAACCAGGAACACGACAACGTCCATCTGCAGGAAGCGCGTGCCGATTAAATAAAGAATCGCACCCAGGGCCAGAACGATCGCGCTCCAGACAAGCCCCAGCACAGGCTGCGTCATCAGCGCCGGCGATTTCGTCAATGGCCAGAGATCGAAGTGGATCGTCAGAAACATCATCGACAGCGATGTCACATAGAACACCAGGACATTCCAGGCGCTGAACAATCCGTGCGGATCAAGCGATGCCACATAAACCGGGGCATCCTTCATGAATTCGTAATTGAAGAGAACACGGAACAACAGAAGGTTGATGCCGTAGCTGACCGCGATGGTTGCGAGGCCCGCGGTCACTCGACTTTTCATGACCGCATTGAACGGCCATCCTCCCCACATGATCGAAAACCAGAACATCATCACAACAGACACGATGACGCACTGTATGAACATCGGACTCGGACCAAGTCCGCCTCCGGCCTCACGATGGTAGACCGGCACGACAATCGCGCCGACGGCCACAGTGATCAGAATCAGAAGAATGCCTTTCGCGGGCTGCCGCTGCTTCGCAGCCCATTCGGGATGCCGGGTCTGCCACAGCACCGCGACGGCAATCTGCGCCGGGATCAGGCACATGAGTCCGATGGAGAGCCAACCGGTGAAGACTTCAAACGAAAATAGAGAGATCAGACCCAGCGATAGCGCGATGACGAGCGCCGTAGCCACGACACCAAGGAGGGGTTGCTTCAGACCAGTCATGAGTGCGTCACGCCGCTTCCGCTATTTGCACACAAAGTTCGCAGCGGAATTCGTATCGCCTGTCCCTTTGTACTGGGCGACCTGTGGGTACGGACAAAGCGGCCGCGTCCGGTCGATCACGCCCATGGTGCTGTGAGAAGCGGGAATCGAGTCCGGAGCCTTGCCCGCGGCTCTCCACTGATCCAGCGTACCGAGCGCGTCGAACGTGCTGGGACCGTCCCCTCCGCCACAGTGCCCGACTCCGGGAAGCATGAAGAGGCGAATCGAATTGGTCGTCTTTGATTCACCGCCGAGTTGCTTCACAACGTTCGAGTAGTACTCGACGCTGTTCCCTGCTGGAATTCCAGGGTCCGCCCAGCCGTGATACATCAACAGCTTTCCTCCGTGATCAAAGAAGGGCTTCAGGTTTGTGTCGCTGGAGTTCATCGTGGGGCCGATGGTTTTGTCGAAGAGCGCAACGTCCTTCTCAATGTTCAGCGTCTTGTAGTCCCAGTTTGGATTGTTGAACACAAGATAGCGGTACATGTCGACAGCGATACCGACGGGGGTATTCAATGTGCCGTTCCATCCGCCTTCGCTCCCGAATTCATACCCCGGGAAGAGCCCCGGCCCGGCGTATGCGCGCTTCGCCGTTTCGACCTGCGCTGCGGTAAGGCATGTTGGCGAATCGCCCTCCTTGCAAAGAAGAGCCGTGGGATCGAACTTGCACTGGCGCGGATTGTCGATCACTCGATCCGTCACACCGTCAAGCGCATCACAGGCCTTCAAAGCCGCATCATGAAGAGTGGCGTACTTGTTCATCGGAATCAGACTCGCCTCATCGCGGTGCGCCTGCTGAGCCGACCAGACTTGAGTGCCGTGAAGACGCGAGGCATTAGCCGCCGTTGCGCCGGCAATGATTCCGTCGAAATCGAGTGGATAGCGCTGCGCCGCAGTCAGGGCCTGTCGTCCTCCAGTAGAGCACCCCTGGAAGTACGACAACCGCGGGCCGCCTCCGTAAAACGCCGCGGTAATGCCCTTCGCTGCGACATTCATCTCGTGAACCGCGCGATAGGCGAAATCGATGACTTTCTCCGGGCGATCGATAAACGTGGCAGCCTGGCCACCCGTGTGCCCGGTATCCGTGCTGGTCGTTGCGAAACCTGACACAAGCCCGGGCACCATGGCGGTATAGCTGATGGATCCCGCCCACGCGCCGTTGCCAACGGCGAGCAACTTGTTATTCCAGCTGGTCAATGGCATCCAGACTTCGATCTTGATCTCAGAGTCGCTGGTGGGTTTCAGCGTTGCGCCAATGCGGCAGAACGCTGGAAGGTTCTCATAGGGATTTGGTGCGGCGGCCCCACGTCCTCCACCTCGAGCAGGGCCGGGAGCTACAAATTTCCCCGCTTCCACTACCTGCGCCATGGTGATCGTCACGTTGGACAGCGTCAGCGTTGAAAGAGTCTCGCAAGGCACGGCAGCGAAACCCTTCGGTGCGAGAAGAGCGCCGACAAGCAATGTGAGTAACACGTACTTCGGCATGGGATCCCCCTATGGAATGGCAACAATATACTTGGAACACCAACGCGGCGGAATTTGAAATTGGACGAATCGTGGGCGGTCATAGACCGCCCCTACAGTCGCGAACCCAAGCTGTGGGGCGGTCCATGACCGCCCAGGATTCGTCCGATTTCAAATTCCGCTCTCCCGGTCTTGGTGAGAATCAGGGGACGGACTACTCAACCCAAACTCCAGACCACGGAGTTTGGGGGTTGAGTAGTCCGTCCCTAATTCCTTACTGGCCGCGCGGAGGTGCGGCCGGCGCTGCTGGTGCAGCCGGCGCCGCAGGTGGAGGCACTTTACTGATGGCGACCATGAGATCCTGCTTGGTCGCATCGCGGCCCTGAGCGCCGTGCCCTGAGACGACTTTGTCGTAATCGATCTTCAAGCGATCCAGCTCGGACGCCAACAATTTCTGGAAAGCGAGCTGTCCGGTCCCCGTCGTGACAGCGCCTGAGGCGCCGGGATTCCAGGCATCAGACTCGAAGACCGCTTTTGCCTTCGGAACATAAACGACAACCATGTCTTCGCTGTGAAGCGCACCCTTGATGGGATAGATCTCGATGCTGTTCGTGTCGTCCTTGAGCACCAGCTTGTCCTTCACGTACATGTACTTGATCTTCTTCCCGGACTGTTGAAGAGCATCGGGCCATGGGGCCGGCGCTGCACCACCACCACGTGCGCCACCACCAGGAGCCGGAGCAGCCGGTGCTGCGGGTGCTGCTGCAGGCGCTGCGCCTGCAGGGGGAGTTGTCGCCTGCAGTGTTCTGGGATTGCTGAACCACTTCTCGACAGTCTCCTTGTTCGTCTCGTTGGTCACAAGGGTCACCGACGGCGAAGCTTCTGCAAGGGCCGTCCGCAGTCCGCCCACGTGGTCGAAGTGCATATGCGTGGTGACGACATACGTGATCGGTTTGTTGGGAATGGCCGTCTTTACCTGAGCAACCAGATCTGCGATCCCGTTCTGCGGCGCTTCCACCAACACAACGTGATCTTTGAACTCAACAGCCAGGACCTGATATCCAGCGCCGACCACATATACGCCGTCGGCAATTTTGCGCGGTGCTGCGGGAGCCGCTGCGGCGCCGCCGCCACGTCCGCCTTGACCGCCGCCACCACCGCGTCCACCGCCCGCAGCACCTCCCTCAGGAGCTCCGCCACGTCCGCCGCCCGGCGCTGCACCTTCAGCGCCAGCACCGCCGCGTCCACCGCCAGGAGCGCCCGCGCCAGGAGCACCACCACCTCGGCCGCCACCTGCGGGAGCTGCCGCTGGTGG
>Ga0070675_100005086_pt1 | contig 10036 bp, 9 predicted proteins | sample KBSM43metaG_FD_65343 | JGI IMG/M metagenome (GOLD analysis project Ga0070675, IMG submission 65343) | Miscanthus rhizosphere microbial communities from Kellogg Biological Station, Michigan, USA - KBS M4-3 metaG | ecosystem: Host-associated > Plants > Roots > Rhizosphere > Soil ...
GAATCCAGAGCTGCCAATCGACTCCCTCTTGCCGAAAGAGGTACTGCTCGCACGTCACACCATCGACGGAGCTCGGCCCGAGATCAATCGCGGACGTGATGTCCTTCGTGTCCCCTTCTTTGGTCCCCCACCGGAACAGGTCGACGAGCGGCAGGTCGACGTTGTAGCGGTCCTCCAGCTTGTCCGCGAGGTCGCCGATCGTCGAGGGAGCGTCGATCGTCGTGTAGAATTTCAGAAGTGGTGCCCAGAGCGTGAACTTCTTTCCGTCGTAGTAGAACGTGCGCGGCTGGCGATCGTCAGTGACTTCGGCGCGCAACCGATCCGGACGTTTCGCCAAGACGTCAACGTTGCTCGTTTTCTGCACTAGCTGGCCGTCCGTCTGTACCTCGTCATGCGTCACGACGGCGTGCACGTCGATGGTCTTCAGCGTGCGCAGGTACTTCCCCATGTTCTCGAGTGCCGCGATCGCATCGGGGTCGATGGCGCTGGAATCCCCGACGACGCCGGCCGCGCTCCGTTCGCGCGTCGTTCGCACTGTCTGACCCTTGGTCACGAGCACCGCCACGGCAAGAGCCGCGACGGCTACGGTCCCGCCGATCCACAACGTTCGCGAGTGTATCATCGCTTTCCTCCTGTCCGTGTATGCACAGAGGCTACGGCGCCGTCGCGGGAGCGCACATCGGACCATAGTCGGATGCATCGGTGGCTTCCGGCGCGCGTCGCCGTGGGGCTGTCGTCGCGTCCGATGGTCCAATGACAACGCGTCCGTCCGCAGGTCAACGTGAATCAGTTGTCCTGATCCACGGCGCCGGAAGCCACCGATGCAATCAGCGACTTTCACTGTGAATCCCTGATCGAACCAGGTCCGCGTTGCCGGCCGCCAACCTTTTCACCATTTACGAGGTGCTGTATCATGCGACCGACTATCGCTCTCCTGTGCGCCGCCGCGCTCGGCGGGTCTACAGCGTGCCACTCAACTCACCTTGCGGCCACCTGGCGCGACCCCGGCGCGCAGCCGCTGCACTTTCGAAAAGGGGTAGCGGTGTTCGTCACCAACGACGAAGCGCTGCGGCGTACCGTCGAGGACAAGTTGTCCGCGCAATTCACAAACGTCACACCGTCATACCGTTTCGTTCCCACCGTCGACACCGCAACCGCACGCGCCGAGATGGCGAGCCGACTGCGCGCGGCAGGCTTCGATGGAGCGATCATAATGCGCGTCGCCGATGTGGCCGTCGTGCCGGTCTACACAACCGGAGCCTACTGGTACGATCGCCCCTACGGATTCAACAGCTATTGGGGATACGCCTGGTCATCGCCGTACGATCCGGGATACTACGGCGAGAACCGCATCGTCACGATCGAAACGCAGATCTATTCACTCCCAGATGACAAATTGATTTTTGCGGCCCGCAGCGAGACGACCAACCCGAGCTCCGCCAAGAAGCTCACTGACTCGGTGATTCGTCACATTCGCGCGCGCCTCCGTAAGGACGGTCTCCTTCTCGCGATGATCCTGCAGACGGTGTCGCGGCTCGCGTAGCAGCGTGGCTCAACCTCGAGCTCGATGACGTAGCGGCGCCGCCCGATGTTCGGCGGTTGCCGCTGGCGGGCGCTTGCGCATTCCGCCCTTCACGTCGAGCCCATCAAGAGCAGCCGACCGCATGGGGTCTTGGAGTTGCGCCGGATCGATGAAGAGATCGGTACTCAGGTCCGTTAACTTCGCGCCGACGCCCAGACGCTTCCTGCCCAGAGTATCCCACGGTTTCAACATCGTTCTGGCCCGATCGAGCGTGATTCCGCCGACGCGATGCACTCGCCAAATACTTTGCTGCAGCGTTTCGAAAGTTGATGAGCGGAGCTCCTTCGTTCGGCTGCGTGCCGCCCACAAGAGCGTACGGACATCATAACGTCGTCTCGAGGGCGTGACCGATGGGGCTCCCTGGTCGCACAAACAAGCGAGCACGTGATGAACCGCGCAGAGTTTCCCAGCGGGCGCGGCCCGTGTGTTCAACTTTGTTGTTGGGATGTACGCCGCGAGATGCAACGACTTCGTACAGCGCGAGCCGAGCGCTCGCCGCATCGTGTGATCATGGAAACGCGTGGTGCATCGTTGAACATCTGAAACCGCCTGGACCGCACGGAGACGACGACAAACGAATTCCTCACGCTAAGTAGTCGGACCATGGGTCCTTCGACACATGATCTCGATCACAGCGACGCGGCGGCGCGACAAAACGAGAGACCCATGCCTAATCGGATCTCTCGTTTCGCCTGCGTTGCGGTCAGGGCGCCGCCACGAGGTACGGTGACAACGCGAACATCTGATCGATTGCGGCAGACACGTCGGCCGCCGTAATATTGCCGGCGAGAAGCGACGTCGCGACGCCCGCCCATACGGACCGGATCGTCTTGGCGAGTGGGTTGATCGTCGGTCCTGTTGGAATCATGTCGACGATGAGCGTTCCGCGATCGTATGCCACGACGCCGGTCGTCGTATACCACGGGTACACGATACCCCACGACGTGTCGAACCCGGGCGCGTAGAACGCCCATCCCGAATAGAATCCCCACGTGCCATACCACGGGTAGCCCACAAAGGCATTGTAGTTCGTGGTCGCCGTGGCGCCGACGAGCACAACGAAGCTCGGCGTGACTCCCGATCCGGCGGTGACCTGCACGTACCCCCGCGCGATCAAGTCCGCCCGCACCTGATTGAGCGCGACCTGGTCGAACTGCCGCGACACTGCGAGCGGGGTGCCGGTGAGCGGAGCGAAGTGAACGACCGTATCAGGCATCGCGAACGTCTTGAGTGTCGAGAAGTTGAACGATGCGTCGTTGAACGTGGTGACGGCCGTCGTCGGAATTACCGCCACGATGTCGTCGTCATCGCCGCAGGCGGCAAAGCCTGCTGACGCGACCAGTACTGCGATGGTTGGCAGGAATGCTCGTGCGCGGCCGCGTGTCTTCGTAGTCCATGTCATACGATCCTCCCTGAACTGCCCGTGACGAAAAACGATGAATAGGAACCGGCTCGCGTCGCGCGCCGATGCGGCATGATGCCGTTGTTCGCACGCTATAAGCGGCGGGCGCGTGGCCGTATTGGGCCTTGGTACATGAGCATCCGCTCATCGGGCCGCGCGCGCGTGAGCCTTTCGTCGTATGGCTCGTCGATCGGAGCGCTTTGGATATTGCGTGACCGAGACGCGTCCCCTCGCATCGTCACATCCTCCGGCATACCGGAGACAGGCGCATGATCGACGCCGTGTCGGCACTTACCTGCGGAGATTCATATAGTGCCCACCGATGACACCAAGCACCGCTCACATCTACCGATGCCGACCCCAGCGCGCACGGGGTTGATCACATACGACGCAAAAGACCCGGACTCGAAGTTTCCGCCGATCGAACAGCTCCGGCCGCCGGCCGGCGCACCGAACGTGCTGATCGTGCTCATCGACGATGCGGGGTTCGGCTCGTCGAGCGCTTTCGGTGGACCGTGCCAGACACCAGTCGCCGAGGCGCTCGCGGCGAACGGTCTCAAATACAACCGCTTCCATACCACCGCGCTGTGCTCACCGACGCGGCAAGCGTTGTTGACGGGGAGGAATCACCACTCCGCCGGAATGGGCGGAATCACCGAGATTGCCACCGGCGAGCCGGGATATTCGTCGGTGCTTCCCAACACGATGTCACCGTTGGCGCGGACGCTGAAGCTCAACGGCTATTCGACGGCGCAATTCGGAAAGTGTCATGAGGTTCCTGTGTGGGAGACAAGCCCCGTCGGTCCGTTCGACGCGTGGCCGACTGGAGGCGGCGGTTTCGAGTACTTCTATGGCTTCATCGGTGGCGAAGCCAATCAGTGGTACCCGACGCTCTATGAGGGAACGACGGCCGTCGAGCCAAAGACCACTCCGGAAGACGGCTACCACCTCGTGAAAGACATGACCGACAAGGCGATTGGATGGGTCGCGCAGCAGAAAGCGCTCGCGCCCGACAAACCGTTCTTCGTCTACTTCGCGCCAGGCGCGACGCACGCACCTCATCATGTGCCGAAGGAATGGGCCGACAAGTACAAGGGCCAGTTCGACCAGGGTTGGGACAAGCTGCGCGAGGAAACCTTTGGACGACAGCTCAAGCTCGGCGTCATTCCGGCGGACTGTCGGCTCACGCCACGTCCGAAGGAGATTCCAGCGTGGGATGACATGCCCGACGACTTCAAGCCGGTCCTCCGCCGAGAGATGGAAGTGTATGCGGGGTATCTGGCCTACGTCGACCATCACGTGGGGCGGCTGTTCGACATGTTGAGGGACCTCGGCATTCTTGAGGATACGCTCATTTACTACATCATCGGCGACAACGGTGCATCCGCCGAGGGATCGATCAACGGCTGCTTCAATGAAATGAGTTACTTCAACGGGCTCCAAGCGCTCGAGACGCCGGAATATCTGACGGCACGCCTCGACAAGCTCGGCGGCCCGGAGTCGTACAACCATTACGCCGTCGGCTGGGCGCACGCGATGGACACGCCCTACCAGTGGACGAAGCAGGTCGCGTCGCACTGGGGTGGTACGCGGAACGGCACCATCGTTCACTGGCCCAAGAAAATTACGGCCAAAGCCGAACTGCGCTCGCAGTTCCATCACGTCATCGACGTCGCGCCCACGATTCTCGAAGCCGCCGGTTTGCCGCAGCCGATTTCAGTGAACGGCGTGCAACAGGCCCCGATCGAGGGCGTGAGCATGCTCTACTCATTCAACGATGCTAAAGCGGCTGAACGGCATGAGACGCAGTATTTCGAGATGTTTGGCAACCGCGGGATCTATCACAAAGGGTGGACGGCGGTGACAAAGCATGTCACGCCGTGGATCCAAAAGCCGCTTGTCCCGCTCGACGACGACGTCTGGGAGCTCTACGACACGACGAAGGACTGGAGCCAGGCCAACGATCTGTCGAAGCAGTTGCCGGACAAGCTGCACGAGCTGCAGCGCCAGTGGCTGATCGAGGCGACACGCTACAACGTGCTGCCGATCGACGATCGCGTCGTCGAGAAGATGAGTCCCGATACCGCCGGCCGGCCAATCTTGATCAAAGGCAAGACGCAGATCCTGTTCAGTGGCATGGGCCATCTGTCCGAGAACACTGTGCTGAACCTCAAGAACAAGTCGCACTCCGTGACTGCGGGGATCGTTGTGCCGAAGGGCGGCGCCGAAGGCGTCATCGTCGCGCAAGGAGCGAACATCGGTGGCTGGAGCTTGTACGCCAAAGCCGGCAAGCTGAAATACTGTTACAACTATGGCGGCTTCAAGCGGTACTACGTGGAGTCGGCGGCGCCCATTCCGTCAGGCGACCACCAGGTGCGCATGGAGTTCGCGTACAGCGGCGGCGGCACCGGCAAGGGTGGAAAGGTGAGCCTGTTCATCGATGGAAAGCCGGTCGGTGAAGGATGCGTGGAAGCCACGCTCGCGATGGTTTTCTCGGCGGATGATGGTTTAGATGTCGGCGAAGATTCCGGCGCGCCGGTGTCGGAGGACTACGGCCCGCGGGACAACGCCTTCAACGGACGCATCAAGGGAATCCAGCTCTCGATCGCCGACGCCGCCGAGAATTCAAGTCACGAAGTGTCAGCGGAGGATGCGATCCGCGTTGCGATGGGGCGACAGTAGGCCGTGTCTGCACCCTTTGTCCAATGCGTTCGGTGTGCGACGACCGTTAGCGTCCGCGTATGATCCTTCTCGCGGTCAAAGTAAGTATCGCGCTATTGGTCTTTGGCGTCGGCCTCACGGCGACGATGCGCGACGTGACGTATTTCCTGCGCCATCGCGCCCTCTTCGTGTGGACGATGGTCTCGATGTATGTCGCCATGCCACTGTTCGTGGTGTGGTTGTGTCTCAAGTTCGAGGTGCACCCGGCGATCAGGATTGCGCTCGTGGCGTTATCGATTTCGCCGGTGCCTCCGTTCCTTCCGACCAAGAGCTCCAAGGCCGGCGGTCACGGCTCGTATACGATCAGTCTTGTCGTCGCGACGTCGCTGCTCGCGGCCGCGATCGTGCCGGCATCGCTGTGGATCATCGGCCGTCTGTTCGGCTTGCCGCTCTCGGCGCCGATTGGAAACGTGATCAAGGTCGTCGCCACAACACTGCTCGTCCCGATGGGGATCGGGATTGCGGTGGCGCATTTCCGTCCGGCGGCAGCACACGCCGGGAAGCGGGTGATGACTCTCGCGACAATCGTGCTGGCCGTGGCCGTCGTGCCGATCCTCTTCACCTCGTGGCCAACGTTTCGCGGGTTTGTCGGTGACGGAACGCTCGCCGTCATTGTTGCGTTCACGCTCACGGGCCTCTGCGTGGGATACGTGCTCGGTGGTCCCGAGCCCGAGCATCGAACTGTCCTCGCGCTCGCCACTGCGTCCCGACATCCCGCGGTCGCCCTGGCGATCGCAACGGCGAACTTCCCCGGCAACAAGCTGATCGTCCCGGCGCTGCTGCTCGCGTTGCTCGTATCGGCTGCGGCGTCGACGCCCTTCGTCATGAAAAGCCGCAAGCGTGCACGCGAGCGGCTTCATTCGCAGGCGGCGATGACCGGCGACGATGCCGAGCAGGAGCGGATTTCGTTTCGCGGAACGCCGAACCAGGCGCCGGTGGCCCACGCGCCCGATCGGCCCAGGCCTCTGTATCACAGAAAGCGCGTACCAGTGTGGGGCTTTGCGTTGTTCCTGTTGGGCCTCGCAGGAATTGCTGTGCTCACGTGGCGCGAGGTCCCGCGGTTCATGGGCTGGGGCGGTGAGACGGCGCCAACCATCAGAGACGCTGCCGGCGACGTCAAGATCGACACGCGAATGGCGCCAGCCGGGCGCATTTCGAATATGCCGGAGTACGTTGTGCAGTATTTCACGAGCGTCGGGTTCGCGCCGGGAAGCGCGGCGCTGACGCGGTCGGGCAAGCAGTTGCTCGACAATCTCATGGACCAGGGCGACACGTTGCGCGCGTATTTTGTCGAGGTCGCGGCGTTCGCCGACGCCCCCAGCGAGGAGGCGAGCAACACGAGTCTCAGCGCCGCTCGCGCCGACAGCGTGATCGCGTATCTCGCGCGGGTGCGCATGGTTCCGATGGAGCGCATCATGAATGCGACCGGGCTCGATACGTCGCGCGCCGCCGACGCGGTCCAGACGCTCAAGGGTGGCCCGCATGCGAAGAATCGGCGCGCGGACGTGAGGATTGTCGTGATGCGTCGAGGGAGCCCGCGTTAGCGTTCGTTCATTGAAACGGACCGAAGTTGAACGCGATGCTTGTGACTGCGAGCAGTCCGACGAGCAGGAGTAGGACCGCGACGATCACCGACAGCGACGCCGGGAACCCGCTCTCGCCGTGAACCAATCCCTCGGCCATGAGCTGGTTCCGCTCCCGACGCAGCTGGCGCATGAACGCCAAGTGGTAGGCGATGCCGACGGCAAGAATGCCGGCGCCCAGCACGAGCAGTGCGAGCCCGAAGTTCCGGGCGGAGGGCCGTGCGCTCGTGAGCAGCTTGGTTTCTTCCATATGCTTGAAGAACTGGAAGATGGTGAAACCGAAGCTGATCAACGACAGCGACGTCCGCATGACGGACATCAGCGTGCGGTCCGCGCTCATGCGCGTCCGCTGAAACGACATTCCTGTTCGGCGCGATGAGAGCTCCGTCGCCGCTTCGTCTTTACTAAACGTCGTGGGGAATGTCATTGTGTTTCCTGTGGAGCGTTGAGGCGAGGCGGCCTCGCGGAAGCACGTGGTCGAGCGCGACCCGTCCGGCGATGACGAGCACGGCGACCAGCACACGCGCCAGCGCCGTCCCGTGAGTGTTGTCGAAAACCATCACTCACACTCCATCACGCCGCGGGAGCCGGCCGGATGATGCAGCGAAAGCCGACGTGTGACGTCGACGTATCGATGGGCTCCGGAAAGCGGGCGGCGGGGCGGTAGCGCATGCAGTAGTTCTCCGAGCACAGATGCGAGCCGCCCTTCAACACCTTACGGGGAATCTTCATGTCGGGGTGTCGCGGATCGAAGCTCTCGCCCATCGCGCCGCCTCGCGGGTTGCGCGGAATGCAGCACGCTTTCCGCGTATCACCAGCGTCGTGGCGTGGCATATACCAGTCGTCCGTCCACTCCCACACGTTGCCGATCATGTCGTGGATCCCATACCCGTTGGCCGAGTAGGTGCCAACCGGCGACGTCCCCTCCCAGCCATCGATGAGAGTATTTTCATGAGGAAACTCGCCTTGCCAGAAGTTTGCCATCGGCCGGCCGTTCGGCATCAGCTGGTCACCCCAGGCGAACTTCGCGCCGTCGAGTCCACCGCGGGCCGCAAACTCCCACTCGGCCTCCGTCGGGAGCGACTTGCCCTCCCACGTCGCGAACGCGATGGCGTCGCCGTAGGCCACGTGGACGACGGGGTGAGACGCTAGATCCTCGAGCGTCGTTCCCGGCCCGCCCGGATGTCGCCAGTCCGCGCCGAGGCAAAACTCCCACCAACTGCCGATGTGCCGAAGATCCACTCGGCCTGGTGGCTTTCGGAAGACCAGCGATCCCGGATGCAGCAGCTCGGGAATCGCGTGAGGATAGTCGGCGACATTCGGCGGGATCTCCGCGAAGGTCACGTGGCCGGTCTCGGCGACGAACCGTGCGAAGCGCTCGTTCGTCACGGGATGTCGGTCGATCCAGAATCCGTCGACCGCCACGCGGTGCGCCGGTCCTTCCTCTGGGTAGTGCGAGTCCGATCCCATCCGAAACGTCGCACCCGGCACCCAGACCATGTCGTCGGTCGGCGACGGAGCGTTCGGCGAGTCATTCCGTTGGCGTACATCTGGCGAGTGGACGAGCATTGAGAAGGCCGCTCCCATGCGGGGTAATTGGCGCCGCTTCTCCTGCGACACACGGTATCGTTGCGCCGCTGTGGGACGTCGTGCCATTGGCCCAAGGGAGTACCACGGGTCAGCGGCGATGTCTTCGATCAGAAGCGCCCGCGTGCACCAATGCGAAGTGACGTTCTGCTCACCGACGCAAAGAGCTCCGAGGAATCATCGGCTTGTGTCGATGCGCGTTCCTTTCGGTGCAGTGACCGCAGCGCGACCTGTCGACCGACGGCGACTCCGAGGCCTAGACCAAGGATCTCGTCTGAAGCCCAGTGCGCCCGATCGAGTGTGCGCGCCAGTCCAACACCGCCGACAACGCCCCAAATCGCGGGAGCGAAGCCTCCCATGTCATATCGCCACGTCAGCGACGCGCTGCATGCAGCGATGTTGGCGATATGGCCGCCGGGAAGTGAATGCATTCCCCATCGACTCGACCCCGGCGCCGAAAGTTGGTACTGGTCCCCTTGTCCAGCCGGACCCGAAGGGCCGGAATCATTGCGTGGTTCGGGGCGCTCGCGCCCGACGAGCGGATAGATCACGAACCTGCGGAGCAGGCTGCTCGACGCGTACGCAGTCGCGCAGCCGAGCAGCCCCTGCTGCATCGCCTGATTCTTGGTGAGGACGGCGACGGCGAGCGTTCCCAGCGCGACCGGCGTCAGGGTCTTTCCCGCGAAGAGGATACCCCCGGTACGAAACGGTTTGAGAATCTTGAACACGCGATCGTTGCGGTGTTTGTATGCCCATCGATCGATGTCGTCATCGAACGGTGAGATCGCCGCCGACAGCGCGACCACTCCAGCCGCGATCGACCAATCCTGAACTTCGCCGCGCGCCGGCGCGGTCCAGACGCCCCAGGCATCACCGACGGAGTGCTTGAGATTGGTGCCGATCATTCCGGCCATCGAGGTCGATTGCGCTGTCGCGCCGCGCGCGAGACAGAGCACGAGCACCGCGAGTCGAGCCGAGCGTGGATCCATTTGTCGCTTCTCACGTCTTCGTTGGGCGGACGCGCCCACGGGTTGACGATACCCGGTCGCGTGAGGCGATCTCGATCGGACAAACGTCCCATCGGTGGCAACGACGAGGAGCACTCGGGCTGCGAGTGCTCCTCGTGCGATCGCGCGGTGGAGCGACGGACGATTGATGAGA
>Ga0070675_100005088_pt1 | contig 10030 bp, 7 predicted proteins | sample KBSM43metaG_FD_65343 | JGI IMG/M metagenome (GOLD analysis project Ga0070675, IMG submission 65343) | Miscanthus rhizosphere microbial communities from Kellogg Biological Station, Michigan, USA - KBS M4-3 metaG | ecosystem: Host-associated > Plants > Roots > Rhizosphere > Soil ...
GCACAGCTTTCCAAGATCTCGTTTCAAGGGGTGGTTGACCGGCCCGAGTGATCTACGCAGGTCCGAAAACCGCCAGAAACGGCCCCGTCGTCAGGGAGCGTGTCTCACTACCAACACGCAGCGGATCACCGGCACATCGCGCCAGCGGCACGCCACCCCGACCTCGCGCCTCGGCGCGCGCCGCCGGTCGACACCCGCCGCCACCACCCACCGCCGGCGACGCGACCCGCCGCGCGACCCGCCGCGCGACCCCACCGCGCGACCCACCGCGCGACCCGCCGCGCGACCCGCCGCGCGACCCGCCGCGCGACCCACCGCTCGACCCGCCGACCCACCCGATCCGAACCCCCCGACGAGCCCGGTCGGCGACCGATCCCGAACGATCCCGAACGATCCCGAACGATCCCGAACGATCCCGCGACTCTCGATCGGCGTGCCACGTGCCAATCCCGTGCCGCCCGGCACGTACCGCGAACGGCTGAGTACCCGGCGTCCACGATCGCGACCTGCGCAGATGAGCCGGATCCCCTTCGATCGACCCCACGTCTCCACACCCTGTGGATATCGCTTGGGGACAACGCTGTGGACGTACCCGCCGGGTAGCCGTCAGGCGAACTCCCTGTGACGCCGCAGCCGTGGATATCCCTTGTGGACACAAGGGATATGCGGTGGATCGCTGGTGGACAGGCTGTTGACGAGGCCTGTGGAAAACTCGAGCTGTGGACAGCGGCCCACCCGCCCACATCCGTCGTCAACATGGCATCCACCCGGCCATCAACGGAGTGACCTGCATCAACAGGCGTTGTCCACAGCATCCACAGGACCGATGATGACGATGTTTTGATCTCTCAAGAAAAGAAAAACAAATCATCAGTGGGTGGAAAAGTCCCGCTCGGCCCCTTGACGCCCGCGCAGACCCCTGGAGTGCCAAAGCTGGGGTCCGGTACACGAATCCCCGACGGACGTCCTAAGGTGGTTGCTTCCGGGCCGGTTGCCTCGCCGTGTTCCCAAGCGTTGAGCGATCGAAACCCGAGATCCCATTCCCAGAGCAATTCCCCAACCCCGCCGTGACGAGTGACGCGGAGGATCCGCGATGAAGTTCCGAGTCGAGCGCGACGCACTGGCCGACGCGGTCGCGTGGACGGCCAAGAGCCTGCCCAGCCGTCCATCCGTGCCGGTGCTGGCGGGCGTGCTGCTGCGCGTGTCCGACAACCGGCTGCAGGTGTCCGGTTTCGACTACGAGGTGTCCAGCCAGGTCACCGTCGAGGTCCAGGCCGACGCCGACGGTGCCGCCCTGGTCTCCGGTCGGCTGCTCGCCGAGATCACAAAGTCGCTGCGCGCGTTGCCGATCGACGTGGCCGCCGTGGGTTCGCATGTGGAGCTCACCTGCGGTAGCGCCCGGTTCACGCTGCCGACGATGCCGGTCGAGGACTACCCGGCGCTGCCCGACATGCCGGCCACGGCCGGCACCGTCGACGCGGCGGCGTTCGCCTCGGCGGTCGGGCAGGTCGCCATCGCCGCCGGCCGCGACGACACGCTGCCGGTGCTCACCGGCGTGCGGCTGGAGCTGTCCGGCACCACGCTCACCATGCTCGCCACCGACCGGTACCGGCTGGCGATCCGCGACCTGGAGTGGCGCCCGGACGACCCCGAGTCCAACTTCGCCGCGCTGGTGCCCGCGCGCACCCTGAACGACACGGCGAAGACACTCGGCCCGCTTGGCGGCACAGTCACCGTCGCGCTGTCCCGGGGCGGCATCGGCGAGGGCATGATCGGGTTCGCGGCCGGCACCCGGCGTACCACGTCCCGGTTGCTGGACGGGGAATTCCCGAAGGTCCGGGCCCTCCTCCCGGACACCCACAACGCGCAGGCGCGGGTGCCGGTCTCGGCGCTCAACGAGGTCGTGAAGCGGGTCGCCCTCGTGGCGGAGCGGGCCACGCCGGTGCGGCTGTCCTTCGGCGACGACGGCCTGGTGGTCGAGGCCGGCGGCACCGAGGACGCCCGGGCCAGCGAGGCGATGGACTGCGAGTACACCGGCGAGCCCATGACCATCGCGTTCAACCACCAGTACCTCCTCGACGGCCTGGCGGCGCTCGACGGCCCGGTGGCCGTCCTGTCGTTCACCGATCCGAAGAAGCCGGCAATCATCGCTCCGGCGGGAGAAGATGGGCAGGTGTCGTCGAGCTACCGGTATCTGATCATGCCGGTACGAATCGGCGGCTGAGCCGGCCACTGGATGACCTTGGCCGGCGCAGGGGGCGCCGGCGTAGCAGGTGCGCCGGTACGCAGGAGGAGGAGCACCATGCAGCTTGGTCTGGTCGGCCTCGGCAGGATGGGCGGCAACATGCGCGAACGACTGCGCGCCGCCGGTCACGAGGTCATCGGTTACTCAACGGATCCGAAGGTCGCCGACGTCAGCAGCCTGGCCGAGATGGTCAACAAGCTGTCGGACTCGCCGCGCGTCGTCTGGATCATGGTGCCGGTGGCCGCGACCGAGAGCCTGGTCGACGAGGTGGGTGCGCTGCTGTCGGCCGGCGACATCATCGTCGACGGCGGGAACTCGAAGTTCGACTACGACAAGCCGCGGGCCGAGCGGCTCGGCGCGAAGGGCGTCGGGTACATCGACTGTGGCGTGTCCGGCGGCATCTGGGGGCGCGAGTACGGGTACGCGCTGATGGTCGGCGGCGAAACGGCCGACGTCGAGAAGGTCCAGCCGATCTTCGACGCGCTCAAGCCGGCCGGCGACTTCGGGTTCGTGCACGCCGGCGGGCACGGCGCCGGTCACTACTCGAAGATGGTGCACAACGGCATCGAGTACGGCCTGATGCACGCCTTCGCCGAGGGCTACGAGCTCATGAAGGCCTCCGAGCTGATCGACGACGTGCCCGGCGTCATCAAGTCGTGGCGGGAGGGCTCCGTCGTCAAGTCGTGGCTGCTCGACCTGCTGGACAAGGCGCTGGACGAGGATCCGGAACTGGCCAAGATCCGCGCCTACGCCGACGACACCGGCGAGGGCCGGTGGACGGTCAACGAGGCGATCCGGCTCGCGGTGCCGATGAACGTCATCGCCGCGTCGGTGTTCGCCCGTTTCGCCTCGCGCCAGGACGACTCGCCGGCGATCAAGGCGATCGCCGCGCTGCGGAAGCAGTTCGGCGGCCACGCCGTCAAGTCGGCATAACGGCAGACGGTATAGATGTACGTTCGCCGGCTCGAGCTGGTCGACTTCCGCAGCTACCCGCGCGTTCTCGTCGACTTCGAGCCGGGCCCGGCCGTCCTGGTCGGGCCGAACGGGGTGGGAAAGACGAACCTGGTGGAGGCGCTGGGGTACCTCGCTACCCTGGCGTCGCACCGGGTCGCCACCGACGCGCCGCTGGTTCGGGCGAAAGCGCAACGCGCCGTCATCCGCGCCGAAATCGTCCACAGTGGACGCGAGCTGCTCGTCGAGTTGCAGATCGAGCCCGGTAAGGCGAACAAGGCGCGGCTCGGCCGGGCGCCGGCCACCCGTCCGCGCGACATCCTCGGCGCGCTGAAGCTTGTCCTGTTCGCGCCGGAGGACATCGCGTTGGTGCGCGGCGATCCCGACGGTCGCCGCCGTTTCATCGACGAGCTTCTCGTCGCCCGGCAGCCGAGGCTCGCCGCCGTGCGGGCCGACTACGAGCGGGTTCTCAAACAGCGCAACGCCTTGCTGCGCACCGCCTACCTGACCAAGCGGGTCCGCGGCAGCGGTGCCGATCTGTCCACATTGGACGTCTGGGACGCACACCTCGCGCAGCACGGCGCCAAGCTGTGGGCGGCCCGGCTGGAGCTGACCAAGGCGCTGGCCCCGCTGGTGACCACCGCCTACGAAGCCGTGGCCCCCGGTCGTGGCGCGGCGCAACTGTCCTATGTGTCGAAGACCGCGTCAACCGACGAAGAGGACCTCGAGAAGGCGCTCGCCGCCGCACTCAAGGAGAACCGACAGTCCGAAGTGGAGCGTGGCGTGACGCTCGTCGGTCCGCACCGTGACGATCTGTCGCTGCTGCTCGGCGAGCTGCCCGCGAAGGGCTACGCCAGCCACGGCGAGTCGTGGTCGCTCGCGCTGGCGCTGCGCCTGGCCGCGTACGAACTGCTGCGAGCCGACGGTGCGGAGCCGGTCCTCGTCCTCGATGATGTCTTCGCGGAGCTCGACACCGGCCGCCGCGAGCGGCTCGCGGACCTGGTGTCGGGAGCCGAGCAGGTGCTCGTCACCTGCGCGGTCGACGACGACGTGCCGGGTCGCCTGCGCGGGGCGCGGTACGCGGTACGAGACGGTGAGGTGCGACGTGGCTGACGAGAAGGACGGCGGCGGGGACAAGCCGGCCGGCATGGAGAACCTGGCCGGTCCCGAACTCGCGCGGGCCGCGCTCGACGCGGCGCTCGCCCGGCGCCGGGTCCCGCCGCGCCGGAGCACCGTCGGCGACGGCGCGGGCGGCAGCGGTCGTCGGCTGCGCGGTTACTCCGGCCCCGGCCCGGACCCGCGCGACCCGCAGCCGTTCGGCGCTTTGCTGGCCAAGCTCGTCAAGACGCGCGGCTGGCAGAAGCCGGCGGCCGAGGCGCGGGTGTTCGGCGAGTGGGAGAAGGTCGTCGGGCCCGAGGTGGCCGCGCACAGCCGGCCGGTCAAGCTCGAAGACGGCGAGCTGACCGTGGAGGCGGAGTCCACCGCGTGGGCGACCCAGCTGCGGCTGCTCGCCGCCAAGCTGATCAAGCGGATCGCCGGCGAGGTCGGCGACGGCATCGTGAAAAGGCTGCACATCCACGGGCCCGCGGCGCCGTCGTGGAGTCGCGGTCCGCGGCGCGTGCGCGGCCGCGGTCCCCGCGACACCTACGGCTGACGCCGGAAGCCGACGCGGTGAGCCGACGCGGTGAGCCCGCGCCGCCGTGCCCAGGAGCCGATCAGAAGTCGGCGTACACCGCGAAGCCGCGGTCGGCGCACCGCCGGTAGAACGCGGCCAGCACGGTCAGCTCGGTGAGCGTGAAGCTCCACTGCGGCGGCTCGCCGGACTCGTCGCGCAGCGCGTCGAGCCGGCCGTCGAGCCAGCGCAGCTGCTGCTCGGCCAGCCGGGTGCCCTCGAGCGCCTTGCGCAGCACCGCGCTGACCGACTCGAAGGTGACCTCCTCGCCGTGGTCGCGGTGGCCGGTCAGGAACCGCTCGAGCCCGCCGGCGACCCAGGCGCACTGGTCCGGGTCGATCACCGGGTCCTCGTCCTCGGCGGCCGCGTCGGTGGCATAGAGCACGCCGTCGAGGCCGAGCAGCAGGTCGACCAGTTCGCTGTAGCCGGTGGCCCGCACGGTTCCGGTCTTGGCGATATGGTCGGCCAGCGCCGCCGCCGGCCCCGCCGTCGTGGGGCTGCGGTCGGCGAGGGCCTCGAAGTCGACGAACTCGGCCGGCGCGACGGGATCGTAGAAGCGGCCCGTCCGCGGCCACTGCACCGCGACGTTGTCCAGGCCCATCGCGTCCTCATTTCCCTTTCGTGCGAGTTATCCCGTTCGGGGGCCGGTGCCCCTCCACCGGGCGCGGAATCTACGCTAAGCGCGGCGGTTTGGCGAGCACCTCGGCGTCGGCGGACCGGCGGGTGCGCAACGCTTCACCGGCGCGTCGGCCGCCCAGGGCGCGTAGGGGGAGTTGCGAACGGCCCTTTTCTCGCCCCTACGGGCGCCACAGGTACCCGCGTGACCCATTCTGTCGTCCGAACACAGTAAGATTGACGCAGCACTCCAGCACGCGTGCGCGTCGCGATCGCCACCACGGGGTTCCGGTCCGGGCCGTCGTCCGGCGGTTCCGCGCGCCCGCCCGACCCTGTCCGCCGCCCTGGCGGGCAAGAAAGCGATCGAGAGTGGCAGCGCCGAAGCAGCAGAACGAGTACAACGCCTCCGCGATCACCGCGTTGGAGGGCCTGGAAGCCGTCCGCAAGCGTCCGGGTATGTACATCGGTTCCACCGGCGAGCGCGGCCTGCACCACCTGGTGTGGGAGGTCGTCGACAACGCGGTCGACGAGGCGCTGGCCGGCTTCTGCGACGCCATCGAGGTCACGATCATGCCCGACAACGCGGTGCGGGTGATCGACAACGGCCGCGGCATCCCCGTCGACATCAACCCCAAGACCAAGAAGACCGGTCTGGAGATGGCGCTGACCATGCTCCACGCCGGTGGCAAGTTCGAGGGCAAGGCCTACCAGGTCTCCGGCGGCCTGCACGGCGTCGGCATCTCGGTGGTCAACGCGCTGTCCACCCGGATCGAGGTCGAGGTCAAGAAGGACGGCCACGTCTGGCGGCAGACCTACGTCAACGGCAAGCCGACGGCGCCGTTGGCGAAGGGCGAGACCACCCGGCAGACCGGCACCTCGGTCACGTTCTGGCCCGACGCAGGGATCTTCGAGACCACCGTCTACAACTTCGAGACGATCTACCGCCGCATCCAGGAGTACGCGTTCCTCAACCGTGGCCTGACCATCGCGCTGCGCGACGAAAGGCCCGACGCGAACGAGGAGAAGCGGGAGGTCACCTTCTGCTACAAGGGCGGCATCGCCGACTTCGTGCGCCACCTCAACCAGACCAAGTCCCCGATCCACAAGTCGGTGATCGAGTTCGGCGGGGAAGCCGACGGCATGTCGGTCGAGGTGGCGATGCAGTGGAACGAGTCGTACGGCGAGAGCGTGTACACGTTCGCCAACACGATCAACACACACGAGGGCGGCACTCACGAGGAGGGCTTCCGCACCTCCCTGACGAGTGTCGTGAACAAGTACGGCGCCGACAAGAAGATCCTCAAGGGCGACGAGAAGCTGTCCGGTGAGGACATCCGGGAGGGCCTGGCCGCGATCGTCTCGGTGAAGCTGCAGAACCCGCAGTTCGAGGGCCAGACCAAGACCAAGCTCGGCAACACCGACATGCGCAGCTTCGTCCAGAAGATGTGCAACGAGTGGTTGGCCGACTGGCTGGAGCGCAACCCGTCCGAGTCGAAGACCATCATCGTCAAGGCGTCGCAGGCGGCGCGGGCCCGGATCGCCGCGGCGCAGGCCCGCAAGCTGGCCCGTCGCAAGTCGCTGCTGGAGTCCGGCTCGATGCCGGGCAAGCTGGCCGACTGCCAGTCCACCGACCCGCGCGTCTCGGAACTGTTCATCGTCGAGGGTGACTCGGCCGGCGGCTCGGCCAAGCAGGGCCGTGACCCGGTGACCCAGGCCATCCTGCCGATCCGCGGCAAGATCCTGAACGTCGAGAAGGCGCGCATCGACCGCGTGCTCAAGAACAACGAGGTCCAGTCGCTGATCACCGCGCTCGGCACCGGCATCCACGACGAGTTCGACATCGCCAAGCTGCGCTATCACAAGATCATCCTGATGGCCGACGCCGACGTCGACGGCCAGCACATCCAGACCCTGCTGCTGACGCTGCTGTTCCGCTTCATGCGTCCGCTGGTGGAGCTCGGGCACGTCTACCTGGCCGCGCCGCCGCTGTACAAGATCAAGTGGAACAAGAAGGGCGACGACGCGCAGTACGCCTACTCCGATCGCGAGCGCGACGGGCTGATCCGGTTGCGGCAGGAGAAGAAGCCGAACGCCAAGCCCGACGACATCCAGCGGTTCAAGGGTCTCGGCGAGATGAACTACCCGGAGCTGTGGGAAACCACCATGAACCCGGCCACCCGCACCCTTCGCCAGGTCAACCTCGACGACGCTGCAACCGCCGACGAGCTCTTCAGCGTCCTGATGGGGGAGGACGTCGAGGCCCGGCGGTCATTCATCCAGCGCAATGCGAAGGACGTGCGTTTCCTGGACATCTAGCGAGCGAGGAGTGAGCTTGCGAGCCCCGCAGCGAGCGCATCCGGCTCTGAGTCCCCGCCCAGGCACCGACCGATCACGTAAGGAATCTCTGTGACCACACCCGATGGCGCGCTGCCCGATGACGCGTCTCGCCCTGAGGATGCTCAGTCGGAAGATGCTCAGTCGGATCCCATGAGCGGCCCGGTCGGCGCCGGCGCCGGCGAGACCCCCGGCTCGGCCGGCCTGCCCGGCCCGGCCGGCGGCACCGACGACGGCACCGGCAGCCGCATCGAGCCCGTCGGCATCGAGGTCGAGATGCAGCGCTCGTACCTCGACTACGCGATGAGCGTGATCGTCGGCCGGGCGCTGCCCGACGTGCGCGACGGCCTCAAGCCCGTCCATCGCAAGATCCTGTATGCCATGTTCGACTCCGGCTACCGGCCGGACCGCGGCTACGTGAAGTGCTCCCGGGTCGTCGGTGACGTGATGGGTCAGTTCCACCCGCACGGCGACTCCTCGATCTACGACGCGCTCGTGCGCATGGCGCAGCCGTGGTCGCTGCGCTACCCGCTGATCGACGGCAACGGCAACTTCGGCTCGCCGGGCAACGACCCACCGGCCGCGATGCGGTACTGCGTCACCGGAGACACGCTGGTGCGCACCGTCGACGGCACGGTACGCATCGCCGGGATCGTCCCCGGCGCCGAGCCGAACTCGACGCACGACATCGACCTGAAGGTCCTCGACCGGCACGGCGACCCGGTGCGAGCGAGCAGGTTCTTCCACTCCGGCGACCACCCGACGCTGCGGCTGCGCACCCGCGACGGCTTCGAGCTGACCGGCACGCACAACCATCCGGTGCTGGTGGCCCAGGGCCGCGCGCTGGTGTGGCGGCTGCTCGAAGACGTGCGCCCGGGCGACCGGGTGGTGCTGCGTCGCTCGGCTCCGGCCGAGCTCGGCACCCCGGCGGGGGGCGAGGTCGAGGCGGCCGTCGTGGCGGGCGCCATCGCCGGCGCCGGCTGGATCGCCGGCGACCGGGCCGGCTTCGCCAGCGCCGACGCCGAGTTCTTCGCCCACGTGGTGGCGTCCTACGACGTCGGCGTGGGCGGCGAGCGGACGGTCAGCGAGCGCGCCGGCCTGGCCGGCTCCGCCGGCGTCGTCCGAGAGTTGGACGTCCGCGGCTACGCCGGCCCCGCCGACCGGGTACCGGAGCCGCTCTGGGCCGCGGTGCCGGCGGTCAAGCGCGCCTATCTGGCCGCGCTGTTCGAGGCCGGCGGCCGGTGCGTGGTTTCACGTGAACCCACGTCGCGTGAAACGGTGCGGGTCAGCTTCCGCACCCGGGTGCTGGCCCTGGCCCGCGGCGTCCAGCAGTTGCTGCTGGAGTTCGGCGTGGTCGCCCGGCTGGACCGGCACGCCAGCACCGCGTTCGAGGTGGTGATCGAGGGCGGCCGCGAGGCCCGCGCGTTCGCCGTCGCCGTCGGATTCGACGGCCGCAAGCAGCGCCTTCTCTCGTCGGCGATCGTTCGCATGCCGGCGCCCGACGGCGCCGGCGGCGAATTCCATCTGGCCGAGGTGGCCGGCCTGACCGACGCCGGCGTCCGGCCGGTGTACAGCGTGCGGGTCGACACCGACGACCACTCGTTCATCACCAACGGGTTCGTCAGCCACAACACCGAGTCGCGGCTGGACCCGCTTGCGATGGAGATGCTGCGCGACATCGACGAGGACACCGTCGACTTCCAGCCCAACTACGACGGGCGCGCGCAGGAGCCCACGATCCTGCCCTCGCGGATCCCGAACCTGCTGGTCAACGGGTCCGAGGGCATCGCGGTCGGCATGGCCACCAAGATCCCGCCGCACAACCTGCGCGAGATCGCCGAGGCCGTGCAGTGGTGCCTGACCCACCCGGAGACCAGCGAGGCGGAGACGCTCGACGAGCTGCTGAAGATCGTCAAGGGCCCGGACTTCCCGACGCACGGCCTGATCGTCGGACGGCAGGCGATCGAGGACGCGTACCGCACCGGCCGCGGCTCGATCCGGATGCGCGCGGTGGTCGAGGTCGAGGAGGACAAGCGGGGACGCGCGACCCTCGTCGTCACGGAGCTGCCGTACCAGGTCAACCCGGACAACCTGGCTGAGCGCATCGCCGAGCTGGTCAAGGACGGCAAGCTCGCCGGCATCGCCGACATCCGCGACGAGTCGTCCGGCCGCACCGGCATGCGGATCGTGATCGTGCTCAAGCGCGACGCCGT
>Ga0070675_100005089_pt1 | contig 10029 bp, 6 predicted proteins | sample KBSM43metaG_FD_65343 | JGI IMG/M metagenome (GOLD analysis project Ga0070675, IMG submission 65343) | Miscanthus rhizosphere microbial communities from Kellogg Biological Station, Michigan, USA - KBS M4-3 metaG | ecosystem: Host-associated > Plants > Roots > Rhizosphere > Soil ...
AAAAATGTTGTCGTGCTCAATTTCACGCCTGAATTTTTCATTTATGTTTCAATCACTTGAGGATCACCTCCGGCGCAGGCTGGCGAGGGTCCTTAAGCTTCGCCATGCCGGAATGCAATCCGCCATTCGTCCTAGTTCCCACATTTTTGACCTGGACAAACTTGCATTCTTTACCGCTATGTCGAACCTGAATGCGGGCGGAGATCGACGTTGAAAGCACCCCCGCCGCAACAATCGCTGGGCTTCGAGGCGCCCCCGAACGAAGGCGACGGCGCCTCACGCCCTGCCATCGATGCATCAAAAGGGGGCGTCGGCGATCCTGCTCCCCGTCCCGCCGCGGCCGTGATTCCCGTCAGTCTCCTCGTGAGTTCCGCCCGGCTCATTCTGGAGCGCAACCTGCCCCTTGCCTGGGTGTCCGGGGAGATCTCCAACTTCACCCGCGCGGCGTCGGGCCATTGCTACTTCAATCTGAAGGATGCCACGGCGCAGGTTCGCTGCGTGTTCTTCCGGCAAAAAGCCCAGCACGCGGGCTTCACGCTGAAGGACGGCATCGCAGTCGAGGTCCGCGCGACCGCGTCGATCTTCGAAGCGCGCGGCGAGTTCCAGCTCAACGTCGAGACCGTGCGACTCGCCGGCGTCGGCGCGCTGTATGAAAAGTTCGAGCGCCTGAAGGCGCGCCTTGCGGCCGCCGGCTGGTTCGCCGCCGAGCGCAAGCGTCCGCTGCCCGCGTTTCCGCGCCGGATCGGCATCGTGACGTCGCTGCGAGCGGCCGCGCTGTCGGACATCCTGACGACCCTCAAACGGCGCGCTCCCTCCGTTGCCGTCGTGCTCTATCCGGCGAGCGTTCAGGGCGACGGCGCTGCGGCGGACATCGCGCGCTCGATCGCCACCGCCAATGCAAGGGCAGAGGTCGACGTGCTGATCGTCGCGCGGGGCGGAGGGTCGATCGAGGATCTGTGGGCATTCAACGAGGAGCTCGTGGCCCGCGCGATCTACCAGTCCGTGATCCCGGTGATCTCGGGCGTCGGCCACGAGACCGACTTCACGATCTGCGACTTCATCGCCGACGTGCGCGCGCCTACCCCCACGGGCGCGGCGACGCTCGTCGTTCCGGATCGGCGTGCGTTGCTTGCCGACGTCGCGACGATCGCCCGCCGGTGGCGGCGCGCCAGCCGGCACTTGACGGAGGCGCGCCAGCAGCGCGTCGACAATCTCTCCCGCCGGCTGGTCCATCCCGCAGCCAACCTCGCTCGTCAGCGCAGCGAAGCCGCTGCGCTGGGTTCTCGTCTCGCACGCGCGCACCGCGCGCACATGTCGGCGGCGGCGCAAGCGCTGCGCGAGCACTGCCGCAGCCTCGCGTGGCTCCTGAAAAAGCCGCTGCCGCAGATTTCCCGCGTGGCGATCCTGGGGGATGCCCTCAGGCGCGCTGGCGAAGCGAAGGTCGTGACCGGCCGCTTGCGTGCCGAGGCTCTGCAGCGCGCGCTGGTCCACTTGAACCCGAGTGCGGTGCTCGAGCGCGGCTACGCGATCGTCACCGACAGCGACGGCGGCATCGTCTACGACTCCGCAACGCTCGAAGTCGGCGCCGAGGTCGAGGTGGCGTTCGCCCGCGGGACCGCGGGCGCCAAGATCCTCCGACGCGAATAGCGGCGGACGTAGCTACTTAAGCTTCCGCCGGATCGGGATCGTCGACGGCGGCACCCCCGCGCGAGCGCTTCGCATCGGCATCGGGCGCGCATGCCGCGAGCTTCGGCGTCGACGTCTCGACGTCGGCGTTCTGCGCACGGTGGCGCAGCGCGTGGTCCATCAGCACGAGAGCGAGCATCGCTTCCGCAATCGGCGTCGCGCGGATGCCGACGCAAGGATCGTGGCGGCCGTGCGTGTTGACGACGACGGGCCGCCCGGCCTTGTCGATCGAACGCCGATCGAGCCGGATCGATGACGTGGGCTTGACCGCGATCGTGACCACGATGTCCTGTCCGGTCGAGATGCCGCCCAGTATCCCACCCGCGTTGTTCGTGAGGAATCCCTGCGGCGTCATTTCGTCGGAGTGCTCGCTGCCGCGCTGCGTGACGCTCGCAAAGCCTGCGCCGATCTCCACCCCCTTCACCGCGTTGATTCCCATCATCGCCTGTGCGAGATCGGCGTCGAGCCTGCCGTAGACGGGCTCTCCCCAGCCCACGGGCACCCCGCTCGCCTCCACGGTGATCCTGGCACCGCAGGAGTCGCCGGACTTGCGCAAGGCGTCCATGAACGCCTCGAGCTCGCCGACGATCGTCGCGTTGGCGACGAAGAATGGATTCGAGTCGACGTGTCCCCAGTCCTCGAACGGGATCGCGTTCGGACCGAGCTGCACGAGATGGCCGCGGATGCGCACGCCGTAACGCTCGGCGAGCCACTTGCGGGCGATCGAGCCTGCGGCAACCCGCACCGCCGTCTCGCGCGCCGAAGCGCGGCCGCCGCCGCGATAGTCGCGGATGCCATACTTCTGCCAGTACGCGTAGTCGGCATGTCCGGGCCGGAACGTGCCGGCGATCGCGGCGTAGTCCTTGCTGCGCGGGTCTTCGTTGCGGATGAGGAGCGCAATCGGCGTGCCAGTGGTGCGCCCTTCGAATACGCCCGACAGGATCTCGACCGAGTCCGACTCGCGACGCTGCGTCACATGGCGTGACGTGCCGGGCTTGCGCCGATCGAGGTCGCGCTGAATGTCAGCGGTATCGAGGGCGAGGCCCGGTGGACAGCCGTCGACGACGCAACCGATCGCCGGACCGTGCGATTCGCCGAAAGACGTGACGCAGAACAGCGTGCCAAGCGTGTTGCCGGACATGAAACACCGAGAGTGCAGTTATGCGAAATGAGATGCCAAACGAGGCGTGCGGCGACGACGGTTTCGAGTCTAGCACGCGCCTCTGGCAGTCCTTCAGGCGGGCGGAGCTCCGTCGCTCGATGCCGATTCCTTCGCGGCCGGAGGCAAGGGCGACACGAACCCGATGACGAGCAGCAGGACGCCGGCACCGAGGAACGCAACGACGCGCGGCAATCCCGAGAGATTGCCGAGATCGACGAGGAAGAGCTTGGCCACCACGACCGCGAGCAGCGCCGCACCCAGCATCCACAGCGTCCTCTCGCGCCGCCGCGTCGCGAAGACCATCGCGGAGAGCGAAGTCAGCGTCCACGTCAGCGTGAGCGCGGCCTGCAGAGGCTTCGACGCGAGGAGCGCGCTCAAACGCCACGGCACGTCGCCCCAGTTGTGCGCCGTGCGCAGCACCACCCCGTTCAGCGCGACGAAGATCCCGGCGCCGAGCCACTGATACAGCGCGCGCTCCGGAAGAATCTGGAAGCGCTTGGCCCACGTCGCCGCCGTCCACAGCGCGAGCGCGAGCGTCACGTCGAGCGGATTGGCGAGTGGCAGGTACGGGAGCGGCGAAGGATCGCCCGGCGAGAGCAGGTTCACCGTGAAGAACCAGAGGACCAGGAATCCGGCGATCGGGGTGCCCGCGCCGATCGCGTACGCGCGGAAGCGATTCGCGAATAGCCAGCCGGCGCCGTCGCGACGAAACGCGACCAACGCGAGATAGGCGATCGCCGGCAACGCGGCGGCGCACGGCGTCCACGCGGTGTACGCAGGCGTCCATCGCCCCACCCACTCGCTCAACTCCCACGCGACCTGCGCGGTGAGCGCCACGGCCGACGCGCTGTGCGCGGCATTCAGGAACGCATCGCTGTCGACTGCCGCGTACTTGGCGCTCTTTGCATCCGCGCCCTCGCGCCGCTTGAGGGCCTCCCCCGCATGAAGCGCCCATCCGTGGACGATCCACGCGCAGGGCCAGACGACAAAGCCCCAGGCGGAAAGCGTCGTCCGGGCAAGATGGAAATCGATGAACGCGGCAATCGCCATCGCCGGGAGCATCACGGCACCGGCCGCCGCGAGCCGAGGCCAGCGCAGAGCGCGCGTCAGCGCGAGCGCCAGCGCGACGCTGCCGGTGATCCAGGCGAGAACGGCATGTGCCTCGTTCGGCTCCGGCAGCTGGCGGACGAGCTCGACCGTGCCGGCAGCGAACCACCAGAGCGCACCCCAGCCGAATACCGCAGGAATGAGCGCGCGCTCGCCGGCGGCAAGGATCTCGGGCGCGCCATCGGCAATGCGCGCGATCGCCAGCCCGGCGACGCCGATCAGCATGGCGCCGACAAAGAACGCGTTGGCGAAGAGCGGATCATCGGGGCCGGCAAAATCCGCGAGCACGAAGACGAGTCCTGCGCCCAGCGCGACCAGCAGTGCGAACGCCCTTCCGAACCGCGCATCCTGCCTGACGGCGATCCAGTAGACGCCGGCGGCTTCGACGGCCCACATCGCCACCGTGTACCGATCTTCGAGCGCGAACGGGATGGCGATCGTCGCGAAGATGATCGCCAACGAGGCGTACGCACGCGACAGCAGCGGGAATCCGGGCTCGGTGCGCGCGCGGGTCGCGACGAACAGGAGCGCGTAAACGAGCGCCAGCACAAGCGCGCTCCACGCGGCGCCATACCGATAATGCTCGACCAGCGCTGCCTGCAGTGCGAACCCGGCGATCGGCACGCCGAACACGAGCACGCCGTCGACCGGATCCTGGGGCGGCGACGTTCCCCGTAGCAGGTTGCGGATCGGGATGACGACGTAGAGCGCAAAGAACAGCACGAGGAACGGCTGAACCGTCGCGTAGTGCTCGGGCCTGTAGAACTCCGCGCCCCACAGCGCCCCCAGCACGAAGGTGAAGACGAAGCCGACGACATTGAGCGCCCGCCACGATTTCCACCATGCGAGCGCGAAGATGGCCACGTTCAGCACCGCGAAGTAGCCGAAGAGCGCAACCGGACCGCCGCTGCCGCCGACCAGGATGGGCGCGAGGAACCCGCCCGCGATCGCGAGCCCCGCAAGCGGCTGCGAGTCGTTGCGTACCGCGAGCCCGACGGTGAGCGCCGACACGGCGATCAGAAGGACCGCGGCGACCGCCTCCGGCAGCACGCCGTAGGGGCGGAAAGCCGCATACGTCGTCAGGTACAGGATCCCGGCACCGGCGCCTTGCAGCGATAGCCCATAGCCGGGACGTGCGCGCGCGAAGCGAAGCCCGATCAGCATCAGCGCGATGCCGAATGCCGCGACGGCGGCGAGGCGCAGCTCGATGGAGACGGTGAAGTGCTCGGAGAAATACTTGAGCAGGAATGCGACGCCGAAGAACACGATGACCACGCCGATGCGCGTCAACGCGTTGCCGCCCGTCAACCACGCCCAGAGTGCGTTCGCTCGCGGCGACGGCGGCAGGACCGGGCCGTGATCGACCGCCGCCGGCGGTGTCGCCGCGACAGCGCCGACTTCCGCAGGGGAAGGAACAGGCGACGCTTCGGACACCGGCGCCGCTCCGAACACGGGCTGTAGAACTCCAACTTCGGGCACCTGCGGAATGCCGAGCGGAGTTGTCGTGATCGTGCCCGGCTGCGCCACCGCAGGCGCTACCGCTGTCGTACTCGTACGCTCCAGGCTCGCCACGCGGCGCTCGAGCTCTTCCACCCGTCGGAGCAGCGCGGCATTGACGTCCTGCGCGCGAGCCGCGCCGGCAAGGGGGCCCGACGTGCGAATGGCGTCGATGGGGCCATTCACTCCAGCCGTTGCCGTTCGCCGCCGTCGCATCGACGAAAGCTTCACGCCCGCGAAGAACCCGGCGATTCCGCCCAGCGCCGCGCCCCAGTCCTGCCACAACGCGTAGCCGAGGAATGCGCCGACGAAGAGCCCGATCAGCGCTGCCATCGTGATGCTCGAGCTTCTTCTTCGCTCATCCGGCGCAATACGTCGCCTGCAGGCGGGGCCTACGAGTGACGAAGTGGCTCATCGCCGCGCGCCGCGCAGCGAGAGAACCGTCGCCTGCAGCCCGTCGAGGGTTACATCGGCGGGAGCTACCGGCGGCGCGACGATGAAGGCGATCCGCGAATGGATGCCGCGCAGGCTGCGCATCGCCTTCCCGTTGGACGAGCGGCTGAAGAAGCTGCCCCATAGTCCCGACAGCGCCATCGGCACGACCGGCACCGGCGTCGCCTCGATGATCTGCTGGATGCCGGGCCGGAACGGATTCAATTCCCCGTTCTCGGTCAGCTTGCCCTCCGGAAAGATGCCGACGACCTCGCCGGCGGCAAGCGCCTCCTGCACCTGTCCGAACGCGCGGTCCTTCATCTTCGGATCTTCCCGAGCCGGAGCGATGGGGATGGTGCGCATCGTCCGGAAGATGAACGACAGCAAAGGCACCTTGAAGATGCGGTGATCCATCACGAACCGCACCGGCCTGCGCACGCACGCCGCGATAACGACCGCGTCGACGTAGCTCACGTGATTGCAGACGACCACGCACGGCCCTTCCTCGGGAATGTTGTCGAGGCCCGACTTGTCGACCCGGTAGAACGTGTGGATCAGCAGCCACGCGAGGAACCGCATCAGGAACTCGGGGACGAGCCGGAAGATGTAAAGGGCGACGGCCGCGTTCATCAGCGCGGTGACGAGGAAGAGCTCCGGAATGGAGAGGCCGGCAGCGAGCAGCCCCACCGCGATCAGCGCCGAGGCCACGAGGAAGATCGCGTTCAGGATGTTGTTCGCGGCGATGATGCGCGACCGGTGCGAAGCGGGAGAGCGCTCCTGGATGAGCGCGTAGAGCGGCACGATGAAAAAGCCGCCGAAGAGGCCGATCAGCACGAGGTCGACCGCCACGCGCCAATGCGCCCAATGCGAGAAGAACTCACCGACGCCGGCTAGGCCGCTCGCGTGCAACCCTCGGCTCGCAAGCCACAGGTCGATCGCGAAGATCGTGAGCCCGATCGAGCCGAAAGGCACGAGGCCGAGCTCGACGCGCCGTCCGGACAGCCGCTCACACAGGAGCGAGCCGACGCCGATGCCGATCGAGAACAAGGCGAGCAAGAGCGTGACGACGTGCTCGTTGCCGCCGAGGATGTCGCGCGCGAAGCCGGCGAATTGCGCGAGGAACATCGCGCCGTAGAACCAGAACCACGAGATGCCGAACATCGACTGCCAGACAACGTAGTTGCCGTGCGCGACCTTGAGATTCCTCCACGTCTCGGAGAACGGGTTCCAGTTGATCGCAAGTGCGGGGTCTACCGGCGGAATCGTCGGAATGCCCCGGCTTGCCAGATAACCGGCGATCGCGACTCCGACAGCGACCGCACCGGCGGCCACGGGTCCGCTGCCCTCGATCGCGACGACCAGCCCGCCGACGATCGTGCCGAGCAGGATCGCCACGAACGTCCCCATCTCCACAAGGCCGTTGCCGCCGATCAGCTCTTCCGGCTTCAACTGTTGGGGCAGGATCGAGTACTTCACCGGGCCGAACACGGTCGAGTGCACGCCGAGCAGTGCCAGTGCGGTGAAGAGCAGCGTGAGATCGCGCCGCCAGAAGCCGGCGAGGCCGACCAGCATGATCGCGATCTCGAAGAGCTTGATCCACCGGATGAGGCGCGATTTCTCGAGCTTGTCGGCGAGCTGCCCGGCCGTCGCCGAGAACAGCACGAACGGCGCGATGAAGACGGCCCCGGAAAGGTTGACGAGCGCGTTGACGTCGAGCGAGGTCAGCGTCGCCGCGTGGAACGCGACGAAGATCACGAGCGCGTTCTTATAGACGTTGTCGTTGCCGGCGCCCAGGAACTGCGTCCAGAAGAACGGCGCGAAGCGGCGCTCGCGCAGGAGGTTGAACTGGTTGGGCTGGTGCGCCTTTTCGGGTTGGTGCCGCGGCTCGTCGTTCATCGTTTCTTATTCGTTCGGCTCGATGGGTGACCCGCATTGTGCCCTGTAAACGCTACAATTCCTCCTGTAATCCTGCTTCTCCCTCAGCGAGCTCGTTGTCCATACGCCGATGCGCCAATACCTCGACTTCATGCGGCACGTCCGGGACCACGGCCACCGCAAGTCAGACCGCACGGGCACGGGGACGCTGTCCGTGTTCGGCTATCAGATGCGCTTTCCGCTCGAGGCAGGCTTCCCGCTGCTGACGACGAAAAAGGTGCACACCAAGTCGGTGATCCACGAGCTTCTCTGGTTCTTGCGCGGCGAGACCAACGTCCGTTCGCTGCAGAAGGAGGGCGTGACCATCTGGGACGAGTGGGCGAGCGCCGACGGCGAGCTCGGGCCGATCTACGGCTACCAATGGCGGAGCTGGCCGGCGGCCGACGGCCGCACCATCGACCAGCTGTCCAACGTGCTCGCCGAGATCCGCCGCAATCCGGACTCGCGCCGCCTCATCGTGTCGGCCTGGAACGTCGGGGACATCCCGCGGATGGCGCTCCCGCCATGCCATGCGTTCTTCCAGTTCTACGTTGCGGACGGCCGTCTCTCCTGCCAGCTTTACCAGAGGAGCTGCGACATCCTGCTCGGGGTGCCGTTCAACATCGCCTCCTACGCGCTGTTGACGCACATGGTCGCGCAGCAGAGCGACCTGGGCGTCGGCGATTTCATCTGGACCGGCGGCGACTGCCATCTCTATCTCAACCACCTGGAGCAGGTCGAGGTCCAACTCGCGCGCGAGCCTTACCCGCTGCCGCGACTCGTCCTGCACAAGGCGCCGACCCTCTTCGACTATCGCTTCGAGGACTTTGCGCTCGTCGACTACCAGTCTCATCCGGCGATCAAAGCACCGATAGCGGTATGAGCGGGTTTCGATCGACCACAAAAAAAAAGCCCGCCGGGAGGAAGATAGCGGGCAAGGGGGACCGGTTATCGAAGGCGACTCGGTGCTCGGCGTCGCTTCGATGAAAGGTGTGCAGGGAAATCAGTAGACGCTGCGCGCGGCGCTTACGCGCTCGGCCAATTCCTCCCAGGCTTCCTGTTGCGCGGGCGACAGCGACTCGTCGGACGTGCTTCCTGCCTGATCATCCGAAGTCGACGCCTGGTAGGCGCGCCAGTGATCGGCGAGTTCGGGTGAGAAGGTGTCCATGATCGTTCGTCGGTGTCGGTGAGGCTCTGCTTACAGCTAAGCAATTCACATGCCAAACAGTAAACGACCCTCGCGCATTCACGCCTTTAACGCGCATTCACCTCTGACGGTGGACGTGCGGCGCAGCATTCGCGACGTCGATCACAGACACGTCCAACGCCGCGTTTGTCTCATTTTGCCGACATCGATTGTGGCGGATTCGTCAACCGCTTGATCCAGCTCGCAATTTTATGTCGCTCTGAGGCGACAGCCGCGATCAGGAAACTTTGCCTTCCTTGAACATCGCCGGCTCGAGCCGGTGACGCTGCAGCAGCTTGTAGAACTCGGTGCGGTTTCGCTTGGCGAGAAGCGCCGCCTGCGTCACGTTTCCGCTCGTGATCTTCAGGAGGCGAACGAGGTAATCCCGTTCGAAAGTCTTACGCGCTTCCTCGAAGGGAACCAGCGCGCTTGCGTCCTCGCGCAACGATCCCTGGACGAGCGACTCGGGAATGAGGCTCGTCGTGGCGAGCGCCACGGCTTGCTCGAGGAGGTTCAGGAGCTGCCGCACGTTGCCGGGCCACGGCGCGGCAATGAGCAGCGCCATGGCGTCCGGCGCCAGCGTCGGCACGGGCCGCTTGTAACGCTCCGCCAGCCGGCGCAGGAAGTGTGTTGCGAGCAGCGGAATGTCCTCCCTCCGGTCGGCGAGTGCCGGCAGCTTGAGGGACACGACATTGAGCCGGTAGTAGAGATCCTCCCGGAACTGGCCGGCGGCCTTCTGCGCATCCAGATCGCGATGTGTCGCCGAAACGACGCGCACATCGACGGGAAGCGGCTGCGTCGCGCCGACCGGCCTGACCTCGCCCTCCTGCAGTACGCGCAAGAGCTTGACCTGCAGCGCGAGCGGCATATCGCCGATCTCGTCCAGAAAGATCGTGCCGCCGTCCGCCGCCTGGAACAGCCCCTTGTGCGCCTGCACGGCGCCCGAGAACGCGCCGCGCGCGTGCCCGAACAGCTCGGATTCGAGCAACGGCTCGGGAATCGCGCCGCAGTTCACCGCGACGAACGGCTTGTCGCGCCGCGGGCT
>Ga0070675_100005091_pt1 | contig 10027 bp, 9 predicted proteins | sample KBSM43metaG_FD_65343 | JGI IMG/M metagenome (GOLD analysis project Ga0070675, IMG submission 65343) | Miscanthus rhizosphere microbial communities from Kellogg Biological Station, Michigan, USA - KBS M4-3 metaG | ecosystem: Host-associated > Plants > Roots > Rhizosphere > Soil ...
CCCACGCGTGGCCGCTGCACAACGACAGTGCGCAGGCGTCCAATACGGATGCGATGGCGGCGCTCGACAGGCTCGAACAGCTGGCCGCAACCGGAAACGGGCTGGCGGCCGACATCCAGGACGCGCAGCGCCGCTTCTTCAACGAGCTGGTCAAGGTCGGGTGCACCTGGCGGGTGACGGACTTCCTGACCCTTGGCAGCCCGCTCGCCCACGCCGACGTCCTGCTGGCCGGCGACCCCGCAACGCTGGCCCTCCGCCAGCGCGATCGCGAGTTCCCCACCTGTCTGCCGACGCTCGAGTCAGTGACGCGCGAAAAGATCCAGCATCAGCGGTTCTCCTTCGAGAAGGACAAGAGCAGGCATGCGCCGCGCATTCCGCACCACGCGGCCGTGTTCGGGCCAACGCGCTGGACGAATCTCTACTTCCCGTGCCGGTTCATCGTTCGGGGTGACGTGGTCGGCGGGCCGTGCCGGCGCGTGCTCGGTATCGGCATCAACGACGTCGCGGTGAGCACGAGCCTCCGGCGTGGCTTCTTCAGCCACACGCTCTATTGGACGATGAGCGGCGATGGCGGCAATCACGTACGGGCGCTGCGGAACGCCCTCGACCTCGTGGATGCCCGGAGCATGGAGCCCTGATGCCACCCATGCCCAGCCGCCAGGAATCGGACGCCGAGCTGGTCGCGCGTCTCCAGCGCGGCGACGACTCCGCCTTCGAGGCCATCGTGCGCGCGCACAGCGGCCGGCTGCTCTCGGTGGCGCGCCGGTTCCTCGGCAACAACGAGGACGCGCAGGATGCCGTCCAGGACGCGTTCATCCGCGCCTACAAGGCCATTCACACTTTCGAGGCGCGCGCGCAGCTGCACACGTGGCTGCACCGCATCCTGGTGAACACGGCGTTGATGAAGCTGCGCGAGCGGCGCCGCCGGCCCACGGAGTCGATCGAGGATCTGCTGCCCACCTTCACCAACGACGGTCACCGGGCCGTCGCCTCCCGCGACTGGAGCGACGCCGTGCTCGAGCGCAAGGAAACCGCCGGCATCGTCCGCGAGGCCATCGCGATGCTGCCAGACCAGTACCGTGAAGTGCTGGTCCTGCGCGACATCGAGGACAAAGACACCGCCGAGGCAGCCGAGATCCTCGGCACCACGGCCAACGTCGTCAAGGTCCGCCTGCACCGTGCGCGCCAGGCCCTGCGCACGCTGCTCGACCGCGAATTTCAGCTGAAAGGCGCGTCGCAAGGGAGCCGGGAGCCGGGAGCCGACTAAAATCACTCCATGCATCTACAGAACGCTACGGTGCTGGTCACCGGCGGCACGAGTGGGATTGGCCGCGGCGTCGCCCGCGTCCTGACGCAGGCGGGCGCCAAGGTGGCGGTGACGGGACGCGACGACGCGCGACTGCTCGAGGTGGCGCGCGAGCTCGGCGTGCTGGCCATCAAGGCCGACGTCACGAGCGAAACCGACGTCGATCGCACGTATGCCGAAGTGCTCGGCGCGTTCGGCCATCTCGACGTGCTCGTGAACAACGCCGGCGCCGGGTCCTTCGCCCCGCTCGTGGACATGTCACTCGACGATTTCGAGTCGATCATGTGCACCAATGTGACCGGCGCCATGCTGATGGCCAGAGCCGCGGCCCGGCACTTCGTGAAGCGCCGGAGCGGCAACATCGTCAACATCGGCTCGACGGCGGCGCTGCGCGGCGCGGCCAACGGCACCGCGTACTACGCCAGCAAGTTCGCGCTGCGCGGCATGACGGAATGCTGGCGGGCCGAGCTGCGGCCGTCGAACGTCCGCGTAATCCTGGTCAACCCGAGCGAGGTGATGACCGAGTTCGCGGCGCACGCCGGCCTGCCGCAGCGCACCGCGCCGGACAACCCGACCAAGCTGCGCGTGGACGAGATCGCGCACGCGGTGAGAACGTCGCTCGAGATGGACGATCGCGGCTTCGTGACCGAACTCACGGTGTTCGCCACCAATCCCAAGGACTAGCGATGGGCCACGAGTGACCGAGCGCCCGTTTCCGCTCCCGCTGGCCGACTACCCGGCGCCGGTGGGTGGCGGGCTCGCTGACGTGCTCCGGCTCCGCGTCGAGACCGATCCGTTCAATGCCGTCGCCACCGCCATCTTTCTGCTCGCGGTCTGCCACGCCTTCGTCGTCGCGCGGTTCACGGAGGCGGCCCACCGCCTGCAGGCACGGGCGGATGCCGCAGCGGCGGCGGCCGGGCGTCCCCCCGCCCCACACGTAGTCGCGGAGCTCCTGCACTTTGTAGGAGAAGTCGAGGTGGTCTTTGGCCTCTGGGCCGCGCCGCTCATGATTGCCATCACGCTGGCGCGCGGGTGGGAGACCGCGGCGCACTATCTCAACGGCACGGTCAATTTCACCGAACCGCTCTTCGTGATCGTGATCATGGCCATCGCCTCGACGCGCCCCGTCGTCGAGCTCGCCGAGAACATGCTGCGGCGCGTCGCCGGCCTCGGTGGCGCGAGCCCCGCCGCGTGGTGGCTGTCGATTCTGATCGTGGCGCCGCTCCTCGGCTCGTTCATCACCGAGCCGGGCGCGATGACGATCGCGGCCCTGCTCCTCGCGCGGCAGTTCTACCATCTGCAGCCCTCGGCTCGCCTGAAATACGCCACGCTCGGCCTGCTCTTCGTGAACGTCTCGATCGGCGGCACGCTGACGCACTTCGCGGCGCCGCCCGTGCTGATGGTCGCCCGCCTCTGGGGCTGGGACACTGCCTTCATGCTGGCGCACTTCGGCTGGCGGGCCGCGCTGGCCATCGCCGTCTCGACCGTCGGCGGCTACCTGCTGTTCCGGCGTGAATTCGCGGCGCTCGGTCGGCGCCCGGCGGCTCACGAACAGGCGCCGCCCACCGATGAAGCGCGGCGTCACGGATACGGGCCGTTGGCGATCCCCCCGTGGATCACCGCAGTCTACGTCCTGTTCCTCGCGTGGACCGTGATCAACTCGCACTACCCGGTGCTCTTCCTCGGCGGGTTCCTCTTCTTTCTCGGCTTCGATCGCGCCACCGCCGCCTACTCGACGCTCACGGACTTCAAGACGCCGCTGCTGGTCGGCTTCTTCCTGGCCGGCCTGGTCGTCCACGGCACGTTGCAAGGCTGGTGGATCGGGCCGGTGCTGGTGAGACTGAGCGAGACACCCCTGTATCTGGGCGCGACGATCCTGACCACCTTCAACGACAACGCGCTCATCACCTACCTGGCGACGCTGGTTCCCGATCTCGATCCGAATCTCAAGGTGGCGGTGGTCGGAGGCGCCGTCACCGGCGGCGGCCTGACCGTGATTGCCAACGCGCCGAATCCCGCCGGCCAGGCGCTCCTGAGCCGCTACTTCGACGACGCCGTCCACCCGCTCTGGTTGTTCGTGGCGGCGCTGGCGCCGACGATCGTCACCATCGCGATCTTCCGGCTGGTCTAGCGAGCCGCCGATGACAGCCGAACAGCAGCGTCTCGGCGACGAAGCCCGCACGCACTGGAAGCGGTGGGGGCCGTATCTCAGCGAGCGCGCCTGGGGCACGGTGCGCGAGGACTACAGCCGTGACGGCAACGCCTGGGAGTACTTCCCGCACGACCACGCCCGATCGCGCGTCTACCGGTGGAACGAGGACGGCCTGGCCGGCATCAGCGACCGCCGTCAGACGGTGTGCTTCGCGCTGGCGCTCTGGAACGGGCAGGATCCGATTCTGAAGGAGCGGCTCTTCGGACTCACTGGCAACCAAGGGAACCACGGCGAGGACGTCAAGGAGTACTACTTCTATCTCGACAGCACGCCCACGCACTCGTACATGAAGTTCCTCTACAAGTACGGGCAGCGGCCGTATCCCTATGCCGACCTGGTCGATACCAACAGCCGGCGCGGCAAGCACGAGCCGGAGTACGAGCTCGTCGACACCGGTTACTTCGACGGCGACCGGTACTTCGACGTGATCGTCGAGTACGCCAAGGCGTCGCCCGACGACATCTTGATTCGGATTACCGCCACCAACCGCGGACCGGAGACGGCGGTCCTGCACGTGCTGCCGACCGTGTGGTTCCGCAACACGTGGTCGTGGGAACCGGGCAGCGTGCGTCCGCGCTTGTGGCAGGGGGAGCGCCCCACGGCACGCGTCGAGCTCGAGCATCCCGAGAGCGGCCGGCGGACGCTCGTGCTCGAGGGCTCGCCCGATCTGCTGTTCACCGAGAACGAGACCAACGGCGAACGGGTGTTCGGCGTGCCGCGCGTGACGCCGTTCGTCAAAGACGGCATCAACGACTTCGTGGTCGAAGGCGTGGCGCTGGCGATCAACCCGGCCGGAGTCGGCACGAAGGCCGCCGGCCACTACCCCGTCGCGATCGAGCCTGGTGTGCCGGCCGTGATTCGGCTCCGCCTCGCGGCCACGCCGCCGGCGGACGCCACGATCGGCGGCGATTTCGGCGCCGTCTTCGACGACCGTATCCGCGAGGCCGACGCGTTCTACGACACCGTGATTCCGCGCGACCTCGACGCCGATGGCCGCCTGGTGATGCGGCAGGCGCTCGCCGGCATGCTGTGGTCGAAGCAGTTCTACTACTTCGACGTCCGCCGGTGGCTGAATGGCGACCCGGGGCAGCCGGTACCGCCGGTTGAACGGCGCCACGGCCGCAACGCGCGGTGGCCACAGCTGGCCAACGAAGACGTCATTTCGATGCCGGACAAGTGGGAGTACCCCTGGTACGCGGCGTGGGATCTGGCCTTCCACTGCGTGGCGCTGGCGCTCGTCGACTCCTCGTTCGCGAAGTCGCAGCTCGTGCTGCTGCTGCGTGAGTGGTACATGCACCCGAACGGACAGCTGCCCGCCTACGAGTGGGCGTTCGGCGACGTCAACCCGCCGGTGCACGCGTGGGCGGCGTGGCGCGTCTACAAGATCGAGAAGCGCCGCACGGGCACCGGGGATCGCGCCTTCCTCGAGCGCGTCTTCCACAAGCTGCTGCTCAACTTCACCTGGTGGGTAAACCGCAAGGATGCCGAAGGCATGAATGTGTTCCAGGGCGGCTTCCTGGGGCTCGACAACATCGGCGTCTTCGATCGCAGCGCGCCGCTCCCCACCGGGGGCCGCCTCGAACAGTCGGACGGTACCAGCTGGATGGGGATGTACACCCTGAACATGCTGGCGATCGCGCTCGAGCTCGCGAAAGACGATCCGGTGTACGAGGACGTGGCGACAAAGTTCCTCGAGCACTTCCTCTACATCGCCGACGCCATGAACAACCTCGGCGACGACGGCATCACGCTCTGGGACGAACACGACGGCTTCTACTACGACGTGCTTCACTTGAGCAACGGCGAGACGTTCCCGCTGCGCGTGCGCTCCATGGTGGGGCTGATCCCGCTCTTCGCGATCGAGACGCTGGAGCCAGCGCTGCTCGAGAAGCTGCCGGGCTTCCGCCGGCGGCTCGAGTGGTTCCTGCAGCACCGGCCGGATCTCACCGGCAACGTCGCGAGCGTCCGCAAGCCGGGCATGGGTGAACGCCGGCTGCTGTCGATCGTGAACCTCGATCGTCTCCGCCGCGTACTGACAGTGATGCTCGACGAGAACGAGTTCCTCTCGCCCTACGGAGTGCGGGCGCTGTCACAGGCGCACCGCGATCACCCCTACACGCTGATGGTCGGCGACCAGGTGCACCGGGTGGACTATGAGCCCGGCGAATCCTCGACCGGCCTCTTCGGCGGCAACTCGAACTGGCGCGGGCCGATCTGGTTCCCGGTGAACTTCCTCCTGGTCGAGTCGCTGCAGCGGTTCCACCACTATCTGGGACCGGACTTCATGGTGGAGTGTCCGACGGGATCGGGCCGGACCATGACGCTGGCGCAGGTGGCCGAGGAGCTGTCACAGCGCCTGACGCGCATCTTTCTGCGGGACGCCGACGGCCGGCGGCCGGTGGCCGGGACCAACAGGCTCTTGCAGAGTGACCCGCACTGGACCGATCTGATCCAGTTCCACGAATACTTTCACGGCGAGGACGGGCGCGGCCTGGGTGCCAGCCATCAGACCGGCTGGACCGGCCTCGTCGCCAAGCTGCTGCGTCAGAGCGGCGCGCGCGCCGCAGTGCCGGTGGCACCACTGCCGTCGATGCGGTACCCTGACCCCCGCTGATGGACGCCCGACCTCACATCACGTGTCAGCAGCTCGTCGACTTCATCATGAGCTACCTGGAGCACGAGCTGCCGCAGGACCAGCGCGCGGAGTTCGACCGCCACATGGCCGCCTGCCCCTCGTGCGTGGACTACCTGAAGACCTACGAGAAGACGGTGCTCCTCGCCAGGTCGTGCGCGGACGACCCGGTCCCCGAGGACGTCCCCGAGTCGCTGGTACAGGCCATCCTCGAGGCGCGTAAGAAGATGTAGTAAGCGCACGTAGGGGCCGCCTTCAGGCGCCCCCACGTCTATTTTGCCGGCGGCCGATCCGAGTTCCAGATGTCGCGGGTATAGAGCCACGCGCCGTTCGTGCGCTTGTGGACCGACAGATAGCTGCCGCTGTCCACCGCCGCGCCCGACCCGTCCACCACCGTGTAGTTCCCGCTGATCCACCCGATGTCACCCGACACCTCGACACCGGTGACCGAGCCGTTCTTGATCGCGAGACCGGCGCCCTTGGTCTTGGCCGCGTCGTCGCCGAGGAACGTCTTGATACCGGCTCGACCGGTCACGGCCGGCGTTCCGGGCGGCATCAGCAACGCATCGTCGGCGTATAGATTGGCCATCCCCTCGCCGTCGGCCTTCGCGTAGAAGTCGAACCAGCTGAGCGCGTCGGCCTGCAGCTTCGCCTTGTCGGCCTCGATGTTCTGCGCCGGAGGCGCCGACGTGCATCCCGCGACGGCCATGACGGTCACGATCGCGACCGCGCTCCACATCTTCGTCGTCATCTGTCTCCTCCAGCGATTGACCCGTCATCGCGCACCATCGCGGTGCGGATGGCGTCGATCAGACTCGTGCGCTCCCGATCGTCGAGTCGGTGATCCGGCATCGCGCTGAGCGGCGTCGTCCAGATCGGCATGCCCCAGCGCGCGTCGCCCACATATCTGGGAATGATGTGCCAGTGCAGGTGGGGCACGACGTTGCCGAGCGACTCGACGTTCATGTGGTCCGGGCCGAGCGCCCTGGCGACCGCGTGCTGCGCGACGAACAGGTCGCCGACGAACGCCGCGTACTCGTCTTCCGTGAGCTGATCGAGCCGCGCCGCGTGCCGGCGGTCGAAGACCAGCTGACACTGCCCCCGGTAGGTCTGGTTCTTCGCCAGGTACAGCGACGAGGCCGACAGCGTCTCGATGAAGTCCCAATGGTCGTTCGACTCCGGCCGCGGCGCGCACAAGGGACACGGGGCGCCCGCGACCCGCGTCCACCAGTCAGCTCGGTCATCCATCGAGTGATTGTGTCCCGCTCAGTGGCCGGCCAGGAACCGCTTGTCGATGAAGCAGGTGTGGCTCGAGACGGCCTCATAGCCCATGCGGGCGTAGATCGGCCGGCCGGCGTCGGTCGCGTGCAGGAACGTCGGGCGTTCCCCGAATTTCTCCGCGGACACGCTCAGGGCGTGCCGCATGGCCGCCTCCGCGAAACCGCGCTTCTGATGCGTGGGTTGCGTGGCGACGAGCGCGACGTAGCGGTGACCGCCGGCCAGCATGACGGCGGCGCTCGTGGCCGGCGTCGCGCCGGCCCGGCCGAGGACGGCGACGTGGTCGGCCCAGAACGAGCCCCTGCCGAACGCCGGCTTGGATGCGTTCAGGTCCATGCCGTAAGCGGCGCTGTTGACGTCGATGATGTCGCAGCAGCCGCCGTCGTCCTCCGGCACTTCGAGCTGCAGGCCTGCCGGGACGGTCGCGGCCGGTGACACCCCGCGCGCGAGCATCCCGGTCATCGGAAGGAGCGGGGCCAGGCCACACGCGTCGAGGATGGCCGCCGCGTCGGTGCCAGGTTCGAGCGCTTCGTGCGTGACGATGAACAGCCACGGTGCGTTCTTGTCCGACGCCCACTGCATGGCGCCGCGCGCGGACGCGTCCAAAGCCACCGCCGACAGCCGGTCGCTCGTCAGGACCGCGACGTTAAAGAAGGCGATCGGCAGGCCGGTGAACATGTAGTCCACGCCCGCGTGACTTTCAACGCGCGAGCCCGGGCAGGCCCGGCCGAAGATCCGCCAGGCGTCGAGAAACTGCGAGATGCCGAGGGCGACGTTTGGGGTCATGGCGTCACTTCCGCGAGGGTCACCGTTGGCGTCGTCTCGACCTCGCCGAACACCTGATGCGTGGGGTCCAGCTTCAACCACAGCACCGCACCGATGGAGAGCGTGACGACCATTGGTATGAACGGGAGGTTGTAGTTGCCAGAGTAGCCCACGAGGTACCCGAACGCGATCGACGAGACAGAGGAGGCGATCTGGGACGCGGTGTTCATGAATCCGAACATGACGCCGGCGTGTTGCCGGCCAGTGTCGAGGCAGACAGCGCACAGGTTCGGCTGCTGCAGCAGGATGCCAGCATAGGCCAGCGACAGGAAGACGAGCGCCCACAGATTGCTGGTGGTCACGATGGTTGCGGCCATGAACGCGGCAGCGCAGCTGAGGCCCACCACGCCGACGGTGCGGCGCCCCGCCGTCACGCCCCAGCGCCGCACGAGCGCGTCGCTGAGCAGTCCGCCGCAGCCGTTGGCCACGGCGCCGACGACGTAGGGCAACGACGACAGCACCAGCGCCGCCTCCGTATACCCGCGGCCGCGCACCAGGTAGATCTGCAGCCAGGACTGGAAAAAGGCGATTGCATAGACATAGCAGGCGCCGATGAGCGCGATGCGCCAGAACGTGCCGTCAGCCAGGGCGCGCCCCCACGGCATACGGCCGTGCCCGTCCTTGGGGCTATTCCCGATCTCGCCGAGCTCGGCCGGCGACACGCCGGGTTTCTGGTGGGGCCAGTCGCGAAACCACCAATACCAGGCGGCGGCCCACACCACGCCCGCGGTGCCGAAGACGAAAAAGGCGGCGCGCCAGCCGTATCGCAGCTGGATGGGCACCACCAGCAGGGGAGAGATCGCGGCGCCAACTTGACTGGTCATCCAGACCACGCCCCAGGCGCGTGCCCGATGCTGTGCCGGAATCCAGCGTCCGATCACGGTCGACGCGTTGGGATAGGCGCCGGCTTCACCCATGCCGAAACAAAAGCGGACCAGCAGCAGCCAGGGATAGGTGGCCACCGTGCCCGTGAGCGTCGTGAAGGCCGACCACCACAACACGATACGGGTCAACACCTTGCGCGGGCCGATGCGGTCGCCGAGCAGCCCGCTGGGAATTTCGAAGGCGCCGTAGGAGATGAAGAAGACGCTCACGACCCAGCCCCAGGCTTCGGGGCCGATGCCCAGTTCGTCCTGAATGCGCGGCCCGGCTACGGCAATGCACACCCGGTCCACGTAGGTGATGACCGCGAGCAGCGAGAGCATGCCCATGACCCGGTGCTGATATTTCATGTGCGGCTGAGGTAGCGCGTCATCCTACTCCAGCTACTCCAGCCGCGGGCACGGGATCGGGGAGATCAGACGCCGTCGAAAAATTCCACGACGCCGGTTTCGAGGCAGTACTCGGCGCCGACGATCACCAGGCCGTCGGTCTGAATCAGGCGTTCGAGAATCTCTGAACCCTGACGCAGATGGCTGACCGACGCCTTGACGTTCGCACGCACGGCGCGGCGGATGAGCGCGTCGTCGGTCGGCGTGATTTGCGACATGAGGATTGGCTGGATGGCAGGCTGGATTCGTTCGACGATCGAACGGAGGTTGCGAGACTGCTCTTTCGAGGGCCGCGCCAGCTCCTCGAGCGTGGCCAGGATGGCGCCGCATTGCGAGTGGCCCAGCACCACGACAAGCCGCGCCCCCGCACGCGCCGCGGCGAACTCCACGCTGCCGATCTGCGAGGGCGCCACGATGTTGCCGGCGACGCGGATGACGAACAGATCGCCGAGCCCCTGGTCGAAGACGATCTCGGCCGGCACGCGCGAGTCGGAGCAGCCGAG
>Ga0070675_100005094_pt1 | contig 10022 bp, 9 predicted proteins | sample KBSM43metaG_FD_65343 | JGI IMG/M metagenome (GOLD analysis project Ga0070675, IMG submission 65343) | Miscanthus rhizosphere microbial communities from Kellogg Biological Station, Michigan, USA - KBS M4-3 metaG | ecosystem: Host-associated > Plants > Roots > Rhizosphere > Soil ...
ATCGGCAGCGACTTCACGAACGCCGCGAGCTGGCGCCGGTCGAGCCGCTTGCCGCGGCTGATCGCCTTCAGCTTGTCGTAGGCGTCGGGCACGCCGTGGCGCCGCATGACCTGCTGCACGGCCTCGGTCAGCACTTCCCAGTTCGCGTCGAGGTCGGCCGCCAGGCGCGCCGGATCGGCTTCCAGCTTGCCGAGACCGCGCAGGCACGAGCTGTAGGCGAGCAGCGTATGGCCGAGCGCGGTGCCGACGTTGCGCTGCGCGGTCGAGTCCGACAGGTCGCGCTGCCAGCGTGACACCGGCAGCTTCTCCGCCAGGTGGCGCAGAAGCGCATTGGCGATGCCGATGTTGCCCTCGGAATTCTCGAAGTCGATCGGATTCACCTTGTGCGGCATGGTGGAGGAGCCGACCTCGCCCGCCTTGGTCTTCTGGCGGAAGTAGCCGAGCGAGATATAGCCCCACAAGTCGCGGTCGAGGTCGAGCAGTACGCTGTTGGCGCGCGCGTAGGCGTCGAGCAGCTCGGCCAGCCAGTCGTGCGGCTCGATCTGCGTGGTGTAGGGGTTGAACTCGAGACCGAGGCGCTCGACGAAGCGCTTCGCGAAGCGCTCCCAGCCGAAGCCGGGATAGGCGATGGAGTGCGCGTTGTAGTTGCCGACCGCGCCGTTGATCTTGCCGAGTACCGCCACCGCAGCGATGCGCTCGCGCGCGCGCTGCAGGCGATGCGCGAAGTTCGCCATCTCCTTGCCGAGGCTGGTCGGCGAGGCGGGCTGGCCGTGGGTGCGCGACAACATGGACACTGCAGCGTGCTTGCGTGCGAGGTTCCTGAGTGAGACGACCAGCTCATCGAGCTTCGGCAACATCACCTGGTCGCGCGACTCGGCGATCATCAGCGCGTAGGACAGGTTGTTGATGTCCTCCGAGGTGCAGGCGAAATGGATGAACTCGAGCCCGGCCTGCGCTTCGGCGTTCTTCGCGAGCTTCGACTTCAGCCACAGCTCGATCGCCTTGACGTCGTGGTTGGTCTGGGCCTCGATCGCCTTGATGCTCTCGGCGTCCTTCTCGGAGAAGCCCTCGAGCAGCGCGGCGAAACCCTTCGCCGTCCTGGCCGAGAAGGGCTTCAGCTCCTTGAGGCTGCGCTCGGCCGCCAGCGCCTGGAGCCATTCCAGCTCGATGCGCACGCGGTAGCGGATCAGGGCCTGCTCGCTGAAGTAGCCGCGCAGCGGATCTGCGCCCTTGGCGTACCGGCCGTCGAGGGGCGACAGCGCGGCGAGCGGCGATGGCATGGGGCCCTATTATAAGGGTGATGCGAATTTCGCTTTCCGCGGTGAGCCGCGAGGCCAGGGCCTGCCGTTTCTGCGAAAAGAAACTTCCCCAGGAGCCGAGGCCGGTATTCCGCGTCGGCAAGACCGCCCGGCTGCTGATCGTCGGCCAGGCGCCCGGACGCTTGGTGCATGAGACCGGCATTCCGTGGAACGATCCTTCCGGCGACGTGCTGCGGACGTGGCTCGCGCTGGACCGCGAAGCGTTCTACGACACCTCGCGCGTCGCCATCGTGCCGACGGGCCTTTGCTATCCCGGCACGGTCAACGGCGCCGACCTTCCGCCGTGCGCCGATTGCGCGCCGCTGTGGCAGCCACGCTTCCGCGCTGCGCTGCCCGACATCAGCCTTACCCTTCTGGTCGGCAGTTACGCACAGGCGTATTACCTGGGCAGTTCACGCAAGCAAACGCTCGGCGACACCGTGCGCGCCTATCGCGAATACCTGCCCGCGTTCTTCCCGCTGCCGCATCCGAGCTGGCGCAACCTCCTCTGGCTTAAGCGCAATCCATGGTTTCGCAGCGAAGTCCTCCCGGCGCTGCGACGGCGAGTCCGCTCGTGTATCCGACAGGTATAATCCGCGCCCTCCATGAAGCTTCTTTCCTCGCCCGCCAGTCCCTACACGCGCAAGGTGCGCATCGTCCTTGCCGAAAAGAAAATCGAGTGCGAGCTCGAGACCGTCGACGTCAACCCAGCCGAGAACCCGGTCAACTCGCACAATCCGCTCGGCAAGATCCCGACGCTGCTGCTCGACGACGGCAGCGCGCTCTACGACTCGCGCGTCATCGTCGAGTTCCTCGACGGCAAATCGCCGATCAGCCGGCTGATTCCGGAAGAGCTGCGCGACCGCGTCGCGGTACGGCGCTGGGAAGCGCTCGCCGACGGCGTGCTCGATGCGGGCTTGCTGGTTCGCTACGAGTCGCTGCGCGCCAAGAACGAGCAAAGCCAGGCCTGGACCGACAAGCAGCTCGCGCGCATGAAGCGCGGCATGGCGCTCATGTCCGCGGACCTCGGCGAGCGCCAGTGGTGCCACGCCGAGCGCTATTCGCTTGCCGACATCGCGGTCGGCTGCTGCCTCGGCTGGCTCAACTTCCGCAAGCCGGGCGGCCTGGACTGGCTCGCCGGGTATCCTAGCCTCGGCAAGCACCACGAGAAGCTGATGGCACGCGCGGCATTCGCGGACACCGTGCCCGCCGTTCCTAGGTAATCACCCCACCGCCCAGGCATACCTCCCGGTCGTAGAGCACGACCGACTGTCCCGGCGTTACCGCCCACTGCGGGGCGGAGAATTCGACCTTGATCTCGCTCTCCCGAACGCGGGAAAGCGTGCACGCCACATCAGCCTGCCGGTAGCGGGTTTTCGCCGTGTGGGTCGAGGGCGCGCCGGGCGGCTGGCCCGCAACCCACGCCGCGTCCGCGGCCGACAAGGTCCTCTTCATCAGCAGCGGATGGTCATGGCCCTGCACGATCACCAGCTCGTTCGCATCGACCCGCTTGTCCGCCACGTACCAGGCATCGCCCGCGCCACCGATGCCGATGCCTTTGCGCTGCCCGATCGTGTAGAAGGCGAGCCCGATGTGCTCGCCGAGTCTTTTTCCGGTCTCATCGACGATCGGACCCGGCACTTTCGGCAGGTAGCGGTTCAGGAATTCGCGGAACGGCCGCTCGCCGATGAAGCAGATGCCGGTCGAATCCTTCTTCGCGTGGTTCGGCAGCCCGGCCTCGAGCGCGATCCTGCGCACTTCGCTTTTCTTCAGCTCGCCGACCGGAAACATCACGCGCGAGAGCTGCTGCTGCGTCAGGCGGTGCAGGAAATAGCTTTGATCCTTCGACGCATCCGTTCCCCGCAGAAGTCGCAGGCGATTCTCGGAAACATCCACCCGCGCGTAATGGCCGGTGGCGATCTTCTCGGCGCCGATTCGCATGGCGTGGTCGAGGAAGGCGCGGAACTTGATCTCGGCGTTGCACAGAACGTCCGGATTGGGCGTGCGCCCCGCCGCGTACTCGCGCAGGAACTCGGCGAACACGCGTTCCTTGTACTCGGCGGAGAAGTTGACCGCTTCGAGGTCGATGCCGATACGGTCGGCCGCGGCCGCCGCGTCGATCAGGTCCTCGCGTGTCGAGCAGTATTCGTCGTCATCGTCGTCTTCCCAGTTCTTCATGAACAGGCCGACCACCTCGTGCCCGGCGCGCTTGGCGAGCAGCGCGGCGACCGAGGAATCGACGCCGCCCGACATGCCGACCACGACCTTCACGAGAACTCCGGCGAGAGCACCTCGAGCGGGAAGCTGCGCCCGGCGAGGAAGTCGTCGACGCACTTCTGCACCAGCGGCGAGCGGTGCTCGGCGCGCCGTTGCCGGATCTCCTCCGGCGTAAGCCACTGCACGCCGACGATTTCCTTGTCGAGCGGCCGGTTCTCGGCCGCGCCGACGTTGCCGCGGAACGCGAAGCGCAGGAAGGTGAAGTCCTTCCGCGGGTCGCGCCAGCGGTAAATGCCCACCAGCGACGTCGGCTCGAAGTGGTGCGCGGTCTCTTCCATCGCCTCGCGCCGGCACGCGGCGGCGAGCGACTCGCCGGGGTCCAGATGCCCGGCCGCCTGGTTCAGCACCAGGCGGCCGGAAATCCGCTCCTGGATCAAGAGGAACTTGCCATCGCGCTCGATGACCGCCGCGACGGTCACCGAGGGCTTCCAGACACTCATGCTGCCTTCTTGGTGTTCTTCTTGATGAAGTCGGCCAGCCGCTGCACGCCGGCTTCGATCGCCTTGTTGGATGCCGCGTACGAGAAGCGCACGTGCTGGCCTTCGCCGGGGACGCGCGTGCCGAAGTGGATGTCGGCGAGCACCGCCACCCCGGCCTCGTGCAGCAGGCGCTTGCGGAACTCCTCGGAATCGGCGGCGCCGATGCGGCGGCAGGCCTCGGTGATGTTCGGCCAGACGTAGAACGCCCCGCCGGGCTGCTGGCACTTCACGCCGGGCACCTGGTTGAGCAGACCCACGATGAAATCGCGCCGCTCGAGGAAGCTTTTTTTCATGTTTTCGGCCGACCCTTGCGGGCCGGTAATCGCTTCCACCGCCGCCCACTGGCTGATCTGAGACGCGCAGGACTCGGTGTTGGTGATCCAGCGCGTGAACACCGGCGCGAGCGCCGGGTTCGAGGTGAAGCCGATGCGCCAGCCGGTCATCGCCCAGGTCTTCGAGGCGCCGTCGGAGATGATGGTGCGCTCGTACAGGCCGGGAACCTGGGCGATGGAGAAGAAATCGCCCTGGAACACCAGGCGCGAGTAGATCTCGTCGGCGTAGACCCAGACCTGGGGATGCTTCTTCAGCACCTGGGCAATCGTTTCCAGCTCTTGCCGGGTAAGGCAGCCCCCGGTCGGATTGTGCGGATAGTTCAGGATCAGCAGCCGGGTCTTCGGCGTGATCAGCCGTTCCAGCTCGGCCGGATCGAACGAGAAGTGGCGGCTCTCGTGCAGATGGATCGGCACCGGCTTGGCGCCGTTCGCCACGATCTGCGACTCGTAGATCGGGAAGCCGGGGTTGGGGTAGATCACTTCGTCGCCCGCGCCATAGTCGGTGGTGGAAAGGATGGCGTAGGCAATGAACGGCTTGGCGCCGGCGCCGACCACCACGTCCTCCGGCCGGATCGGCAGGCCACCGCGCATCTTTGCCATGTAGGCGGCGGCGGCCTGGCGCAGCTCGTCGATGCCGGCGGACGGCGTATAGCCGTGCTTGCCGCCCTTGATGGCGCGGATCGCGGCCTCCTGCACGTTGTCGGGCGCCGGAAAGTCGGGCTGGCCGATGCAGAAGCTGACGATATCCTTGCCCTGGCGCGCGAGCGCGTTCACTTCGGCGAGGACGACGAAGGCGTTTTCGGTTCCCAGGCTCTGCGCCCGGCGGCTGATCTCAGGCATAAGCCGTATTATGCCGTTCCATGCTGGTCAACTGCGTCGCGTACCAGGACGGGCGCAAGCTCGCCGACATCGACAAGCGCGAGATCAGCGACTACCTCAAGCGGCCCGGCTGCTTCGTCTGGGTGGCGCTGGCCGAGGCCACGCCGGAGGAGCTGCTCGAGATGCAGGAGGAATTCGACCTGCACGAGCTGGCGGTCGAGGACGCGCGCCACGGCCACCAGCGGCCCAAGATCGAGGAGTACGGCGACTCGCTCTTCGTGGTGATGCACACGGTCGAGTTCACGCCGACCGACGAAATCAAGGTGGGCGAGGTCGACATCTTCGTCGGCCGCAACTACGTGCTCTCGGTGCGCAGCCGAACCGAGCGCGGCTTCAAGGAAGTGCGGGCGCGCGTCGAACGCGAGCCCGAGCTGTTGCAGGCGGGATCGGGCTATGTGCTCTACGCCCTGATGGACGCGATCGTGGACCGCTATTTCCCGGTGCTCGACGCGATCGAAAGCGAGCTCGAGCGCATCGAGGAGCGCCTGTTCCAGGAGGCCAGCTCGCCGCGCGACAACATCGAGGCGCTGTACTACGTGAAGCAGCAACTCACCATGCTGCGCCATGCCTCCGGCCCCGCGCAGGAGCACGCCGGCAAGCTGTTCGGCGGGCGGGTGCCGCTCGCCTGCCACGGCCTGACCGAGTACTTCCGCGACGTGTACGACCACCTGGCGCGCATCAACCAGGCGATCGACGCGGCGCGCGAAACGGCGAATACCGCCATCCAGGTGGCGCTGGCGATGGTCAACATGGGCCACGGCGAGATCACCAAGCGCCTCGCTGCCTACGCCGCGCTGGTGGCGGTGCCGACGATGATCGCCGGCGTCTACGGCATGAACTTCGAGGTCATGCCGGAGCTGAAATGGACCTTCGGCTACCCGCTGTCGGTCATCGCCATGCTGGTGATCGACGGCGTCCTCTTCTTCCGCTTCCGCAAAGCCGGCTGGATCTAGCCTAGCGTTCTGAGCACCTCGGCGACGGTGCCGAACATCTGGTCGAGGTGCTTCTTCTGCGCGATCAGCGGCGGGCAGAAAGCGAGCGCGTCGCCCACCGGGCGCACGAACACGCCCTTGTCCCAGCACTTCTCGAACGCGTCGAACCCGCGCGCGCTCGGCGCACCCTCGCGCGAGGCGAGCTCGACCGCGCCGATCAAGCCCAGGTTGCGGCAATCGACCACGTTGGGCAGACCCTTGAAGGAATGGATGCCTTCCTCGAAGTACTGCTGGATCGCCGCCGGCGCTTCCAGCAGCCCTTCCTCGGCGTAGGTATCGAGGGTGGCGATTCCGGCCGCACAGGCGAGCGGGTGGCCGGAATAGGTGTAGCCGTGGAAAAACTGGATGCCGCCGCCCGGCGCGTCGACGAAGGTCCGGTAGATCGAGTCCTTCACCATCACGCCGCCGAGCGGCACCGAGCCCGAGGTGATGCCCTTGGCGAAGGTGATGAGGTCGGGCTCCAGGCCGAAGTATTGCGCAGCGAACGGCTTGCCGAGGCGCCCCCAACCGGTGATCACCTCGTCGAGGATCAGCAGAATGCCGTGGCGCGTGCAGATCTCGCGCAGCCGCTCGAGGTACCCCCTGGGCGGAATGAGCACGCCACCGGACGCGGACACGGGATCCACGATCACGGCGGCGATGTTCGAAGCGTCGTGCAGAGCAATCAGGCGCTCTTCCAGCTCGTTGGCCAGTTCCACGCCTTTCGGCGGCTGCCCGCGGGCAAAGAGATTCTCGGAGAATCCGTGCGTATGGCGCAGGTAGTCGACGTTCGGCAGCAGGGTTCCGCTATACGCCTTGCGGTTGGAAGGCACGCCGCCGACCGAAATGCCGGCGATGTTGACGCCGTGGTACGAGCGCTCGCGGCCGACGAAGCGCGTGCGCGTGCCCTCGCCGCGCAGCCGGTGGTAGCCGATCGCGATCTTGAGCGCGGTGTCCACCGCCTCCGAGCCCGAGTTGGTATAGAACACGTGGCCCATGCCCTTGGGCGCGACGCCCGCGATGCGCTCCGCGAGCCGGAAGGCGAGCGGATGCCCGAGCGAGAACGAAGCGGCGAAATCGAGCTCGCCCGCCTGCTTGCGAATCGCTTCGACGATGCGCGGCCGGCCGTGGCCGGCGTTCACGCACCATAGCGTCGCCAGGCCGTCCAGCACCTGCTTGCCCTCGGTGGTGGTGTAGTACATGTCCTGCGCCGACGCCACCAGCTTCGGTCTCGCCTTGAAGCGGCGGTTGTCGGTGAAGGGCATCCAGTAGTGCTCGAGGTTGAGCGCGCTGGCTGCAGTCATGTCACGGGGCTTCATGGCCTCATTTTGACAGCCATTTCACAGGCGGAGTTCTGCGCGCAGCAATTCCCACGGAACTGTGATCCTTCCGTCCGCCTGTCGCTCGATCAGGCGAATGGCCGCGAGCTGTGTGACATCGGTGTGAACGTTCTTGTAGTCCCTCTCCAGGCGCTTCGCCAGCTCGTAGATCGACATCGGGCCTTCCTCGCTCAGCCTCTGCAGAAGCTGCCACCGAGCCACCGAAAGCGTCCGCAGGAGTGAAGGCAGCCCCTCGAACGTCAGAATTTCGAGAGGCCGCATGGCGCGCCCCTCCTCGACCCGGTGCCACGCGGCCTCGAAGCGGTCGAGCGCATCACCGGCTGCGCCAAGCCTGATTTCAAGCGGCGGCTTTGGCATCTCGCTCGAAGTCGTAGCGCAGCTGCTCCACCGAGCGGAAGCGATAGCCCGCACTGTTTTCGTACACCACGCCGCGCCAGCTCAGCCGGTAGCGCAGGTCGTCGTGCAGCTCGATCTCGAGCATCCCCTCGGGCGTGAGCACGGTTTCCCGCAGCAGCAACATATGGCTTATAGTACCATATACCGGGGTGCGCTAAAATGCGCTGGTGAAGGACTTCTTCAACCTCTATCGCCACGGATTCGTGCGCACGGCGGTCGCCACGCCGCTGGTGCGGGTCGGCGATCCGGAATACAACCTCGCGTCCACCGTCGAGCTGATGCGCGCCGCAGCGCGCGAGAAAGCGATGGTCGCGGTGTTTCCCGAGCTCGGCCTCTCGGCCTACACCTGCGAGGACCTGTTCCACCAGCAGGCGCTGATCGAGGCCGCCGAAGAAGCACTTGCAGGTCTTCTCCGTCAAACCCGCGATCTGCCGCTCGCCGCCTTGGTCGGCCTGCCGGTCGCGCTCGATGGGCTGCTCTATAACTGCGCCGCGCTCGCCTGCCAGGGACGTCTTGTCGGCGTGGTGCCGAAGACCTATCTGCCCAATTACCGCGAGTTCTACGAGGGCCGGCAGTTCACGCCCGGCGATACCGCACGGGCGAAGCAAATTCGACTGGCCGGGCAGCAGGCGCCGTTCGGCGCCGACTTGATCTTTCGCTGCTCGGAACTCGGCAACCTCGTCCTCCACGTCGAAATCTGCGAGGACCTCTGGGTGCCGACGCCGCCCTCCTCGTACGCCGCACTCGCCGGCGCCACCGTGGTCGCCAACCTGTCGGCGTCGAACGTGGTGATCGGCAAGGAGGGCTATCGCCACCAGCTGGTCGGCAACCAGTCGGCGCGCTGCCTCGCGGCGTACCTGTACAGCGCCTCCGGGCTCGGCGAGTCGACCACCGACCTCGCGTGGGACGGCCACGCGGTGATCTACGAGAACGGCACGCTGCTCGCCGAGTCGCGGCGCTTTGCCGATGCCCCCCAGCTCGCGGTAGCCGACGTCGACCTCGACCGCCTGCTCGCGGACCGCATGCGCCAGAACACGTTCGGCGCCGCCGCGCAGCGCCATCGCGACCGGGTATTTCGAACCGTGGAGTTCGCCTTGCCGGTTCCACGCGGCAAATTACTCCTGGAAAGAAAAGTGGAACCCCGTCCCTACGCGCCCGCCGATCCGCGCACGCGCGACGCGCGCTGCGAGGAGGTGTACCGCATCCAGGTGCAGGGCCTGGTGACGCGCATGCGCGCCACCGGGTCGAAGAAGCTGATCATCGGCGTCTCCGGCGGCCTCGACTCCACTCAGGCGCTGATCGTCTGTGCGCGCACGATGGACGAGCTCAAGCTGCCGCGCGAGAACATCCTTGCGTACACCATGCCGGGCTTCGCGACCTCGACCCGCACCAAGAGCCAGGCCTGGCAGCTGATGCGCGCCATCGGCGCCACGGCCGAAGAGATCGATATCCGGCCCTCGTGCAAGCAGATGCTGGAAGACATCGGCCATCCGTTCGCGAAGGGCAAGAAGGTCTACGACATCACGTTCGAGAACGTGCAGGCCGGCGAGCGCACCAGCCATCTGTTCCGCCTCGCCAACTTCCACGGCGGCATGGTGGTCGGCACCGGCGATCTTTCCGAGCTGGCGCTCGGCTGGGCCACCTACGGCGTCGGCGACCACATGTCGCACTACAACGTGAATGCGAGCGTGCCCAAGACCCTGATCCAGTTTTTGGTGGGCTGGGTGGCCGAGTCCGACGAGTTCAGCGCCGACGTGAAGCGGGCGCTGAAGCGGGTGCTGGAGACCGAGATCTCGCCCGAGCTGGTGCCGGGCAGCCAGAAGAGCGAGGCGAGCGTCGGCCCGTACGAGCTGCAGGACTTCAACCTGTACTACATCCTGCGCTTCGGCTACGCGCCGACCAAGGTCGCGTTCCTCGCTTGGCACGCCTGGCGCGGAAAATACAAGCTGCGCGAGATCCGCAAGTGGCTCGGTGTCTTCCTGCAGCGCTTTTTTCGCAACCAGTTCAAGCGCAGCGCGGTGCCGAACGCGCCCAAGGTGGGCTCGGGCGG
>Ga0070675_100005096_pt1 | contig 10022 bp, 4 predicted proteins | sample KBSM43metaG_FD_65343 | JGI IMG/M metagenome (GOLD analysis project Ga0070675, IMG submission 65343) | Miscanthus rhizosphere microbial communities from Kellogg Biological Station, Michigan, USA - KBS M4-3 metaG | ecosystem: Host-associated > Plants > Roots > Rhizosphere > Soil ...
GCGATCCAGCTCTTGCTGTCGACCGGAGGAGGCGCGGGGAAGCGCGAGGTGGCCATCGGGATCAGCGTCTGCGCAATGATCAACGAGGCAACCATGGCAACGCAGATGGGAATCGCCGCATGCGTCAGCCAGATCGAAATCTGGTTGTTGGAGCCAAACAGGATGGGCAGGAACACCACCACGCAGGTGCCCGTGCCGGCGAGTGTGGCGGCGCCAACTTCCTTGACCCCCGCGAGCGTCGCAGCCCGCGGATTGCCGGGATCCAGCTGTCGATGGCGGTACACGCTCTCGGTCACCACCACGGCGTTGTCCACCAGCATGCCGATGGCGAGCATCATGCCCATCATCGACATCACGTTGATGGTGAGGCCGACGAAGTACATCACCGCCAGAGTCACGAGCAGGGACAGCGGCACCGAGGCACTCACGATCAGAGTCGTGGGCCAGTGGCGCAGGAACAGGAACAACACTGCGAACGCCAGAGCCGCGCCGATGAGGCCCGCCTCGGTGAGATCGCTCAGCGACGAGCGAATTGCCTCTGCCTGGTTGTCGATCGTGAATACCGTGATGCCCTGCATCTGCGGCAACGACTTGTTGTGCTCGATGACCTTCAGCACGTTCTCGACCACTTCCACGACATTGGCCTGCGTGGACTTGAATACGTCGAGCCCCACGGCGGGGCGACCGTCGAGATGACGGCGCCGCATGATCTCCGGGCTGACCAGTTCGACGCTCGCAACATCACCGACATGAACATTGTTCTTGATGACCAGGTTGCGGATCTCGTCGAGCGAGCGGAATTCGCCAAGTGGCCGTACAGAGAGGCGTTCGCCGTTGCCGGTGATCTGCCCCGCGCCCACCGAGAAATTGCTTTTTTCGAGCAGTGTCACGAGCTGGCGGACATCCACGGCGTGGGCCGCGAGCCGGCCCGGATCGACGAGAATTCGCACTTCGCGCGCCTCGACGCCGGCGAGCTCGACGCGTGCCACGCCATCGATGCGCTCGATCGGCTTCTTGAAGTAGCGATCGAGCAGGTCGAACTGTGACGAAAGATCCTGGTCCGCCGAGAAGCGCACCGTGAGCATGGGCGAATCGGCGGTGGACGCCATCCACATCCACATGCGGTCCGCAGTCTTCGGTAGCTGCGAACGCACCGAGTCGAGCTTGTTGCGCACCTCGAAGCCCGCGGTGTTGATGTCGGTGCCCCAGGCGAAACGGATTTCGAAGCGCGCGTCCTGGTCGCTCGAAGTCGAGCGGATCTCTTCGATACCGGGCAAGGTCGCCAGTGCATCCTCGATGGGACGCGTGATCAGTTCCTCGGTTTCCTCAGGGGTGGAGCCCGGGTAGGGCACGCCTGCACCCATGAACGGGAAGCTCACGTCGGGATATTGCTCGAGCGGCAGCAGTCGTGAGGCCACGATGCCGATCACCGCCACTGCGGCGAACGCCATGAGCGTGGAGACGGGCCGGCGCAGCGCAAAGTCGGTGTGGACCACGCTCAGTGCTCCGAACTACCGAGCAGTGGCGCCGCGGGAAGTAGCGGAGCGCTGGTCTTGCCGGCGGCACTCTTCACGAATTCCTTGCGATCGAGCGCCGCGTACAACACCGGGATCACGATGAGCGTGAGGAAGGTGGCAACGAGATTGCCGGCGATCACCGTGATGGCCATGGGTCTGCGGATCTCCGCGCCTTCGCCGATGCCGATGGCCATGGGAATGAGACCGATGATGGTGCTCACGCTGGTGATGAGGATGGGCCGCAATCGCGTGCGTCCCGCGAGCTTGATGGCTGCGATCTTTTCGAGGCCGCGTTCGCGCGCCTGGTTGATCGCGTCGATCAACACGATGGCGTTGTTCACCACGATGCCGGCCAGCATGATGAGGCCGATGAGCGCCACCGAATTGATGGTGGTGCCGGTGATGTACAACCCCCACACCGAGCCTATGAGTCCCATCGGAATCGTGAACAGGATGACGAAGGGGTGCAGCAGCGATTCGAACTGCGAGGCCATCACGAGGTAGACGAGGAAGACCGCCAGCGCGAAGGCGAGTCCCAGCGAGCGGAAGCTCTGCGTCATCTCCTCGCTCTGACCGGACACCGTGCCCATGATCCCGACCGGCAAAGTAGTTTGGGCGAGAATCTGTTGTGCGCGTGCGGTGGCGTCGCCCAGATCGCCGCCCACCGGCGCTGCCGAGATCACCGCGACCCGTTCCTGGTTGGCGCGGCGTATTTCCGCCGGTCCCGTTGCGAGGCGCACTTCGGCGACCGCGGAGAGCGTCACCGGGTGATCCGATCCGGGGTTGACCACCAGGTTGCGCACTTCGTCGATGGAAGCCGCACGCGTATCGACGCTGCGAACCAGCACGTCGATTTTCTTTTCCTGCAGGCGATAACGCGTGGCCACGTCGCCGCGCACGTTGGATACCACACGATCCGCGATGTCGCGCACGGCGAGTCCCAGCTGCGAGGCGCGTTCCTGGTCGAACAGGATCTGAATTTCCGGATGGCCGCCCTCGATGCTCGAACGGATGTCCTTGAACGCGCCGCTGCCTTCCATGCGCGTGCGCACCGCGCTCGCCGCGACACCGAGGCGCTCGAGATCGTAGCCCGCAAGGATTACTTCGACGGGCGTAGCGAGCGTGAGCAGCGACGGGCGCGCGAATTCATACTGCGCGCCGGGGATGCCCGCCAGCCGCGTGCGCAGTTGCTGCATGGCCGCTTCTTCGCCTTCTTTGTCGATGGGCGCGCGCAACTTCACATCCAGGTTGCCGGTATTTTCGCCGGAATCCACCGGGTTCGCGTCCAGACGATTGCCAGTGCCGGCCACCGAATAGGCGCTCTCCAGATTGGGCAGCGTGCTCGCCGCGTTGTGAATGACCTTGACCTGGCGATCGGTGGTCTCGAGCGGGGATCCCGCCGGCAGGCGCATCTTCACCGTGAATTCGCCCTGCGAGAGTTGTGGGATCAATTCGGTGCCGAGGCGGGGGAGGATCATCGCGGTGACGGCGAGCAGGCCGAAGGCGGTGAACAACACCGCGGCGCGGCGCTCCAGCGACCAATCGAGAATCCTGGGGTAGTGCCGGTCGAGAACGTTGTAGCTCTTCTGCGTGATCCAGACGAACGGCGAGAGCAGCACGGCGAAGACCTTGCCGAGAAAGCCAAACACGATTCGCAGTGCTCGCACGAGAAAGGTGATCGCAAGGCGCAGCAGCCAGCCGAGCATGCGGAACACCCAGCGAAACGGCGCCGCGATCCATCCAACAAATTTCGGAACGCGGCTCGCCCTCGCGGTGTAGCCGGGTTCGCGTGGTCGAACGATGGTGCTCACACGGAAGTTGCCGGTGAGTGCGCGCAGGTATTGGCGCAGGGCGGACAGCGTCTCGCGCGGCTCGCCCGCGTCGGGTGCGAGCTCGGCTTCCTTGTCGCCGAGGCGTGCTCGCCACGCGGTCAGCATGGGCACCAGGGTAATGCCCACCATGAGCGAAATGAGCTGGGCAAACGTGACCGTCAGCGCCTGATCGCGGAACAATTGCCCGGCAATGCCGCTCACGAACACCATCGGGAAGAAGACGGCGACCGAAGTCAGCGTGGATGCGGTGACGGCCGTGGCCACTTCCGCCGTGCCTTCACGCGCCGCATCGATGGTGGCGAGGCCCGCTTCCTTGCGACGCGCGATGGCTTCGAGAATCACCACGGAGTTGTCGATCAGCATTCCTACCGACAATGCGATGCCACCCAGCGACATCACGTTCAGCGTGAGATCGAAGGCGTACATCATCACGAAGATGCCGACCACGGTGACCGGAATCACGATGCCCGTGACGATGGTGGCCCACGCGTCACGCAGGAAAAAATACAGCACGAGTATCGAGAGCAGGCCACCGAGGATCGCGGCGTCCTTCACGTCGCTGACCGCGCTCGCGATGAACTTGGACTGGTCGTAGACGGGCACGAGTTTTGTGCCGCCGGGCAGGGTTTTTTCGAGCGCTTCAAGCTTGCTTCGGATGCCCTGCGCGAGCTGCACGGTGTTGGCATCGCCTTCCTTGTAGATGGCGAGCTCGATGCACTCATCGCCATTGAGGCGAGTGATGGCGGTGCGATCCTTGTAGCCGCGATCGACCCGCGCGACGTCCTTTAGATAAACCGGCTGTCCGTCGACGTTGGCGATGACGGCGTTGGCCATGTCTTCGAGCGTGTCGAACTCGTTGACGGTGCGTACCAGGAAGCGCTGCGTGCCCTGTTCCAGCCGGCCGCCGGAGAGGTTGACGTTTTCCGCGCCGATGCGTTTGGCCACCTGTTCGATGGACAGCTTGAGTTGGGCGAGTCGTTGCTGATCGACATAGATCTGTACCTCGTCTTCAAACCCGCCGCTGACCTTGACCGCCGCCGAACCTTCGACAGATTCGATCTCCGGCTTGATGCGATCGTCGGCGAATCGGCGCAGGAACTTGAGGCGGTCCTCGTGATCTCCCGCCTTGGCGGTTTCATCGACGAAGGCCACGCGCATGACCGGTTCGCTCGACGGATCGAAGCGCAGCAGCAGCGGTCGCGTAGCCTCGACTGGCAGCCACAGCAGGTCGAGGCGCTCGCGCACCTCGATGCCCGCGAAGTCCATGTCGGTGCCCCAGGTGAACTCGATGATGACGTCCGACTGGCCGGAACGTGAGACCGAGCGCACCGAGCGCACATTGCGCACCACGCCAGCCGCTTCTTCGACAGGGCGCGAGATCAGGTTTTCGATTTCTGTCGGCGCCGCGCCGGGCAGCTCGGTACGGATCGTGAGGGTCGGGTACGACAGGTCCGGAAGCAGGTTCACCTTGAGCCGCGAGAGGGAGATCATGCCAAGGAGGGTGATCGCCACCGTCGCCATGGCGATGGTGACGCGCCGGCGTATCGCGAAGTCCACGAGACCCATGACTAACTACCAGTCTTGGTGGTCGGTTCGAGCGATACGACGCGTACCGGATTGCCGTTCTTGAGTCCGTTCTGGCCCACCACCACCACCTGCTCGGTGCCAGTGAGGCCTTCGGTCACTTCCACCTTGCCGGCGTTCGACAAGCCGGTCTTGATGGCGCGTTGCTCGGCCTTGCCCGAGGTGACGACAAAAATGTTCGAAGAGCCATCGGTGTCGAGCAGCGCGATGCGCGGAATGGTCAGCGCCTCGGCACGGCGCTCGAACACGATGCCGACGCGCGAGAACATGCCTGGCTTGAGGTCGCCCTTCGGATCGTTGACTTCGAGCGTTACTTTGAATGTGGCCGTGGTGGCGTCCACCGTCGGCGCCACCAGCTTCACGATCGCGGTGAATGTGCGGCCGGCAAGGGCGTCGACTGAGATCGATGCGGTCTGTCCGGGCTTGAGGCGCGCGAGCTCGCGCTCGGGCACGTACACCGCCGCCTTCAAAGGCGTCGGATCGGTGACGCGAAACATGCTGAAGCCGATCGAAATTTCCTGACCGAGCTTTACGTTCCGCTCGGACACGATGCCGGCGAACGGCGCGCGGATTTCACTATAGGAGAGATTCAGCCGCGCGATGTCGTCGGCGGCTCGCTGGTTGTCGAGATCGTATTTGAGGCCTTCGAAAGCCCCTGCGGAAACCAGGCCCTTCTCATGCAGTTCCACCTGACGATTGAAGTCGCGTTCCGCCTTGGCCAACGCGGCGCGCGTCTGCGCGGCCTGGAAGCGCAACTGACGATCGTCCAGAACCGCGAGGACCTGGCCGGCTTTTACGTGATCGCCTTCTTCGACGAGGATTCGCAGCACCTCGCCGCCCACCTTGGCGACGATCTTGGCGTCGGCTTCGGCGTCGAGGGTGGCGGTACCGCTGTACATGGCCAGCATTTCGCCGCGAACTGGCTTGGCAACTTCCACGGGGATCGAAGCATCGGCGGTCGCCTTGGCGTCCTTGCCATCCGTGCTCTTGTCAGCGGCGACACCGTTTTCGGAACAGGCGGAAATCGCGAGTGCGAGCGCCAGTACGGCTGCGCGAAAGAAATTGTTTGCCATGTCCGTCCCCTTTGTTTGCGTTATGACGACGCAAACGCCCAGTTGGTTGCGACTGGGGACGGATTCTAGAGAAAACTGGTGTTGTAGTCAACTACAACACCATCTCTGCCTTAGGGCTGTGCTGTCGAAGCCCTCAGCCGGGCGCTTTGGCCTCGGTACGCACAGTGCGCGCCGGCGACGAATGAATCGGGCGTGCACCAGTAACCATGTCGGTCATGACTTCGGTTGCCTGATCGAGCACGGTGTCCGGGAATTTGGCGTCTGCGAGCTCCTCGGAATTCTTGAGCGGCGGCAGCTTCTGCGCCGCGCGACGCGCGTTCTCGCGGGTCAACCGTTCGCGCTCGAGACGCTCACGCTCGTCCTTGCGCTGCTGAAGGTTGAGCGACAACGAGGTTTGCTTGCGCATGACGTCCGCGGCCGCGAGGTCGGCAACGAGCCAGCGATAATCCGGATCGCGGTCGGCTCGGGTTTTTTCCTCGGTGGCGAGCACGGCGATGTTTGGCTGCTGCGACTTGCCTTCACTGCGGAACGGCACGCCGGGAATTCGATCCCAGGGCAGGGCGCCTTCCAGAGCGCTTTCACCAAACTCTTCCAGGTCGATCTGCGAAGGCAGCGCGACGTCGGGCTCGACACCGCGATGTTGCGTGCTCTCGCCGGTGACTCGGTAGAACTTGCCGATGGTGACCGTGAGCTGTCCGTTGACCGGTTTCGGCGACCAGCGATCGAGCGGCACGAGGTTCTGCACCGTGCCTTTGCCGAAGGTGCGCTGGCCGAGAATCGTGGCGCGGTGGTAATCCTGGAGGGCGCCCGCGAAGATCTCCGACGCTGAGGCACTGAAACGATCGACGAGTACCGCGAGTGGTCCCGCATAGGCGACGCCGGATTCGGGATCGTCCTGCACTTCGAGTTCGCCGGTGGTGACCTTGAGCTGGACCACCGGGCCTTTGTCGATGAACAGGCCGGTGAGTGCGGTGGCCTCGGGTAGATAGCCACCACCGTTGCCACGCAGGTCGAGTACCAATCCGTCGATTTTCTCCGCCTTGAGCTCGTTGATGAGGCGGCGAACGTCGCGCGTGGTGCTGCGGAATTCCTTGTCGCCGGCATTCTGTGCCTCGACGTCCTGGTAGAACGCCGGAACGTTGATTACGCCGACGCGATATTCCTTGTCGCCGCGCTTGATGGTGCGCAGTTCTTTCTGCGCGGCCTGCGCTTCGAGCGTGACCTTGTTGCGCGTGAATTCAAGCGTCTTTTCCGGAGTGCCGGGGGCGGCGCCGGCGGGCAGCACCTGCAGACGCACCTGTGTGCCTGCGCGGCCGCGAATCAGCTGCACGACATCGTCGATGCGCCAGCCGAGCACGTCCGTGACCGGCCCTTCCTTGCCCTGGCCCACGCCCGTGATGCGGTCCTTGATGGACAGCGAGCCGGCGACGGCGGCCGGACCGCCTTCGATGACATTCATGATCGTGACGTAGTCATCGACCAGCTGCAGCGAAGCGCCGATGCCGTCGTAGTTGAGGCTCATCTGGATCCGATATTCCTCGGAGCTGCGAGGCGAGAAGTAGCTCGAGTGCGGATCGTAGGCGCGTGCGTAGGAATTCATCAGCGACTCGAACACGTCGTCGGCGCTCACCTGGTCGATGCGCTTCAGCGTGGTCTCGTAACGCTTCTTGAGCAACTTCGAGGCCTCGTCCCAGTTCTTGCCGGTCAGCAGCAGCGAGAGGGCGTCGTTCTTGACGCGCTTGCGCCAGAAATCGTCCAGCTCGGCGGGCGCCGCCGCCCAGGGGGATTTTTCACGATTGAATTCGAAGTTCTCGTTCAGCGTCCAGTCCGGTTCTTTGTCGAGCTGCGCGATCGCGAACTTGATGCGCTCGCGATTGCGCTGCTGGAAGCGCGCAAAGATGGCGAATGCAGGATCGACGTCGCCGCTGCGGATCATGTCGTCGAAGCGCAGCTTGTACTGCTCGAAATCCGCGACATCAGTCGCAAGCAGGCTGGTGTGCTGGCTGTCGATGCTTTCGAGGTAACGCGCGTACACCGTGGCCGAAAGCTTGTCGTCGAGCTTGGACTGGCTGTAGTGCATGCCTTCGAGCATGGAGCCCACGCGTCGGGCCACGGAGCGATGGCGCTCGCTTGGAACCACGGAGCCGGCAGGCAACTGTGTGTTCGCGGGCACCTGAGCGGAGCCGGTGAGCAGCAGGAGGGCGGCCAGCATCGAGGGAGCAAGCCAACGAGTCGAGCGGGTGAGCAATGAATTCATGCTTCGGGGTGTCTCAAGCTTGGGGACGGTCCGTACAATTAACACTAAGGCCGCGCGGCGGCCTGCTCAAGTGGCATCTTCCCAAACTTAAGGCAACCCATGCGTCCATTCGTCGTTCTGCTGGGAATCGTGATGGGTTCGACAGTCTCGATTGCGGCAGCGCTGTTGCTGACGGGGGTGGTTTTTCTGCTGCTACCCGAGTACGGCGCGCGCCTGGCCGAGGAGAGCCGTCCGCTGCTGGCGGCCTGCCTGCTATCAGTGTTACTCGCAGGGGTTGCCGCGACGAGTTTCTATGGCGAGCTGCGTGAACGCTCCTGGCGTCGCGCGGCTCATGGTGCCCTGCTGGTGGTGCTGGCGGTTGCCCTGTGGATTTATTGGCCGAAATCATGAGGCGCAACTGCATGAATACGTTTGAGCAGCCGCTCCGCCACTTGGTTCCGGCTCTGCTGGCGGGAATCGTCATCACCGCTTCCGCGGCCCCGCGGACCGGGCCGATCGAGGAAGCCGTATATCGAGCACACATCGCGCGGCTCGCGTCAGATGAGTTTGGCGGCCGGAAGCCTGGGACTGAGGGCGAAAAGCTAACGCTCGATTACCTCGAGGCGGAATTTCGCAAGCTCGGTTTGAAGCCCGGCAACGGCGCGAGCTTTCTGCAGGAAGTACCCATGGTCGAAATCACCGCAGGCGTGGATGCCGCGCTGAAATTCGCCACTGCCGGTGTCGATGCCAACCTCAAGTTTCGAGAGGACATGGTCATCTGGACCAAGCGTGTGAAGCCCGCCGAATCGATGAGCGCGAGCCCGATGGTGTTCGTAGGACATGGGGTAACTGCGCCCGAGTATGGCTGGGACGACTATGCCGGCATCGACATGCGCGGTAAGACCGCGGTAATCCTCATCAACGATCCGGGATTCGCCACTGGCGACGCGACGCTGTTTCGCGGCCGGGCAATGACCTACTACGGACGCTGGACCTACAAGTTCGAAGAGGCGGCGCGGCGCGGCGCCACGGGCGCCATCATCGTCCACCAGACCGAACCCGCTGCGTACGGCTGGGACACAGTGGTGAATAGCTGGTCCACACCGCAACTCGATCGGGCCACTGTGGATGGAAACGCGGGACGCGTCGCCATTGAAGGCTGGATCACCGAATCGCAAGCGCAACGGTTGTTTGCCGCCAATGGCACCACACTGGCCGAGGCGGTGAAGCGCGCCAACACACGTGGATTTCGCGCCGAACCTCTGAAGAGCGAGGCCAGCGCGTCGGTTCAGAACACTGTTCGGCGCACGAGTTCTCACAATCTCGCGGCCTTCATCCCGGGAAGCCAGCGGCCGAACGAATACCTCGTCTACATGGCGCATTGGGACCATCTGGGGCGGCTCGCGGACTGTTCCGGCGACTGCATCATGAACGGCGCCGTCGACAACGCCACCGGCACCTCCGGGCTGCTCGCCATCGCAAAGGCCTTCATGAGCGCGCGCAAGAAACCCGAGCGCACCGTCGTCTTTCTATCGGTCACTCTCGAGGAGTCCGGGCTGTTGGGCTCGGCGTACTACGTCGACCACCCGTTGTTCCCGCTGGCTCAGACGGTGGCGGCGTTCAACATGGATGCGATCTACTTCGGCGGTCCCTCACGCGACGTCACCGTGGTCAACATCGGCGCCTCTCAGCTCGAGGACTATCTCGCTGACGCCGCGAAGGCGCAGGGACGGGTGCTCAAGGCGGAACCCACGCCGGAGAAGGGCTACTTCTTTCGCTC
>Ga0070675_100005097_pt1 | contig 10020 bp, 9 predicted proteins | sample KBSM43metaG_FD_65343 | JGI IMG/M metagenome (GOLD analysis project Ga0070675, IMG submission 65343) | Miscanthus rhizosphere microbial communities from Kellogg Biological Station, Michigan, USA - KBS M4-3 metaG | ecosystem: Host-associated > Plants > Roots > Rhizosphere > Soil ...
CGCAGCTCGATGACGCCTTCGTGCTCGAGTTCCCGGTACGCCTTGGCCACGGTGTTGGGATTGATGACGAGCCGCTCGGCGAGGGGTCGAATACCAGGCAGCTGCTCGCCGGCTCGGAGGGCACCCGTTTCGATGGCGTGCTTCACCTGCTCGATCAATTGCAGGTAGATTGGCACGCCGGATGAGGAATTGGGGCGGAGGAAGCTCGTGTCCAACTGTGCTACTGATCTAGCACAGTATCACTGTCCGATGCAAGCGCTCCTTCGATCACGGGCGACCGAGACGGGTACTCAAGTTTTTCTCTGTGCCTCTGTCGCTCTGTCGCCTGTCACCACAGGTCAACGTTTGAAGAGCACGAACCCGAGCGGCGGCACCGTAATCGACATCGAATACTCGAAGCCGTGCATCGGCCGGTGCTCGGCGTTCGCACCGCCGCCGTTGCCCATGTTGCTGCCGCTGTACCGCGCACTGTCGCTGTTGAGCAGCTCACGATACCAGCCGCCATCGGGAACACCGATGCGGTAATCGAGGCGCGGCACGGGGGTGAAGTTCGTGATGATGACGGTGTAGTCGTCGGGATTCTTGGCGCGCCGGACAAACGACATCACGCTGTTCTCGTTGTCGCAGCAGTCGATCCACTGAAAACCGGCGTACTCGAAATCGACCTCGTGGAGCGAAGGCTCGTGTTGATAGGTGTGATTGAGGTCCTGCACCCACCGCCGCAATCCCTGATGTTCGGCGTACTGCAGCAGGTGCCATTCGAGACTCGAGTCGTAGTTCCACTCCGACCACTGCCCGATCTCCGCGCCCATGAACATCAGCTTCTTGCCCGGATGCGTGAACATGTAGCCGTACAGCGCGCGCAGGGTCGCGTGCTTCTGCCACAGGTCGCCAGGCATCTTGTCGAGCATGGCGCGCTTGCCGTGGACCACTTCGTCATGCGAGAAGGGCAGCACGAAGTTTTCGGTAAACGCGTAGAGCATCGAAAAGGTGACCTGATTGTGGTGCCATCGCCGATGGACCGGATCCTCCTTCATGTACTGCAGCATGTCGTGCATCCAGCCCATGTTCCACTTGTAGCTGAAGCCGAGTCCGCCGACGTACACCGGCCGGCTCACGGCCGGCCACGCTGTTGACTCCTCCGCAACGGTGATCGAGCCTGGCACGCGTCCGTGTGTCAGGACGTTGAGCTGCTTGAGAAACTCGACCGCTTCGAGGTTTTCACGCCCACCGAACTGGTTTGGAATCCACTGGCCGGCGTTGCGTGAGTAATCCAGATAGAGCATCGACGCCACCGCATCCACGCGCAGGCCGTCGACATGAAACTCCTCGAGCCAGAAAAGCGCGTTGCTGAGGAGAAATGTCCGCACCTCGTTGCGGCCGTAATTGAAAATCAACGTGCCCCAGTCCTGATGTTCGCCTTTGCGCGGATCTGCGTGTTCGTAGAGCGCCGTGCCGTCGAACTCCGCGAGACCGTGGCGATCTTTGGGGAAGTGCCCCGGGACCCAGTCCAGGATCACGCCAAGGCCGTGGCGATGACACTCATCGACGAAGTAGCGGAAATCGTCAGGCGTACCATACCGGCTGGTGGGCGCAAAAAAGCCGATGACCTGATACCCCCACGAGCCGCCGAACGGATGCTCCATCACGGGCATCAGCTCGATATGCGTATAGCCCATCTCGCGGATATAGGGGACCAGCGTGTCGGCCAGCTCGCGATAGGTCAAAGTCCGGTTGCCTTCCTCGGGAACGCGCCGCCATGAGCCGAGGTGCACCTCGTAGATCGACATCGGGCGCTCGCGCCAGCCATCAAACGACGGGCGGTCGCGCATCCATTCGTGGTCGCGCCACTGATATCGCTCTTCGAACACGAGCGAGGCCGTGTTCGGCGGGATCTCGAAGTAGCGACCGTAGGGATCGGCCTTGTGGAGCAAATGCCCGCCGGTTGACCGGATTTCGAACTTGTAGCAGCTCCACTCGGGAAGCTCAGGGATGAAGATCTCCCACACGCCCGACGGCACCAGCTTGCGCATCGGGTTCACGCGACCGTCCCACCGGTTGAAATCGCCGATCACGCTGACGCGCTGCGCGTTCGGCGCCCAGACCGCGAAGTGGACGCCGGTGAGGCCGTCGACAATCATCCGCCGGCTGCCGAGTTTCTCCCACGCCCGATGGTGCGTTCCTTCGGAAAACAGGTGCAGGTCGAAGTCGCTCAGAACCTGACCAAATCTGTACGGATCGATGACCTCGCGCGTCGTGTCGCCTTCGTGCACGCGAAGGCGGTAGAACAGATCCCGAGGAGACCGTCCGTCCGCGTCGATGAACAGCTCGAACAAGCCCTCCGGATGCCGCCTCTCCATCGGCATCGCGCGATCCCCGATGACGAGCTCGACGGAGCTGGCCGACGGATGCACGGTTCGGATGACGATAGCGGGACGGCCATTGTGCGAGGCCGCATGTGGTCCAAGGATCCCGAAGGGATCCTCAGCGGTTCCAGTTGCGACCGCATCAAGCATGTCGTCTTCCGCGGTTCGAATGCCGCCGGTCATGGACGGAATTGTACCGCGCGGGAGTGATATCCTCTGTGACTCACATGGCCGAAACCTACGCGCACTTTGTCACCAGTGAAGGAAATTTCACCGTGCGGCTGTTCGACCAGCAGGCGCCGAAAACGGTCGAGAATTTTGCCGGGCTGGCGGAAGGCACCAAGGAGTGGAGCGATCCCCGCACGAATCAGAAAGTGCGCAAACCGTACTACAACGGCACGATTTTTCATCGCGTGATCGACAAGTTCATGATTCAGGGCGGCGATCCGCTTGGCCAGGGTATCGGCGGCCCCGGCTATAACTTCGCCGACGAGTTTCACCCCCAGCTGCGACACAACAAGGCCGGCATCCTCTCGATGGCGAACCGTGGGCCGAACACCAACGGCGGGCAGTTCTTCATCACGCTCGGGCCGACGCCGCACCTCGACGATCGCCATTCAGTATTCGGAGAAGTGACCGAGGGCATGGACATCGTCAAAAAGATTGGCAGCACGCCGACCAGCGACCGCGATCGGCCGACCAAGGACATCGTGATTCAGCAGGTCACTATCGAACGTCGCTAGCACCTTCAAGGGGGAAGGGGTGCCCCCCTGCTGTTCCTGAATGACCTCCAGTCCAAATTCACTAATGCCGCTTGTGTACGACGAGCTCCGGCGGATTGCGGCGGGCTATATCCGGCGCGAGCGGCCAGGGCAGACGCTGCAGGCGACAGCGCTCGTCAACGAAGCATTTGTGCGGTTGGCAGCCGAACAACCGCGATCGTTTGCGAACCGACAGCACTTTGTCGCCATCGCGGCATTGTCGATGCGGCAGATCCTCGTGCAGCGGGCGCGCGCCCGAAAAGCTGCGAAACGCGGTGGTGCTCCAAACCGGGTGACACTCGACGAGGGTCTCGTGTCAACCGAACCACGCGGCGTCGACGTGCTCGCACTCGATGAGGCGCTGACCCGACTCGCCGCCCTCGATTCCGAACAGGCGCGCATCGTCGAGCTCCGATATTTCGGCGGTCTCACGGTCGAGGAAACGGCGAACGTTGTTGGAGTGTCCCCCGCCACGGTGAAGCGCCAGTGGGCCATGGCGCGCGCATGGCTGAAACGCGCGGTCGACACTGCGCCTGATGACGGCGCCAACGCACGCCCGTGACACGCGAGCAATGGGAGCGCCTCAAGGTTCTGTTTAACGGCGCACTCGATCAGCCCGCCGAACGGCGCCACGAGTGGCTGACGCTCCATGCGCAAGGCGACGAGCTACTCGCCCGCGAAGCAGGAGCACTCCTGCTCGCGCACGACACGGCTGAAGGCTTTCTCGAAGAACCGGCGGTGGTCGACCCCACCGACCTGGCGGCACTCGACGAACTTGGCAGTGGCATGCGCATCGGTTCGTATGAGATCGAGCGCGAGATCGGCCGGGGCGGCATGGGCGTCGTGTACCTTGCACGCGATCTGCGCCTCGGCCGGCCAGTGGCACTGAAGGCGCTGTCTCGGCTCCACGATTCCAACGCGGCGCTGCGAGAGCGGCTTCGGCGCGAGGCACGGGCCGCCGCCAACATCTCGCATCCCGCCGTCGCGACGGTATACGCACTCGAGGAGGTCGATGGGCGCCTGTTCATCGCCTCCGAATACATCGACGGGCATTCGCTGCGGAGCGAAATCGAGAGCGGGACGCTCGAATGGCGACGCGCCATCGCCATCGCGATCGATATCGCCAGCGCGCTGTGTGCCGCGCACGATGCCGGCGTGATCCACCGCGATCTCAAACCGGAGAACGTACTAATTACGAGGATCGGGGCCGTAAAGGTTGTCGACTTCGGTATCGCGCAGATCGACAGCATCAACACCCGGCTGACAAGAGAAGGCGATGTTATAGGTACTCCGGCGTACATGGCGCCCGAGCAACTGATTGGCGGAACCATCGACGTGCGGGTGGACATTTACGCGGTGGGTGTCATCCTCACCGAGATGCTGACCGGCCAGCACCCGCTGACCCCCGGACGGCGCTCGATTCACACTTCGGCATCCGAAATCGCCAGGCGATGCATCCAAACGGATCCGAACGAGCGATATCGTTCGGCCCGCGAACTGCTCGCTGCGCTCGAGCGAGAACCATCGAATCCAACTGCGGTGACCGATCCTGTGACGCCGCCCCTTCCCGAGGCATCGCGCGCTCGATGGTGGTGGGAGTTCCATCAGGCTGCAGTGTCAATCGTGTATGCGGTCATGATCTGGCCGACATGGCTCGCACGCCATGTGATTGGCGGTCACACGGGGAACGCCGTATTTGTGACGGTGCTCGCCGCGGCGATCGTCGCCGTCACGCTACGCCTTCACCTGTGGTTCACGTCCCGGTCTTACCCCGCCGAGCTTGACTGGGCACGCGGTCGGTCGACCGGATGGATGCTCGTTTCGGACGCAATTTTCGCATCAGCGCTCGTCGTTGCCGGCGTGCTCGTTGGCGACGAGCGCCCTGCCATCGCCGTCATCGAAATTGCCGTTGCGGTAGGCGCCGCCACTTCGTTTGCCGTCGTCGAACCTGCGACGTCGAGAGCGGCATTCCGGCGGACCGACAGGCTGTAGTTTCTTCACGCAACGTAAGAATTCCGCTGCGCACCGATCGCATTGATGCGATTTTTCCTTCCGCGCGCGGTGGCACGCTTTGTGGACCTGCGCGACGCGTCTAATAGTCCAATGGCCCAGTCTTCAGAGCTGGCGAACCTCGGTGCCGTGCCGTACTCCGACGATGCGCTGCCTCCGTCAACGGGAGCGCCGCGGAGAGGCGAGATCCTGCTCATTGAAGATTGCACGGAAGTGCGTGAAGGTCTCGCCCAGCTCCTGGAGCTGCACGGATACATGGTCACGGAATTCGCCGACGGCGAGCGCGGCATGCGTGAGCTCACGACACAACCGCAGGCGTTCGCGCTCGTCATCCTCGATCTGATGCTGGGAGAGTCGATGGCTGGTATGGAATTCCGTCTTCAACAGCTGCTGGACTCCCAGTTGGCGTCGGTGCCGACGATTGTCATTACCGCGAGCGACGTCTCCGCTCCGGATCGGCTGCCGCTGCATCCCGAGGGATGGCTGGAAAAGCCGTTCCGGTTCGATACGCTGCTCGAACTCGTGAAGCGGTACGTGATTGCGGAGACGTCAGGCCTGATCTCGGAGCAGTAGCCGCTAGAAGAACCACCCGAGCCCGACGTAGGGGCGCAGCAACCAGCCGTCGGCGATCCCCTGCAACCGAACGCCGGGAATCAAACGAACGTGTGACGTGAAGCGAATGCGCGCCTCGACGCCGGCAAGCGGGCGCGTTCCATAGGTGATCGTTGTCGATCGAAATGCGCTGTTCGGCGGCAGCGGTGCAAACACGCTAAGAATCGTCGGAAAATTCTGCGTGATTTCGGTACGCTGGCGTGAAAACGCAATGCCTCCGAGATACACGAGATCGACGCTTCCGCCGACGGCCTGCCGAACCCAGACCGACGCGTCGAAGTCGGAGTGACTTTGCCGGATGTCACTCTCAACAAATCGAATCGGAATCACGCTGTTTGACGCCGAGGTAAACGTAAAGCCTGGCAGCGTGATGACCGGTGCGGACGCTATCGAGGTGTTGGTCGCGAGCGGAGACACCAGAGGCGTCATCTGATCATGGCTGTGGGCTGACTGGACAAACTCCAGCTCCACACCCCAGCTCGAACCGACTGCGGTGCCGACGCGTACCGACCCGCTGAGCGTTTCGCTGCCATTCGGCGACGATGAAATAAAGTTGGCGTCGGTGTGACTCACGCGGGAAACGTCAGCGCCAATCGTGCCAGCGACGTACGCCGACTGCGCGCGAGCAGATGCTGCAAAGAGCACGACCAGGAGCGTGAGAACGAGGCGAACCACTACACCAGGGCTTTCACGAGTTGGCGCACGTCCGACATCGAATCCACCGACTCGATTGCGCTAAACGCCGCGTCGAGGCGATGCTGCGGAAGCACCAGTCCGGCACAATCGTCGAACTTCGCTTTCAGGTCCGCGCGCGTGAACGGATTGTCAGGGCCGCCGCGGTACCGATCGTCTGAGGGTTGAACCAGCTTCCGGCCGTCGACGAGATCGACTTCGACGACGCTGCGGATCTTGTCAAACCCCTGTTTCTCGATGTCGGCGTCCCGCACGGCGGTGACGCGCTGCATCATCGCCTGCGCGGCGGGAGTCTGCACGAATTCGTCGGTGAACTCGCGCATGCCAGCGCGTCGCGTCAGAATGACGGCTGACATCAGGAACGGGACCGAGAACTTCGCTTCCAGCTCGTTTCGCGCGACGCCGTAGCGAAGCGGCTCGAGGATGTTGTTGCCGGCGCGCAGCCGCACGGCCTTGATTTGATCCGGTTTCAGGTCGTGGTCCTTCACGACCTTCATCATCGCGTCCATGCTCGGATGGCTGAGCGATCCGCAGGGATAGGGCTTGAACGATACCCCGGGGTTCACAATCGACCATGTCTGTCCGAGCTTTCCGACGATGCGATCGAGATCGGCGCCGTCGCCGAGCACCTGGAAGAATCCCCACTGGCCGTCCAGCCCGTTTTCTCCGCCGGTGAAGCCGTGCAAAGCGAGTTCCGCGGCAAACACGCCGTTTTCGCTGGCGCGAGCGGCGTTGAGCGGCTTGCTCATCGAACCGAAGTTCACGCGAATGCCAGCCGAGAGGCTCGCGGCAATCGCCAGCATGTGCCCGAGCTGCGTCGGGTTCAGTTTCATCAACTTGCCCGCGGCGGCCGCGGCGCCGAACACTCCGAACGTCCCCGTGCTATGGAACCCCCGCTCGTAGTGATTCGGATCGATCGCCTCGGCCATCTTGCACTCGACCTCGACGCCGACCAGGTACGCCTCGAGAAAGGCCGACCCCGATGCGCCCGTCCGTTCGGCGACGGCAAGCGCGGCCGACAATGCCGGTGTCGTCGGATGCGTCAACAATCCAAACGTGCGATCGGGCGTCGTCGACAGTTGGGTATCGTCGTAGTCGAGCGCGTGCGCGCTGCCGGCATTGGCAAGCGCTGCATAGGCCGCCGGGACCATCACCGCATTGCGGCCGAGCACGGTCGCTTCCTTCGTCGCGTTCGACTTCTGCGCGTACTCACGCAGGATCTTGCTTCCTTCGGCGGTCGAACCAGCCAACAGCACGCCGATGTTGTCGATGAGGCACCGTTTGCCTTCGCTGACGACGTTGGCGGGCATCTGTCGGAGGGTCGCGGACCCGATGAACGTGCGAACGGCGTCGGTCGTGCCTTTGATGGCGTTGCCGCGCACTTCTTTCTTCGCCCTGGCGGGAGTCGCGTCTTGGGCGGAAAGTCGTACACCGGCGGCCAGCGAGACAGCCGTGACCTGCAAAAACTCCTTGCGGTTCAATCGCATGCTCAACCTCGGGGGTTAATATTAGTTCACCCGGTTTGTCCTCGCGCCGCCATTTCGTCTGGGCTTTCGTCATCGTCTCGGTGATTACAGCGCTGGCGTGCGTGTTTGCCGTCTGGCTCGTGTATCGGCTCACGGGGTCGTGAGCAAATCCGAAGTCCCCAACCCCAAATCCCAAGTTCGAAAGGCGAAGTTCGAGTCTCGGTGTCTCTGCGGCGCGTTCGCGTTTTTGGATTTGGGATTTGAAATTTGGGATTTACTTCGGCTCGAATTTCAGCGCCACGCCATTGATGCAGTACCGCAGTCCGGTGGGCGGCGGGCCGTCCTCGAAGACGTGACCGAGGTGACCACCGCAGTTGTTGCAGTGCACCTCCGTTCGCACCATGCCCCAGGTAGAATCCACGGTCGTACCGATTGCGCCTTCCAACGGCGCGAAGAAACTCGGCCATCCGGTTCCGCTCTCGAATTTACGATCGGCCACGAAGAGCGGCTGCCCGCACGCAACGCACGTGAAGGTCCCCGCCCGATGCTCGTTGAGCAGCGCGCAGGAACCGGGCCGCTCCGTCCCGTGCCCCCGAAGCACGGCGTACTGCTCTGGCGTCAACTGGCGTCGCCATTCTTCATCGGTTTTCTCGACCGGAAAATGTGTGGTCTTCATGAGGCATGCACTCCTTGAATGAAGCTGGCAACCTGTGCCGAATCACGTGATGCGACCTGACAATCGGCCGCCGAGGCGTTATTCGGTGCGTCAACACCACTGGCGGGACGAGCGGGTGAACCGTCGCTCATCGCAATCCGCTTGTTGACCAGCAGCACTTCGAAGGCCCACGAGGGGAATGGGGCAAGCGACGCATCGCAACTGAAGTTGTTGTAGTGCACGTGCGCGACGTAAAAAAACTGCTTCAGCCGTCGGATGGCCTCCACGTATTTTGATTGGCTCACGTCGTGGAATTCGACGTCGAGCTGGTCGATCTGGGAGAGGGCACTATCGGGTGCCAACAGGAACGCGTCCCATTCTGCGCCTTCGACGTCGATCTTCATCACCAGCGGCTTCGCGGCATCACCGTTGCGCGCGAACTGATTCGCCAGCGTATCAAACGGCCGGCCGTCCTGCGTGACGCGCGCAGTACCGATGCACTCTCCGTGAAACGTCGTCTCGCCACCTGGACAAGACGGCTCCTGAAGATTGAAACAATCGTACTGATGAACGCGAATCCGCAGCCGGCGGGACACGTCGCAACCCCACCCGTCGTATCCCGAGATCCCGTACGAATAGCCCGCCTTCACATCGCCAAGGAGATTGGCACACAGCGCATACCCGCCGTCGTTCGGCTCGCCGAAGCGCCGCATGTCGCAATTCGTGATGCGCACGGGCTGGATTTCCGCAAACAGCGCGGTGCGAGTCATCGCGGCGCGCGAGCGTGGCGCGCCCGCCGGCGCCGTGCGCCGGAACACGGCAATCCCGGTCACAACCGCGGCGAACACCAGAAGAACGGCGATAACCCATACGCGTCGAGATCCAGTCATCTGGCGAGCAGTCTAGATCAGGGTGTATAACCAGCGTATGCACGGAACGCCCAATTGCCAACTTCCAATCGCCAAGAGTTCGGGGTCGCAACCGAGCCTTTTGGAAGTTGGACGTTGGAAGTTGGGGGGTTCGTCCTCCTCGTTCTGTACGCCTCGACAGCTGCAGCGCATCACTCGTTCGCCGCCGAGTACGACGGGAAGAAGCCAACAACGCTCAGTGGCACGGTGACCAAAGTGGAATGGACCAACCCGCACGTGCATTTCTTCCTGGACGTGAAGGATCCGAGCGGTGCCACGACGCAGTGGGAGTTCACGATGGGCGCCGTCAACGGCCTGTTCCGCCGCGGCTGGAAGACCTCGATGATGAAGGCGGGCGACATGGTGACCGTCGACAGCTTTCTCGCGCGCGACGGCTCGCCGCTCGCCGCCGGCCCGGAACGGTGGACTGCGATGGAAGGCGGTTGTCCGATCATCGCCGATGGCGAATGCATCGGCGGCATCGCCGACGGCGACTGGGCCACGGATGCGCGCATCGCGCAACAGGCGGTCGAGGCGATCGGCGCCAGC
>Ga0070675_100005098_pt1 | contig 10020 bp, 8 predicted proteins | sample KBSM43metaG_FD_65343 | JGI IMG/M metagenome (GOLD analysis project Ga0070675, IMG submission 65343) | Miscanthus rhizosphere microbial communities from Kellogg Biological Station, Michigan, USA - KBS M4-3 metaG | ecosystem: Host-associated > Plants > Roots > Rhizosphere > Soil ...
TTCTCGCCGCTCTCGTGAATGAGAGCGGGGGCGCCGGCGCTGATGAGAAGCGCGAGCAGCCGAGCGGCAGCGAGCGCGGCGAGCACCGCCGGCGCCGCCGCCCATGCCAGCGCGGTGAGCGCGATGCCGAGTCCCCATGCGCCCGAGGCGATGCGAAAGGGTCCCCACAGCGGGAACACCTGGGTCAGCAGCGCGGCATTGGCGATGAACCAGACGACGCCCCATGCGATCCATGGGAGTGCGTCGAGCAGCCGCTTCCGTGCGGGGGTTTGCGCCACCATGAGCGCGGCGATCACGACCATCAACGCGACGACCGCCTTGATCGGCGCCGACACCGATCCTGGCAGCGCGCCCAGGCCGAGCCCGTCGCGCACGCCGAGCCACATCGCCCACGGCAGCGTCTCCATGAAGGACGAGGGCTGCTCGAAGTGACTCTGGAGGGCGACCTGCCCCTGCTGCAGCACGATCCCGTAGAGAAAGCCCCAGACCACCAGCGTGCCCCCGAGCGCGAAGATCCAGCGGCGGCGCTCGGAGAGACGAATGAACGGCAGCCACGGGATGAGCAACGCGGTGACCACGGTGGTTTCCTTGCAGAGCAGTCCCGCGGCGACGGCGCCGGCGGCCGGGATCAAGCGGCGCCGGCTCGCTTCGTGAATGGCGAGCGCGGTGAAGAACAGCGCGCCGAGATCCTGGATCGTGGTCGGCCACAGCAGGAACGTGCGCGTCGATTCGGAGAGGAGAACGAAGCTCGCCGCGGCCGCCGCACAGGCGCCAGGCCACACCGAGCGCAGGGCCCGAAAGATCAGCAGGCTGGTCGCGCCGAGCAATGACAGGTGGAGACCGAGGACGAGCCCAGGGCTCGCCACCATCCGGCCGCCCATGACGGCGTACCAGGCCTGGCGCGACAGCGGGCGCCAGTAGATGGATGCCCCGCCGCCGTCGAGCCACGCGCCAGGCTCGAAGAACGCGTGGCGCAGGAAGTTGAAGTCGTCGGCGAAAGGCTCGCCCAGGGGCGCGCCGAGTGCACGGACGGTCAAAGGCAGCAACGCGGCGAGCGTGAGCCAGGCCCAGGGATCCCGCCAGAGCGGCGGTGCAGCCGGGCTTCGCGGTGTCCAAACGCTCGAGGAATCGCGGGGAGTCGATCGCGGCACGTTCTTGAGAAGGCTCCGAGAGGGGCCTATTCTTTCAGAGCCTTCCTTTGTCGGCCAGCCAGGAGACCGTCATGAAAGCCCCCTTGTTCGCCTTTCTGATCCTCGCGATGCTCGCCAGCAGCCCACGCATCAGCTCGGCGTTCAACGTCAGTCCGAACGGATTCACGTCTTACATCATCGATGCGCAGAACAACCCGACGCTGACGCTCACGCGCGGCACCACCTATACCTTCAACGTGAACGCCTCGGGTCATCCCTTCTGGATCAAGACCACGCGCGTGACCGGATCGGGAAGCACCTGGGACACCGGGGTCACCAACAACGGAACGCAGGTCGGGACGCTCACCTTCCTGGTCCCCAACAGCGCGCCCAACCAGCTCTTCTACCAGTGCGGCGTCCATTCGACCATGGGCGGCACCATCAACATCACCGGCACCGTCGGGGTGGAGCCGACGCCATCCGTGGCATGGCTCGGCCGCGCCATCCCCAACCCGGTGACCGATGGCGCTTCCTTCCGCCTCGGCCTTCCGCGCGACGCGAAGGTCGACGTGATGCTGTTCGACGCGCGCGGCCGCAAGGTGAGCACGCTGTGGAACGGTCTCATGACGGCGGGCGAGCACTCGATCACCTGGGATGGCCGCACCGAAGCCGGACGCCAGGCCGCGAGCGGCGCCTACTTCTACCGCCTGCGCGTCGAAGGTCGGACGCTGACCGGCCGCCTGGTGGTTGCACGATAGAGGCACGATGAATCCCGAGCTGATCGATACGCAGGGCCGCGTGGTGCGAGACCTGCGCATCTCCGTCACCGACCGCTGCAATCTGCGGTGCGTGTACTGCATGCCGGCCGAGGGCATGCCGTGGCTTTCGAAGGACCTGATCCTCAGCTACGAGGAGATCGCCCGCGTTTCGCGCATTGCGCTCGGTCTCGGCGTCACCGGCATCCGGCTCACCGGCGGAGAGCCGACGGTGCGCGCCGACCTTCCGGTGCTGGTGAAGATGCTGAGCGATCTGCGCCCCGGGCTCGATCTCTCGCTCACCACCAACGCGCTCAAGCTGGCGGCAATGGCGGAAGATCTGCGGGCGGCAGGGCTCACCCGCGTGAATGTCAGCCTCGACACGCTGGACCGCGAGCGCTTCCATCGGATCGCGCGCCGCGACCGGCTCGCCGACGTGCTGGCCGGGCTCGAAGCGGCGCGCGCGGTGGGCTTCGCGCCGATCAAGGTGAACGCGGTCCTCATGCGCGGCTTCAACGAGGACGAGGCGGTGCCGCTCGCCGCCTGGGGACGAGAGCAGGGTTATGAAGTGCGCTTCATCGAGTGGATGCCGCTCGACTTCCAACACGGCTGGACGCGCGAGCAGCTCGTCCCCGCGGCCGAGATCCTGCGCGCCATCGATGCCCGCTTCCCGCTCGAGCCGGCACGGAACGCCGATCCCAGCGCGCCGGCGACGCTCTACCGCTACCGGGACGGATTGGGCAGCGTGGGCGTGATCGCCTCGGTGACGCGGCCCTTCTGCGGCCACTGCGACCGCATCCGGCTCACCGCCGACGGCCAGATCCGCACCTGCCTGTTCGCGCTCGAGGAGGTCGATCTGCGCGGCGCCCTGCGCGGCGGCGCGAGCGACGACATCATCGCCGACCTGCTGCGCGCGGCGGTGTGGCGCAAGAAGCCCGGCCACCTGATCAACAGCCCATACTTCAGGCAGCCGGAACGCGGGATGAGCGCGATCGGCGGTTGAGCTCCCGGGTGGAGGCCGAGCGACCGGAGGACAAAGGCTTCGCGGCCGCGCTCCGCGGTTTCGGCCCGGTCGGAATCCTCGCCTTCGTCGCCATCGCGCTCGGCAACCTCCTCTTTCTCCCGCTGAGCGCCATCCTGGTCCTGCTCTGGGCGCGCGCCGCGCGCATCCCCTGGACCGATCTCGGCTTCGCGCGGCCGCGAAGCTGGTCACGAACCATCGTGCTCGGGATCATGAGCGGGGTCGCCCTGAAGCTGCTGATGAAGTCGGTGGTGATGCCGCTGCTCGGCGCCGACCCGATCAATCATGCCTTCCATTTCCTGGAGGGCAATCGCGCCGCCCTGCCTTGGGCCTTGTACACGATGGTGATCGGCGCGGGATTTGGAGAGGAAACCTTGTTTCGCGGCTACCTTTTCGAGCGCTTCGGGCGGATCTGGGGAACGAGCGCCGCGGGAAAGGTCGCGACCGTGCTGGTGTCATCCACCCTGTTCGCGCTCGCTCACGTCTCGCAGCAAGGAAGGTCCGGCGCGGAGCAGGCAGCCATGGTCGGGCTGGTCGTGGGAACCATCGTCGCCGTCACCGGGCAGCTCTGGTTAGCGATGGTCCTCCACGCGGCGTTCGACCTGACGGCGGTCGCCGTCATCTACTCGGGTCTCGAAAGCCGCGTGGCACACTGGTTCTTCCGTTGAGTTGTCTTCCTCGCTCAAGCGCTGAAGATGATCCTCGTCGCCGCATGAAGAGCTTCTTCCCAGCTCTCGCCCTCGGCGATGGGGAGGTCAGCGGAAACGAACCCGATGCACATGATTTCTACGATCTCACTGGAGTCACGGCCTACCGCCACGGCTTCTCCGATCCAAGCGGAAAGACCCAGTCGACTCGCGCGGTCCTGTGCTTCTTGCATGGTCATCGTGATCACCTCCGTCGTATCACCCATCGCACCCCTCGTGCCAGGATGATTGCAACGGATCACCCCCGTAAGTCGTTGGGAAGGCGTCCTGGATTGCTGCACAACGCGGCAGCAGTTCGTTTCGGGACGGTCGCGACAGGGAGGAATTTGCGCGATGTGTGGCGACTTCGCGGGCATTCACCCAACGCCGCCCGCGAGGCAGGGAGGTCAGCGCTTTGCGGCCAGCTTCCAGAAGCGCTTTTCGTCGAGCAGGGTGATCTTGTGGCCCTTCTCGCGCAGCCGTTTGATCTCCATCAGCTTCAATCCCGCGTCCTTGCCGGCGGCCTGTAGCGCATTGGGACGCCCGCGCACCACGACGGTGGTCCGAGCCGAAGGGGCGCCGTGAACGATCGCTCCCGCCCGGCGGGCCGCGAGCGCGGCCTCGCTCCGGCGCCGGCTCAGGATGCCGGTGAAGGCCAGGTGAACTCCCTTGAGGCTCCGAAGCGCGCCCACCTTGAGAGCGGGTGCCGGCTTGTTCAGCGCTTCGATCAGCTCGTCGGCGGATTCGTAGCGCTTCCTGCGCTCGCCGATGCAGCGGTAGATGATCTCCTTCAAGTGATCGCTGCACTCGAGGCCGCGCACTTCGCCGGTGCGAAGGCGTGCGTCGGCGTTGCCCTTGACCAGCATCCCCACCAGCTGACCCATCTGGTAGACGTCGTCGCGCGCCTGCCATTTGGGCACCGCGCCGTCGAGGATGTCGCTCGGCGCGGTGAGCGCGTTCATGGTGCGCACCGTGATGCCCCGCCGGTCGCTCTGGTGCCGCGCGATCCCGAAGTCGCCGAGCTTGAGGCGTGGCCCTTCGCACACGAAGACGTTGAGCGGCGTGAGGTCGCGGTGGAGCGTCTGCCCGCGATGGAGCTTGCCGAGCACCGTGAGAATGCCGGCGATCTCGCGACGCACGATCTTCTCGGACCAGCCTTTTTCATTGCGCCGCAGGTAGGCGCGCAGATCGCCATGGCGCGCGTACTCGAGCGCGAGGCAGTAGAGCACCTCGCCATCGAGAGGCATCCATGGGAACACGTCGAGCACCCGGATGGCGCGCGGGTGCCCGTCGAGCACCTGGCCGAAGTAGGCTTCGCGAAGCCAGCCATCCATGCGTGGGCTCACCTTGATGCACAGGGCCTCGGCCCCGCGCGACGAGCGGCCCTGACGGTGCGCGAGATAGACCTGGCCGAAGCCGCCCTCGCCGAGAATGCGCTCGATCCGATAGGTGAGCTGCGTCTCGGGACTGGTGAGCAGCTGCGCCGGAGCGAGCAGGTGACGTCCGCGCGGCAGCGGAAGCGGACGCGTTCCCATGGTGCGGGTGGTGGCGGTGGTTGGATTCCTCGGGCGCGTCGAGTCTTCCACGGGGGCGGTCCTTTCGCGAGGAGACTCGCACCGGGACGAGGTGCGAGCAAGGGCCGCGAGGCCGCGTCAGGCGGCGCGTTTGAGCGCTGGCGCGGGAGGCTTCTTTCTCGAGACCAGCAACGCCTCGACCCACTCGCGGTCCAGCGTCACCGGCTTGGGAGGCGAGTCCGAGCGGAGATGGGTGAGCGCCTGTCTCTCCGAGCCGAAGCACTCGGCCAGCTCGTATTCGCGGATCCGCTTGCCCAATGGTCCCCGAGGTTGGCAGACCACCGCGGTCTTCATGTTCTCGCTGAGCAGCAGCGGGCCGAGCCCGCCCATCAGCAGCCAGAACGCGGACTCATCGGCCACGCGGAGGCTCTTGGCCTTGATCATGAGACGCCGGTAGTCCCTCAGGACCTTCAGCCGCAGCGCCTCGCGCAAGTAGCTCATCGTGACGAGCCCGTCGTCGTCGGACCACAGCTGGTGCTTGATCGTGAGCACGATGTAGTCCACCCGCTCCTCGAACGAGAAGCGCGCCTTCTTCGGCCGCATCGCGATTCCGACGATGACCAGCGCCAGGATTGCGGCGCCGATGAGAGCAGCGAGCATGGGTGAGCCTCCTGGCTCAGGTCATCGGCCGTCGGGGGTCCTCACGTTACGTTGAATGCGGTCTCGCGGCGGCCCGCACTAGTGGGCGAGCACCAGCTTGCGCGACCCGCGGAAGGCGCCGCTCTCGATCGTGACGAAGTAGACCCCGCTCGAGAGCGAGCGGCCGTTGCTGTCGAGGCCATCCCAGCGAATCGCGTGGCGCCCCGAAGGCAACGTCGCGTTCACCAGGAGCCGCACGCGGCGCCCGGTCGGATCGTGGATCTCGAGCCGCACGGGAGCAGGGTGGGTGAGCGTGAATGCCATCGTCGTGGCGGAGGCGAACGGATTCGGCCAGGCATCTTCGAGCTGCAGACCAGCGACCGACCCCGGCTCGGGCTCGACTCCGACCGCACCCTGGGTGAGCGCTCGGTAGGCGTTCACACGAGGCCCGATCGGGTGGTCGTAGGCGATCGGGTCACCGGTCGCGATCAGGCGTGCGGCGACCTGCGCGGTCGTGAGCGTCGGCATCTTCGAGCGGATCAGGCCGCACACACCGGCGACCAACGGGCTCGAGAACGAAGTCCCGTCGAAGTACATGTACGGATTCGTCCCGTCGTAGGCGCAATAGAGCACATAGATGAGGTAACTGAGATCGTCGAGCTTGTAGTTCCGGCAAATCGAGGACAGGATGAGAGTGCCCGGCGCGGCCACGTCCACCCACGCTCCGTAGTTCGAGAAGTCCGCCCGGATGTTGCTCTCCTCGGTCGCGGCCACGGCGATCACGCCGTCGCAGGCGGCAGGCCAGGTCTTCACGTCCGAACTGTCGTTTCCGGCGCCCGCCACACACACGATGTTCGCGGCGTTGGCGTCGTCGACCAGTGCCTGGAAGAACGCCCGTGCGGTCGTGTCCTTGGTCCCGAAGCTCATGTTGTGCACCGCAGCGCCCTTGCCCACCATGTAGTCGAACGCCTCGGCGACGGATTCGAGCGTGATGTCGCCGGCCGCGTCGCCGACCTTGAGCGCCATGAACCGGCACTTCCATCCCGCACCCGAGATCCCGAGGTTGTTGTTGGTCGCGGCCGCGGCAACGCCGGCGACGAAGGTGCCGTGAAACCCCATGTCGATGCCGCTGGGATCCATGAAGGGCTCGGAGCTGGGATCATTGTCGTCGTTGCCGAAGTCCCAGCCCTTGACGTCGTCGATGAAGCCATTGCCGTCGTCGTCCACCCCGTTGCCCGGGATCTCGCCGCGGTTGATCCACACCTGACTGGCCATGTCCGGATGTGTGATGTCGAAGCCGTTGTCCATGATCGCGATCACCGTCGAGGTGTCGCCCTTCCAGACATCCCACGCGTCGGTGACCTGAACGTCGGTGTTCTCCGGCGTGGAGCGGATCTGCCACTGGAAGATCAGGTAGGGATCGTTGGGCACGGTCTCGTAGAGATCCAGCCGGACGTTCGGCGCGACCGCTCGGAACGCGCCCGTTCTCCGCAGATCCGTCGCGGCGGCCACCGGATCGAAGCCGGGCAGGTCGCTCTTCAGCACGATCGTCCTCGGCGAAAGCGCCGAGCCAATCGCTTGGAATCGGGTGAGTCCATGGCGAGCGAGGGCCGCCTGGATCCGCGGGTCCGAAGTCGTGAACGAGCCGTCGCTCCGTCGCTGGAAGCGTGAGAAGTCAGCCGGCATGACGAGCAATTCGCCCGATCGGTAGCGCGAACCGCCGACCGGCGAGGGCAGATGCGACGGCGGACGCGCCTCGGCGGAGCCGGCGGAGAGCGCCAGCACCGAGAGCGCGAGCAGGATTTTGCGGTTCATCCCGCACCTCCTGGGTCGAAAAGCCCGGTCGACCCGCTCGCGTCGGCGTTTTGCCGCGGCGCGGGAAGGGGCATCGGGAAGTCATCGAAAGCTTTCGCAGGACCCATGCCACGCGTTCCGCCCCCGATCCGCCGCGGTCGACGCTCGCCCGCAACCTTTCGCGGAGCGCCGGCGTCCTACTTCCCGATGCCCCTCGCCCACGCTTTCCAGATCCCTGCCCGTCACCGCTTCCGGCGTCACGAGCACGAGGGCGTCCACCTCTGTGCCGTGCTCCGGGGCTCGTTCGCGGAGCGCGACGGCCGTGGCTGGACGCGCATGGATGCCGGCGCCGTCCGCATCTCGAGAGCGGCGCGCCACGACATCGACTTCGGACCCGAGGGCGCGTGGTGTCTCGTGGTCCAGCCCGACGACGTCGAGCTGCCCCGGCTTCCGAAGCCACGGTTCCTCGATCGTGATTCGTTTCTCTCGACGCTCGTGGACCGACTGGGCGCGGCGCTGCGAGACGAAGCGGCGACCGCGCTCCGCGTGGATACGCTCGCCACCGAGCTGATCGCACAGGTGCTGCGGCGCATCGACGGAAGGGTATCGTCGGCTCCGGCGTGGCTCGGCCGCGTCGCCGAGATGCTGAACGACGCGCCCGCCCCGCTCCCGGTTTCCGCCATTGCCGGCGAAGTCGGCGTGCATCGGGTCCACTTGGCGCGGGTCTTCCGCGATCACTTCGGTTTGAGCGTGAGCGAATACGCGCATCGCCTGCGACTCGACCGCGCGCGCCAGCTGCTGATGCGGGGACGGGAGCCGCTGGCGGAGGTCGCGGCCATCGCGGGTTTCTCGGATCAGAGCCACATGACGCGCGCCGTTCGCGCCGCCTTCGGCACCACGCCTGGAGGCATGCGCGGCGCGCTACATCCGTTCAAGACCGGCTCGGGGCGACGCCGTTAGGCTGCCCGCATGGGCTTCCCAAACCGAGGATCCGACATGCGCACGATTCCATGCCTCAGCCTTCTGTTGTTGATCGCGCTCTCGAGCAACGCCACCTCCGGCCCGAGCCCGCCCGTCGGTGAGGCCTGGCGCGAGGATCTGCAGATGGTGGCGCGCGAGATGCCGCGGATCCACCCCAACTTGTTCTACCGGATGAGTCGTGCCTCGTGGGATTCCGCGGTGACTTCGCTGGATCGCCATCTCCCCGCCATGAGCCGCGATCAGGCGCTCATCGCGCTGATGAAGCTCGTGGCGATGGCCCACGACGGCCACACCTCGATCAATCCCGTGTTCGACCGCGCGCTCGGCTTTCGCTACTACCCGATTCAGCTCGAGGCATTCGACGATGGCGTGTTCGTCGTCGCCGCCGACAAGGGTTACGAGCGCTGTGTCGGCGCCCGGGTCACCGCGATCGGAAAAGCGAAGATCGAGGACGCGATGACCGCGGTGGCCACCACGATCTCATCCGAGAACGAATGGTGGTCGCGCGCCTGGACGCCGCAGCGACTGACCATGCCGGAGATCCTCGACGGACTCGGCCTCGTCGACGACATGGAACGGCTGCCGCTGCGATTCGAGCGAAACGGGAAGAGTGAAGTCGTGGTGTTGAAGCCCGCGGGGGTGCTCGAGCCGCAAGGGCACAACCCGATCGGCGCCGTGGATCGGACGGGCTGGGTGAGCATGCGCCGCGGCGAGGCGCCGCTATCGCAGCGGAACCCAGGCGTCCCGTACTGGGTCACGTATGTGCAGAAGGATCGCACCCTCTACGTGTGCTACCGCGCGGTGATGACCATGGATCCTGCGCACGGCGAGACGAGCACGGATTTCTGGCGGCGCGTCTTCGCTCTCGCCGACTCGCTCGGCCCCGAGCGCTTCGTGCTCGACCTGCGCGAGAACGGGGGCGGCAACAACTTCCTCAATCGACAGGTGGTTCGCGGACTGTTGCGCCGAGCGGCGATCGATCGGCGCGACCGGCTCTTCGTGGTGACCAGCGGGCGGACGTTCTCGGCGGCGATGAACCTCGCGGTCGATCTCGAGAAGTGGAGCGAGGCCACGTTCGTCGGACAGCCGACGGGCAACGCGCTCAACTTCTATGGTGACGCTCGCCCCCTCGTGCTACCGAAGAGCGGGATCTCGGTCAACGTTTCGACGCTGCCCTGGCGCCCCTATGACCCGCGCGATTCCCGTGACTTCATCGCCCCCCGCATCTACACGCCGATGACGTCGACGCAGTACGCGAAAGGACAGGACCCGGCGATGGAGGCCATCCTCGCGTTCGGCTCTCAGGGCAATCCGATGTCGGGGGTCGAAACCGCCGTGATGCGGGGTGACAGCGCCGAGGCGGAACGGGTCTTCGAGCGCGCCCGCCGTGATCCGATCAACCGCTTTCGCAGCTTCGAGGCGGAGCTCAACCTGCTCGGCTATTCCCTGCTCAACGCCGGACACTCGCCCCAGGCGATCACGGTGTTCCGCATGAACTCG
>Ga0070675_100005105_pt1 | contig 10013 bp, 12 predicted proteins | sample KBSM43metaG_FD_65343 | JGI IMG/M metagenome (GOLD analysis project Ga0070675, IMG submission 65343) | Miscanthus rhizosphere microbial communities from Kellogg Biological Station, Michigan, USA - KBS M4-3 metaG | ecosystem: Host-associated > Plants > Roots > Rhizosphere > Soil ...
AACGGCGGGGCTATCGCCGACCACCGCCAATGTCGCGAGCGCGCCGATCGTGAGCGTCTGGCCGTCGCTCTCGATCGTTTGCAGGCCTTCGATGCCAGCCAGGTCGACCACGTGATCCGGCGCTACCACGCCCAGACGGAACCAGTTGAGCAGCTCGGTTCCGCCCGCGATCAACATGCCCCTCGCACCGTCGGCCGCGGCCGCCTGATCCAGCGAGCGCGCCAGCGAATAGGTGAAGTCACGCATCGCCCCGCGCCTCCATCTTGCCAGCCGCATCCAATACGGCTGCGGTGATCTGCGGATAGGCCGAACAACGGCATATATTCCCGCTCATCCACTCGCGTACCGTATCGGCATCGGTGGCATGCCCCTCGGCAATGCAGGCAATGGCCGAGAGGATCTGGCCCGGCGTGCAATAGCCGCACTGGAGCGCGTCATGCGCGATGAACGCCTCTTGCACCGGATGCAGCGCGTCCGCGCCGCCGATTCCTTCGATCGTGGTGACGTCCCGGCCTTCGCATTGGACCGCAAGGGTGAGGCAGGCATTCATCCGCTTGCCGTCGACCAGCACCGTACAGGTTCCGCAAGCGCCTTCGTTGCAGCCTTTCTTGGTGCCGGTGAGGTGCAGGCGATCCCGCAGGAAGTCGAGCAACGTCGTGCGCGCTTCAACCTCGGTTGAGATCGGGCTGTTATTCACCCGGCATGAAAGCTTGGGGCGCGAGTGCGCCTGCGTCTCGTCCATTCGCAATCCCCTCGACGATCCCATGCGAACGCGACAGGGCAGGCCCCCGCTGTGGCTGCGCTCGTCGAGCGACAACGCCGAACCCTGCGATAGGGTCCGGAGGCTGGTATCCGGCAGAGCGGGTGCCCACTTTCTCCTTTTCGCGCGGGCTGGCACGGTGCCATGCTCGAACAATGAGGAGAGCGATATGACCGGGCAGAAAGGCGTCAGGGGCATGATCCTCCGGCGCTGGGCGGCATCGATCCGCACCGCCGACCGGGAGGCCTATCGCGATTATATCGCCGGCACCGGCGGCACGGATTACACGTCTACTCCCGGAAACCGCGGTTATCAGATGACGATGCGCGATCTGGGCGACGGCACGACCGAGGTCGTGACACTCAGCTGGTGGACGTCGCTCGACGCGATCCGTGCCTTTGCCGGCGAGGATATCGCGATTGCGCGTTACTATCCGGAGGACGATCGGTATCTGCTCACGCGGCCCGAGCATGTCGAGCATCACGAAATCGTCGCCGGCTGCCCCGGAGGGTTGGCGACCTGAACTCCGCCCGTCCCATCAATCTGTCGCGCACAGCTTTCGTTCAGCAGAACTCGGCGCTAGAGAGGCGGACCGGCCGCAAGCGAGCGGCGTTCCAGGAGAGGCCGCTTGGCGCTGACGCCTACTGAAAACGAAGCGTTTCTACGCGAGGTCGATGAGAATCTCCGTCGCGACCAGATGACCGGGCTTGCCAGGAAGTGGGGCACGGCGGGCGCGATGGTGATCGGCCTGTTCCTGATGGGCCTGGCCGCTTTCCTTTGGTGGCGGAGCCACAAGGCCGAGCAGGCGGGCAAGGATGGCGAGCAATTCGTCCAGGTGCTGGGCGCGGCCGAAGTCGGCAGCGCTACGGCGGACGATCCCCGCCTGACCGCGCTCGCCAATTCGCCACGCGATGGCTATCGCGCACTGGCGAAGCTGACTCAGGCAAGCCTGACCACCAAGGACGACCCCGCCGCTGGCGCCAAAGCCTATCAGGCGATTGCCGGTGACACGGCCATGCCCCAGCCGATACGCGATCTGGCGACGGTCCGGGCGGTCAGCCTGCAGTTCGATTCGCTGCCGCCCGCGGATGTGGTCGCCAAATTGAAGCCGCTCGCGGTCGCCACCAACCCCTGGTTCGGCACCGCTGCCGAGCTGACGGCGATGGCCTATCTCAAGATGAACCGGAAGGATCTGGCCGGTCCACTGTTCGCGGCGATCACGCGTGATAGCACCGCGCCGGTCGGCTTGCGCAGCCGCGCCGCCGGCATGGCTACCGCGCTCGGCCAGGATGTGGCTGCCATCGCTCCCGCCGGCGCTCTCAAGGAATGATCATGACTCAGCGTTTGTGCACGGGGCGGATCGCCCTCGCGCTGGCCCTGCTCGCCTCGCTCGGCGGCTGCGGCATTTTCCGCCATCACACCGATCGCGGTCCCAAGACCGCGGTGCTCGGCAATCGCGTATCGGTGCTCAATCTCGGCAGCGACGCGGTCACCGATCCCAGCCTGGCCGATGTGCCGGTGGTGGTGCCGGAGCCCGCGGTTAACGACAGCTGGACCCAGCCGGGCGGCAATGCAACCAAGACGATGGGCGACCCGGCGCTGCCGCTTAACCTGCGCCCGGGTTGGTCGACCAAGATCCGCGGCGGCGACATCACCCAGCGCATCGGATCGACCCCGGCGGTCGCCGACGGCAAATTATATATCATCGACGCCGGGGCCATGGTCGAGGCGTTCGACGCCGCTAGTGGCGCGCGCCAGTGGGCTACCGCGCTCGACAATAGCAAGCGCGACGCCGCGGTCCGCTTCGGCGGCGGCGTGAGCTATGATAGCGGCCGCGTCTATGCGACCACCGGCCGCGGTGACGCCGCCGCGCTCGACGCAAAGACCGGCAAATTGCTGTGGAAGGTCCGGCCGGCCGGCCCGCTGCGCGGTTCCCCGGCGATCGGCGGCGGCAACGTCTATGTGCTGACGCAGGACAACCAGATCTTCGCACTGAAGCCCGATACGGGTGAGACGGTCTGGACCGTCTCGGCTACGCTCGAAACCTCCGGCGTGTTCGGCGTTGGCGCGCCCGCCATGGCGCAGGGCACCGTCGTCGCGGGCTTCTCCTCGGGCGAATTGTCCGCGCTCCGCTACGAAAATGGCCGCATCGTGTGGCAGGACCAGCTCTCGCGCACCGCCATCTCCACCTCCGTGTCGGTGATCTCTGATATCGATGCATCGCCCGTCATCGACGGCGGCAAGGTCTATGCGATCGGTCAGGGCGGCCGCATGGTCGCGATGGATCTCGTCACCGGCCAGCGCCTGTGGGAGCTGGTGATCGGCGGCATCAACACCCCCTGGCTCGCGGGCGAATGGCTGTTCGTCGTCACCGATGAGGCGAAGCTGATGTGCATCGCGCGCACCACCGGCAAGATCCGCTGGATCTCGCAGCTGCCGCGCTATCGCGATCCCAAGAAAAAGGACAAGCCGATCGGATATTATGGTCCGGTCCTCGCGGGCGGCCGTCTGCTGGTGGTCAATGACCGCGGCCAGTTGATCAATATCGGCGTGGCCGACGGAAAGATCGGGACCTCGGTCAAGGCCGGCAAGGGCTTCTACATGCCGCCGGTTGTCGCCAATAACATGCTTTACCTGATCGACATTAAGGGCCGCCTCTCGACCTGGCGCTGATCTAAAGCCCGGATGCCGGCCAAGGCCGGCGTCCGGGAAGGGATGTAAAAGCCTCTCCTGAAACCCCCGCTTGCGCCAGGGATGACGTCGCGGGAACATGACAGACTCGTAAATGGGCAGGTGTGTCCCTAAGGGGTGCCCATGCCCGTTCCCACTGTTGCGATCATCGGCCGGCCTAATGTCGGCAAGTCGACCCTGTTCAACCGCCTTGTCGGCAAGAAGCTGGCCCTGGTCGACGATCGTCCGGGCGTGACGCGCGACCGGCGCGAGGGCGAGGCGAGCCTGCTCGGCCTCGATTTCCGCATCATCGACACCGCCGGTTTCGAGGCCGAAGATCCGCAGACGCTTCCCGGGCGGATGCGCAAGCAGACCGAGGCCGCGGTCGAGGAGGCCGACGCCGCCTTGTTCATGTTCGACGCGCGCGCTGGCGTCACGCCGCTGGACGAAGAAGTCGCGCAATGGTTGCGCAACAGCGACACCCCCATCATCCTGATGGGCAACAAGGCCGAGGGGAAGGCCGCACAGCCGGGGCTGATGGAGGCCTATGCGCTGGGGCTGGGCGACCCCATTCCCTTTTCGGCGGAGCATGGCGAGGGCCTGGTCGATCTGTTCGAGGCGCTGCGCCCGCATATCGAGCGCGATGATGATGCATTCGTCGAGGATGAAGAGGATGGCGACGGTACCACGGGCCCGCTGAAGCTTGCCATCGTCGGCCGCCCCAATGCGGGCAAATCGACCTTGGTCAACCAGATGCTCGGCGAGGATCGCATGATCACCGGGCCTGAGGCCGGCATCACCCGCGATTCGATCTCGATCGAATGGGAATGGCAGGGCCGCCCGGTGCGGCTGATCGACACCGCCGGACTCCGGCGCAAAGCGAAAGTCGAGGACAAGCTCGAACGCCTCTCCGCCGCCGACACCCAGCGCGCGATCGATTTCGCCGAAGTGGTGGTTTTGCTGCTCGATGCGACCCGCGGTCTCGAGGCACAGGATTTGCGAATTGCCTCGCAGGTGCTTGAGGAGGGCCGCGCGTTGATGATCGCGGTCAGTAAGTGGGACGTGGCGGAAAATGCGCCCCAGTTATTCCAGGGCATCCGCACCGCACTCGACGAGGGGCTGGCGCAGGTGAAGGGCCTGCCGCTCATCACGGTTTCCGGTTTCACGGGGCGCGGCGTCGACCAACTGCTCCAGGCCGCTTTCGACACGCGCGAGGCCTGGTCGAATCGTATCGGCACGGGTGAATTGAACCGCTGGTTCGAACGTGCGGTCGAGACCAATCCACCGCCCGCGCCCGGCGGCAAGCGGATCAAGTTGCGCTACCTCACGCAGGCGCGCACGCGCCCGCCGACCTTCGTTCTGTTCGGAACACGTGTCGATCAGCTACCCGAAAGCTATCGCCGTTATCTGGTCAATGGCATCCGCCGCGACCTCGGCTTCGGCGCGGTGCCCGTGCGATTGAATGTGCGCGCACCCAAGAATCCGTTCGGCACCAAGTGACGGTCACGGTGGATGCACGCGGTCTGCGCTGCCCCTGGCCGGTTCTGCGCCTGGCGCGGGCGATGCGGAGCGCCGACCGTGCCACCATCCTGGCGGACGATCCCGCCGCGCCCGTGGAGATCGCCGCGCTCGCCGATGCGCATGGCTGGGCGATTTATCCCCACGATGGAGGATTTTTGGTTTGGAAAGGGCCGCCGCAATAACGATTGATTTACCCGCTGCAGGCTAAGAGCCACTTCCGCGGTATTGCGAAGAGGGAATTACTGTGAGCGGACATCCGCAAATCAATCACGAGACCTTGAGCGCGATCCGCCTCGAGCTTGGCGCGCACTTTCCGCGCATCCTGGGCTATTTTGCCGAGGATGGCGTCAAGTCGGTCCAGGCTGTTGAGGATGCGGTCGCGAACCGCGACGCGGTCGCCCTGGTGCGTCCTGCGCACACGCTGAAGGGTGAGGCGCTGCAATTCGGGGCCGAGGCCCTGGGCTATGCCGCCGAATATATCGAGACGGCGGCACGTGCCGGCGTGGAGGCGCATGCCTTTCCCTCCGATATCGTCGAATATTGCGCGAAGCTTCGCCCGCTGTTCGAGGAGGCGCTCGTCGCACTCCAGCATGCCGTAGCACCGAAGCCTGCCGTGGCTATGCCGCTGCGCCGGCCAACCGGCGGATTTGGACGCAAGGTCGGCTGAATTATTCCTCCTCAGCCGGCTTCGACTGAAGCTGGATATAATTCTGGATGCCCATCCGTTCGATCATGTCGAACTGGCGCTCCAGGAAATCGACATGGCTTTCCTCATTGTCGAGGATTCTGCGAAACAGGTCGCGGCTGACATAGTCGCGCACCGTTTCGCAATGCGCGATCGCGTCCCGCAGCAGCGGAATCGCATCGCCCTCGAGCGCTAGGTCGGAACGCAGCACCTCTTCCACCGTCTCGCCGATGCGCAGGCGCCCCAGCATCTGGAAATTGGGCAGGCCGTCGAGGAAGAGGACACGCTCCGACAGCATGTCGGCATGCTTCATCTCGTCAATCGACTCATGCTTTTCATAGTCGGCGAGCCGAGCGATGCCCCAATGATCGAGCAGCCGATAATGAAGCCAATATTGGTTGATTGCGGTCAGCTCGTTCTTAAGCGCCGCGTTGAGGAATTCGATGACCTTCTCGTCGCCCTTCATGGCACGGCTCCCTTGAATCAAAGGCCGCTTAAACCACAGAGGCGGAGGAATTGAAGCGCGAACGACTCGCGCGAGTCATTCGCAGCTAGGGTTGGGTTCGGGATGGCCGAACAGAGCGGCACCGGTGCCGCATCAGCGAAGCTGAATCAAACTCTACGCGCCTGCCTGTTGCTCCTCGGCGATCAACTCGCGCGCGAACGGCAGGCATTGGCCGCATTTGGGCCGTGCTCCGAGCGAGGCATAGGCGCTGACGGGGCATTGCGCGCCCGAGCGGACGGCCTCCCGGACTTCACGTTCACGCAGCGCATTGCAGTGGCAGACGACCATTTGCGACTCCGAATCAACAAGCCCCATTTAGGGCTATTGAGACTAACTCGCAATAGCTTGACGAAGTTTTACCAAGTGGCCGCGCGACAGGCTGCGCCACGCCCATTCGAACGGCCCGTGACGAAAATGTCGCAGCCAGAGTGGGCTCCAGCCCAGGATCAGCGCCCACTGGCCGATCACCAGCCAGTAGAGCTGGGCACGGTGGAGCTGGCCGAACAGGCCCAGACCATAACCATAGAAGATCGTGGTCATGATCAGGCTGGTGCCGAGATAGTTGGAGAAAGCCATCTGTCCCGCCGCCGCCAATCGTTTCGTTAGCCAGCGCGCCCGGCCTCCTTGTACTGCAAGGATGATCGCGGCGGCATAAGCGAGCGCCAGGAAAGGGCGAAGCAGCAGCGTCAACGCGTCGGCCAGCGGCAGGAAGGCGGGGTCGAAGTGGTGCGTCTCGATCGCCCGCACCAGCGGCAAGTAGAGCGGGACAGTGACCACCCCCGTTATGATCGTCCAGCGATAGGCGCGCTTGCTCCAGCCGCCGCTCCAGAAATCCAGGCGATAGAGGAGCATGCCGAGCAGCACGAAGCCCAGCGTCTCGGGCATGCCGATCGGCAGATAGACCGTCTGATAATCATGGGCCGTCATTGCGCGCATTCGAAAGACGTCGGCAAAACCACCACGATAGAGATCGATCTCGCGCGCGACCGTGTCGGGTAAGGGCAGGGTTTGCGCCAGCACCTTGTCCCACGCCTGCACGGCATCGGCGGGCGGGTGGGGGGTGTAAGCGAGCGTCCGCAGCACCTGCATATCGTGAAATTCGACGAAGTTCTGCGCGAGCGAGAAACCGATCAGGCAGATTGCCGCGAAGCCGATCGCGCTCTTGTCCCATTTGCGCGCGAAGAAGGTGATCGCGCCGGCAATCGCATAATCGACCAATATGTCGCCATACCAGACGAACCAGGCGTGGAGCATGCCGAACACGAACAGCCAGAAGATTCGGGCATAATGGGTGCGCGCCGGCCCGGGCGTCCGGTCCTCGGCGGCATCGGTGATCAGCAGCAGCGACGCCCCGAACAGCATCGTGAACAAGGCCCGCAGCTTGCCGTCGGCGAGCACATAGGCCGCCTCCCAGGCGAACAGGTCAGCGCCATGCGCGCCACCATAATAATGCGGATCGACATAGGCGTAGACGGGCATGCCCATCGACACGATGTTCATGACCAATATGCCGCACACCGCGAAGCCGCGGATCGCATCGATCGTGACGATGCGGCCGCCGCCGCGCGCTGCCCGCACTAGGCTGTGCCGCGGCGCGCCACCAACCCGAAGGTCAAACCGACCAGTACGACATGCGCGAACAATTGCTTCGCGATCGCTTCAGGCTTGGGGCTGGGAAAGGACATGCCGAACCGCAATGGCAGCACCAGCCCATACATGACCAGCCACAGAATCACGCCATAGGCCAGCGCTGCGAGGATCGTGTGCCGCCTGACGATGGCGATCCGCTCGCGCGCGATCAGGAACACCGCGGCCATCACCCCCATGATCGCAAAGTGAACGAGCAGACCGGTGAGCGCGCCGCCCGTGCCCCAATCGACCGCGGGCGGGAAGGGCCCACTGGCCACGCTTCGCAGCATCCCACCGACCGGCTTGCCCGCCCGTGAGGTTTCGATCGCGGCCATGCCGATATCCAGCGTTCCGGCAATCAGGGTCGCCAACAATATGCGCTGCCTCAATCCACTCTTCATTGCGTCCCTCATAACCCCTCCCTCGCTCGTTTATCGCAACGCCTTGCGGATCATCAGCTTGAGCCCTGACCAGGTCGCGTCGACCGCGCACACTTTCACGTCTACCAGCCCCATCGGCAGGCAGATGTCACGGATGACATTCTCGTCGATGTTGGTCGGCACTTTCGATGCCTTCTTGGGCCAGGACACCCAGACGAAGCCGGCGGGTGCCAGCAAACGCCTGAGTGCAGCCAGATCATCGGCCAGCGCGGCGCGCTCGGTCTTGAAGATTTGGGCAACGTCGAGGCCCATTTCCGGCGCATCGAGCAGGATCGCCCCGGTATCGCCGATCTCGGCGGCGACGCTTGGCGGCATGTTATCCCGCCATACGCGCTGGCCGGGCTTCAGCCCCAGCTTCGCCGCAAGCGGTGTCCCCGAATAGCCGGCCATCGTGTCTCCTCCAGGAAGGAGGGGACTTTACGCCAAAGCCGCGTCCGCGCCCATCAGCTTCGGGAAGAAGCCTTCGTGCGCGTTGCGGAGCGCATCCAGCGATACGCAATAATCGCCCGCTTCGCATTCGAAGATCAGGCGATTGGCGATGGTGCGGCCGATCGGTTCGGCCTCGATCCCGTGCGCCTGCGCGCCGGCGAGGAAGGCCAGCAGGGCGACATCCTGCACCGTGACGACATACAGACCCTGGTCCTCCGCGAAGAAGGATCCCGCCAGTCCGAACGGGGTCGGTCCGTCGATCAGCGCGCCGCATCTGCCGGCCAACGCCATTTCCGCAATCGCGACCGCGACCCCGCCGTCGGACACGTCGTGACAGGCAGTGATCCAGCCGAGGTCGATGCCCTCGCGCACATAGTCGCCGGTCCGGCGCTCGGCGGTGAGATCGACCGGCGGAGGCGGGCCAGCGTCGCGCCCCTCCATCCCGTGTAGCTCGCGCAGCCACAACGACTGGCCGAGATGGCCCTGGCGCTTGCCGACCAGCAGGACGATGTCGCCCGAGCCCTTGAAGCCGATGCCGACCGACCTCTTCCAATCCCTGAGCATCCCGATGCCGCCGATTGCGGGCGTGGGCAGGATCGCGCTGCCCGTTCCGTCGTCATTCTTGGTCTCGTTGTAGAGCGAGACGTTGCCGCTCACGATCGGGAAATCGAGCGCCTTGCAAGCTTCGGCCATGCCCTCGATACAGCCAACGAACTGGCCCATGATCTCGGGCCGCTGCGGGTTGCCGAAATTCATGCAGTCGGTGGTCGCGAGCGGGGTCGCGCCGACCGCGGTGATGTTGCGCCAGCATTCGGCGATGGCCTGCTTCCCGCCCTCATAAGGGTCGGCATAGCAATAACGCGGCGTGCAATCGGTACTGATCGCAATGCCCTTGTCGGTGCCGTGGACGCGTACCACCGCGGCATCGCCGCCCGGCCGCTGGACCGTGTCCGCGCCGACCATGTGGTCATATTGCTCCCAGATCCAGCGGCGCGAGGCGAGATCGGGCGAGCCCATCAGTTTCAGCAGGTCCGCTGCGGGATCCTGGCTCTCCGGCAGATCGGCCGGCATCGCCGGAACCACCGTCTTTACGTGCGGCCGGTCATAACAGGGCGCGTCGTCGGCGAGCGGACCGAGCGGGATGTCGCACACCGTCTCGCCGTTGAAGGTCAGCACCATGCGGCCGGTGTCGGTGACATGGCCGATCACCGCGAAATCGAGCTCCCACTTGCGGAATATCGCCTCGGCGAAATCCTCGCGGCCCGGCTTCAAGACCATGAGCATCCGCTCCTGACTCTCCGACAGCATCATCTCATAGGGCGTCATGCCGGTTTCGCGGCAGGGGACGGCGTTCATGTCGAGCTCGATCCCAAC
>Ga0070675_100005107_pt1 | contig 10009 bp, 8 predicted proteins | sample KBSM43metaG_FD_65343 | JGI IMG/M metagenome (GOLD analysis project Ga0070675, IMG submission 65343) | Miscanthus rhizosphere microbial communities from Kellogg Biological Station, Michigan, USA - KBS M4-3 metaG | ecosystem: Host-associated > Plants > Roots > Rhizosphere > Soil ...
CGTGGTCTCCTCCGATCTGAAAAGCTCTACGGCGCAGTGTGCGTAGTAGAGCTTGGTTGACGCGTTGCCACGATGAATCAATACTCATGCGCTCGAGACAGCGTTCGAAGACCATGCCGTGGTGACGACGGAGACGGGAGTTAATCGGGGTTAACGCGTCGAGCATCTGACACGGGAGTTCGCATGGCCGCAATGGAACCGACAACAACGGCTGTCGAGGCGGCGCTCGATAGACTGCTCTCGAGCGCGACGTTCCGCGGCGCACCGCGTTTGCGCCGCTTCCTCGAGCTGGTCGTCCGATACGTCTTGGCGGGTGAGGAAGACCGTATCAAGGAATACACGCTGGGAGTCGAGGTCTTCGAGCGAGGAGCTCGCTTCGAACCAAAGTGCGACGCGATCGTGCGCGTGCAGGCCTTCAAGCTCCGAGAGAAGCTACTCGAGTACTATCGCACGGAGGGCGCCGCGGATCTCGTTACGATCAGCCTGCCCAAGGGAGGCTACCGGCCACGCTTTGAGGCGCGTGACGCACCGCCACCCGCTATCCTCGACGATCCCGAGAATTTGTGTTGCCAGGTGGAGAGACTGCTCTCGCAGTCGTCGCCGGAGGCCCTTGGCCGCGCGCGCCACATGCTGCAATGCGCGATCGTGCGTTGGCCAGACAACCCAGACCTGCATCTGGCGCTTGCGACGACGACTCTGGCGGCGATCGAGTTGGAGCTTGTGGCGCCGCGTGACGCCATCCCCCTCCTGAGCCAGGCGGCCGCACACACGCTGCGACTCGATCCACGCAAGCATGAGGCGCATTTTTTTGCGGCGTTGCCGCGAATCGTAGAGCCCGACAAGACTGCCGCTCTGGCAGGCGCCAACAGAACTCTACAGGCGTCGCGAAGTGCCATCGCAAATTACTGGATCGCCAGCGCTTACGCGGCCGACTTGCGGTTGGGAGACATGCTGATGCACATGCAACTGGCCGTTCGTCTCCAGCCGCATGCGCTCTTCTTTCAGACCTGGTCGGCGGTGGCGCTGTTCTGGGCCGGCCGCTCGGATACCGCGATTCGTCACCTGCGCGACATCTTGAGTGTCGAACCTGCCGACGCTCTTGCCAATCAGTGGCTTGCCCAAATCTACACACACACCGGACGACACGACGAGGCCCGCGATGCCGCCGGCCGGGCGCGCGCAGTTGCCGCGACGACGCAGGCACTCGGCATTGTTGGATACGTCGATGCCAGGGCGGGACATATCGAGTCCGCCGACGCCGTTCTCGAGGCCCTCAGGCAAGCCGCTGAGACGGGATTCGTCGCCGACTCTCGCGTTGCCGCCATTCAAGTTGCGCTCGGTCGCCTGTCCTCAGCGGCTGAGACGTTGCGCCGAGGTCAAAACGAGTGTGACTGGCATTTGGCGTGGGCGCGGGGCGATCAGAGGTGGGAACCGCTTCGAGGGAAGGTGACAGGCCTCTAACTCAACGCTACATGGTGCGTCGACGGTGCACCGTGTCCTGCACCACACCGAGAAACGGAAGAAGCCTCGTCGCGCTTCACATCGTCTTACTGCGAGTCCGTGCACGAATGATTGCCAGCAGACCCATGGCAAGTAACATCGCGCTGGCTGGCTCCGGAACGGCGGGAACGGCAGGGCCTCGGCGGATGTTATCGAGAGCGAATGCCGCCGCCGCCGTACTGTTGAAGGTCACCTCGGCCCGGTTGAATGGGAGTGTGCTCTGGACTCCCGCAAATCCTCCAGGAAAGACGAGGTCGGGCATCGCGGTAAAGACCTGTGACCCGACCGGGGTAGCTCCATTGAAGAGAGATACTGTCGTCGCATTGAAGATGGTGCCGGTTGCCTGGAGGGCGTACCCGTACCCGAATACATCGACCAACGAGGGAAACGTCATCGTCAACACGCCGTCATCGTTGGGCCCGGGATTGGAGACGATGGCCGGCGGGTTGATGTTGGCCGTCGTATTGGGGCCAACGTTGATCGCCAATCTGCCGTTTCCCAAACTGTACTGAAAGAGGATCGCTCCCCCCGGTCCGACTTCAGCATCGACCGTGAGGCCGTTGACTTCTGTTCCGGTAGCCAACCCGTTAAACGTCGTGAGTGTCGAACCCATTTGGAACGCACCGATCCCGATGGTGATGAGACTCGCCGATGCGCTTGGCACCGCCACCAGTGAACCCACCAAAACCAATGCCGACGAGATCCGACGTTGTGATGTTGTCATGGTGCCACCTCGGATTGATGATCTTGACGCGCTGCACAACCAGCCTCGATTCTCGCCAAACTCCACGGCATTCTCGCACGGCCGGGACCGCCAGCGGCTCGAGCGCGGCATGAACGATCAGGCGGTCAACGTTCCGGGCGGGCCCGACCGGGAGGACATTTCAGGACGCGCGACGGACTTCACGCTGAGCGCTGGCGAAAGCTCGCGGACACCTCGTATACAGCGCGCCGGAGCCGATTGATACCCCCGAGCGGTCGGTGGTCCTCAATCCCGTGCCAGGGCGAAAAGGACAGGGCCTCGCACAGCGCCCGCCGTTCGGCAGTGTCGAAGTCCTGCGGTGGAATGGCGATCACGGCAAGCGTCACGAACGGGTGGGGAGCCTCGTCCCACTGAAGGCTCACGTCCTCGATGTCGATATCGACGCTGCCGGCGAGTTCGCCGGCGGATCGGATCTGAGCCTGAAAGTCGAAGCGGACTTCCTGCGCGTCTCGAGCCGTCAGCCGCTGAAGCAGCGCCGTCCGGAGGTAGCTGGGATCGGCAACATTGGGTGAGGCACTGGCCGCCGGCGACGTTGGCGTGACGCGGAGTCTCATGACATGGTCTTCGCCGAACAGAAAAGGTGCGGCGCTGAAATATTGATTGTCGATGGGGCTTGCAGGCGGAAGTTGATACGCAGGAGGCTGAGCCGTCATCGATGCACTCTGAACGCGCCTGACGATTCCCAACGTTCTGAGCGCCCGCTGGGTGACCGGATCGGCCAGATCGGGACTTCCATCAGCCTGCTTGCGAATGCGCTCGGCGAAGAATCGGGCCGGGTTGTCGTTGTCGGCGGCGAGAACCTCGGTGATGGCCTCGTAGTCTTCGACGTTGCCGAACGGGAACACAGGATGATTGACCATCAAGAAATCCTGGGCTGCCGGTCCGTCGGTGGGTAGTAGCGGAGAACCGCTGACGCCCAGGATCTTGATGGCCATGCCACGGCCACCATGCATGGGTGGCGCCCCAGCCGCGGCGACGATTGAATCAGCACCGACCGCGGCCGCAGCGTTGGAATAGCGAACCCAGATCTGGTACTCCTGACCGGGTGTCGCGAACACCCCGCGCCGCTTGTCTTGCGGAATGTCGTTGCCGACTGTCAGGGTGCCACTGACGCACGCGTGATCTTTGGCATGCTGTCCGCGCAACGCCATGGTCCCGCTCGGATAGCGTTTCTCGAGCTGTCCTCTTGTCAGCCGGATGATGTTGGCGATCTGTGTGGCTTCGTCAGGTGGAATGCGCTCTAGTGTTGACATGTGTCGGCCCTCCGTCTGAGCGACAAGAAATACTCTCGCTGCAACGATGTCGCTCGATACTCGCTCACACTAAAAAGCCGGGCGCCGCCGTCCGCACTGACCATGGTACGCGCCGTCCTCGTCCCTGCGCCACAAGGAGTAGACTCGGGCCTTCTTCAGGCCAGGCGCGAACGCCCGAAAGGACTGCCATGCATCCGCACGCGGAGTTGATCGATCGCCTCTATCGCAGCCTCGCGGCACACGATCCCGCGCGCATGGCTGAGTGCTATGACGAGAATGCGACCTTTCGGGACATCGCATTTGATCTCCAGGGTCGCGACAAGATCCTGGATATGTGGAAGTTCGTGACGCGACCTGAGCCGGGACTCACCATCACCTTCGAAATCGTCAGCGCCGACGACGACCAGGTGACGGCGAGGCTTACTGACCACTACACGTTCACAGACACCGGACGGATGGTGGACAACGCGATCACGTCGACGTTCCAGTTCAAGGACGGCCTGATCCTCCACCACAACGACGACTGCGATCCGGTGGCGTGGGCCAACATGGCAATGAAGGGGCCAAAGGCCTGGCTCGCCGGGCACGCCCGCCCCATACGGGCGCTGGCCGCCAACAAGAAGCTGCAGGAATACCTTCGCACCGAACTCGAGAGGCCGCAGTCCGCCGAACGCGGTTGAGACGAGTGTGCGGTGCATACCGACGCGGCACGTGCCATCGACGCTCCCAGCCGTTAGGCCGTAAAGGTCGCCAGAATGCCTTTGATGACAATCGCGCGGTTGCGGCCGGGTGTGGCGTCCCGGTCGCTGGCTGCGCGCCGCGCGTCACGCCGCTGCTCGATGTGAATGAAGCGGGACGGGCCGACCGGGACGTTGGCTTCGGCGCAAATGCGCGCATGTGGCAGGCCTGAGGCAAACCTCATTTGCATGTTGTCCGTCCCGCGAGCGCTGCAGCCACCAGTCGAGTCGAACACCCCGGCCGTGAGAACAGGTCCTTTCCCGGCGGCGGCAGCCGACGCCGATTCGATGTGGGTCGCAAGCGACGACAGCGTCGCCGGAGCGGCCGCGACACCGTTGCTCAGGAACACGTCCTCCGCGCAGGTGGAGTTGCCGTGGAACTGGAGGTGCCACGAAACCGCATCGCTCGAGTAGATCTCCTCGAAAGCGATCTGGAACACCGACTCCGCGGTATGTGCCACATCAGACTCGAAGTACGGACGCTCTGACTGGGCGCAGGACGCACGTGTCGTGTTCTGGTCGCGATCGGCTCCCGCAATGAGTAGGGTCCGCGCGTGCAGGGCCAGATAGGCTTCGATCGCTTCGTCTTCGGTTTCGAGATCGTCCTTGGGATGCGGCGCCGAGAGGCTCAGAGGCCGCAGCGGCTGTGCGTCGAAGACGTACGTGCCCCATCCGCGGCGTGTGGGGTCGTTGGGATCGATGATGTTCACGCCGGAGGCGTGCGCCGCGGCGTCGGGGATGTGGCCGGGCACGCCTTCCATGAGGACGTAATGAGTCCGGCCCGAAAGCGTGTCGAGGAACCGGACGACGTTGTACGTGGAGCTGATTCGCTTGGCCTGAAGATGAGCCTGGCCCCAGGACCCGCCGAGCATGCTGCGGAAGACCTGGCGCCACGCAGCGAGCTGGGCTTCGGTCGGGAGCACGTATTCGTTGTGGCGGTCGCCGGAGTCGGCCTCATCGCCGGAGCCCTTCACGTTCGTGATGGAAGCGAGAACCTCGTTCTTCAGGAACGACGCGAGGTCGGCCGTCGTGGCCGGGAGCGGCACGTCCGCACGCCGATAGACGATGACCACGTTGTCGATGATGAAGTCGTCGATGTCGCCGGCGTTCGCGCCGCTCGAGGTGCGCGCTTCGACGTGCAGGACATTGCCGGTCGCCTTCAGCTGGTGGCGGGGCTCGATCAGCAGGAGGTTGGCGTTCCACGCGTTCCGCGCCGGACTCACGGGCAAGCCGCCGAACACATCGACGCCGTTGACCTGAAGGATGTTTCGGCGATGGTCGACATCGCGCGATTGAAACATCACGAAAGCGGTGGCGCCTGGATCGACGTCCGGGCAATCGAACGCGAAGCTCTTCGCCGCGCCGGCGAACGGCACGTCGGGCTCGACGTCGTCAAAAGTGCGCGGGGCGTTGCCGAAGTGCTGACGCTGGAAGAGGACGACGGTGAAATCGGTCGCCATGCGGGGGATTATGCGCGATCGAGCCGCGCCTGCGAGAGTCTGCACCAGCTCAGCTGACCGCAATTCGTGAGGCGTATGATCGCGCCGCGAATGCGACCCCGTTGGTTCGGCCACGCGTCGTTGCAAAACGAGGGAGGCTACGAATGAGCGTCACCAAGAGACGGATTGCGCTGGTGTTGGCCCTCAGTGCCTGGATCATGAGCACCGCCGTTCACATGGCGGCCCAGCAAAAGTCGACGGCGCCGTCGCCCGGAGCCGTCGCGGACTCGGAAGCGGTCGCCGCCACGCACCGCTCGCGGACGCTCGCGGCACTGTTCGAAGAGTTCCGTACGACCACGCCGCAGAACGCGCGCATCAACTCCCGCGCTATCTCGAACCTGTTCTTCGACGGCAACCCGCTGATGCGGCTCGTGACAAGCGGCGACTTCAGGCCGCTCCAAGCGTCAGCCAGCCCGATCTCGCGCTTCGAGGCCGACGCCATCGCGTCGTTCAAGGCGGGCGGCCCCGGCTTCTTCTCGCGCCTCGACCGCGTTGGTCCACTGTGGGTCTGGTGCGAAGCCGTCGCGCTCAACAACGGCGCGTTCCTCCAGGGTACAGACATGAACCCCAACGTATGCCAGACATGTCACTCGAGTTTTCCCGCCGACAACACCGCGCTGGTCGGTAGTCTGAATCACTGCGACATCGTCCAGCACTAGTTCGGGGATCAGGTCTGCCCGGTCGGCTCTGGGGGACCGTCCCTGGCCACGATGCCAGCGGGCTCGAAAGCCGCATCCTCAGGGATGCAGGGTAGAGTGATGGCAACGCACTTTCTGATCGTCTTTGAACAGGAGACTCTGGCGCCTGCAGCGCGTATGTCGCCGCGTGCGAATGGCATCCGAGGCGCGCCTTCATTTCGTTGTATAAACCGATATCGGGGCGTTCGACCGGATAGACTGCTGTTTCGTTTCGAATGGTTAACCGTCGAAGATGTCAAAGTCTGCAAACGATCCACTTTCGGCGGCCGTCGGTATCGCGCGTCGTATTGCTTCAGCGCGCAGGCCGGAAGTCCTGATCGAGCTTGTATGCAGCCTCGGACAAGCGCTTGGCGCTGACTACTGTTCGGTCGGCGAAATCTTTGAAACCGACCGCGGCTCCCGTGTACGCACGGTTGCGCTCGCGGTCGACGGGGCGCCGCACAGCGGTGCTGCCATCGAGTACGCGATCGAGGGGACACCCTGCGCTGACGTCAGCAAAGCCGGCCGCGCGTGCGCGTGGTCGGACGATATTCAGGAGTCGTTTCCACGCGATACGCTCCTGGTCGACATGGGCGTGCACGCCTACGCTGGAGTGCCGCTCCACGACGGCGCCGGAAGGGCGCACGGACTGCTGACCGTGCTCTTCAGGACACCGCAGCACGATCTCCCGGGCGCATGCCTCCTGCTCGAGATCTTCGCGGTCTCGGCGGCGAGTGAGCTCGAGCGGCGACTTTTCGAAGTGCAGGCCGAGCGAGCCGTCCACCTGTTCGAGCACTCGCGCAACGAGATCTTCATGATCGATGCGCAATCCAGGCGATTCATCGACGTGAATCGTGCCGCCCGTGAGAATCTCGGCTATTCGATGGAACAGTTGCGCGGAATGACGCCGCTCGACCTTCGCGCCGACAAAGAAAGGCCGGAGCTCGGCGAGACCATGCGATCGCTATTCGCTGGCGAGACCTCCTCGATCGAGCTCCGCACCGCGCACCTCCGTGCCGATGGCTCGAGGTATCCGTGCACGATCAACGTGCAGCGACTCGAAGTGGGCGGGCGCACCTACGTGACCGGCATCGGCGTCGACACGTCCGAGCGCGATGCGCTCCAGGCGCAACTGCTTCACAGTCAGAAGCTCGAGGCGATAGGCCGCCTCGCCGGTGGAGTGGCGCACGATCTGAACAACGCGCTGACCGCGATTCTTGGCAACGCGCAGTTGTGCCGCCTCGATCATCCTGGCGACGAGTATCTGGCAGCGATCGACGAGGCTGCAAGACGCGCGGCGGACGTCACCCGACAGTTGCTGGCCTTCGCGAGCCGACAGCTCATTCAGCCGCAAATTGTCGATCCCAACGAACGAATCAGGCTGTCAATGCAGTTCCTTCGGCCGCTGCTTGGTGAAGACGTGGGAGTGTCGCTCCGGCTGTCCGAAAACCCTGGCCGCATCCGAGTCGATCCAGGACAGCTCGAGCAGGTACTCGTGAACTTGGCGGTCAACGGGCGCCACGCGATGCCCACCGGTGGCACGCTGACCATCGAGACAGCTGCTGTCGGGTTCGATCGGGATTCCGCCACGCTTCCTGCGGGGGCCGGTCCGGGGCGCTACGTCCTGCTTACCGTATCGGACACCGGGAGCGGCATGACATCCGCGGTGCGCGAGCGCATTTTCGAGCCGTTCTTTACCACCAAGGAAGGCAAGGGCACCGGTCTCGGACTTGCGACCGTTCACGGGATCGTCCAGCAGCATGGCGGCCACATCGTGGTGGAGTCGGAGGAGGGTGCTGGCACGACGTTCTCGATCTATCTGCCAGCCGTAGATGGGGAGCTCACGCGAGCGGCAGCGCCGGTCGACGTGGCAACGTCGGCCCGCGCGGAAACCGTGCTGGTGGTCGAAGACGATCCTCACGTGCGGGCCGTGGCGGTGAGCAGCCTGAAGCAGGCGGGCTACTTGGTTCTCGAGGCGGCCACTGGTGAGGCCGCGGAAAGGCTCGCGGCGGAGTACACGGGCCCCCTGCATGCGTTAGTGTGCGATGTGGTTCTGCCGGACGGGCGCGGCCCCGCGGTTGCCAAGCGTCTACTCGAGCGCTTCTCCGACCTTGTCGTCCTCTACACGTCCGGGTACGCGGAAGACAGTATCGTCCACGGCGGCGAGGTCGATCCTGAGGTGAACTTTCTGCCCAAGCCGTATACACCAGACGCGCTCGTGGCAGCGCTTCGGCCACACCTCGCTCACGGTCCGTTAGCGCGGTGATTTCCAAAGCTCGATGAGGGCACAGAGTTGTCTCAGACAAAGGGCGGGGCCGCTGCCGCATGTCAGACGAGATTAGTTACGGCCGCATAGCGGCCCCGGCAATGGTCCAATCCGGAGTATTCGTAGCACGTTGCCGACATTGATCGACTCCTCGGGCGTTCGTCCGGGCTCTCCCAGATCGTCTGAACTCGTGGAGACGAAGTGGCGACAGTCAGGATGGTCCGCTCGCGACGTTACTCAGGACGGCTTCCGAATTCACGCCCTACAGCCCTGTAGTTTGTGCCTGGCAGCAGGGTCGATTGGGAAACGCTGCCCGCCGCTCACGCCAGAAGAACGCTTCGCTCAAGAAGACGGAAGATCTGATGGCGATTCTGGAATCCGCGACGTTTTCTGGTGGTTATCACCAATCGACCTCCCCGGGTCATTGATCCTGCCATCTCCGGACGTCGCTGAAACGCTCAGGAAATCTCACGGTGTCTCACGGCTGGTGGGCGCCGTGGTGGGCACGCTTGATCTGCTGGACCTGGAGTGTCATAGGGTGGAGCGGGGCAGTCGCTGCCGCGACGTCAGGATGCACCCGCATCAACATCGAGCTGACGACCCTCCCAGAGAAGGCGGAAGACAACCAACCGTTGGGCGCGTTCCGGAATCAACGTCGATGAACAACGAGGGTTGGGAAGGGTAGCCGGCTGGCCCGAACAGGTCGGACGGACGGCGGGTGGTGCCTAAACAGTTCGGCGTTTATGACGACCTAACGTCCGCGATAAGCCTCGGCTTCATCGCGTGGTTAGACCTCGGTCTAGCAGTCTCACTTCGACACGACGCACTTGTTGTTCTCGCGGCAGGCGTGCTCCATCAGCTCCGTGTCCGGCTGGAATACGAGGGGGATCGTGAATGTCCGCGGGCGAGCATTGGCGCCTGGGTCGTCAATGGCCATCTCCAGAGGTTTCACCTGGACGTCCGCGTCACAGACGCCCTCTGAACCTTCATTCCGGATCTGACGGCTGCGACAGACCGTGCCGGTCTTGTCGCACCATCGTTCCATCCTCAGAGACGATCTGCGTTATTTCGAGGCCGCGATCTCGTCGAAATAGGCCGGGAAGCCGGCAAAGAAGGTCGTCCAACTGACGGTGTTCTCCCAGCCCAGCTCCTCGAGCTTCAGCGCGGCGCGTGCCTGCTCCCACGTCTTCAGCTGGTCCTTCGTCACGCCACGGTCGATGAGGGCCTTCATCCGGCGGTTCATCTCCGCGAATCGCATCCGGTAGTCGCGCACTTCCTGCTTCGTCATCGTCCGCCCGTGGCCGAGGATGGCCG
>Ga0070675_100005112_pt1 | contig 10006 bp, 9 predicted proteins | sample KBSM43metaG_FD_65343 | JGI IMG/M metagenome (GOLD analysis project Ga0070675, IMG submission 65343) | Miscanthus rhizosphere microbial communities from Kellogg Biological Station, Michigan, USA - KBS M4-3 metaG | ecosystem: Host-associated > Plants > Roots > Rhizosphere > Soil ...
CGGAAGCACGGATTCGAAGGGTCCCCCGGCAATCGGCACACTCACGACTTCCGCCTGCGCGGCGAGAGCGCAGACGCCCATCGCCAGTGCGGCCATCAGATTGTGCGCACGTTTCATTCCAGTCCTCAATGCGCAGCACCCTCGGCACGCTTGGTCGTGGCACGGATTTCCGTCACTTCCTTGGCCGAGACCTGGCCTCCATTGTTGCCCCAGCTGTTGAGGGCGAACGTCAGGATGTTGGCAACCTCATCGTCATTGAGCTGACTCATGGGCGGCATCACCGAATTGAAATGGGCGCCGTTCACGTTGACCGGACCCGTCAGGCCGTTGAGCACGATGCCGATCGCACGCTTGCGATCCGCGAGCAGGAAGTCGGACTTGGCCAGCGGCGGGAACACATTCGGAATGCCGGCGCCAGTATCCTGGTGACAGGCAGAGCAGGTTCCCTTGAACAACACCTCGCCGGACTTCACCTGCTGTTCCTTGGTGAGCGTGCCGCTGGCGCTGGCCTGGACGGCGGTTGCAACCGGAGCCGGGTCGGCGAGCTTGTCGCTCAAGTACATCTCATCGAGCTGCTTACCGGAATAGATGTCGGCTCGTGGCCCACCACTCACTTCGAGGATGGCCACCGCGCCTTTGTTGAACGCGCGGAAGATGGAGTGATCGACCAGCACGTAGTTGCCGGGCACTTCCAGGTGGAATTCCACGGTCGCAGCGCCGCCCGCGGGAATCAGCGTGGTCTGCACGTTCTCCTGAAAATGAGTGCCGCCTTCGTACTGCACCTTGTCGAAGATCTCGCCGATCACGTGGAAGCTCGACACCAGGTTCGGTCCGCCGTTGCCGATAAACATTCGGACGTGCTGGCCGGTGTTCGCCTTGAGCGCCTGCGGGCCCGTGAGCGCACCTTCCGCGCCGTTGAACAACACGTAGCTCGCGTTCTCGTCGATGGCCTTCTGCATGTCGAACGCCTGGTGGCCCTTCTCGCGATACTTGCCGACCGTGTAGAAGTCGCCCTGCATCACGTAGAACTCCTTGTCCACGGGCGGCAGGCCTTCTGGCGGCTCGACGAGGATGAGGCCGTACATGCCGTTGGCCACGTGCATGCCGACGGGCGCGGTGGCGCAGTGATACACGTACAGGCCCTGATTGAGCGCTTTGAAGGTGAACTGCGAGGCATGTCCCGGCGCGGTGAAACTCGAGGCGGCGCCGCCTCCTGGCCCGGTAACGCCGTGCAGGTCGATGTTGTGCGGCATCTTGCTGCCGGGGTGATTCTTGAGATGGAACTCCACCGTGTCGCCCTGGCGCACGCGGATGAAGCTGCCGGGAACCGTGCCGCCGAATGTCCAGAACGTGTAGGTGACGCCTTCGGAAATCGGTTTTTCGACTTCGATCACTTCGAGTTCGACGATCACTTTCGCGGGTTGCGTGCGATTGGTCGCCGGCGGTACCAGCGGCGGACTGGTAAGCACTGCGTGTACGGGCTCGCCTTGTGGCGGACCGAAGTCACCTTTCATCGAGCCCCCTGTGGGTCCAACCGGGTGAGTAGACGCCGCGTGTTCTGATCCTCCGCATGCGGTGAGCAGCGCGGCCACCAACAGCGTTGCGATCGTATTCCTGGTCATGAGCATCCCTCGCCGGTAGTTTGTTCGTTCGACGTGACTGTAACGTGTCGCGACGTGCGGCACTTTGATACAGATCAGTTCGCTCGCGTATAGGTAAAGTACCGCGGCGCACCGCGGCAATGCGTACTCACAAGGTCCCATGCGTGCGAGAAAACTACAGCCCGATCAAGGCGAACACGCCACGAGGATCGTGCGCGCGAGCCACGCTGATGATGAAGCCGTACACCAAGAGTGCGGCACCGAAACTCCAGGCACGCGCGGAACGCGTGGCGCCGCGCTTGAGCGCAAGACTTCCGAGCACCACGTACACCACGAGCAGCAGCACCTTCGTCGTCAGCCACCCGTTCACGAACGGATACTGGTGGAGCACGGTCGCCAGCATCATCGCGGCGGTGAGCAGCACGGTATCGATGGTGTAGCTCAGGTAGCGCAGTGGCGCCGCCATGTACCAGCGGGCGCCGGCGAGCATTCCAATGCCGCGCAGTGCAAACAATCCGCCGCTGGTCAGCACCGCGGCGACGTGCACCCACTTGATCTGTAGATAGAACTCGATCATGGCGGTGATGCTACCGGCGGAGTGCGGCCGCCGGTAGCATCCTCGAAGCGGTCAAACCTTGGCCGACTCGCTGCCTTCCGGTAATTCCTCGGTCGCGCGCTTCGGCACCACCCACAGGCGCAACACGAACCACGCGATGCTGAGTGCGCCCAGGCTGAAGATCATGTCGCCGGGCACGCGCATCCACACCAACGTCTGGATGAGCGGTGTCTGCATGAGCTCGGCGGAACGCGCGTACCAGTAGCCGTGCTCGATCGCCGCGCTCAGCTGGATGAGGCCAATGGGCAGCAGCGTGAGCAGGGCCATGCCGGTGAGCCCGATGTTGAATGACCAGAACGCCGTGTTGAGCGCACGTTCGTTCCACTGCACGGCGGGCTTCAGGCCTCGCAGGCAGAACAGCATCAGACCAAGCCCCAGGAAGCCATACACGCCGAACAGCGCGGTGTGGCCATGTAGTGGCGTGAGATTGAGGCCCTGCATGTAATAGAGCGGCAGCGGCGGATTGATCAGGAACCCAAACAATCCCGCACCGACCACGTTCCAGAACGCGACCGCGGTGAAGAACATGATCGGCCAGCGATAACGCTGCATCCACGGCGTCGCGCTGCCGAGCTTGAAGGTCTGATAGGCCTCGAAGCCGATGAATGCCAGCGGCACCACCTCGAGCGCGGAGAAGCTGGCCCCAAGCGCAATGACCGCCGTCGGAGTTCCCGTGAAGTACAGGTGATGCAAGGTGCCGAGCACTCCACCGGAGAGAAATACGATGGTGGCGAACAACACCGCCACTGTCGCGGAGCTCACGCGCAGCAACCCGAGCCGCGTGAACAGGAAGGCAATGACCGCGGTGGCGAACACTTCGAAGAAGCCTTCCACCCACAGGTGCACCACCCACCAGCGCCAGTACTCCACCATGGAAATGTGCGTGTGCTCGCTCCACATGAGACCGGCGCCGTAGAACAAGCCGATGCATACGGTGGAGGCGAACAGCAGCGCGATGATGGATTTGGACTCACCGCCACGCTTGATCGCGGGCCACAGCGCACGACCCACCAGCGTCAACCAGATGCCGAGACCCGCGAACAGGAAGATCTGCCAGAAGCGGCCGAGGTCGACGTATTCCCAGCCCTGGTGACCGAACCAGAAGTTCTTCGCCAACCCCAGCTTCTGCATCACCGCCAGCCACTGGCCCGTGAATGCGCCCACCACGATGATGAGCAGACAGGTGAACAATACGTTGACGCCCAGGCGCTGGAACTTCGGTTCATGGCCGGATATTGCCGGGCCAATGTACAGACCCATGCCAAGCCAGGCGGTCGCGATCCACAACACCGCGAGCTGCGTGTGCCAGGTACGGCTCAGCGAATATGGCAGGTAGTTGGAGAGCGCGAAGCCGTAGGCCTCCTGGCCCTCGACCTGGTAGTGAGCCGTGATCGCGCCTAACAGGATTTGCGTGAGGAACAGTGCGATCACCAGCCAGAAATACTTTGCGGTCGCCTTCATGGACGGCGTTACGCGAACCAGTGCCAGGGGATCGGACTTGGGCAGCTCGATCGGCTCGTCCTTGTGACGCGCGTGGTGCCAGCCCAGCAAGGCGATGCCGGCGATCAGGAACAGCACGCTGAACACCGTCCACATCAGCAGTTGTGGCGGCGGCGTATTACCCACCAGCGGTTCATGCGGCCAGTTGTTGGTGTAGGTGATGTGCTTGCCGGGACGCTCGGTGACCGCCGACCAGGCAGACCACCAGATGAATGCCGTGAGCGCCTGCCGATGCTCCGCCGTGTCCACAGTGCCCTGCTTCATCGCGTACGCCTTGCGCAGTTCGAGCAGCTTCGGGTCGCTGCCGAACAGTGCTTCGTAGTGGCTGGTGACCGTGGCAATCGCCGTGGCGCGTTCGGAAGTGAGCGTGATCGTGTCGGATTTCGGATCGTAGGTGTTGGTGCGAATCGTCGCCTGCAGCTGAGCACGCAGTCCCGCCTGCTGATCGGCGGGCAGCTCGGCATAGTCATGCGCGGTCTGACTCCGTGCCGTGATGTTGAGCCACTCGATCGCTTCGCGATGCAGCCAGTCCGCAGACCAGTCGGGTGCGACGTAGCTTCCATGACCCCAGATAGAGCCGAGCTGGTGGCCGCCGATCGACTGCCACACCTGGCGACCCTGTTCGATGTCGGCGCGCGTGTAGAGCACCGCCCCGTTATCGCTGAGCACCGCCTTCGGAATCGGTGGCATCACGCGGTGAATTTCACCTCCGACCCACAGCAGGACGGTGAACGAGGCCAGCAGCAGGCCGATCAGGAATACCCAGAGTTTGCGAGTAGCGGTCATGACGTCATCTCCACGAAGATGACTGATCGTGACTCCGCGGCCGCCACCGCACCCTGATCCAGGTCAGGTCGACTCTTTCCTGAGGACTACTCCCTCAGGATATTGCGCGCCAGTGCTTCGAGTTTTACCGGATCTGTGATCTCGATCTCACGGCGGTCGACGTGCAGCAGGCCCGAGTCCTGCAGCCGCGAGAATCCGCGGCTCACGCTCTCGGAAGCCAGCCGCAGGTAGTTTGCGATGTCAGTGCGGGTCATGGAGAGCCGGAAACGCGTCGCGGAGAAGCCGCGCGCGGCATGACGGCGCGACATCGACACGACGAACGCCGCCATGCGTTCGTCGGCGGTGAAATTCCCGGCGAGCAGCGCCGCCTTGCCGATGTCCTCGCTCAACAGCCGGAACAGGTGCTGCTGCAAACCCGGCACGCGAGTCGCCAGCGCCGCGATGTTCGGGAACGAGAACCGGCACAACATCACCGAATCGAGCGCGACCGCATTGCAGGGATAACGCGCTTGAGAAATCGCGTTGAGCCCGATCACCTCGCCCGGCAGGAAAAACCCCAGGACCTGCTCGCGCCCCTCGCTGTCGGTGACATAAGTCTTGACCGTGCCGGTCCGCACGGCGGCGATGGCTTCGAACGGATCTCCCTCACGAAAAATGTGATCGCCTTCTTCGTACGGCCCCACGTGCGCCACGAGCAGGTGCAGCTCTTCGAGTTTCGTCTTGTCGAAGCCATGTGCGAGGCACGAGGCTGAGAAAGCGCAGGTGCTGCAGAAGCGGAAGGCATCGCCGTCATCTGCAATCGGGCTGGATCCGGCGCGCGGGCTACCCATGTCAGGTGCGCGCGGCGGGAGCCGCAGGCGCGATCAGAGAGCGCGGGAGTGGCGTGGCTGCGTTTCGGAAACGGACGGTGTCGCAAGATAACGGTCGAAGCACATTGCGATGATACGCAGCATCAGCCGGCCGCGCGAGGTCGCGATGATGCGCGAACCATCGAACGTGACCAGCCCCTCCGCCGCCAGCGGCAGGAGCCGCGCCAGCGACTCGGCAAAGTACAGGTCGAAATCGATCGTGAATCGGGTTTCGATCTGCGCGCGGTCGATGAGGCCTCGGCACATGAGCTGCTGGATGACCTGCGCCCGGATGACATCGTCCTCGTCCAGCAATAGACCTCGCGCGATCGGCAATCGGCCCTGGTCAACGGCGGATTCCCACGGCGGGAGGTCGCGAAAATTCTGGCTGTAACTGTCGCCGATATGGCTGATGGAACTTGCGCCAAGGCCGATGAGATCGGATTCCGCGTGCGTGGTGTAGCCCATGAAATTGCGCTGCAGGCTTCCAGCCGCGAGGGCCACGCTGAGATCGTCGCCGGGCAGCGCGAAGTGATCGAGACCGATGTAGCAGTAGCCGGCGGCCGTCAGGCGCTCGATCGCCACCTGCAGCAGGCCTAAGCGCTCGGCGGCATCGGGCAGTTCGCGATCATCGATCTGCCTTTGCGCCTTGAACTTCTGCGGCATGTGCGCGTAGCCGTAAACCGCCACGCGATCCGGTCGTGCCAGCACGATGGTGTTCAGCGTGTGGAGAAATCCCGCCAGAGTCTGGCGCGGCAGGCCATAGATGAGATCCACGTTGACGGAGCGGAAGCCGGAAGTGCGGCAGGCATCGATGGCGCTCAGCGTTTCCTCAATGCTCTGCTCGCGATTGATGGCCAGTTGCACCGCCCGATCGAAGTCCTGCACGCCGAAGCTTGCGCGATTGAAACCCATGGCTGCGTACGCGGCGATGTCGCCATCGCGGACACTGCGCGGATCGAGCTCGATGGAAAAATCGCGGGTTCGCGCATTCGAGAAATGAAAGAACCGCCCGAGGCTGTCAACCAGGTCGGCGAGAGCCGGCGCATTCAGAAAGTTCGGCGTCCCACCGCCGAAATGCAGCTGCACGACATCGCGATCGCGATCGAACAGCGGCGCCACCATTTCCGCTTCGCGCACCAGGCGCTCGGCGTATGGAGCGCCACGGCTCACGTCGCGCGTGATGATTCGATTGCATCCGCAGTAGAAACACGGCGAGAAGCAGAATGGCACGTGCACGTACAGTGACAGGTCACGCGGAATCGGCTCCTGGTTGCTGCGCGCCACCTGCCGCCGGAAGTCGGCATCGGTGAAGCGCGTGGAAAACTGCGGCGCCGAAGGATACGAGGTGTAACGGGGACCGGGCCGGTCGCAGCGGCGCAGCAGATCGAGATCGAATTCCAGGCGATTGTTCATGGGTGTCAACCGGGTTTGCCGTCCGCTCGCGGACTCCACAGGATGGGTGCATACACCACGACGAAAATGCCGAAGCTCAACACCCACGCGAGCCCGGACAGCGACACCGTCAGTAGATAGTGCGCCGGAAACACCGCAACGCCGAAGACGCGCAACACCGTGCCGGCGGTGAGCAGCAGATAGGCGAGCGCAATCGCACGCGGCACAACCAGCGGCCGCGCTGTATGCCCGAGCGATGCGCGAGTCATCACCGCCAGGATCATCGTGGCGAACACTCCCATGGTCAGCGCGTGTTGCCATTTCACCGCCCAGGCGGCACCACCGAGCAGGGCGCAGGCCTTGAGCGCCAGCCCCACGGGCAGCCAGGCATAGGCGACGTGCAGTACCCAGAGAATCGGTTCACCGCGGGTTCTGAAGCTGCGCCAGCCGCTCAGGCGGAAGGCATGCGCCAGCGCCGCGATTGCGGCCAGTGCGCCGCTCAATGCGGAATCCGGCGCGAATACGTCGGTTATCGCGATCGCAACCATTGCACCGATGACGCCGAATTCGAGCGGGCGTCGCGTGACAGTGCTGACCGCTTCACCACGTGCGCGCATGGCATTCGCGGTGAACGCAGGCACGATTCGTCCACCGATCACGGTCACGAGTATCAGCACGAAATCAATCGCGAGGCGCATGGTGCTGCCGGCAAGCGCCGCGTCGCCACGCTGGAGCGCGAAGAGAAATGCGCCATCGATGAGCCACAGCACGGTCACGACCGCCAGCAGCGGCGCGTTGCGATTGGCGTTGCGAAAAATCGGCGGCGCCAGCAGTGCGAGCAGCACGGGAAGCAAGCTTAGTTCCGCGGCCGCCGTCAGCCAGAAGGGCACGGCCCCCACGGTGCTCATGGCCACGCGTCCGAGCATCCACAGGCCGACGACGATGATGAGGGGCCGCCCGGCGAAGCCACGCGCGCCGGTCCAGCTCGGCACCGCAGTCAGCAGAAATCCCGCCACAGCAGCGATGACAAAGCCGTACAACATCTCGTGCGAGTGCCAGTACATCGCGGGAAGCGCGCCGAACGGCGTCGCGGCATGCGCAAATCGATACAGCCAGATCGGGACGATCGCGAGCGCGTAGCAGCCGCACAGCAGGAAAAACGGACGGAAGCCGTAATCAAATAATGCGCAGCGGTTCGCAGGTCGGTCGGCTGATACGGCGATGCTCATGGGACGTAATCTTCCGCGTGACATGAGGGCAGCGCCCTGATCCAGATCAGCTCGCCAAACGGCCATCCGGTTGGCCAACAACCTGAACAACCTGAACGAACCTGAACGAAATCGTTCAGCAAACGCTCAGGTGAGGAAATCGATACTGGCTCCGCAACGGATCGACATGGATCCGTAAGGAGACTCCAGATGAAACGCCCAGTGACCCTTGTTCTTGTCGCCTCGCTGCTCGTAAGCGCTTCAGCCTTCGCGAGCAAAAACGCGAGCAGCCAGATCGCCTCGCGCATGGTCGCGAACGATTCGCACAACGATTCCAGGCACGGCAACGATCGCGGCAATGACAACCGCGGCGGCGGCAGTCATGGCAATAACCATGGCAGTGACCATCGCGGCGGAAATCCCCAGAGCCCCGGCAATGGCCATGATCGCAGGCCCCCGACTCCGCCGAGCAATGGTGGCGGGCACGATCGTCGTGACGACCATCGCAATGCTGGCGGCCACGCCAACAATGGCCATGGCAATGATCGACGTGACAATGATCGCCATGATTGGAACGACAACAATCATCGCAATGATCATCGCTACGACAATAACCGCAGCGACCACAATCGTAATGACAACCACAGCAACTGGAACGGTCACAGCGGCTGGGACCGCCCGCGTAGCGACTGGAACAATCACCCCAACTACTGGGACAACCGCCGCCATGACCGCAACGACTATGCGCGCTATCGCTATCACTACGGCTACTATCGCGCGCCGTACGGCTATCACTACCGTACCTGGCACCGTGGCGACTACCTGCCGCGCGCCTACTACGGCAGCTCGTACATCGTGTACGACTACGCCCCGTACCGGCTCTACGCCCCGCCGTACGGCTACCACTGGGTGCGCGTCGGCAATGACGTCCTGCTGACCGCCCTCGCCACCGGCGTCGTGCTCGATGTGCTCTACAACATCTGGTACTGAGACTTTCGATCCACCGAACCCCGAGCTAGCGGGTATTTACCGGCGCCCTGGAAAGGATTCCAGGGCGCCGATGTTTTTAGAGCGCCATAGATGGGTGGGGTCAGACCCCATTTCGCGGAAACGGTGCCAGCCGTGCCGCAGGTCTGGCACCGTTTGCTACGAAATGGGGTCTGACCCCACACTGCTTCATATGGCAGACAGACTCGAAGCGATTGAAATCAAGCTCGCCCACCTGGAGCGTGCGGTGGCCGAGATCAGCGACGTGGTCGCGCGTCAGCAGAAGGAGCTCGATCGCGCGCTGGACCGCAATCAGCGGCTCATGGAGAAGATCGCGGCGATCGAATCGGATTCAGGGACCAGCGCGACGGCGTACGAAAAACCACCGCACTACTGAACGCCTCGTCAATTGCCCGGCGTGATCGATTCCACGTCGAGCTGGAAGAACTGCCCGTCGAATGGCGCAGGCGCCGGCGGAATTCCGTTGATCATGAGGTGCTGGTGATTGGCGATGGCCACGTCATTGGAGTCGTACGCGCCCATCGTCACGGTGGCGCCGCCGCGAATCGGAATTCGCACGCGGTAGTCGATGGCAAACACGTAGTGCCCCACCTTCTCCTCGTTGCGGTTGAAGGTGTACGTCGCCTCGGGGTCGGACACGTGCAGGCTGTAGAAGTTGTAGTCGTTCTTCACGGGTGTGCCGCCGGTCTGGAAGTGATCGAACTGCACCGTACCGCCCGTGAAGTTCTTTGGCTCGACCACCCCGCGAACATGCAGCGTGACGTCATAGACCGTCCCTTTCCGTCCGCCAAAAGTGCGCACGATCTCGCGCTTGAGCTTCCATTGCGGATCTGCGGTCTGGAGCAGGCCCTGGTCCCAGTGGCACTCGGTGTCGTTGTTGAATTTGGGATTGGCGCAAGGCACCTCGATGCGCAGCCCCGCAAGGCTTGCCGCGGCATCCTGTCTGTCGGCCGTTGTCGAGCTGCAACCCGCGGAAAGCGCGATCGCACCGGCGATGAAGACAGACGTCAAGCCTTGCACGATATCACCGGGCGATAGTTAGGC
>Ga0070675_100005115_pt1 | contig 10005 bp, 5 predicted proteins | sample KBSM43metaG_FD_65343 | JGI IMG/M metagenome (GOLD analysis project Ga0070675, IMG submission 65343) | Miscanthus rhizosphere microbial communities from Kellogg Biological Station, Michigan, USA - KBS M4-3 metaG | ecosystem: Host-associated > Plants > Roots > Rhizosphere > Soil ...
TTGAGCAACAGACTGTGGGTCGCTGAATCCGCCGGGAATAAGCTCGCGTTTCTGAGCTTTAAATAGTTCGTCTAAGCCCGGCGGCAGGCTCGGCGTTGCTCAGGGCGTTTCAAGGACGCGCCATCTCGTTTCACGGCAACGCGCGAGTAACGCCGTGCGGCCGACCCGCATAGGGGAGCGTGTCCACGTGATTCCCGTTCCGATGATCGATGACGGCGACGCCGGGAGCCGTCCCGCCTTCGAACGAGGCGAACGTCACGCGTCCGCTTGGAGACGTCCATTGATGGCCGGCCGTTGTGCCCGGTCCACCCAGATTGACGAGCTCGAATGCGAGCGTCCGGGTATCGACAACGGCAAGCTGCGCGGGTGAGGTGCGAAGGCCGATCGTCAGCAGCTTCTCGTTGGCCGACAACTGCATGGTGTCGGGGAGCCCCAGCGTGAGCACGTCCTCGTAACTCTGCCGCTCGAGATCGACAAGGGCGACCTTGTTCGCGCTGCGACGGCTCGCATACGCGCGTTTCCCGTCGTGGGTCACGACGAGTTCGTGCACGCCTGGGACAGTCATCCGCCAGAACACGTATCCCGTGCGCGGGTCGATGGCGACCAGTTCGTTGGCGCCTTCGTTCGCCAGATAGAGCGTGTTGCCGTCTTTCGAGAACACCGCGGCGTGGACGCGACCGGTAATCGTGTCGATGTTGCTGTCCCACGGACCGAGGAGCGAGTCATCGCGCGTGTCGATGACGGCCACCAGGTCCGTTCCGTACAACCCGACTGCCACCAGCGTCCCGCTCTCGCTGGCATGCACGTGATGCGGACGCCAGCCCGTGGCCGCCGTAAAGGGAGGCTGATTTGGAAACGGAATTCGCGTGATGAGCCCGCCGGTCTCGGCGTCGATGACCGCGACCGCCGGAGGATTGCCGAACTCCTCTGCGACGTAGAGTTTCCCTTTGGCGTACGCCAGGTCGCCGGGCTGCGAGTTCGGCGCCATCGGCACAGTGCGCAATTCGGCGCCGGTGGCGGCGTCGAATTCGCGAATAGTACTGACGCTGGCGAGGCGGTTCGCCACCCAGATCGAGTCGTTCACCGCGCGAACGCGAGTGTCGGCCGCCGCGGCGAGAGAGACGGCGACGGCGATGAGACTTACAAAAGAGGCTCGTGCGATGCGACTGCGCCTGATCATGGGCTCCTCCTGTCGGCCTTCCGTCCTTACTGATAAAGGCGCAAAGGAGCTGGTTTCTCCCTCACGAAGAGAGCCGCTGATGCAGCCAGGCTTTCGAGACGGTCCAATCTCGCTCGACGGTGGCCGTTGACACGTCCAGCGCCTCCGCTGTCTCGTCGATGTTCAGACCGGCGAAAAACTTCAGCTCGACGACACGGCACAGACGCGGGTCGAGCGCATGCAGTTCGGTGAGCGCCTCGTCGAGCGCGAGGAGGTCGACGATGGCGACCGCTGGCGCCGGTATCGACTCGTCGAGCACGATCCTTGTTGTCGTCCCGCCCCGCTTGCGGGCCGCCTTCCGGCGCGCGTGATCGACCAGGATCTGCCGCATCAGCCGCGCGGCCACCGCAAACAAGTGGGTACGATTCTGCGGCGTCGGCGTGCGCGATCCCATCAGCCGGAGATACGCCTCGTGGACCAACGCGGTCGCCTGAAGGGTGTGGTCTGGTCGTTCTTGACGAAGCCGCGCTCGAGCCACCCGGCGCAACTCCTCGTACACGAGCGGCAGCAACAGCTCCAGCGCGTCAGCGTTCCCGGCCCGCCACTGCTGTAACAGAGCCGTGACATCCTGCGTCGGTGGGCGAGTGGACATCAGGAGGTCACAGAATGACAGGACTCAGGGAAGTTGGAGGACCGCAGCGTAACGTCCGCGTGCGCGATCATAGTCGTCGCGCAGCACGGTGAGGAACGCTTGAAACTCCGGGTTCCTGCGAATCGGGTCGAGCAGGGCGTCACGCTCGACCCATTGAAGACACTGGAATCCCGAGTCGGCGGCCTGGCGCAGCCATTTGACAGCGCTGGCCGGCCGTCCCAGCTGCGCCTCCACGGCGCCAACCGAGTACGCGACGTGGTGATCCATGTAACCAGACGCCAGCACCTCGCGGAGCGCCTTCTCGGCGTCGTCGCGCCGGCCGCTCGCGGCGAGCACTCCTGCCAGTGACGCCTGCGAGCGCGTGTCGTGGCGGCCATCCGGACGGCGCACATTCGCCAGGATGTCCTGCGCTCTCCCCCGGTCGCCCAGGTAGAACGCCGACAGTCCCAGATACTGTCGGATGACTGGCACGTCGTTCCTCCTCACGAGTGTTTCCGCCAACTGGTGGGCGTCGTCGAACCGTCCGGAGAGCAGCTGGCTGTACAACCGCACGCGGCTCACTTCCAGGTTGGTCCCGCCGCTGATCTCTTCGGCGCGTTTCGATTCTGTCTCGCTCCACTCGAGCAGTCCGACGTGGTAGAAGGCGCGAGCCAGCGCGCTGTGTGCGAGATCGAGGTTCGGGTTGAGCGTGAGCGCCACCTGCGCTTCGCGGATCACCGTGGGCCAGTCGAAGTTTCGATAGAGCGTGCCCGCGGCGCTCGCCAATGCCAGATGCGCCTCGGCAAGATTCGGGTCCTGCTTCAACGCCCGCGCCGCGTACTCCTCGGCTCGCCGTCCCCAATCGGCCGCCTGCTGCTCGTAGGCGAACCGCACGCTGAAGGTGCCGGCGGCCACGGCCAGGCCTGCATTGGCGAGCCCGTAGTCGCGATCGATCTGGAGCGCGCGCTCGAAGTGATTCATCGACTCGCGAAGGTTCGAGTCGCTGTAATTCGCCAGGAGCGCTCGCCCTTGCAGGTATTCGCTGTATGCGTCGGCGCTCTGCGTCGACACTCGAGTCAATCGTGCACGCTCCGCGGTCGTAATCTGCAGCTGCAGTGCGCTGACGACCTGCGCGCTCACCTGGTCTTCGATCGTGAACAAGTTCTGCTGATTGAGGTCGATCTGGCTGCCCCACACGACGAAATCATCCGTGGCGCGAATCAGCTGAAGGTTGAAGCGATAGGCATCGCCGGATCGACGTACGGTGCCGGTGAGCACGTGATCGACCTGTAACTGGTGCGCGACGGCGACGGCGTCGATCGTGCGCCCTTCCAGCGACACGATAGCGCTGGTCGGCCGGACGCGAATCGAATGCACGTTGGCGAGCTTGGTGACGATGGCGTCGGCGATGCCGACGCCGAGGTCGGCGGCCTCCGTGTTGGGTGAATCGATCGATCGGATCGGCAGAACGGCGAGCGAGGCTCTCTGCGGCGCGTCGATCGCACTGGCCGGCGGACGTCCAGCGACACCGCGACCGAGACGCATGGCCACCATCGTTCCGGCGATCACTGCAATGAGACTCGCGGCAATCCCTGCCGTCAGCAGAACCCGGCGGCGCGCCGGGCGATGCGTCGTCACAACCGCCCTCGCGTCAGCCCTGGCCCGGCCAGTCGAAGACGAGGACACGGGCACGGGAGAAGAATCGTGTCGAGCCTGCAGTTCGAGCAAGAGGTCCTGGGCAGTCTGCCATCGCTGGTCCGGGTCCTTCGCCAGACAGCGTTGCAGGAAATCGTCGAGCCACTGCGGTGCGGCCGGCTGCCGCGACGACAGCGGCGCAGGTTCGCCGTCGAGGATGGCGACCATGAGCGCGCGCCGGCTGTCGGCTTCGAATGCTTTGCGTCCGGTCAGCATCTCGAACAACACCAGGCCGAACGCGAACACGTCGGTGCGCGCGTCGGTCCGTCCACCTTCGATCTGTTCCGGCGCCATGTACTGCACGGTGCCGAGGATGATTCCCGGTGCCGTGAGATCGGCTGGCCGCGTGACCGAGTCGTGCGCCGACTCGATGCGGCCGACGAGGCCCGGCGTGGGCTGCTGTTTCGCGAGCCCGAAGTCGAGCAGCTTCGTGGTGAATGCCGGTGATGTGCTGCCGGTCGGAACCAGGAAGATGTTTCCGGGCTTGAGATCACGATGAATGATTCCGGCCCTGTGCGCCCAGTTGAGCGCCGACGCGATCTCCACCGCAGACTGCAGCGCCTCGTCGACCGGCAAGGGTCCTCGCGTCAGCCTGCCGGCCAGCGTCTCACCCTCGAGAAGTTCCATCACGAGATACCGGACGGTGACCGTCTCTCGATCGTCGCCCAGCGACTCGTCGCCAGGCACTGTCGCCTCGCCGACGTCGTGAAGGACGCAGATATGGGGATGGTTCAACGCGGCGATCGCGCGCGCCTCACGATCGAAACGCTCGCGCGCCTGTGGGTCGTTGGCGACGTGAGACGGGAGCACCTTGATGGCGACCGTTCGGCCGAGGCGCGTGTCGCGCGCGCTGTACACCTCGCCCATCCCGCCGGCACCAATCCGAGCGCCGAGTTGGTATGGACCGATCTGCGTCCCTTCCAGATTCGTGGCGATCATGACGTCCGCCAGTGATACCGCGATGGGTGTTTCGAGAAATGCGCTCGCTTTCGCGTGAGAGGCAAGCATCCGATCGACCTGCTGCCGCATGCCCGCGCTGCCGGAACACGCGCCTGCGACGTAGTCGGAGCGTTCGGACTCCGGCACGGTGAGCGCGTGCTCGAATACCGACCGCACCCGCGCCCAGTCGTCGGGAGGGATGGACATCTGCCGGAGTAGGGATTCTAAGCCACTCTGCCTCGTGGCAGACTGACCTTGAGTAATACACTATGGGTCGTCATTCGGCCGGAGAGTGGACCGCGTTCCTGAGCTTCGAATCATGATCATTTTGCAGCGAGTGGTGTTGTTATGTGCGGTGATTGCCGCGTCGCCGGCGTCCTCGTTTGCGCAAACCGGCTTCGCCGACGTGGTGGATCACATTCATCTCGCGGCGCCGGATCAAGCCAAGGCCGTCGAGTGGTATCGCGCGCACTTTGGCGCGGAAGCGACGCCGGAAGGCCCCGACCGCGCGATGTTGGGAACGACGCGCCTGATCTTTCAAAAGAGCGATATGCCCAAGCCAAGTGCGGGCAGCATCCTCGGCGCGATCGGCTTCTCCGTGCCCGATCTCGACGGAGCCGTCAAGAAGCTGCAGGCTGATGGCGTGAAGATGGTGATGCCGCCGATGGTGATGCAGGGGATCCGCAGCGCTCAAGTGATGGATCCCTGGGGCACCATGATCGACGTCGTACAGGATCCGAAGAAGCTCGGACTCCATCACATTACGCTGGCAACGCCCGACCCGGCAGCAACGCTGGCATGGTTCGCCGGCGCGTTCGGCGGCAAGGTCGCGAAGTACGAAAACGCGATGGACGGGATCAACTATGGCGGTGTGTGGCTGTTCGCCACCAGGGGAAACGGTGAGCCCAGCGCCGGCCATTCGATTGATCACATCGGGTTCCGGCCGGTCAACGTCGATGCCTCCGTGGCGGCGATGAAGGCGAAGAGCGTCAAGGTCACCACGGAGCCACGGCCTCTCGTGCTGCCGAGCGGCACCGCCATGCGGCTGGCGTTCATCGAAGCGCCCGGTGGTGTCCGGATCGAGCTGGTGCAGCGGGACAACCTGAAATAGCGAGGGAGAATGCCGACGACCGGCGCGGGTGTGTGCGCCACGTGCGCCCACGAAGTGCGCGACGGATGGCGCGTGTGCCCTTCATGCGGAACGCCGCTCGAGGGTGCCACGCGTACCGCCTTTGGCGAAGCGCCGCCTTCGTCGAGCGGCGTTGACGAAGGCCGCTTCCCGGCCGGCACCGTCCTCGGCGGGCGTTACAAGATTCTCGGACTGATTGGCCGCGGCGGAATGGGCGAGGTCTACCGCGCCTTCGACCAGATCCTCAATCAGGCCGTCGCGCTGAAATTCATCATCGGACACGAACTCGATGAGGCCACGCTCAACCGCTTCCGCAACGAAGTGCGTGTGGCGCGTCAGGTGTCGCATCCCAACGTGTGCCGTGTCTACGACATTGGCTTCGTCGAGGGCATGCACTTCCTGTCGATGGAGTACCTCGACGGCGAGAACCTGGCCTCGCTGCTGCGGCGCATCGGCCGGCTCCCGCAGGACAAAGCGATCGAGTTCGCACGAAAGATCTGCGCGGGGCTCGCCGCCGCGCACGAACGGGGCGTGCTGCATCGCGACCTGAAGCCGGCCAACATCATGATCGACGGCCGCGGCCAGGTGCGCATAACCGACTTCGGCCTGGCGGCGTTCGCGAAAGAGATTGCAATCGGCGACCTGCGAAGCGGCACGCCGGCCTATATGTCACCGGAGCAGAAGGCCGGGCGCGAGGTCACCACACGCAGCGATATCTACGCGCTGGGGCTCGTGCTCCACGAGATGTTCACGGGCAAGCACCGAAGTGACTCGCGCTCGAACCCTTCCGACATGGTGAAGGATCTCGATCCGGGCATCGAGCAGATCATGCTTCGCTGCCTCGACGACGATCCCCGTCGTCGTCCGGCGACGCCGCTCGCCGTTGCGATGGCGTTGCCCGGCGGCGACCCGCTTGCCGCGGCACTCGCTGCAGGTGAGACGCCATCGCCCGAGATGGTTGCGGCGTCGGAGGTCAGGGAAGGATTCCGCCCGCGTACCGCGGTCCTGTGCTTCGTAGTCGTCGTGCTGGCGACTGTGGCGGGCGCATTCATCGCGAAGCGTTCGGACCTGCTGAACCACCTGCCGATTCCCATTCCCGCGGACGGTTTGGCCTTTCGCGCCGAAGACGTACTCAAGACGCTCGGGTATGCCGATCTGCCGCCATTCAGCGCGTTCGGATTCCAGTGCTGCGACCAGGAGGCCAAGGCGTCCGCCGAGAGTCACGACGCGGCTCGACGCGACGAGATTCTCGCCAGCCATCGGCCGGCGGTGATGACCTTCTGGTACAGGCGAAGCCCGACCCCCATACTCGCTTTGACCGAGGCCATCGGGCCGCTGGCTGCAGGGACGACAACGGAAAGCAACCCGCCCACCACCGAACCAGGTTCAGTGCTGCTTCGGCTCGACCCACTCGGACGGTTGACGCTCCTTCATGTGCGGCCGATGACGCGAGGTCTCGGCAGTGCGGCTCCCATTGCTGTGGAATGGAGCCGCGTGTTCGACGCGGCAGGACTCGACCGCACGCGTTTTACGCCCGTCGCCCCCACCCGCGTGCCACCGATGGCAATCGAGGCCCAGGAAGCGTGGATCGGAACCTATGGCAACGATCGGGCAGAGGTCGCGCACGTCGAGGTCGCATCGTTTCAAGGGCGACCAGTGTTCTTCGAAGTCGGTGCGTCCGCAGCCGCTCCGACTACTTTTTCAGCCGGAGCGGGTTGGATCCCCACCGCGGTCCTCTCATTGATGGTCGCGTTTCTGATCGTGACCGGCCTCGTGGCGTGGCGCAATGCGCGGCTCGGTCGCACCGATCGGCGAGGTGCCACGGGTCTGGCCGCGTTCCTGTTTGCGCTGGGTATGGCGCAATGGGCCGTGGGGGCGAGTCATGTCGTCGGCACTGGAGAGATCACGCTTCTCGTTGGCTCGCTCATGCAGACGACGTTCTTCTCGGGTTTGCTCTGCTTGTTCTACGTGGCGATCGAGCCTTACGTCCGTCGCAACTGGCCCGAGGCGCTCATCTCGTGGAGCCGGCTTCATAGCGGTCAGATCCGCGACCCTCTCGTCGCGTCGCACATTCTGGCGGGCGTGACCGCCGGCCTGGTGTTCGAGCGCATCGTGCTGCTAGGAGGGTGGGCGGTCTTGTCGCCGTCCCTTGTCGCTTTTGGCGACGTCGGCCCCCAGCTCGCAGGCACACCCGCCAACCTGTCTTTGGTGTTGGGAGCGATCAGACAGTCCCTCTTTCTTGGACTGCTCCTGCTCATTTTCGTGGTGCTTATCCGGCTGCTCTCGAAGCGGCTGTGGGTCGCCGACGTGGCCGGGGCCCTCGTCTTCAGCGTGCTAGGCGTCTCGATCATCGGGCCGATCGCCGGTCCGATAATGCTGTTCGTGGCGTGTCTCAGCTGGTTATGGCTGCTTCAGCGCCTGGGCCTGCTGCCGTTTCTGATCGCCTTCAGCCTGTTCGTGACGCGGTTCATGCCGATGGTGCTCGATGGCTGGCTCGTCACGCGGTCGATCGCGCTCCATGCGATCCCGGTCCTGATCGCCGCTGCGGCGCTGGGGGCGGTGCTCGCAGCACAGCCCAAAATGCCGGCACCGCAGGCGACCGCCGCTACTTGAGTAATAGACTATGGGTCGCCGAATCGGCGGTAGGTCACCTTCGTGAGCTTCAGGTAGGGATCACAGGATGCCTCGGATTCTGAGCGTACTCATCTGGATTGGAATCGGCGCGCTTGGCGCAGCGGCGTTCGCGTACATCGCCCTCGCGCGCGGTGAAACGATTGGCGCCGCGTGGCTGGTTGTCGCGGCCGTCTGTTCCTACCTCGTCGCGTACCGCTTCTACTCGCGCTTCATCGCAGAGAAGGTGTTCGAGCTCAATCCGAAGCGCGCGACGCCGGCCGAGCGGCTCAACAACGGCCGCGACTTCGTCCCGACCAACAAGTGGATTCTCTTCGGCCATCACTTCTCGGCGATCTCCGGCGCCGGTCCGCTGGTCGGTCCCACGCTGGCCGCGCAGTTCGGTTTTCTGCCCGGGACGATCTGGCTGATCGCCGGCGTCGTGCTCGGCGGCGCGGTGCAGGACTTCCTGATCCTCTGCGCGTCGATGCGCCGCGATGGCAAGTCACTCGGTCAGATCGCGAAGGAGGAAGTGAATCCCGTTGCCGGCCTGGCGGCGATGGTCGCGATCTTCGCGATCATGATCATCCTCCTCGCCGTGCTCGCGCTGGTCGTCGTCAACGCGTTGCGCGACAGCCCGTGGGGCTTGTTCACGCTGTCGATGACGATTCCCATCGCGCTCTTCATGGGCCTGTGGATGAACAACATCCGCCCGGGCAAGGTCGCCGAGGCGACGGTGATCGGCATCGGCCTGTTGCTGCTCGCGCTCGTCGGCGGCCAGTGGGTCTCGCAGAGTCCGACGTGGGGTCCGGCATTCACGTGGTCGGGCACGTCGCTGTCGTGGGCAGTGATGGTCTACGGCTTCATCGCGTCGGTGCTGCCGGTGTGGCTCCTGCTCGCGCCGCGCGATTACCTGTCAGCGTTCATGAAGGTCGGCACGATCATGATCCTCGGCGTCGCGATCATGTTCGTGATGCCGCCGCTGCGGATGCCGGCGGTGACGCAGTTCATCGACGGCAGCGGTCCGGTGTTTGCCGGCAAGCTGTTCCCGTTTGCGTTCATCACCATCGCGTGCGGTGCCGTGTCAGGATTTCACGCGCTGATCTCGAGCGGCACGACGCCGAAGATGGTGTCCTGCGAGCCCGATGCGCGGCTGGTCGGTTACGGCAGCATGCTGACCGAATCGCTGGTTGGTGTGATGGCGATGGTCGCGGCGGCGACGCTGGAGCCCGGCGTCTACTTCGCCATGAACGTCGGCCCCGCCACGCTCGGCACGACCGCGCAGTCAGCCGCGCAGGCGATCTCGCAGTGGGGATTCACGCTGTCACCCGATCAAATGACCGCGCTGGCGAAGGAGATGGGTGAATCGACGCTGCTGTCACGCACCGGCGGCGCGCCCAGCCTCGCCGTGGGGATGGCGGGCATTCTCCACAACGTGTTCAGCGGCGCCGGTCTCGCGCTCTGGTACCACTTCGCGATCATGTTCGAGGCGGTCTTCATCCTGACGACGATCGACGCCGGCACGCGCGTCGGCCGCTTCATGCTGCAGGAGCTGCTCGGCCACGTCTACAAGCCGCTCGGACAGACATCGTGGTATCCGAGCATCCTGATCTCCTCGGCGCTCGTTGTTCTCGGCTGGGGCTACTTCCTCTATCAAGGCGTCGTCGATCCGCTCGGCGGCATCAACTCGCTCTGGCCGCTCTTCGGGATTGCGAATCAGCTGCTCGCTGCCGTGGCTTTGTGCGTGGCGGCGACCGTGCTCGCGAAGATGGGCAAGCTGCGTTACACGTGGGTGCCATTCATACCGCTCGCCTGGCTCGCGGCGGCGACATTGACGGCAGG
>Ga0070675_100005118_pt1 | contig 10004 bp, 5 predicted proteins | sample KBSM43metaG_FD_65343 | JGI IMG/M metagenome (GOLD analysis project Ga0070675, IMG submission 65343) | Miscanthus rhizosphere microbial communities from Kellogg Biological Station, Michigan, USA - KBS M4-3 metaG | ecosystem: Host-associated > Plants > Roots > Rhizosphere > Soil ...
CGCAAGGCGGGTATATACTCGCGGCTTTCGGAGGTAGGTCCATGGCCGTTGTCACCGAGTTCGCACTGTCTGACGTCCTTCTAGCCAAATGTCGCGAGCGGGCACCTGAATACGACCGCGAAAATCGATTTTTCCAGGAGGACTTCGACGATCTGAAAGCCGCAGGTTATCTGCGGATGGCGTTGCCCCGCGAGTTTGGCGGCCTCGGCATGAACGTCGCGGAGGTCGGACGTGAGACGCGAAAGCTGGCGATGTTCGCGCCCGCGACCGCGCTTGCGCTGAACATGCACAACTACTGGGTCGGCGACGCCGCGGATTTGTGGCGCAGTGGCGACAAGTCGTGTCAATGGGTGCTCGAGGACGCGGCGGCAGGCGAGGTGTTCGCCGCCGGCCATGCCGAGCATGGCAACGACGTGCCCGGGCTGCTCTCGACGACCAAAGCTGAAAAGGTTGACGGCGGGTACAAATTCACCGGCCGCAAGGCGTTCGGCAGCTTGACGCCCGTATGGACGCGCCTCGGCATGCACGGGATGGACACCAGCGATCCCGCCGGTCCGAAAATCGTCCACGCGTTCATGCCGCGCGATGCGAAGGGCTACTCGATCAAGGACACATGGGACGTGCTCGGCATGCGTGCGACTCGCAGCGACGACACCATCCTGGAGGGCGCGTTCGTTCCGGACAAGTACATCTCGCGTGTGGTTCCTGCCGGCGCGGCGGGCGCCGACAACTTCGTTGTTGGTTTCTTCACGTGGGCGCTGGTGGGCTTCGGCAACATCTACTACGGCCTGGCGCTGCGCGTGCGCGAGGTGCTCATCGAGCAGCTGAAGACGAAAACGTCCATTGCGCTGACACGGCCGATGATCTACCACCCGGAAGTGCAGCACGGGATTGCCGAAATCTCGATGGACATCGAGGCGATGGGGCCGCACGTCGAGGCGGTGGCAACGGCATGGGCGGAAGGCAATGTTGGCCCCGACTGGTTTGTGCGGCTCATGTCGATGAAGCACAAAGTTGTCGAGGGGGCGTTCCGCGTCGCCGATCGCGCGCTGGATCTGTCCGGCGGGTTCGGCATGTTCAAGAAGAGCGAGCTCGAGCGGCTGTTCCGCGACGCGCGGGCAGGGCGATTCCACCCCGCGAATCCTCTGCTGACGCACGAGATCGTTGGGAAGGTTTCGCTCGGGATCAACCCGGACGAGCAGCCCCGATGGGGCTAGGGTTCAATAGGTTCAATAGGTTCAGAAGGTTCCTATTGCCAAAGGCGCAAACGGTGCGAGAGGTGCGAAAGATGCGTGTGACGAGCTGCAGTCGGATCGCGGCGGTCGTATCGTTTGCGTTCTTCGTGGCTGGCGCGTCAATCGCCAGTGCGCAGATACCCGCGCCCGGTGTGATCGCATTCACCGGCGCGCGGGTTATCGACGGCACCGGCGCGGCGCCGATCGAACAGGCGACGATCGTCGTGACCAACGGCCGAATCACAGCCATCGGTCCGTCCGCGACGGTGATGCCGCCGGCCGGCGCGACGGTCGTGAACGTCGCTGGCAAAACGATTATCCCGGGCCTCATCAACTCGCACGCGCACATCGATCCCGATATCAGCGTCAACCCAGGGCCGTACCGCGACGAGATGGTGCGGCGCGTGAAAACGTATGCGATCTACGGCGTCACCTCGATCATGACGCTCGGCTTCGAAACCTATGATGAGCCCGAGGGGTTCTACCTCCGCGATACGCAGCGCCTTGGCATCGGACCCATCACGACCGACGCGCCACGGTTGTACGCCTCCGGCCGACCGATCCTGTTTCGGCCGGGGCCGACAGGTACCGAAACGGCGGATGATGCGCGGATTGACGTGCAGCGACACGTTCCGCTGCGCGCAGACTTCATCAAGCTTCATCTGGACGGTGTTCCGGCGGATTTGAAGCCCGATGTCATTGCCGCCGCGATTGACGAATCGCACAAGCACGCCATGTCCACCGCCGTGCACATCGTCTACCTGAAGGACGCGAAGACGGCGATTGCCGGCGGCGTCGACGTGATCGCCCATAGCGTCCGTGACCTGGATATCGACGCCGCGACGATTGCCGAGATCAAGCGCCGCAACATCGCATTGGTTCCCACGCTCGTGCGCGATCGCTCGGTGTTCATCTACGAGAACCTGCCGGACTTCTTCAAGGATCCGTTCTTCCTGCGCGGGATGCCGACTTACAAGCACGAAGTCGACGTGCTCAGCGATCCGGCGACACAGCAGCGATACCGGACCAACGCCGGGATTCAGGCGAGCAAGCCGCAGCTTGCGCAGGGCATCAAGAACCTCAAGCCGCTGATCGATGCGGGCATCACGATTGCGATGGGCTCCGACAGCGGATCGATCCCCGATCGCAACCTTGGAAGATGGATCGGTTACAACGAGCACGCCGAGCTCGAGATGATGGTCCAGGCAGGGATGACGCCGATGCAGGCGCTGATGTCCGCCACGAGCACCGCAGCACGGGTGATGAAGATTGACGGCGCGGGCTCGCTGCAGGCGGGCAAGTGGGCCGACCTCGTCGTCCTGAACGCGAATCCGCTCATGGACATCAAGAACACGCGTCAGATCGATTCGGTTTACATCGGAGGCCGCAAGGTAAACATGGCGGCCGTTACTGGCACCAACTAGATGTCAGTTATCAGGTATCAGCAAGCCTTACCTGGGGTCTTTGGGAGGCGAGTGCTACCTGCCGTCGCAGCACGAGGCACAGTGCCGCTGCGGCCAGCGCCAGAAAGCCGAGGCCCAGAAGAGCCGCACTCGTACTACCCGTCGTGTCTGTGAGCAGCCCCACCACGTACGGTCCTACGAAACCACCCACGTGGCCTAGAGAACCCACGAAGGCGATGCCCGTAGCCGCGGCGGTCCCACGCAAGAGCGCTGTCGGCAGACACCAAAACGGTACGTAAAAACCGTAGACACCGATCGGCACGAGCGCGAGGCTTGCGACCTGCGCCACTGGATGAGTCAGCAGTGCAGCACCCGCGCACCCGAGCGCAGCAAGAAGGGCGCACCCAGTGGCGTGGAAGAAACGTTCCCCCGTGCGGTCGGAGCTCACTCCGACGACGAGCATCACGCCTGCGGACACGCAGGCGATTCCCCCGGTGATGAGACCCGTCGTCGTGTTGCTCGTATGGAGCGCATCTCTGATCATCGTCGGCGCCCAGAAGATGTAGCCGTACTGCGTCGTGATGGCGAGGAAGTACGGTAGCGACACGAGCCAGACCGCAGGGAGAACCAGGGCGCGGAGTGGCGCCACACTGTGTGGCGCGGGCGACTGGTCGGCGTCGCGCCGCAGGCGTACCGTGAGCCAGTCGCGCTGCTCGACGGAGAGCCAGCGCGAGCCAGCAGGGTGGTCGGGGAGGAGGGCGAGCACCGCGAAGCCGAGAAGCACCGCCGGAATCCCTTCCAGAAGGAAGAGCCACTGCCACCCCGCGAGTCCTCGAAGGCCGTCGAGTTCGAGCAGCCACGCGCCCAACGGGTTGCCGATAGCGGCGGAAATCGGAACGGCGATGAGGAAGCAAGACAGCGCCCGCGCGCGCTGCGCGGCGGGGAACCACCCGTTCAGATAGTAGATGATCCCGGGAACGAAGCCCGCCTCCGCAACCCCGAGCAGGAAGCGCAAGCCATAAAAGTGGAGTGGCGTACGGACGAACATCATCGCCGCGGCCACGAGCCCCCAAGTGATCATGATGCGGGAGATCCAGTAACGCGCCCCGACCCGCGCGAGTACGAGATTGCTGGGCACCTCGAAGAGCGCGTAGCCGAGGGAGAAGATCCCTGCACCGAAGCCATAGGCGGTCGCGCTGAAGTGTAGGTCGCGATTCATCTGCAATGCCGCAATCGCAACGTTCGTCCGGTCGAGAAAGTTGCAGACATAAAGCACGAAAACGAACGGCAGAAGTCGCAGACTCACCCGCCGCATGGTCGTCCGCGCGAGGTTCGTCTCGTCCCGGTCAACTCCAACGCCCGCAGAGGCCGAGGTAGCAATCGAGGAGGACATTGCGCTCCTAACATCCTTAAGTAACGAATTTCACGAGAACAGTGAACGGGGATGCCGTTGCACCTGATGCAGATCTATCTATTGAGACCCCGGCGCCACGGCCATGACGCGCCGCAGCCGCTCCATCCACTCCGGCGATGCCGTAAACATCTCCTCCGGGAATCTCCTGAACGCGAGCATGTGCTGATAGATGCCCGCGTCGTAGACGTTGTTGCCGAGACCGGCGAGATATTCCAGACGTAGGTTGCGATCCGTGTTGATCTGCGCGTCGGTGAGCCAGGGACGCAGGTCGCGCGCCTGGCCCGCGTAGGAGGCCATCAGGCCATCCACGCCCGCGAGCTCCACTTGCACGAGGGCGTCCTTGATCGCCGCATGATCCGGCCTGTTCAAGCGCGCGTCGAGCGCCGCCGGATCGATCTGCAGCGGTCCCGACTTGGCGAGCATCACGACGTCGTAGCCGCCGCCAGTTGCGTACTGATTGCTCCAGACGGTTCCGTACGGGAAGACGCCGGAGAACGTCGCGACCTCGCTCTTGATGACGTCTTCGGTGCTCTGGTAGAGCGGCACCCACTGCGTCACGACACCGCCCGGGTTCAGATGCGACTTGACGAGTTCGAAGTACTCCTTCGTGTACAGCGACGCGGCGCCCTTGACCCACGGATGGATCGGGTCTGATGTGATGATGTCGAACTTCTCGTTCGTCGTCAGGATGTAATGCCGCGCGTCGTCATAGACGATCTCCACCCGCGGGTCGTGCACGACGTCGTAGTTCTCTTTCGAGAAGAACGGCGCGACCATGCGCGGAATCAGCGGCTCGATTTCGCAGATGACGATGCGCTTGATGCCGGGGTGGAGGACGAACGATCCGGCCGTGACACCGGCGCCGAAGCCGACGATCAGCACGGAATGCGGATCCGGATGCATCAGCGCGGAGATGTGGCCGAGCATCCGCTGCAGGCGCATGTCGTGGACTTCGGTGGACGCTTCCACTTTTCCGCTGACGTGAAAGTTGCGTATCCCGCCTTCGGACTCTGACACCGCGATCGACGAGTTGAGCCCTTCGCCTTCGTAAAGGTAGCTGGCGCCCTTGAAGGTGGCGATCTGACGGCCGTATGCAACGACATCCGGCGGGACCGGCGCAACGGTCGCGGCGGCGGTGCCGGCGATGACCAGCCCGCCGAGCGCCATCGCGATGCGGCGGCCAGCGGGGGTACGCGCTTCCGTGGGCGGCGGCCACATGAGCAGGACAGCCGCCGCGGCAAGCGCCGCCCAGATCAGCAACCGTTGCGCGTCCTGGGTGCCGAAGGCGGGGATGATGAGCAGGCTGAAGACCAGCGCGCCGATGACCGCGCCGATCGTATTCGCAGCGTAAATGGTACCCACCCCTCGTGCCGGGTCGTCAGCTTCCGTCCCGGCTGCGGCGAGCGCGAGCGGGAAGCTGGCGCCCCAGAAACAGGCCGCTGGCACGATCGCGATGAACGCACGCACGAGATCGATCTGGAAGTTGAACCACGGTCCTGGAGCCAGCGCGGGATCGATCGGCCAGTACGGATACGCCCGGTTCATGAGCGCTGCTCCCCATGCGACGGAGACGGCCGCGCCAAGCTGGAAACCGGCGAGCAGCAGCCCGGGCCGTTCCGAATAGCGTGCGAGCCATGCGCCTTTCGCGCTGCCGATGCCAAGGCCGCACAGGAACGCTGCCGCGATGAGCGAGAAGGTGTACACGGTGCCGCCGAACAGCAGCGAAAGAATGCGCGTCCAGATCACTTCCGCGCCGAGGGCTGCGAGCCCTGAGAGGGCGATTGCGACATAGACGGACGTGCGCAAACCGTAAACGTTTGCGCCACGGGTGTGCGTGTCACGCCGCGTTTCTCGCGCACCAGTAGCGCGAGCCTTTACGCCTCGCGCGGGAGTAGGCTCGGCGCCGCGGCCGGGAGCAGCGACGCGTGTCGAGAGCGCCCATGCAACAGCGGCGACCGCTACGTTGATGGTGACGGCGACGTACGTCGCGGTCGCCATGTCGTACACGCGCAAGAGGTAGAAACCGGCGAGCAGGGAACCGATGACCGCACCGGCGATGTTTCCGCCGTAGAAGAAACCGAGCCACGACACACCGGAGGGCGTGCTTTCGATGAGTCTCGCTACGGCTGGAAGCGTGGCTCCCATCAGCACTGTTGGCGGGAGCAGGCAGATGATCGCAAGCAGCGCACGAAGCAGCACGCTCAGGAACCCATGGCTCGCATTGGCGGCGTACAGATTGCCGAGCACCGGCAAGGCAAATAGGACCGCCAGCCCAAGCACCCCAATCCCAAGCTCCAGCGAGGTGTAAACCTTCAACGGGTGGCGGTCGAGCGGGACGAAACGCGGGAATAGGACGCTGCCGATGCAGAGACCGCCCATGAAGGTCGCCAGCAGGACGCCGAGCGAGACAGCGGTGGCCCCGACGACCAGTTCAAGCAGCTGGAACCAGACAACTTCGTAAATCAGCGCGCTGCACCCGCTGCCCACGAAAAGGAGGAGAATCCACACGGTAAACCGGCGGGGAGAAGTCGCCATGGCCCGCGGCTACTCTACCTGATCAACCATGGGCCGCTTACCCCTGGACGACTCCGCAATTACGAAAAACGCTTGTTTCGTCGAGGCGAGCCCGTATTGACAGACCCGGTGGGCGGCGTGCTACAAAGCCCCGCGTCTTCATAGGTTCCGTGATTCGGCGGGCCCTATCCCGAGTCCTGTTAGTTGTTTTCCCGTTAGAGGAGGTACGCGAATGCGGGTGTCGAAGAAACGTGTAGGCCAGGCCATTATCACGTTCTGCATGGTGGCGATCGCGTCGATCGCCTACGCGCAGGCAACGAGCACGTTCAACGGCCGAGTGGTTGATCAGGCAGATGCTGTTCTGCCAGGTGTGACGGTCACCGTTACGAACAACGCTACAGGCGTCGTGCGCACAACCGTGACGAATGCCGAGGGACAGTATTTCCTCCCTGGGCTCGAGCCGGGCACGTACCAAGTGAAGACCGAGCTGACCGGCTTCGCGGAATCGCTGCGTGAGAACGTCAGGCTGAACGTCGAAGCCACGATCACCATCGACTTCAAGCTCGCGCTGGCGGGTCTCAACGAGACGCTGACGGTCACGGGCGAGGCGCCGCTCATTCAGGCGACACAATCGAAGGTTGCCACCACCATCGCGACGACCGAGCTGCAGAACCTGCCGATGATTACCCGCACGATTAGCGGCATGCTGGAGCTGTTGCCCGGAGCGTCGCCTGTCGCTGCACTCCATCGCACGAAGGAAAGCGTCGGCTCCGTGTCGTATGCCGGGTCGTCCGGCGGGAACGTGATTCCGACGGTGGACGGTGCCGACAACCGAGACAACCACTATAGCGGCCCGCTCATGAGCTTCACCACTGAGAGCCTCGAGCAGTTCCAGCTCGCGTCGAACCAGTTCTCGGCGGCTGACGGTCGTTCCAGCGGCGCAGCGATCTCGCTCGTCACGAAATCGGGCACCAATCAGCTTCATGGCACGGTCTTCGGCTACGAGCGAGACCGGAAGCTGACCTCCAGGGACTACTTCACAGAGCAGGCGAATGGCACGAAGACGCCGTTCAGCCGGCAGCAATTCGGTGCCTCCGGTGGCGGTCCCCTCGTCAGGAACAAGATGTTTTTCTTCGGCGCCATCGAGCAGCAGCAGCAGCACCAGGGAATCTTCATTCCCCAAGATCTGTACGCCCAGCTCGATGCACTGGTGCCGTTCCTTACGGCAGGGAAACTTCCGGCCGGATCGATCAATCCGAACCACCCGCGCGAACTCAACCTGCCGGGCCATCTGCGGATGTTCACCGCCAAGACAAATGCCCAGCTCAATAACAAGCAGTCCTTGATGGTTCGCTATGCCGGACAGTATGAAGCGCGTGACGCCGTGACATGGCCGGGCGGCAACAATAACGACAACGGTCAGCCGGACAACATGACGATCAAGGCCTTCAGTGCCGTCGCGCAGCACAGCTACGTGCTTGGCAACGCGGGCCTCAATCAGATCACGGGCCAGATGAACCAGATGGATTATCTGGCGGATGTGGTCGACGCCGTGAGCGGGAAGCACTACACGCGCGACTTTCCGAGTATCGATATTCTTGGCCCTCGCCTCGCCTTTCCGTCGGTGACCACCGGCGCCGGCGGGGATGCGGGCACGCAGTCGCTTCGGCGCGTCTATCAGATCCGGGACGATGTTTCGCTGCTGGCAGGTGACCACTCACTGAAATTTGGCGCGAACTACAATTTCCTCTGGCACCTCGGTATTCTCAACGGCAACGAGATGTTCGCGACGCTGACGTTCTTTGATGATCCGTTGACGATTATCAACAACACCAACGGTCGCTACCCGCAGGGATTCCAGACGCCGGGAATTCTCCGGACCTGGCAGCAGGCCAATGGCGGGGCGGTCAATGGCCAGGGATACTGGGCTGACACCATCACCAACGCGCAGCAGTTCGGCACATGGTTCCAGGACGATTGGCGTATCACGCCGAAGCTGACGCTGAACCTCGGGCTGCGCTACGACGTCGATATCAACCTGATGGACGAGAACGAGTTCGAGCTGAATGCCACGCGCCAGGTCCTCGCGAAGATTGGCGACCCGAACGGAGGCTTCCCGAAGACGCCGAAGAAGAACGTCTCGCCGCGCGTTGGCTTTGCCTATGACCTGAGCGGCACTGGTTCGCGCGTTCTCAGGGGTGGAGCAGGTGTGTATTTCGACCAGTACAACACCGCCGCATCGGCGGGTGATATCACCTCGCAGAATAAGCGGCCGCTGAATGCGCTCGCCACCCTCAATAACAGCCAGATTGGCCAGGGTGAGCTGCCCAACTTCCGCCTCATGATTGATCCGCTGCCGCCTGCGCCGACCGAGGGCAACAAGCTGCCGCTGAACTCTCAGGGCCAGTGGATCAATCCGGAGATCATCGAGCCGCGCACGTACCAGGCGCACGTCGGCTACGCGCATACGCTCGCGGCAAACACGACATTGTCGGTTGATTACACCTACAGCGAGGGGCGCAATGAACTGCGCCCGTTGAACATCAACCCGATTCTCGACGGGCAGCGCCGCCTCGCGCCGGCGCTTGTCGCCAACGGATATGCGGCGAACCAGTTCTCGTCGGTGATGATTCTGTCGTCGATCAACAAGTCGCGCTACAACGCGCTGACCTTCTTGTTCCAACGCCGTTTGCCGCGCGCCACCCTCCAGGCGCATTACACCTTCGCCCACGCGTACGCCTACGGCGGATCGACCGGCAACCGCTCCGGTTCCAGCCAGCCGATGGTGTGGAATCAGCCGTTCGGACCTGGCGAATGGGGGCCAACCGGCGCCGATGAGCGGCATCGGATGGTGGCGACCGGCGTCTTCGATCTCGTCTACGGCATCCAGCTCTCACCGGTCGTGCAGCTGGCCAGCGCCAGGCCATACAACCTGCTAGCGGGCACTGACCTCAATCGGGACGGTAACAGCAGCGCCACCAGTGGTGGCGATCGTTACGTCGATCCCGCGACGGGCCAGCAGGTGTCGTTGAACTCCGCTCGCGGCGACAACACGTTCGTGTTCGATATGCGGTCGACGAAGTTCCTCAACCTGGGAAGCTCGGACAGGAAGATCGGTCTGTTCGTCGAGTTCTTCAACCTGTTCAACACGGCGAACTTTGGAGCTCAGTACACCGGCAACGGGCGCAGTAGCAGCTTTCGCCAGCCGAACGGGTACATACCAGGCATCGGCTATCCACGGCAGGTGCAGCTAGGAGCACGATTCTTGTTCTGAACGAAGGCGGGTGGGGGCTTGCCCACCCGCCTCAGTTTTCTTTTGCGGCCGCGGTGAACTTCGTGTCGATGCCGCTGCGTTTGAGCAGCGCTTCGAACCCGCCCTTGTCCACCGACTTCGAGTAGGCCTCTTCGGGCGCGACCAGCTTCTTCGCCACCAGATCC
>Ga0070675_100005124_pt1 | contig 10001 bp, 8 predicted proteins | sample KBSM43metaG_FD_65343 | JGI IMG/M metagenome (GOLD analysis project Ga0070675, IMG submission 65343) | Miscanthus rhizosphere microbial communities from Kellogg Biological Station, Michigan, USA - KBS M4-3 metaG | ecosystem: Host-associated > Plants > Roots > Rhizosphere > Soil ...
GTGACGCCCCACACGCAAACCGCCAGCAGCAATCCAAGGATCGTCTTGTTCTTCATCGTCATTCCCCTCAATTGCGTTATTGATGCTCCGGTCGCGGGTTCAGTGTACGCCGGTTCGGCGCTACATGCATCGGCAACGAAAGCGGGAAACGACTGCTTATCCGGACATTAGCTAAGTACAGCAGTCATCGGACAACAGTCATCGGACATCCGACTATTGGAGAGACACCCTTTTCCGTCCAATAGCCAATGTCCGATGACTGTTGTACTTAGCCAATGCCCGGATTTCCGGATCCTTCCTTGGTAAGCTTCTCTCTAAGGAGCGGCCAGTCGATCATTACTGCAGTGGAGAAGTACCGGGATGACACTCAACGACGCAACGATTTCTCAGCTTGCGCAAGCGGTCCAGGCGGACGATCTGGAGCAAGTGCGCGCGATCCTTCAGGCGTGTCGGGACCTCGTGAACATGGATACGGGAAACAACGAGCATCGGGTCCTCCACTACGCGGTGTACAACCGGTCGCCAGAGATGGTCCGCCTCTTGATGCAGTGTGGCGCAGACGCGCGCAAAGGACTCTGGCCGATTCGCGAAGCGACTACTGCGCTCACTTTCGCGGTGGAGCGAGGCTACGACGAGATCGCCAACATCATCCGCGAGGAGGAGCAGCGCCGGGCAAAGGCAACACCAGGGGCGATCATCGCCAGTAGCGGAAGTCACCGCGAAGATGCATGGCCTGCCGCGCTCACGGAGGCCGCTCGATCGTCGGACGAGACCTCCTTTATCGCAGAGCTGGAAGCGAACCCGTCCGCTCTGAACACATTCTTCTACTCGATGGCTCCCCTTCATGTCGCGGCTCACCACGGATGGAATCGCGCCGTGGCATGGTTGCTGGACCACGGTGCCGATGTGAATGGCCGCGATGAAGGGTCGGGCCCATCGCCCCTGGAGGTTGCGATGTTCCAACTGCAGCCCTCCTCTCAAATTCCAGCCTTGCTGCGAGACGCTGGGGCGGAGGTTTCCCCGCGAGCCGCGATTGGGCTGGGCGAAGCGGACACCGTTCGACGAATGCATGCGGAGGGGAAACTAGAGGGGAACTTGCCTGCCAGGCAGAGCAGCCGCGGATTCATGGAGGTCGCCGTCGCGTATTCTCGCCTGGAAATGATCTCTCTGCTGTTCGACCTCGGCCTGCCGCTAACTCCACATGCTGCGGTCTTGCTGGGCAAGCACGATTGGCTGCGGGAACAACACGCCGCGGGGTCGCTGGAAAACCCGATCGATCATGACGGAGGTTTGATTTCATTTTCGATCACCCACGATCGCCCGGACATGTTGACGGAGTTGCTCAACATGGGACTGGATCCGAATGAGCGCACACGTGTGGAAAACACTGAAGATTCCTATTCGTCGGGCTTTCCGCTTCATCACTGCGTCAGACTGGACAAACTCGCTATGGCGGAGATGCTGCTCGCACACGGAGCGGATCCCAAGGCCGAGTATTCCGACCGCGGCACGGCCTTATACGCGGCATATGGGCAGAAGCGCCGGGCGATGGTCGAGCTTCTCGAGAGTCACGGGGCTTTTCTGGATGCAGCATCGGTCGGTTACCTCGGGAACACGGAATTGGCTCGCCAGATGTTGGCAGACGAAAAGGCCGGTCGACTGAAAGAAGGAGTCATCGCACAGGGAACAACGGTGGCAGAAGCGTTCATCGGCAAGGGCCATCTGGACTTGGTGCGGATCGCGGTTGATCATATCAAGTGGCCTCGTGACGACGCGCGGTGGCATTGGCCGATGTTACAGGCGTTGATGTCGGATGATGCGGAGGGCAAGGACCTGGAATGTTTCCTTCTGTTGCTCAAGCGCGCCGATGCCAGCGCAAGCTCGCAGGGCAGGACTCTCCTTCATCATGTGATGGCACTGGAGCCCATCCCGGGTTTCGGTAAGTACTTAACGCCGGAGCGGAGGCTGGCGTTCGCGAGGCCGCTACTCGACGCGGGTGCCAGATTAGATATTCGTGATGACCTGCTCAAGAGTACACCGCTCGGCTGGGCGTGCCGTTGGGGCCGGGTCGAGGCAGTGAAACTACTGCTTGAATGCGGCGCGGATCCGGCGGAGGTGCACGCTGAACCTTGGGCAAGGCCATTCGCGTGGGCTGAGAGGATGAAGCACGATGCTGTTTTGGCGGTGCTCCGAGAGTACACGGAGCCTCCTTCCTGAGGAGTCGCCCACATTTAGAAATCAAGCAGGTTGCGGAAGCCGGACCCAAACCGATCAGCTACGAAAAGATGAAGTTGCCCACTAACGTTTCCAGGAGCTCGTTCCAAATCATTGAGTAGCCATTATCGCCATTCGTCAGGATCACAAATCCCGTTTTCCGCTCTGGCGAAAAAGCCGACTGCGAATGCCACCCGTCGATATCGCCTCCATGCGCAACCACATCGCCTTTATCCAGATGCCAAATTTGCCAGCCTAGCGCCCAGGACGCCTTAAATGGCGCGGGGATTTCGATGTGGGGCTTTAGCATCTCCCTACGGCTCGACTCATTCAGACGGTAATCGTCTGCCGGCCTCGGCTGCATCACCTCGATCAGAAACTTCGCGTAGTCGGTAGCCGTAGTCATAAGCGATCCGGCCGATCCATACCGGGCTACATCCAACGCCGTGCTTGGCTTCTTCCGGGGCAAGGGCTCGCCCTCTTTGTCATGCGGCCGCGCCGCCTGCTCTGCCATTTCTGGCGTCAACACATAGCCACTCGAGTTCATCCCGAACGGCCGCAGCAAATTCGCCTCCATGTACTCCGTGTAATCAGTAGCGCACACCCGATAGTCCATTTCGAATTCGCCGCATTGGCTCTCATCCGTGTGCCCCGCCAGCCGAGTCAACACGGTTTGCAGGTAGTGATACCCCTCTCCCGAATACGACCACTTCGTTCCCGGCGGGAAATTGATCCTTAGCGGATCTTCCTTTGACCGCCAATTTGGTAATCCCGACGTATGCGACAGTACACGGCGCGCCGTAATCTCTCCCAGCCGCGAATCGTTTTTGACGAAAATATCGGCGGTGTACTTGATCAGCGGAGCGTCGAGGTCGAGAACGCCCTGTTCGCACAGTTTCATCACGCGGTAGGCGAACACTGGCTTACTCATCGATTGCGCGCTGAAAATCGTCTCATCATCTACCGGAACACCCGTGGCCCGATCGCGCACACCGAAGCTCTTTGTCCATGCAACGTGGGCGTCTCGGACGATTGCGACCGATACACCGGGTACCCGCAGGTCCACCATCAGATCCGAAATGTGCTTTTCGAGATTGGTAATGCTCGTTTCCCACGCAGCACTCGCAGCAGTTCTACTCGAATCGAGCGCGCGCGAACATCCCACGAGAGCAACGGCAATGCCCGACCCGCTAACATTCAGGAACGCCCTGCGCGTCAAAGACATGGCGCGATAGTCTATCCGCTTGTCCAGGCGATTCCCAGCCCGCGTGAACGCTTAGGTCGCGAGAAGTCGCTGGAACTTGCCAGGAAAGACCCGGGAGTCACTCCGCAATAAGCCTTATTGATTGCTCTAAAGGTCCACTATTAAATGTGTCTGATTTCGGGAGGCATGTATGTGTGCACCTTCGTTAAGGAAATCCCGCGTCGCGACGAGTCTGCTCTTGCTGTACCTCACGGTCCCACGTGCCGAGGCTGATGTCATCAGGATAGGAGTAAATGCCTTTGGCCCCGGCTCAACTCTGACCACATTCACGAACTTAGCTATTGGGACAGAAGTGAACGGCCTTACCGTGGATGGAATTCTCTACAGGTATAGTTTAGGAAACGGCCGCGTGCAAATCGCCGGAGTTGGAGGAGGACCTTCAGGCAACAACGTCGAAGGGCCAAAGATCGCGTCAGGATTTGGCTTCAACGGGGGCTCCCTAACCCTGACGTTCCCGTCCTTTATTAGCGCGTTTGGTTATGGTTTCGTCGTCGGGAGTACTTCTCCGCCAACAGACCCGACAGAAATCCAATTGTTTAGCGCAGCCACAAACGTAGGTTCTCTCACATACCCCGCCGCGCCAGACCCAGACTTAGCGGGTGGATTCGCAGGAATACAGAGCACGATTCCATTTGATAGCGCGATAGTGACGTTTAATTTCGCCTCTTCCCCAGGGTTTTCAATGGATAACGTCCGAACCATCGGAGTTCCCGAGTCATCAACGTTTGTGTTCCTTGGAACAGGAATCGGTCTTCTTTGGTCTTGGCGCCGCATTAGACGCTATGGCGTTTAGCAGCGCCAGTCTCAAGCACAACTGCGCTATACGTTTTGAGCGGAGTCAACCACAGAGATACAGAGGGGGGAAACGATCTTCTCTGCGTTCTCTGTGTCTCTGTGGTGATTTCACCCTGTACTTTTTCATCAATAGAATCAATTGTTTATGCCTAAAGTACAACGTCGGGCAGTTTTTTCGAATAAGGAATCAGTTGTAGAGATTGAGCATAGCCTCCATACTCACGACTCAACCCGGGAGGTAGGCTTTGGCGGAAATTCGGATTTTCGATGGTGAGTCAATTGAGAGTGCCCTGCGGCGATTCAAGCGCCAGGTGCAGCAAGAGGGCATTATAAAAGAGGTAAAGAAACATGCGTTCTTTCTGAAGCCTGGTGAAAGAAAGCGTCTCAAAAGTAAGTTGGCCCAAAAACTGAAACGCAAGAAGGTTCGTCGATCCCCCGCTGATTCCGACTCCAAGACGCCGTCACGATCCCAGTAGCGAACAACTGAGGGGACAGTTTAAGTCCCCCTCGCCGCTTCCCTGCCGCAGACGAGATGGGCATCAACGAGAGTTCAAAATCTCCTACGCCTGAAGAAGTCTCCGCGCACTACGCCTCCGGTTACGAGAGAGAGCGGCTGAGCCGCGGCAGCGGCAAACTCGAGCAAGCGCGCACATGTGAACTTCTGAAGCGACTCCTGCCACCTCCACCCGCCAGGGTGCTCGATGTGGGAGGCGGCCCGGGCAGCTATGCCTGCCACCTCGCAACGCAGGGTTACGAAGTACATCTCATCGATATCACACCGTCGCATGTGGAGTTGGCGAAGAAAGCGTCGGCATCTCAGCCGCAGTCGCCACTGGCCAGCGCAGAAGTCGGCGATGCTCGTGCGTTGACTCATCACGAAGAAACTGCAGATGCGGTGCTGCTCTTCGGGCCGCTCTATCACCTGACCGACAAAGCAGACCGGCTTGAGACATTGCGAGAAGCGAAGCGGGTGCTCAAGCGTGGAGGGATCTGTCTGGCCGTCGGCATCTCTCGCTTTGCTTCCACAATGGATGGTCTCCGGCGCGGGCTCTTGAAAGATCCTCGGTTTGCAGAAATCGCGAAGCAGGATCTGTCGAACGGCCAGCACCGGAATCCCACCGGAAATCCGGAATATTTCACGGACACCTTCTTCCATCATCCCGATGAATTGCGCGACGAAGCCGTCACGGCGGGATTTCAGGTCAGTGGCGTTTACGGCGTGGAAGGACCAAGCTGGCTGGTGCATGATTTCGATGCCTGGTGGGACGACTCAGAACTGCAGAAACGCCTTCTTGGAATCGCTCGCGACGTGGAGACCGAGATTGCGGTGATCGGCATCAGCGCTCACATCATGGTTGCGGCCCGCAAATAGCGTCCGTCTTTTTATTTGAAGTTTTTTTAATGTCCTGGCAAGTAGCCGCCAAACAAAGTCTTTGGCCAGCCCGCCTTTTCGACCAGGTAGTCCCGCGACTGATACACCTGCCTCCGAATCCGGTCCAGGTCCACGCCGACAAGTTTCCCCTCGCGTTTGACGATTTTTCCTCCGATCAACACGGTATCGACGTTGCTTGAATCCATGCCAAGAACGATGGCTCCAAACACATTGTTCACAGGCATGATATTGATCTGATCCATTCGCAGCAGAACGATGTCGGCTTCCTTTCCGGGCGTCAACGTACCAACCTTCCTGTCCAACGCATTGTCCTTCGCACCTTCAATTGTCGCGAAATTCAAGACCTCGCGCACGGTCAGCAACTGAGGCGGATTCCGCTCCCCCGCGCGCTGTTTCTGCAGCGCCAGCATGCGCTGCAGAGTGAACACCGACCGCATCTGCGTGAAGAGATCCGCGGGCATCTGCGTTTCGACATCTGTGCTAATACTGGGACGAATACCGTGATTGAGAGCTTCCTGAATGGGCGGAATTCCATGGCCCATCTCCATCTCAATGGGACATGCAATCGATACATGACCGCCACTCGATGCAATCATCTGCCAGTCGGATTCCGCCAGGTCATTGCAGTGAATGTACGTGACATCCGGGCCCAGAACATCGCGCACCGACGCCAGCGAATTGGGGCCACGCACATGCAAAGTAATCGGCGCACCGACCTCGCGAGCGATCCTCCAATCCGACGGGCTCGCCCCGGTAGCCATTGCGAGCGTCAGCAACTGATCGCTGGATGAAAAGTATTGTCGCCGCAATCGTCGGATATCCGCCGGAAACTGATTCTGTGGCCCAGCGCCTCCGCCATACGCGTAGACCGCGCGGACGCCGGATTCACGCAACCCCTCGATCGCGGCGTCCGTGTGCTGTGGACTATTACCGATATGCGACCAGTCCAAAAGCGTTGTGACGCCGGCGTTGATTGCGCCGAGCGCGCTGACGAGATTGCCAATCCGAACGTCGTCGGGCCGATAGACGGCGCGCGCTGTTCCGGTGATGTCCCGCGTGTAGTCGCTCAACAGCCCATTGGGAAGAATGTTGCGTAAAGGACCTTCCCACATATGCCGATGCGTGTCGATGAGACCCGGCATGACGATCATGCCCGCGGCATCGATTGTCGTTACGGATGCGGTGATGCTGGGTCGCACCTCGGCGATACGGTTTCCATCAATCAGGACGTCGGCTTTCTCAAAGTCGCCTACACCTGGATCGAGCGATACGACACAACCTCCCTTGAGGAGTAAGCGATTGGTGCGTGCCGGTTGCTGAAGAGTGCCGGCGCCAACCGCCAGTCCCGCAGCTGCCAGAAAATCTCGCCGAGAGGGTTGATCCTGCATGGTGTGATCCTTTTGGGGCGAATTATACGTTAGAGGGGCGGGAGAGAGTTTGAAATCGGACGATCCGACAACTCAAAGCCGAAATTGCAAAACTTAAAATGAACAAGCCGACTCTTGCGGATTCGCCGGTCGAATTTGAGATTTTTCAATTTCGGCTTTGAGTTGTCGGATCGTCCGATTTCAAAATCATTCCACTAGCTGCTAGACTTTCCACTTTCTTATGACATCACCCGTCACGCACTACGTCCGCTACTCAACTCGTGGAAAAACTTCCTACGGCATTCTCGAACGGGACACCGTCCGGGAGTTGAAAGCAAACTTCCTGACTGACGTCACACCCACAGGGGCGGTAGTCCCCTTCTCCGAGGTAAAGCTGCTCGCTCCCTGCGAGCCTTCAAAAGTGATCGCCGTGGGCAGGAACTACAAAAGCCACCTGGGGGAACGGACACCGACGGTTTACCCCGCAGTATTCCTGAAGCTCCCGTCGTGCATCATCGGACCCGATGATGCGATCGTCATTCCGCCCGGGGCAACGGATGTCCACTACGAAGCGGAACTGGTTGTCGTGATGGGAAAGACGACCAGCAAGGTGTCCAAAGAGGCCGTGGCCTCGCACATCTTCGGCGTCACCGCCGGCAACGACATCAGCGAACGCGTCTGGCAGAAGAATGATGTGCAGTGGTTTCGCGCGAAGGCATCCGACACGTTCGGTCCGCTCGGTCCGGCGATTGTCCAGGGACTCGAATACAACAACCTGCTGCTGCAAAGCCGGGTCAACGGAGAAGTTCGACAACTCCAGCGGACTTGCGACATGCTCTTCGACGTCGCCACGATGATCAGCTATATCAGCCAGTTTGTCACGCTGTTCGCGGGCGACGTCATCTATACTGGAACACCGGCACAAACCCGAGCAATGCAGCCTGGCGACGTTGTAGAAGTGGAGATCGAAGGAATCGGAATCCTGCGCAATCCAGTCCGGTAGAGGAATGATCGATCGATGAAAAGAAAAGGTACAGGCTCAGAAGTCCGTGTTGTCGTCGAAGTAGATGGGAACCCTGTGGGTTTTCTGAACCTCGACATGGAACGACTCTGGCCGTTGATCAATCACAATCTCAAAGAAGCTCCTTCCGCGGAGTGGATTGACCGGAGCCGCTTCGACGCCATGATGCGTGCCGTGGTGGCTCGCAATCTGTCCAATCGGCTGCAATCTCACCTCTATTCCACACTCGGAAATGAAATCGTCAAGACCGAGTTGGACATCGAAGGCTTCACCCTCAGGGCGGAAGCGGCCGCACAGGCCTTCGGCAATACGCGAAAAGAAATCGAAAAGCTTGCGGCAAAAACAGGCAGCACGCCGAATAAGTTCTATGAATTCTTCTGGAAGTACATGACGGAAGAACGCGATGGAATCGAGCCGAAGAAAGCGTGGAAGAAGGCTGCCAAAGGCTGATGGATATTCGCTATTGCACCCGCTTCTTTTAGAGGGCAGAATCCCTCTTTAATTTCATAGAAGTCCGGGGCCACTTAACTCAACATGTCAACTGTCAGATCCGAATCCCTGTCCCAGCTTGCGGGGCTACAGGCAGCGCAGGAAGAACGCACGAATGCGCTGCTGAAATCCACGCCGACCCTTGGTTCGGCCATTGAATCGAACGTTTTGCCGTTTGTGCTGGACCCATCGCAGGGATCGCTGAACGCCGAAACCGAAACGACTCTTACAGCGCTTGAGAAACAAGCTGCGGCAATTGCGATCAAATCCCTGGTCTCTCTGGCCAAAGCGGGTGACATCGACCACCTTGGAGGTGGCCTCGAGCTGATCCCCGCGCTCTTGATGACACTGGCCTCGATCGATTACTACAAGCGGCATTTTGCCATCGAGCACGGCCATACCAGCATCGGTTACTATGCCGCGCTGGCTTCGCTCGGCTTCCTTCCCGAAGAGCGAGTCATCGAAAGCTTTCGGCGCAGCCTGGATATCGCAGGCCACGTGTCGTGGTTACCTGGGGGTACTCCTATTGGCTCGGGCCGTCTCGGCGTCGCCGTGCCTGTTTCAACCGGTCTTGCGCTTGGACTGAAGGCTCGCAGAGGATCCGATGCTGTGGTCATCTGCCATTGCGGGGACGCGGGATGGATCTCCGGCCAGGCCCTGAACGGCTTCATTGCCGCAGGTCTGCAGCACGCGCCCATCACGTTTGTCATGCACCGAAACGGTATTCAGCTTTCGGGCACGACGCAGAAGATCATGGATCGGGATCCGCGGCCCGTGATCGCATCTCTCGGAATCGAGATTCTGGAAATCGCATCGCTGCATGACCGTCAGGCTCTGTTCAACGCCTACAAGGACGCGTTCAAACTTGCGGCTTCGGGACGTCCGTCACTGATTTATCCGACAGGTTTCAAGTCTGACGGAAACAAGACCGTGACATTGACCACTCTCGGAGAGTTGTACGGCATCATGCCCGCCGTCACGGCATTTGCCGAGAAGCATAGCGTTCCGATGACAAAGCCGATCTGGATTCCGGGCTCACTGATGAGTTTCCGTGACGTTCAGGCGATGCTCGAATGCGTGTTCTATGTGAACGGCCTTCCCGGTGGTGAAGCCCATCATGATGGCGGAATGAAAGGACGCGACGGGCAGGCCGCTCTGGCCAGTTCGATGGTTCAGTTGAATTCGGACGAATCCGCAGCTCTGCAGGGTTTGAAGGCGAAGGCACCACGCAAGGTCATTACGCGAGCGCGCCCCGCAAAGGGATCGGCGAACCTGCTCCTGACCGATGCCGATGTGAAAGACATCCAGCTTCCCGGAGTCGATAAGCCCGTGACGCCGCGGAATGGATCCGAGGCCGCCTACGCCGCGATCGCGAAGAAATACCCGGACCGGTGTTTCTTTACGTCGTGCGACCTGAATCCCTCCACGAAACTCGGAAAGGCCGCAGCGCTGGTTCCT
>Ga0070675_100005125_pt1 | contig 9998 bp, 3 predicted proteins | sample KBSM43metaG_FD_65343 | JGI IMG/M metagenome (GOLD analysis project Ga0070675, IMG submission 65343) | Miscanthus rhizosphere microbial communities from Kellogg Biological Station, Michigan, USA - KBS M4-3 metaG | ecosystem: Host-associated > Plants > Roots > Rhizosphere > Soil ...
ACGCCGTCAACGTCGACCATCCCGCGTTGGTGAACCTGAGCGAGGGATTCGTTCCCAATGTCGGGGGCGGGCTCGGGTGCGGTCGAGTGGTGTGGAATGCGACGGACGGGAAGATCTATGTCCCGGTGGACGCCGGAGCGCGCACGCTACCGGCGCGGACGAAACGCGCGGTCACCTCGGCCATCGAGCGAACGACCCTCGAAGTCATGCGTGTCCCGGGCGAGGTGATGTCGGTCGCCGACGTCGCCGCTGGCGTGCTGGTGGGTGCGATGGAAGGGCCGACAACGCCGGCGGCGCTCTACCGTGTCGATCTCGCGTCGGGCGCGTCGGCCGCCATCGCGCAGCCTAACGCGGGCGCGCTCGCCACCGTCGAGATGCCGGCGTGGAGCTCGTGGAACTTCAAGAATGGCCGAGGCGAGGACGTCGAGGCGTGGTACTGGACACCACCGGGCTTCGACTCGACCAGGACGTATCCGATGCTGGTGCACTACTACGGCGGAACGCTGCCGATGAAGAAGAACTTCGAGAACCGCCTGTTGTGGTTCGCGTCGAATGGCTACGTGGTGCTGTTCATGAATCCCGCCGGGACGCCCGGCTACGGACAGAAGTTCGCCAACTACCATATCAACGACTGGGGATTCCCGGCGGCGACGGACATCATCGAAGGGACCGAGCAGTTCACGAAGACGCACCGGTACGTCGACTCGGCGCGGGTGGGGAACTTTGGTCACTCGTATGGCGGCTTCATGACGCTGCACCTGCACACGCGAACGAAGATCTTCCACACGGGGATCGCGCTGGCCGGGATCAGCAACATTGCCAACTATTGGGGCGCCGGGGCGAGCGGCTACTCATACACCGACGGCACGTGCCCGGGATGTTATCCGTGGAACCGGAAGGATGTCTACGTGGATCGATCGCCACTCTTCCAGGCGGACAAGATCACGGCGCCGATGCTCCTCATTCACGGCACCGACGATACGAACGTCGTGCCAACCGAATCGGAGCAGATGTTCACGGCGCTTCGCATGCTCGGTCGCGAGGTGGAGCTGGTGCGGGTCAAAGGAGAGAATCACGGCATCAACTCGAAGCCGAGCGTGGAGCAACTGCGCGACGCCATCATGCTCGACTGGTTCGACAAGCAGCTGAAGGGGCGTCCGGAGGCGTGGGCGGCGCGGTGGAGCGACATCAAGCGTTAGGCCGGCTGTCATTCCGAGCGGAGCGCGCGCGTAGCGCACGCGCAGTCGAGGAATCGAGACCGTACGGTTCGAGAGCCCTCTATCGGTCTGATCGCGATTCCTCGACTGCGCGCCTGACGGCGCTCCGCTCGGAATGACAAGATTCATCTGTCAACCTGGAGATCGAAGTGACATTGCGAAGCGCTCCTTTATTGTTTGCAGCGATTGCCGCGACGCCGCTCCGCGCCGCGGCACAGGCAAACGTCGAAAGCGCGCGGACGCCGGTTCAGGTGACCGCGACGGACTACGCGCGCGCCGAGGCGCTCATCGGGTGGAACGCCCGGGAGCTGGTCATCGATGATGCGGTGAGTCCTCGGTGGATGTCGGCGCACAGCTTCTGGTACCGCAATCGTGGTGTGAACGGGTACGAGTTCCTGGCAGTCGACGCCGCGACTGGGGCAAAGCGGCCGTTGTTCGATGCCGGTCGGCTCGCGTCCGAGCTCTCGCAGCGCGCGGACACCGCGTACGATCCGACGAAGCTCCCGTTCCGGGACATCACGCTGTCACGCGACGGACGCGCGATTCAGTTCGACGTCGGGAAGAAGCACTGGTGGACGTGCGACATCGTCGCCTATGCGTGCACGGGCCCGGACTCGATCCCTCAGATGAAGCCGAGCGAGGTGAGGTCGCCGGACGGGAACTGGGTGGCGTACGAGCGAGGGGGAAATCTCTTTCTGCGCGCAACGGAAGGCGGCGCGGAGACGGCGCTCACGACCGACGGGACGCCGGACTACGGGTATGCACTGTCGAATATCGGGTGTTGCCAGCAGGTCACGAACGTTCGGAACAAGACGGAGCTCCGGCCATACGTCCTCTGGTCTCCCGACTCGAAGCGCCTGATCACACACAAGTGGGATCAGCGCAACGTCAGGCAGATGTATCTGCTCGAGGTGAAGAGTCCGGGCGGGGCCCTGCACAGCTATCGGTACGCGCTCCCCGGCGATTCGGTGATCCCGACGTTCGACTACTACGCGTTCGACATCGCGTCGCGGAAGGGGACGCGCGTGAATGCCGGGCCGCTCGACGCGGTGAACACGACGTGCTGCTGGCTGTCGACCGACACGACGTGGAAGGATGTGCGGTGGTCGAACGGGAGCGACGAGATCCTGTTCACCGCGGGGAAGCGTGGCTTTCACGAGCTCACGTTGATGGCCGCCAACGCCGCCACCGGCGCCACGCGCACGATTCTCAAGGAGACGGGAAAGACGTTCGTCGAGACGAACCAGAACTCCGGTGGCATCCCGAACTGGCGTCCGGTCAGTGGTGGCAAGCAGGTCGTCTGGTGGTCAGAGCGCGACGGCTGGGGACATCTCTATCTCGTCGACGCGGTAACTGGCGCGATCAGGAATCGCATAACGAGCGGCGCCTGGATGGTGAGCGACCTGTTGTACGTCGATGAGCCACTGCGCTACGTGTACTTCACCGGACGCGGGCGTGAGCCTGGGCGCGATCCGTACTATCGCTTCCTCTATCGCGCGAAGCTCGACGGCGGGCCGGTGGAGTTGCTCACGTCGGAGAACGCCGATCACAACGTCTCGTTCTCGCCTGACGGGAAGTACCTGGTGGATGCCTACTCGCGTCCTGACACGATTCCGATATCGGTCGTGCGCGCTCCGTCCGGTGCTATCGTGAAGGAGTTGCAGCGCGCCAACATCTCGCGCCTGGTCACGGCCGGTTGGACGATGCCCATTCCGTTCACCGTGAAGGCGCGCGACGGGCAGACGGATCTCGAGGGACTGCTGTATCGCCCGTCCAGGATCGTGCCCGGGCGGAAGTATCCGGTGATCGACTACATCTACCCGGGACCGCAGGTTGGATCCGTCGGAGGACGCCAGTTCAACGTGAATCCTGGCGGAAGTGCACGGTCGCTGGCGGAGCTTGGCTTCTATGTCGTGCAGGTGGATGCGATGGGCACGCCCGGGCGATCGAAGGCCTTTCACGACACGTTCTACGGCAACATGACGGACAACGGCATCCCCGATCAGGTGGCGACGATCAAGCAGCTCGCCGCCCGATATCCGGAGATGGATCTCGAGCGCGTCGGCATCTTCGGTCATTCCGGTGGCGGCTTCTCATCGACCGATGCGATTCTCTCCTATCCGGAGTTCTTCAAGGTCGCGGTGTCGAGCGCCGGGAACCACGACAATAGGAGCTACGACTTCACGTGGGGCGAGAAGTATCAGGGACTCATGAAGAAGTTGAACGACTCGACGGACTCGTTCGACTCGCAGTCGAACTGGCGGAAGGCGAAGAATCTCCGGGGCCGCCTCTTGCTCGCGTACGGGACGCTCGACGACAACGTGAGCCCCGTCGCGACGCAGCTCGTGATCGACGAGTTGATCAAGGCGAACAAGGATTTCGACGTGATCGTCATGCCGAACCGCAATCACGGCTTTGCGGCAGACCCGTACATGATTCGGCGGACGTGGGATTATTTCGTGAGGAACCTGATGGGGGCGACGCCGCCCGACGGGTATCTGCTCAAGGCGGCGACGCCATGATCGTGCGCGCCCCAACGCGGGAGCTCTAGTGAATACGCGACTCATGCTCGTCTCCGTGGCGGCCTCGTTAGGGTTTGCGGTGGGGTGTGCGTCAGGGCCTAACGCGCACACCGCTGCGTCGAGCGCGTGGCCTCGCGGGAGCGAACCGCAGCTGGCCGCCATGAATGGCGTGGCGTTTCGTGCGGCGGGGCATGTACGCTTCGCGTCGCGCACGCCGCTGTACGTGCTGTTTCTCGAGCTGCGGCCGTCGCTCGATAGCCTCGATGTGCGCACCAGCGCCGACGTGGACCCGAGCGTTGCGCTCACCGGCGTCTCGGAGCTCCTGACGTCGATGGAAACTGTAGACGCATTGCAGCCCGCCACGGCGAGCTCCCAATTCGCCAATTGCTCGACCGTGAAGCTCGGCGCGGGCGACCCGACGGGGCAGGAGGTGTGTCCCGTGTCGCGATCATACGGTCCCGAGCCGTCGCGGACGTGGCGCTTTCGGAATCGCGTCTTCCTGCTGGTCTCGGATCGGCCGTTCCCCACAGCGCTGCCGCGCGCGATTCCGTGGGCCGCAAACCGCACGACCCCGCCGGTCGTGACGGGATCGAAGTGGACAGCGTTCGAGCTGTAAACGCTTTATGACCCGAGAATGAGCCAAATCCCAGCACGTCTCCTCGCGCTCGTGCTCGCCGTGTCCAGCGCACGAGCCTCGGCGCAGGACCTGTCCTCGCTGCCGTGGCGGGCGATCGGACCCGCGTCGTTCGGCGGACGCATCGACGACATCGAGGCGGTCCCCGGCCGGCCGGGTACGATTTTCGTCGGGACGGCGGGCGGCGGCGTCTTTCGCTCCACTAACAACGGGACGACGTGGTCGCCGGTGTTCGATCGCGACGGACGGTCCACGTCGATCGGCGACATCGCCATCGCGCCGAGCGATCCGGGAATCATCTGGGTCGGAACGGGAGAAGCGAACAACCGCCAGAGCTCCACCTGGGGCGACGGCATCTATCGCTCGCTGGACGGCGGTGACTCGTGGAAGCACATGGGGCTCGCGGCCACGCAGCACATCGGGCGCGTCGCGATTCACCCGCGCAATCCCTCCATCGTCTTCGTGGCCGCCCTCGGCCACCTCTGGGGGCCTAACGCGGACCGCGGCGTGTACCGCACGACCGACGCCGGCGCGACGTGGAAGAAAGTGCTCGCCGGGGACAGCGTCACCGGCGCGGTGGATGTCGCCATCGATCCGGACGGGCGTACCGTCTACGCGGCGATGTATCAGCGTCAGCGACGCGGCTTTGGTTTCATCGGCGGTGGACCGGGGAGTGGTGTGTTCAGGTCGCGCGACGGCGGCGACAGCTGGGAGCCGCTAACGGTCGGCCTTCCCGCGGGCGTCAAGGGACGGATCGGGATGGCGATCGCGCCGTCGCAGCCTGCCACGGTCTACGCGATCGTGGAAGCCAAAGAGGGCGGCGTCTTCCGCTCGGACGACCGCGGTTCGAGCTGGCGGCGACAGGCGCCGCTCAATCCGCGCCCAATGTACTACTCGCAGGTTCGCGTCGATCCCACGCACCCCGATCGTGTCTGGATCCTCGGCACCAACATCCACAAGTCGATCGACGGCGGGCGTACCTTCACCACCGACAGCACCGGCGACCGCATCCATGTGGACCATCACGCGATGTGGATCGATCCTAACGATGGAAACCACATGCTGCTCGGGAACGACGGTGGGCTCTACTTCACGTACGACGGGGCGCGCAGCTGGGACTTCATCGACAACCTTCCCATCGGGCAGTTCTACGACGTCGACGTCGATGATCGCGACCCGTACTTCATCTACGGCGGCACGCAGGACAACGGCACGTGGGGCGTCCCGATCCGCACGCACAACGGCGTCGGCATCACGAATGCCGACGTGATCAACATCGCCTACGGGGACGGCTTCTTCACCGTCACCGACCCGGCCGACCCGAATTACATCTACGCCAACTCGCAGGGCGGACGTGCCTATCGCGTGCACCTGGCGACGCGAGAGGAGCGAGGCATTCGTCCGGTCCCACCCGATACGACGGAGACGTATCGCTTCAACTGGAGTACACCGATGCTGCGATCGCCGCACGACCCGCGGACGATCTTCTACGGTGGCAATCGCCTCTTCCGCACGCGTGATGGCGGCGAGTCGTGGGACGTGATCAGCGCCGACCTGACGCGGAACGGCAAGTGGAAGGAGCTCCCGATCATGGGCATGGTGCGCGACTCGACCACGCTCTCACGCGACGACGGTGTCGGCGACTTCGGGACCCTAACGACGGTGGCCGAGTCGCCGGCGCGCGCGGGAACGATCCTCACGGGGAGTGATGACGGCGTCGTCCAGCTGACGACCGATGGCGGACGCACATGGACGAACATCACGTCGCGCTTCCGGCTGCCCGGCGCCCGCTGGGTGAGCCGCGTGCTCTGGTCGATTCACGACCCACGCGCGGCGTACGTCGCCTTCGACGGGCACAACGACGACGACATGGCGCCGTACCTGTTCCGCACGAGCGATGGCGGCACAACGTGGACGCCTGTCGTCGGCGACCTGCCGGCCGGTCACTCGATCAAGTCGGTGGCCGAACATCCGTCGAATCCCGCCGCGCTGTTTGCGGGGACGGAGTTCGGCCTGTACGTCACCGTGGATGGGGGGCGGCACTGGTCACACGCTGGCGGCGCGCTGCCACGAGTCCGAGTGGACGACATTCTGGTGCACCCAACGCGACGCGACCTGGTGCTCGGGACGCACGGTCGGAGCATCATCGTGCTCGACGACATCACGATGTTCGATCGCGGTGCGCCGGTTGCCGCGAGCGGCGATGCGGTCCTCTACCCGATCCGGCCGGCCGCGCAGCGGTTCATCACGCGCATACTCCCAACGCCGGGCGCACGGACGTTCCAGGCGCCGAACCCGCCAGCGGGGGCGATCATCACGTACGCGTTAGGCTCGGCCACATCGACGGCCGATACGGTCGCGCGCCTGACGATTGCCGACGCCAGCGGAAAGGTGGTGCGCACGCAGTCGGTCGCGGCGACCGCGGGTCTGCACCGTACCGGATGGGACCTCCACCATGAGCGTGCACCCGGGGTCACCGATGCCGACGAGGGGTGGTTCGGCCCGCCGGCCGGCGGATGGGTTCTCCCCGGTCGCTACACCGTCACGCTCGCGGCGCGCGGCAAGACGGTGTCGCAATCAGTGGAGGTCACCGGCGATTCACGGATGACGATCGCCGCGGGCGCCCTCGAGGCTCGGCACGCCGCGGCGGAGCGGCTGGCAGCGCTGCAACGATCGTTCAACGACGGCGTCGTCCTTCAGCGTCGGATGGCGGCAGAACGCGCGCGCATCGACTCGTCGCTCGCTCAGGTCCCCGCGCGTCGCGACTCGCTGTCGGCGCTGTCGGCGCAGGTGCGAAAGCAGCTCGATTCGTTAGGCGGGCGATTCGGCGGCGGCTTCGGTGGCCCGAAGTTCGGATTCCTCGACCTCGACGGCTCGATGCAGGCGTCGTCCACGGGGCCGACGGTCGCCCAGCGTCGTGCGCTCGACCAGCTGGCCGCGAAGCTGCGAGTGGACCTCACGGCGCTCAACACACTGCTCGCCGGTGCTTTCGCCGAGCTGCAACGTCGTGCGGCCGGGGCGGCGGTTACCTTGGCGCCCGTGGCTGTACCATAATCGCTATCGCCGGACCCCGAATGCGCCGAGCGCGGCGGCGGCTCGTTAGGCCACAGCGGAAGTCCGCGACGTGCGCAATCCCGCCGCAACGCTCGAGCCGGGCTACGTGTTGACGAGCGAGCCGCAGATGACCATGGAGGGCAGGTTCCCGTCTGCCGCTCTCGACAGGTAGGCGCCATTGCGGCCTCGTGTTCGATGCCACAATCTGTGAGCGCCTTTCCTTACACCTCAAGCGGATGAGATGAATCGATGCCCCGGCTCACTTCGGGAGTCGCTGTAGTTGCCGTCGTCGTCAGCAGCTGGGCCGCTCCAGTCATGGCCCCTACGGGCCCACCGCTCTGGCTCCGCTATCCCGCGATCTCGCCGGACGGGCAGACCATAGCGTTCAGCTATCAGGGCGACATCTACGCCGTTCCCGCAGCCGGCGGCAACGCGATACCGCTGACGCTCGGAGAGTCGTACGAGTACGCGCCAGTGTGGAGTCACGACGGCAAGTCGCTCGCGTTCGCGTCGGATCGCTACGGCAACTTCGACGTGTTCGTGATGCCATCGAGCGGCGGCGAAGCCACGCGCCTCACGTACCACTCCACGCGTGAAGTGCCGAGCACCTTCTCCGCTGATGACAAGTCCGTGCTCTTCTCGGCGTACCGACAGGAGCTCGCGACCAACGCGCAGTTCCCGATTGGTCTCATGACGCAGCTCTACTCTGTGCCGGTCACGGGAGGCCGCGTGTCGATGGCGCTTCCGGTTCCCGCGGTGAACGCCGTCGTCGACGCCTCCGGGGGGCGCATCCTGTACGAGGATGTGAAGGGGTACGAAAACGAGTGGCGCAAGCATCACACGTCGGCCGTCACGCGCGACATCTGGTCCTACGACACCAGGGCGAAGCGGTACGCGCAGGTTTCGGCATTCGCCGGTGAGGACCGCAATCCAGTATTCGATGGCGACGGAGCAAGCGTCTACTACCTGAACGAGGAGAGCGGCTCGTTCAACGTCGTGCGAAGCACGTTGGGCGACCCGCCGAAGACGACCGCGGTCACGCATTTCACGAAGAACCCGGTCCGGTTCCTGACGCGCGCCACGAACGGCACGCTGTGCTTCTCGTACGACGGCGAGATCTACACGTTGGCACCGGGCGCAGAGCCGAAGAAGGTGGCCATTCACATCGCCGCCGACGGCCGCTCCACGATCGAGAAAGTCGTTCCCGTGAACGAGAACTTCACCGAGGCGACGCTCTCGCCTAACGGGAAGGAGTTCGCGTACGTGTTCCGCGGAGAGATCTTCGTCTCGAGCGTTGACGGCGGCACGACGAAGCGGATCACGGACACGCCCTGGCAGGAGCGGAGCGTCCACTTCAGCCCCGACGGTCGGTCGCTCGTGTATGCGGCCGAGCGCGACAGCAGCTGGAACGTCTACGCGACGACGATCGCCCGGAAAGAAGAGCCGTACTTTTCGGTGTCCACGGTGATGACACAGACCCCGGTCGTCGCGACCGCGGCCGAAGAGTACCAACCCACCTTCTCGCCGGACGGAAAGGAAGTCGCGTATCTCGAGAATCGCGTCACGCTGAAGGTGGTGAACCTCGCCACGAAGCAGGCGCGAACGATCCTCAGCGGCGAGCACAACTACTCCTACGCCGACGGCGATCAGTACTACCAGTGGTCGCCGGACGGGAAGTGGTTCCTGGTCCAGTTCGGGCTGAAGGACCGGATCTTCACGCCACAGGTCGGACTCGTGTCGTCCGATGGGCGGGACACGCTGCACGACCTCACGCACAGCGGCTACAACAACGTTGGCCCGCAATGGGCGCTCGGCGGCCGGGCGATGACCTGGTTCGCCGATCGCGAAGGCGCGCGCGAGCAGGGCGGCGGTACCATCACCGGCGACATCTACGGCATGTTCTTCACGCGCGCGGCGTGGGACCGGTTCCGCCTGTCGAAGGAGGAGTTCGCGCTCGTTAAAGAGCGTGAGGAGAAGACGGACTCGGCGACGAAGGTCAGGGCCGACTCGATGAAGCTCAAGCCCGACTCGGCGAGAAAGGCGAAGCCGGACTCCGTCAAGCCGATCGCCATCGACTGGCCGAACCTCGATGAGCGCAAGGATCGCCTAACGATTCACACTTCGTCGATCAGCGGCTGGGCCCTGTCGAAGGATGGCGAGCGGCTGTTCTACCTCACGGCGTTCGACAAGGGCAACGACCTCTGGGTGACGGAGCTCCGGACGCACGACACGAAGCTCTTCACGAAGCTCGGCGCGAAAAACACGGGCGCGATCGAGTTGTCACCCGACGGCAAGTTCCTCTTCGTCCTCGCCGACGGAAAGCTCCAGCGGGTCAACACCGAGAACGGCGAGGCAAAGCCGTTCCAGACGAACGGGGAGATGGTGGTGCGAGCAGGCGTCGAGCGCGAGTACGTCTTCGACCACGCCTGGCGCCAGTTCAAGGAGAAGTACTACCTCCCGGAGATCACGAGCACGGACTGGTCGTACTACTACCGCACGTACCACCGCTTCCTGCCGTACATCAACAACAACTACGACTTCGCCGAGATGCTGAGCGAGATGCTCGGCGAG
>Ga0070675_100005129_pt1 | contig 9997 bp, 7 predicted proteins | sample KBSM43metaG_FD_65343 | JGI IMG/M metagenome (GOLD analysis project Ga0070675, IMG submission 65343) | Miscanthus rhizosphere microbial communities from Kellogg Biological Station, Michigan, USA - KBS M4-3 metaG | ecosystem: Host-associated > Plants > Roots > Rhizosphere > Soil ...
GTTTTCCCGACCCCGTCCACGTCGCCGACGCCGAATACGACTACGACTACGACTACGATGACGACCACGGGTTAGGCGGCTAAACGCCGGCCAAGTAGCGGTAGAGTCGAGGCGGGCGGCTCGCGATGCGGATCTTCATGACGGGTGGCAGCGGTCTCATCGGCTCGCCGCTGTCCGAGGCGCTGGCCGGCGCCGGCCACAGCGTGGTGGTGCTGAGCCGGGCGATGCGCGCCGGGCCCGAGGGCATCGAGTACATCGGCGGGCGGACGACGTCGCCGGGCGACTGGGCCGACGCGGTCGCCGGCTGCGACGCGGTCATTCACCTGGCCGGCGAGCCGATCGCGAGCTGGCGCTTCTCGGCGCTCCACCGACGCCGCGTCTCCGAGAGCCGGATCGAGGGCACGCGCGAGCTGGTCGCCGCCATCGCCGCCGCGCCGCCGGGTCGCCGCCCGCGCGCGCTCCTCTGCGCGTCGTCGGTCGACATCTACCCGTTCGACCGCTCCGACGACCGCTACGCCGAGGACGCCGACCTCGGCGAGCACTTCCTCGCCGGCGTCTGCCGCGGCTGGGAGGAGGAAGCGCGCGCGGCGGCGGCCTTCGGGCTGCGCGTCGCCTGCCTGCGCTCGGGGATCGTCATCGGCCGCGGGTCGCGGTCGTTCAAGAACCTGGCGACCCCCTGGAAGCTGTATTTTCGCGGGCCGATGGGCGACGGCGAGCAGTGGTTCTCCTGGGTTCACGTCGACGACGCGGTGGCCGCCTACCGCTTCGTTCTCGAGAGCTCGCTCGACGGCGCCGTCAACCTGGTGGCGCCGGGGATCATCCGGCAGAGCGACTTCGCCCGCGCGGTGGCCACCGTCCTGGGCCGCCGTGTCTGGACCGGGATCGACGAGGAGAGCCTGCGGCATCACCTCGGCGAATTCGCCGACTACATCGTCGCCGGCCGGCGCGCCATCCCCCTCGCCCTCGAGCGCGCCGGCTTCCGCTTCGTGCGCGCCGACGCCCCGGCGGCGCTGGCCGCCTCCCTCGACCCTTCCGACGGTGACGATGAATCCGCTCTCTGAGATCGAGATCCTGCGCGAGTTCGTGAGCGAGGCGCGGCAGAGGCGCATCGAGCAGGTGCTGTCGGCTCGGCTGGGCGGGCTGACCATCGTGCTCGAGAACCTGCACGACCCGCACAACGGCGCCGCGGCGTTGCGCTCGGTCGAGGGCTTCGGCCTCTGCGAGCTGCACGTCGTCGAGGCCGTCGAGCCGTTCAAGTTCTCGTCCAAGGTGACGCAGGGCTGCGAGAAGTGGGTGGCGATTCATCGTTACCCCACGTTCGAGGCCTGCGCGGCGGCGCTTCATGCTCGCGGCTTCTCGCTGTGGGCGGCGCTCCCCCCGTCGGTGGGGGCGCCGACCGTCGACGTCGAGGCCCTCGACGTGGTGCACCCGACGGCGCTGGTCTTCGGCAACGAGCACGCCGGGCTCACCCCCGAGGCGGCGGCCCGGTGCGACGGGCGGTTCTCGATCCCGATGACCGGGTTCACCGGCAGCTTCAACCTCTCGGTGAGCGTGGCGCTCTCGGTGTTCGAGTGCGCGCATCGGCGGCGGGCGGTGCTGGGTGGCGGCGACCTCGACGAGGCCGCGCGCACGGTCTTGCGCGCCCGCTGGTACCGGCTCTCGGTGGACGCCGCCGAGGCGATCCTCCGACGCGCGGGTTATAGTTCAGGATGAATCGCGGCGCCCTGCGCGTTGATCGGTAGCCCCCCATGGCCCTCAAGAAATCCGCCACCAAGCCTCGCCGCAGCGTCGTCTGGCGTCTCGTCAAGTGGACGGTCTTGCTCGGGCTCGCCGTCGGGGCGCTCGGCGCGGCCTCGGTGGCCACCATGTTCTGGGTCTACGGCGGCGACCCCGACCTGCCGCGCATCACCGCCCTCAAGGATTACCAGCCCAAGCAGACGACCAGGATCCTCAGCGCCGACGGCAAGCTGGTCGCCGAGCTGTACGAGGAGCGGCGCACCTACGTGCCGCTCGACAAGATCGCGCCGATCATGGCGCAGGCGGCGATCGACGCCGAGGACGCCGGCTTCCGCAGCCACTCGGGCATCTCGCTCTGGGGCATGGCGCGCGCCGCCTGGGTCAACCTGCGCTCCGGGCGGGCGCGGCAGGGCGCCTCGACGATCACGCAGCAGGTGGTGAAGACCTTCGTCCTCTCGCCGGAGAAGACGCTCAAGCGCAAGCTGCAGGAGATCCTCCTGGCGCGCCGGCTCGAGCAGGCGCTGACCAAGGACGAGATCCTCACGCTGTATCTCAACCAGATCTACTTCGGCCACGGGCGCTACGGCATCGAGGAGGCGGCGAAGTTCTTCTTCGCCAAGAGCGCCGCCGAGCTCGACACCGGCGAGGCGGCGCTACTCGCCGGGCTACCGCAGTCGCCCGAGCGGCTGTCGCCGTTCAAGCACCCCGAGGCGGCCAAGGCACGGCAGATCTACGTGCTCGAGCAGCTGGCGCAGAACGGCCACCTCGACCCGAAGGAGGCGCAGCGCATCGCCGACGAGCCGATCCGCATCGTCCGCAACTCCGAGCCGAGCCTCGACGTGGCGCCCGAGTGGGTCGAGATCGTGAAGAAGATCCTGGAGGAGCGCTTCGGCAAAGGGGTGGCCACCGCCGGCCACGTCGTCGAGACCACGCTCGATGTCGGGCTGCAGCAGGCGGCGCGGGCCGCGCTCGAGGCCGGGCTGCGCGTGGTCGACGAGCGGCACGGCTACCGCGGCCCGGTGGCGCGGCTCGACGCCGGCAAGGTGGCGGCGAAGCTCAAGGCGCTGACGAAGGCGCTGCCCGACGGCGGCCCGCGCGCCGGCGACAGCTACGACGCGGTGGTCGTCGAGGTCTCCGACGCGAAGAACGAGCTGCTCGTCGATCTCGGCGGCTGGAAGGGCGCGGTGCCGATGGAGGTCGGCGGCGACCGGCTGAACCCGCAGAAGAAGAAGCCGAGCGAGCGGTTCGCGAAGAACGACCTGCTGCGTGTGCGGCTGGCGCCGGATCTGCCGCCGCCGAGGACGGAGGGGGCGAACGCGACCCTGACGCTCGACCTCGGGCCGCAGGGCGCGGTGGTGGTCCTCGACCCGACGACGCGCGAGGTCCGGGCGATGGTCGGCGGCTACGACTTCCAGACCGCCGGCTTCAACCGCGCGACCCGCGCCAAGCGCCAGCCGGGGTCGGCGTTCAAGCCGTTCGTGTTCGCCGCCGCCATCGACGGCGCGCAGCTCACCGCGGCGAGCATCATCAACGACGCCCCCGAGGTCTACGACCTGTGGAAGCCGAAGAACTACGAGGCGGGCACGTTCCGCGGGCCGGTCCGGCTGCGCGACGCGCTGGCCCACTCGATCAACACGGTGGCCATCCGCGTCATGCACGAGGTGACGCCGGCGCGCGCGGCGCAGCTGGCGCACGCCATGGGCATCGAGGAGGAGCTGCCCGAGGAGATGTCGCTGGCGCTCGGCTCGGGGGTGGTGACGCCGCTGCAGATGACGAATGCGTACGCGACGTTCGCGGCCGGCGGCAAGACGCGCCCGCCGGTGTTCATCCGCGCCATCGACGGCGTGCCCGAGAAGCCTGCCCCCGAGGCGCAGGTGCTACGCCCCGAGGTCGCCTACGTCATGACCAGCATGATGCAGAGCGTGGTGCAGGAGGGGACGGCGACGGCGGCCAAGAAGCTGAAGCGCGAGATCGCGGGCAAGACCGGCACGTCGAACTCGGGCCGCGACGCCTGGTTCGTCGGCTACACCCCGGATCTGGTGTGCGGTGTGTGGGTCGGTTACGACGACATGCGCGCGCTCGGCAAGAAGGAGACCGGCGGCAAGGCGGCGCTGCCCATCTTCGTCGACGCGATGCGCACGGCGCTGAAGGGTCAGCCGGCGCGCAGCTTCGCGCAGCCGCCGGGCGTCGTGGTGGCGCGCATCGACCGGCGCACCGGCCTGCTGGCTGCCCCCGACGAGCCCGAGTCCGACGTGATCAGCGAGGTGTTCCTCGACGGGACGGCGCCGACCGAGACCGCTCCGTCGGCCGGCGAGGTCGACCCGTCGACGTTCGTGCTCGACCAGTTCGAGAGCGACGACGAGGAACGCGCTTCCGATGCGCCGGCGGACGCGCCGAACTGACGTGCGCCGCGCCGTCCTGCTGTGGCTCCTCTGCGCGTCGCCCGCGGCGGCCGGCAGCCTCGACGACTTCGCCGGCGCGCTCGCGGGCCACGCGCCCGGCGGGCGGGACACGGCGGTGCGCGTCCGCCCGCGCGACGCGGCGACGCAACGCGTGGCGCAGGAGCTGGGCGGGCTGATCGTCGGGCGCGTCGACGGGGCGGCGGTGGTCGACGACGAGGCCGGCGCGCGGCGCGCCGGGTTCGCGGCGCTGCTCGACGTCGAGGTCGGCGTCGAGGCCGGTGAAATCGTCGCGCTCGGACGGGTCGTCTCCGTCGAGCGGGACCTGTGGCGCGAGGTGCTGGGCATGCGCGGCGGCACGACCTCGGGGTTCGCCGTGCGCGCGAAGCTCGACGGCGAGCTGCGCGCCTGGCTGGGTGGCGCGGCGACCCCGGTGACGCCGACGACGGCGGTCGCCCGTCGCTGGAGCTTCCGGCCGCTGGCCGCGCCGGTGGAGCTGGGTAGCTCCTTGCTCGCGCTGGCCGCCGCCGATCTCGACGCCGACCGTCGCGCCGAGCTGATCGCGCTCACGGTCGACGAGGTGCTGGTGCTGCGGGTGGAGGCGGGCGCGGCGACGGTGATCGCGCGCGCGCCGCTCGACGGTCCGGCGCCGTTGCCGCGGCCCCGCGTCCCGGCGGGCGCGCTGATCGCCGCCGGCCCGATCGCAGCCCGGTCGAGCGAGCACGCGGCCGGCGGCAGCTACGTCTGGCAGAACGGCGCCCTGGTGCGCGGCGGCGAGGCGGTCTCCGGGTACCCGACCTGCGCCGGCATGGCGTCGCTGCTGCCCGCGGTGCCGATCCTGGGTGGCGTGCCCTCGCTGCCCGAGCGCTTCCTCGGCGTCGCCTGTGCCGGCGACGCGGTGGCCGTCGTCGAGCCCGGCGGCAGCCTGCGCATCGCCCGCGGAGGGGCGCCCGCGGTGACGGTCGCCGATGTGGGCACCGCCTTCGCCATGGCCGACCTCGACGGTGACGGCAACCTGGAGCTGGTGGCGTCGTCGTACCGCGTCGCCGGAACCGGCGATCTGCTCAGCGTGCGTCGCCTCGCGGACGGCCGCCCGCTGCGCCGCCCGACCCCGACACGCGACGGCGTCGCCGGGATCGCCGTCGGCGACCTCGACGCCGACGGCACTCCCGACGTGGTCGCCGCCACGCGCCTCCAGGGGGACACCAAGGCCGAGCTGTGGCTGCTCGAATGAAGGTAGCCGTGAACGTGAACGTGCTCGATCCCGCCCGTGCCCGGGCGCCGGCCGGTCCGGGAAGGGGAACGGGAGAGGGGAACGGGGTACTACGAGAGCGGGCACGGGCACGTTCACGGGTCGGAGGGGTCACGGTGCTGGTTTTCCTCGCGTTCGCCGGCTCGGTGCGGGGGGAGACGCCGCCGCCGATCGGGGGACGGGCCGTGGCTTCCCTCGGGTCGGCGCCGGGGAGCTTCGACCCGGTGACCGCGCGGTCGTGGAGCGACGTGACCCTGGCGCTGCTGGTCTTCGATTCGCTCTACCGTCTCGACGCGGCGGGCCGCGTCGTGCCCCACCTCGCCGAGTCGATGCCGCAGGTCTCCGCCGACGGGCTCGAGGCGCGCGTCCCCTTGCGCAACGGCGCGCGCTTTCACGACGGCCGGGCGGTGCGGCCGCCCGACGTCGTCGCCTCGCTGCGCCGGGCGCTCACGGCGCCTTCGACCGCCTGGGCGCTGGCGGCGGTGGTGTCGGTCAATCACATCGAGGGCGCGCTCGTCCTGCGCCTGCGCCGGCCCGAGCCCGACCTCGCGGCGCGGCTGGCGCTGCCCCAGCTCGCGGTGACACCGCTCGGCCGCGCGCCGGCGCCGACCGCGCCGATCGGCTCGGGGCCGTTCCGCGTACGGCGCGTCGACGAGGCGGGGCGGCGGATCGAGCTCGAGGCCGCCCCCGAGCACTTCGCCGGCCGGCCCTGGCTCGATGCGCTCGTGCTGCGCTGGTTCACCGCCAGCGACGACGAGGCGCGCGGCTACGAGGCGGGTGAGGCCGACGTCTCCCTGCGCGGCGCCGTCGCCTTCGCCGGCCACGAGCCGAAGTATCCGACGGTCTCCATCGAGAGCCGCGCCACCGTCCTCGGCTACCTCGGCTTCGGCCGCGCGCGCGGCGCCCTGCTCGACGACCCCGAGACCCGCGCCGCGCTCTCCCTGGCCATCGGCCGCGCCGGCCTGCGCCACGTCGGCAGCGGTGAGCGCGTGGTGCCGGCGTCCTCGCCGCTGCCCGTCGATCTCGGCGGCGCGCCCGCGGTCGATGCAGCCCCCGCCGCGGCGCGCGCGGCGCTGGCCAAGGTCACCGCGCGCTACCCGAAGCTGTCGCGCCTCGAGATCCTCGTCGACGCCACCCGCCCCGAGGACGCCGAGGTCGCCGCGCGCGTCATCGCCGCCCTCGACCGCGTCGGGCTGACCGCGACCTACGTCGCCGTGCCTGCCGCCGAGCTCGAGCGGCGCATCGCCGCCGGCCTGTGCGACCTCTACCTCGGCGAGCTGGCGCTGCCCGCGGCCGATCCACTCGCCGCCTACGCGGCGGCCTTCGCCGCCGGCGGGGACGGCAGCGCCGCCGCCCGTCTCCGCGAGGCGCCCCTCTCCGTCGAGCAGGCGGCCGCGATGTTCGCCGCGCGGCTGCCCGTGGTGCCCCTCTTCCACCGCTCGGTGCGCGCCCACCACAAGCGCGCGCTGCGCGGCCTCGCCGTCGACGCGCTCGGCCGCCTCTCGTTCGCCGACGCCTACCTGTGGACCGGCCCCACCGAACCGCCGGTGGACTCGTCCCCATGAGACGCCGTTTCACGTTGTGGTTCGCCGGCGCGGCGCTGGTGCCCATCGTCGCCGCCGCGGTGGTCGCCTGGCTCCAGATCTCGAGCGGCTACCGCCACGAGTTCGAACGCAGCCTGGCGGCGGCTCACGCCGCGGCGCGCCGCGAGCTGGATCGGGTGCAGCACGCCGTCGAGAACGGCGCCGGCGCCGCCGCCGAGAGCCCGTCGACCGCCGCCGTCCTCGTCGAGCTGGCCAAGGGCGGCGAGCTGGGCAGCGTCGCCCGCCGCGAGCTGCGCGGCAGCGGCGCGGCCCTCATGCGCTCGCACGGCCTCGACGTGCTCACCATCGTGGCCCGCGACGGCACGGTGCTGGCGGCGCCGCATTTCTCGGCGCACGTCGACGAGCTCGACGACGAGCCGCGCCGCCTGCTGGCCGCGCGCGCCCCGGCGGTCGCCTGGGCCAAGGTCATCCGCGACGGCAAGGTGGCGCGCATCCTCGTCGTGCAGGCGGCGCGCGCGGTGGCCGACCGCGGCCAGGAGCTGGTGGTGCTCGCCGGACGCGAGCTGGGCAGCGAGCTTATCGCCCCGCTCTCCCAGGGCGGCGTCGAGGCGCGCATCGTCGATGCCGACGGCGCCCAGGTGCAGTCCACCACCACGCGCTGGGCGGCGCTCGCCGGCGCCCCGTCGCTCGACCTCGAGCTCGACGGCCTCGACGGCAAGCCGGTGGCGCACCTGGTGGTCGCGGTGTCCGACCGCGCGCTCGAGCGCCGCCTCACCGAGGTGGCGACCATCACCGCCGGGCTGGCCGCCGCCGCCCTCGCCGCCGCCGCCCTCCTCGGCTTCCTGATCGCGCGGCGCATGACCCGCGACCTCGGCTCGCTGCTCGCCGGCGTGCGCGCCGTCGCCCGCGGCGACCTCGATCATCGCGTCGACGCCCGCGCGCGCGACGAGATCGGCGGCGTCGCCGACGCCTTCAACGGCATGACCCGCGATCTCAAGCAGGCCAAGGAGCAACTGGTCCAGGCCGAGCGCGTCGCCGCCTGGCAGGAGATCGCCAAGAGCCTGGCGCACGAGATCAAGAACCCGCTGACGCCCATCCAGATGAGCGTCGAGACCATGCGCAAGACCTGGGCGGGCAAGCACCCGTCGTTCGACGAGATCTTCGACGAGTCGACGCGCACGGTGCTCGACGAGGTGCAACGGCTGAAGAAGATCGTCGGCGAGTTCAGCCAGTTCGCGCGCATGCCGCGCACCGAGCGGCGGCCGCACGACCTCAACGACATCGTCGCCAGCGCCCTGTCGCTGTACCGCGGCTCGGTGCGCGTCGTCAGCGAGCTGGGCCAGGAGCTGCCGCCGCTCGAGGCCGACCGCGATCAGCTCACCCAGGTGGTCCTGAACCTCCTCGAGAACGCGCGCGACGCCGTCGCCTCGCGCGGCAGCGACGAGAGCGTCGGCCGCGTCACCGTGCGCACCGCCGCGGCCGGCGGCGGCCTGGTCCTCGACGTCGAGGACAACGGCCCCGGCTTCGATCCGGCGCTCAAGGAGAAGCTCTTCGCGCCCTACTTCACCACCAAGGACAGCGGCACCGGCCTGGGCCTCGCCATCGTCCGGCGCATCGTCACCGACCACGGCGGCCGCATCGACGCCTTCAGCGAGCCGGGCCGCGGCGCCCGCTTCGTCGTCGAGCTGCCGGTGATGATCAGTTCGCGCGCGGGATGACGCGCATCATCAGCGGGCGGGCCAGCCGCAGCGTCGAGATGGGCCGCGTGCCGATCGGCTTGTCGTCGATGAGCTCGAGCTTGTAGCGGCTGGCGACCATCGCCAGGGCGATCGTCCCCTCGAGCATGCCGAAGTGCTCGCCCAGGCAGGCGCGCCGCCCGAGGAGGAACGGCATGTAGCTGTAGGGCACGATCTTGTCCGCCCGCTCGGGCGCGAAGCGATCGGGGTCGAAGACCTCCGGCCGCTCCCAGCACTCGGGGTGGCGGTGGGTGACGTAGGGCGTGATGTACAGCATCTCCTTCGGGGAGATGCGGATGCCGTCGATCTCCTCCTCCTCCTTGATGTCGCGCGACAGCCCCGGAACCGGCGGGTAGAGCCGCATGGTCTCGAGGAAGACGCGGCGCGCGTACTCGAGCTCGGGGATGGCCTCGGCGGTGGGACCGCGGCGACCCAGGACCGCCGACGACTCGCGATGGAGGCGCTCCTCGACCTCGGGGTTCTTGGCCAGCAGGTAGAACGCCCAGGACAGCGCCAGGCTGGTGGTCTCGTGTCCGGCGAGGATGAGCGACTTCACCTCGTCGACCATCTGCTGCTCGGCCATCGGCGCGCCGGTCTCGTCGCGCGCCACCAGCAGCCGCGACAGGACGTCATGCTTGCTGAGATCGCCGTTGCGGCCGTGGCCGATGACCTCGCGCACGACGCGGTTGAGGCGCTTCTCGGCGAGCTTGGCGCGGATGTTCCCCGGGGTCGGCATCCACGGCTGCAAGAGGCCGAAGCTCAGCATCTGCAGCGTCGCCTGCTCGAGACAGACCTCCAGCGCGCGGCCGATGACCTCGGCCTCGGCGCGGAAGCCGCTCTGGAACATCGCCCCACCGACGATCCACAGCGTCAGGTTCATGAAGTCGTCGCTGACGCAGCGCGGCCGCCGCTCCCCTCGCGCGCGCTCCCAGACCTCGAAGAGCGCCTCGACGTTCTCCACCATGCCGGGCAGGAATCGCCGCACCGCCTCGAGGCGGAACTCGGGCGCCAGGATCTTGCGCTGCCGCGTCCAGAGATCGCCGTCGCTGATGAAGAGGCCGTTGCCCAGGATCGGCTGGAGGAACCGGTAGTCGCTGCTCTTGGGAAAGTTGAGGACGCCCGTGCGCAGGACCCGCTTCACGTGGCGCGGATGGAAGAAGGTGATGTACGGCTTGGGGAACCGCGCCCGGACCACGTCCCCGAATTCGTGGAACGCCTCGAGCGCCGCCTCGGCGTAGTTCTGAACGTTGCGCTTGAAATAGTGGAGCTCGCGCAATCCGCCCATCCTGTGAACCTGGAAACGGCCGTTCACCGAAGGCGCATCGACGT
>Ga0070675_100005133_pt1 | contig 9995 bp, 9 predicted proteins | sample KBSM43metaG_FD_65343 | JGI IMG/M metagenome (GOLD analysis project Ga0070675, IMG submission 65343) | Miscanthus rhizosphere microbial communities from Kellogg Biological Station, Michigan, USA - KBS M4-3 metaG | ecosystem: Host-associated > Plants > Roots > Rhizosphere > Soil ...
CCTTCGAAGCGGCGGAACGGCCCCTTTTCCAGACGCACGGCGAGCCAATCGGGACGCCGCTTGGGATTGCGCGTCACGAAGCTGAAGCGCACGCCGTGGTAGTCGACTTCGATCTCGGCTGCGACCATGTCCTCTGTGCGCTCGAGTATCCGGGCTGCGGCACACCAGGGCAGGAACTCGGGGTAATGCTCGGCGCGCTCGACGATGTCGAACATCGTCTCGGCGGGGAATTCGAGCAGCGCCGATCTGGCGACGTCCATCCTAGGCGCAGTGTGCGCGATCCCCTCGTGGCGTTCGATGCAGGTCATCGCGGCCCGTCATTCGTCGTCGCTATGCGCCCCTCCGTTGCATTCTTGCAATCACACTAGCCCCCGGACGGCGCCGCCGGCTTGACATACATCAACACAGACCGCGCGATAAGTCTACAATCGCTGCCGTGCCCGATTGACAGGCCGGAGGGACGCCGCCCCTTTTCCAAGCGGTACCAGGAGGGATTGCATGAAGACGATGGTGACCATAGCCGCCGCCACTTTCGCGTTCGCGGTCTCGGGCGCGGCTCACGCGCAGGCCGACCTGCTGAAGGCCAACGGCTGCATGAACTGCCACGACATCTCGACCAAGAAGGTCGGTCCGGCCTTCAAGGACATCGCCGCCAAGTTCAAGGGCAAGGCCGACGCCGAGAAGATGCTCGTCGCGCAGCTGAAGGACGGCAAGGGTCATCCCGCCGTGAAGGCTTCCGAGGCCGACATCTCGACGATGGTGAAGTTCGTCCTGGCGCAGTAGTCAGTCGCGTTCGGCGATCGCTCGGCGTAGCCGCGGCGCGTCGAGCAGCTTCACGGCCCGCCCCTGGACCTGGATGAGGCCGTTTTCCTGCAAGCTCGAGAACAGCCGGCTCACGGTCTCGAGCTTGAGGCCGAGATAGCTCGCGATCTCCTCGCGCGTCACGCGCAGCACGAACTCGCTCGACGAGTAACCCCGGTCTCGATAACGGTCGGCGACGTTCAACAGGAAGATGGCGAGGCGCTCGCCCGCGGTGCGGCTGCCCAGGAGCAGCATCATCGCCTGCTCGCGCGACGCGTCGCGCGAGATCACGCGATACAGGTTGTGGCGCAGCGCGGGCATGTCGGCGGCGAGGCGGTCGATCTCGTTCCACGGCAGCACGCACACCTCGCTGTCCTCCAGCGCGGTCGCCTCGCACGTGAAACGCTCGTCGCCGATGCCGTCGAGGCCGATGATCTCGCCCGCCATGTGGTAGCCGGTCATCTGCTGGCAACCATCCTCGGCCAGCACCGTGGTCTTGAACGTCCCGAGCCGTATCGCGTACAGCGCGTTGAAGCGTTCGCCGGGACGATAGAGATTGCCCTTGCGGCGGATGCGCATCCGGACATGGATGATCTCGTCGAGCCTGCGCAGCGCGACCTCGTCCAGGTCGACGGGGAGGCACAACGAGCGCACCGGGCAGTTGGGGCAGTGCGCACGAAGCTCGTCGAGGGCCGTGACCGCGAGCGCTTCCTCCCGCTCCGGCGCGATCGCGGCGGAGGGGGGGCGGGGTTCCGGATACGCTGCGGCGCCTTCCAATTTGGGCGGTCTCGATCTTGTTGTCTTCCCCGTCCCATTGTCCGAGTCTGCCTGGCCGCCGCGTTGACATTTGTCATGCGGCGGCGCGAAGGAGGCCGAAAGGGTTGCGGCGGGTACGCATCACGGAGCGCCTTCCTCCGGCGGGCGCACGCGCCGGAACATCGCGAGCAGCAGGAGATCGTAGGCGATCTTGATCCCGCCGGCGGCGACCAGCGGCCAGCCGAAGGTCGACAGCGACAGGAGGTACCCCGCGAGGAATGGGCTCGCCGCCGACGCAAGGCTGCGCGGGACAGCGGTGATGCTCGCCGCCGCCGGGCGCTCCTCGGGCGTGACGATTGCCATGACGTACGAGCTGCGCGTGGGCACGTCCATCTGCGAGAGCAGGCTGCGCACGCACAGGAGCGCAATCGCGATGAACAGGTCGTTGGCGAACGGAATCGCGATCAGGCACAGGTTCGCCGGCAGGTGCGTGAACACCATCGTATTGACGAGCCCGATGCGCTTGGCGATGCGTACCGCGACAAGGTACGACAGCGCGCTCATCACGCCGGTCGCGAAGAACAGCGTTCCGGCCATTGCAGGCGACAGGCCGTAGCGCTGGTACAGCCACAACGCGACCAGCGATTGCACGACGAAGCCGCCGCCGAAACTGTCGAGGCTGAACAGCGCCGCGAGCGTGAATACCGCGCGGCGCGATGGCCCGAGCGGCGCGACAGGCTTGGCGGTCGACGTGAAGCTGCGCGGGAGCCCGTAGTAGACGAGCGCGATGGCCACGCCGAGCATTGCGTAAACGATGAACATCGACTGCAGGCAAGCGCGCTGCGGCCATCCGGTCCAGGCGCCGATGACCGACGGTGTACCCGCGGCCAACGAGCCGATGGCGGCGACGAGTGTGCCCGCGAGCGCGTAGCGCGCGAACACGGCGGTGCGATTTCGATCGTCGACGACGCGCGCGAGGACGGCATGCTCCATCGGCAGGAACACGCTGACGTCGCCGCTCGACGGATTGAGCGTGCCCACTACGGCGATCACGAGGAGCGGCCACAAGTCGGTAAAGGCCGCGAACCCGAGGCCCGTCGCGGCCATCGCCGTGGCCGCAGCGAGAAGCAGGGTGCGATAGTGGTAACGGTGCGCGGTGAGCCCGACCGTGAGCGTCATCGCACCGGAGCCCAGCAGCGTCGCCGAAGCGATCAGCCCTACCGTGACGGTGTCGTAGCCGAGATCGATCAGGTACAGCGGAAGGAGAAGGCTGACGAAGCCGTCGCCGAACGCGCGCAGCGCGCGCGCGGCGATCAGGCGACTGACGTTGGGATGGTCCATTGGCGCGTCCTCGCCCGGCGGGCGGCAGGCAGATTTGGACGAGGCGCCGTCTGACCGGGAATCTGCGAAGGTCCCGGAGGCTGCGATTGTAGCAGCAGTGCACCCGTGCTAGCGTGGCTCCCGGCTTCGTCTTCACCAGGAGATATCCATGTCCAGCCACGTCTACAAGGCGCTCGAGCTCACGGGCTCGTCGCCCACGTCCATCGAAGATGCGATCGCCGGCGCCATTGCGAAGGCGAGCAAGACGGTCCGCAACATGCAGTGGTTCCAGGTCTGCGACACGCGCGGGCATATCAAGGACGGCAAGGTCGCCCACTGGCAGGTGACGATCAAGATCGGGTTCACGCTGGAGGACTAGCGGCGGAGCGCGCTCCGCCCTACCATTGGCAGTTCGAAGGAGGAAATGCGATGGCTTCACCCTCGCCGCGTCGCAAGGACGCGCTCGCCGTCCACTCGCTGCAGCGTTTCGTGTTCAGCGTTCCCGATCTCGCGGACGCCGGGAAGTTCTACCGCGCGTTCGGCCTCGACGTGCGCGAGGTCGACGGCCGCCTGGACCTTTACGCGTTCGGGCATCCGCATCGCTGGGCATCGATTTACCAGCGCGCGGGCGGCAAGCGGCTGGAGTACATCGCGCTCGGCGCATACGCGGAAGACTACGACGCGCTGGTCAAGCGCCTGGGCTCGCTCCGCGTGCCTTCGACTGCGCCTCATCGGCTCGCCGACGACGAAGGCGTGTGGATCACCGATCCCGAAGGCATCGCGGTCGAGATCGTGCGCGCCGACAAGGTCTCGCCCGATGGCAGGCGCGATCCTGCGGGCGAGCGCGTGAACGGCAAAGCGGCGGCGCCCGCGCGCTCGAAGGCCCCGCCCACCCACCCGCGTCACCTGTCGCACATCCTCATGTTCACGTCGGATGTCATGCGCTCGGTGGCGTTCTACCGCGACGTGCTTGGCCTGCGCCTTTCGGATCACTCGGGTGAGATCATCGCGTTCATGCACGGCGCGCACGGCAGCGACCACCACATGCTCGCGTTCGCGAAGTCGGACGGACCCGGATTGCATCATTCTTCCTGGGACGTTCCGACCATCGACGCCGTCGGCGTCGGGATGGAGCAGATGGGCACGGCGGGCTACAACGAAGGGTGGGGCGTTGGCCGGCACGTCATCGGATCGAACTACTTCCGCTACATCCGCGACCCGTGGGGCAGCTTCGCCGAGTACTCCGCCGACATCGATTACATACCCGCGGACGTCGATTGGCCTGCTGCCGATCATCCGCCCGAGGATTCGTTTTACGTATGGGGACCGCCGGTCCCGGACTACTTCATCCAGAATCACGAGACTGCGGTGCGCAGTAGCGCGTGACCGTTGCAGATAGCCAAGGGGGAAGCATGAACATCGTTCGCCGCGCCATGATCGGCGCGATCGTGGTTGCAAGCTTTGCCGGCGCCGCGTTCGCGCAGCAGCCGTCGGGAACACCCATCAAGGTCGGCAGCACGCTGGCTTTGACGGGACCGCTCGCCTCGACGGGCATCGTCCACCAGCTCGTCGGCGAGATCTACGTGGCCGACTTGAACAAGCGCGGCGGCTTGCTCGGACGTCCCGTCGAATGGATCGTGAAAGACGACCAATCGAAGCCCGATCTCGCGCGCACTCTCTACGAGCAGCTCATCACCGTCGACAAGGTCGATCTTCTGATGGGGCCGTACGCGACCGGCGCGATCCTGTCCGCGATGGGCGTGGCGCAGCGCTACAACAAGTTGTTGATCCATCATACGTTCGGCATCCCCAACCTCGCCAAATACGAGGGCCATTTCCCGGCGTGGTCGCTCGGCGCCGATCCGGCGAACACCTTCAACAACACCCTGCACGACGCGCTGGCCGCGCAGCCGAATCCGCCGAAGACGATCGCGGTCGTGACGAGCAAGTTCCCCTCGATCCACTTCATGGCCCTCGGCGAGCGTGAAGTCGCGAAGAAACGCGGCATGACCGAGGTGCTGTTCCTGGAATGGGAGTTCGGCAACCGCGACTACGGCCCGATTGCCGCGCGCATCAAGGATGCAAACCCCGACTTCATCTACGTCGGCGCAATCGGACTCGAGGGCAACCAGCTGCTCGACGCGCTGAAGAAGATCGATTACACGCCGAAGTACCACTTCTACATGTATCCGGCCCCGGGACCGATGGCGACCTCGCCGGACACCAAGAACGCGCTCGCCGCCACGATGTTCGAGGAGCACGCGCCGTTCATCAACAACCCCGGCGCCGCCGGGTTCGTGAAGGCGTTCAACGAGCGCGCGGCCAAGGCCGGGCTCCCGTACACGAGCGTCGAGACGCAGGCCGCGGCGTCGTGGACCGCCTGGCAGATGCTCGAGGCCGCGGTGACGGCGACCAAGAGCCTCGACGACAAGGTTCTGATCGACTGGCTCAAGAAGAACCGCGTCGACACCATCCAGGGCAAGCTTCGCTTCGACGGTCCTTCCAACTACGGCGACGATCTCATGCGCGTCAAGCAGGTGCAGAACGGCAAGTGGGTGGTGGTGTGGCCGAAGTCCGTGGCCGCGCCGGGCGCGACGCTGCAAGGGCCGTGACGCGCTGATGCCAAGTTCCACGCTGCTTGCGCAGTCCATTCTCTCGGGACTGTTCATCGGCGCGCTGTACGGGTTGCTGGGCCTCGGGTTGAGCCTTTCCTGGGGCCTCCTGCGCCAGATCAGCCTCGCGCATTTCGCGCTCGCGTTCCTCGCGGCGTATTTGTGCTACCAGCTGTCGCATGTGATGGACCCGCTTGCGACTCTCGTGATCATCGTGCCGCTGTTTGCGTTGATCGGCGTCGCGATCCAGTGGGTTTTCGCGCGCTTTCGCGTCAGCCCCTTCAATTCGCTCCTGGTGACGTTCGGCCTCACCGTGATCGTCGAGGCGATCATCCAGGGCATCTGGACCGCGGACTTCCGCAAGCTCGAGTCGTCGTACGGTGCCGCGAAGTTCAAGATCGGCGCCTTGTATGTGCCCGTGCCGGAGCTCATGACGCTGGTCGCTGCGCTTGCGCTCGCGTTCGGGGTTCATGCCGTCCTTCGCCACACCGACCTCGGGCGCGCGTTGCGCGCGACCGCCGAGGATGGACCGATCGCCGCCGCGTTCGGCATGAACCAGAAGGCGCTCGCGCTCGGGCTCGCGGGTCTCTGCGCCGCGTTCGCAGGCATCGCCGGCGTATGCATCGCGCTTTCGTACACGCTCGCACCGTCGCAGATCTACGCGTGGATCGGCGTCGTGTTCGCGACGGTCATGCTGGGAGGGCTGGGCGGTGCGATCGGGCCGCTCGTCGCCGGCTTCGTCATCGGCGTGAGCGAGTCCGTCACGATGGCGGTAATTTCGCCCGCATGGGCGCCGCTCGTATCGTTCTCACTGCTGATCCTGGTGTTGCTGCTGAAGCCGGGTTCATCGAGGTAGCATGAAGCGAACGGTCGCGGCGATTCTTCTCGCCGGCGGCGCGCTCGCGCTGCTTCCATGGCTGCGGCTGCCGCTCTTCTACGAGTCTTTCCTCTACCTCGTGTTCCACTGGATCGTGCTCGCCACGTCGTGGAACATCCTCTCCGGCTATTCGGGCTATTTCTCCTTCGGGCACGGCGCTTTCTTCGGCGCGGGCATGTACACGACCGCCGCGCTGGGTACGCGCCTCGACTGGCCATTCCTTGCGACGCTGCCGGTTGCCGCCTTGATCGCCGCAGCGATGGGCGTCGTGCTTGGCGCGGTCATCTTTCGCGTGAAGCGCGTGCGCGGCGAGCTCTTCGCGCTTGCAACGCTCGCGTTCACGTTCGTCGTCGGGACCATCGTCCTCAACACGCCGATCGACGGTGGACCCGGGATGTCGCTTGCAAGCGTAGCGGTGCCGAAGCTCGGGCCGTCGGTGCCGGGCACGTTCTACCTGATTGCGTTGTCGCTTGCGGTGGCGACCGTGCTCCTGGCTTACCTCATCGCGCGCGCGAAGCTCGGCACCGGTCTCTTCGCCATTCACGACGACGAGGACGCGGCGGAAGTGATGGGCGTCCCGACGTTTCGCTACAAGCTCGGCGCCTTCGCGATCTCGTGCGCGCTCGCGGGCGCGGCCGGCGGCATCCACGCGTTGTTCGTGTCGTACGTCACGGTTGGCGAGACGTTCTCCATCACCGTTCCGCTCTCCGTCGTGCTGATGAGCGTCCTCGGCGGCACGCGTCATTGGGCTGGCCCTGCCGTCGGCGCCACGGTCATCACGGCATTGCTTTACGCCTTCACGACCGGCGATCACGCGTTGGTCGGCAAGGCGGTGTTCGGCGGCGTGCTGATCGTCGTGATCCTGTTCATGCCGGAAGGCGTGCTCGGCTTTCTCGTCGCGCGCACACGCGGGCGAGTCGAACCGATGCTCGGCGCGGTCGAGCCGCCTCGCGCGACGCGCGCGACACGCGACATCGGACACGACATGCTGGTTGCGAGGGATGTGCGGAAGTCGTTCCGGGGTGTGCAGGCACTCGACGGCGTGAGCCTGACGGTGCGCGAAGGCGAAATCCTCGCGCTTCTCGGACCGAACGGCTCGGGCAAATCCACGTTCATCAACGTCGTCAGCGGCCATTACCGTGCCAACGGCGGATCGATCCGCTTCGCCGGCCAGGACATCGCGGATTGGGACGCGCATCGCATCGCGCGCGCCGGCATCGCGCGGACGTATCAGATTCCGCGGCCTTTCGCGCACCTGTCCGTGCTCGCCAATGTTGCGTTGCCCGCGATGTTCGGCGCGGCAGCGCTCGACGCCCGCGAGGCGCGCCGCGACGCGCATCGCTGGCTCGAGTTCACGGGCCTCGCCCCATACGCCCACGCGCTCCCTACCGATCTCAATCTGCACCAGCGCAAATTCCTCGAGCTCGCGCGCGCGCTCGCCTCGCGCCCACGCCTCCTGCTCCTCGACGAAGTGCTCTCGGGCCTCACGCCGGGCGAGATCAACGGCGCCGTCGAGCTCATCCGCGCGATCCGGGAGCAGGGCGCCACCATCGTCTTCGTCGAGCACGTGATGCGTGCCGTGCTCGCGTTGTCCGACCGCCTCGTCGTTCTCGACCACGGCGTCGTGCTCGCCGAAGGGGCCGCAACGACGGTGCTCTCGAACCCCGACGTCGTGACCGCGTTCCTGGGGACCGCGCATGCTTGAGGTACGCAACGTCGAGGTGAAATACGGCGCCGCGACCGCGCTGCGAGGTGTGTCCATCGACGTTGCCGCCGGCGAACTCGTGTGCGTCGTCGGCCCGAACGGCGCGGGCAAATCGACGCTCATCAACGCGATCGCAGGGCTGCATCCGGTCGCGTCGGGAACGATGTCGCTTGCCGGCCGCGACCTCACGCGCCTTGCGCCGCATCGGTTCTGCGCCGAAGGCATCGCCATCGTGCCCGAGGGCCGGCGCCTCTTCACCGGCATGAGCGTTCGCGAGAACCTGATGCTGGGGAGCTACATCCCGAAGGCGCGGGCAGCACGCGGCGCGTCGCTCGATCGCGTGTGTGCGCTTTTTCCTGCGCTGACGGAGAAGCTCGATGCGCCCGCCGGCGCGCTTTCCGGCGGCCAGCAGCAAATGGTGGCGCTCGCGCGCGCGCTGATGGCGCAGCCCCAGCTCCTGCTCCTCGACGAGCCGTCGCTCGGGCTGTCGCCGCTCATCGTGCAGTCGATGTTCGCCATGATCGAGCGCATTCATGGCGACGGTGTCGCCGTGCTTTTGGTGGAGCAGAATGTCGCGCTGGCGCTCGGGCTCGCGTCGAGGGCCTATGTGCTCGAGGAAGGAACGATCGTGGCGTGCGACACGCCCGAAGCGCTTCGTCAGCAGCCGCACATCCGGCGGGCATACCTTGGAATGACCGACGCGACCTCGTGATCGAACAGGACTACCTGCGCATCATCGACGAGGGATTGCCGCTCGTTCCAGGCCCGCGCAAGCGCGTGATCGTGGTCGGCGCGGGCATGGCGGGGCTCACGGCCGCGTCGGAGCTCTTGCGCGCCGGCCACGATCCGATCGTCCTCGAAGCTAAGCAGCGCGTCGGCGGGCGCATCTATACGATGCGCGATCCTTTCACGCACGGCTTGTATGCGGAAGCGGGCGCGATGCGCATTCCCCGCTCGCACAAGCTCACGCTCGCCTTCGTGGAGAAGTTCGCGCTCGCCACGCACGACTTCACGATGAGCAATCCCGAAGGCTGGTGCCATCTCTTCGGCCGCAAGCACCGCTTCCGCGAGGTGGATGCAAAGCCGCACCTCATCGGCGCGCACCTCGAAGAGCGCGAGCGTGGCGTCACGTGCGCCGCGATGTGGGAACGCGCGCTCGATCCGTTCGTCAAGGAGCTTGCGGGAGGCGAAGGCGCCTGGACCGCGATCGTGCGCAAGTACGACGGCTATTCGATTCGCGAGTTCCTCGAAGAGCTTGGCTGGTCGGAGGCCGCGATCGAGCTGTTCGGGCTCGTGATGAACCAGGAATCGCTCATGAACACGTCGTTCCTCGAGCTCCTGCGCGAGGAGACGGGCCGTTTTTACACGAACATGGTCCACATCGACGGCGGCATGGATTACCTGCCGCGCGGATTCCTGCCTCAGCTTGGCAGCCGGATTCGTTTCGGCGCGCGCATGGTCGCGGTCGACCAGTCGCCGCATGACGTCTGCGTTCATTACACGACCGCGGCCGGCCGCATGCGCGTTCATGCGGACTACGCGATCGTCACTGTCCCGTTTACCGTGCTGCGCCACGTCGAAATGTTGAAGCCGTTATCGCTGCCCAAGCGCCGCGCGATCCGCCAGCTGCATTACGACGCGTCGGCGAAGATCCTGTTCCAGTGTCGCCGCCGCTTCTGGGAAGAGGACGAAGGCATCTTCGGCGGCGGCAGCGTGACCGACCTCGCGATCCGCAACATCTACTATCCGGAAGCGGGGCGCGAGACGGGGCGCGGCGTGCTGCTCGCGAGTTACACGTGGTCGGAAGACGCGCAGCGCTGGGGATCGCTGTCGCCCGACGAGCGCATCGCGCAGGCGCTCGAGAACGTCGCGATGATCCATCCGCAGATCAAGGAGGAGTTCGAGGTCGGAGCGTCGAAGATGT
>Ga0070675_100005135_pt1 | contig 9989 bp, 8 predicted proteins | sample KBSM43metaG_FD_65343 | JGI IMG/M metagenome (GOLD analysis project Ga0070675, IMG submission 65343) | Miscanthus rhizosphere microbial communities from Kellogg Biological Station, Michigan, USA - KBS M4-3 metaG | ecosystem: Host-associated > Plants > Roots > Rhizosphere > Soil ...
GACGACGAAATGCTGGTCAACGCCATTGCCCAGGTCGCGCCCTTCGACGTCGGCGCGAAGCAGGCCTTGCTCGAAGCGGCGACGCTTGACGACCGGGCGGACCTGTTGGTGCAGCTCATGCAATTCCAGCGCGCCGCCGTGAACGGTGCGGAAATCCAGCCGACGCTTCAATAATCAGATCGGCAGACCGCGAAGCAGCAGCGGGAGCTCGCCGCTCGTGCCGCGCGCTTCGCTCATCAGCCGGTTTTTGATGGGGCTCAGCCGCTCGATCATGCCCATGCCGAAGCGGCGCACCGCCGATGCCGTCCTGCCGGGAACTCCGTAGACCCGCGTCAGGCTGTCCGTCGCGAAGGCCACCGACAAAGCATCGAGCGAGCGCCAGCGCTGATAGCGGTCGAGCAACTGCTTGTCGCCGAGATCGAGGCCCAGCCGCGCGCCTTCGACGAGCACCTGCGCCAGTGCGGCGACGTCCCGGAAGCCCAGGTTCAGGCCCTGGCCCGCGATAGGATGGATGGCATGAGCCGCGTCGCCGACCAGGGCCAGTCGCTGGTCGGTGATCCGCGCCGCGTGATGGAAGCCCAGCGGGAAGGTCGAGCGGGGCGCCGCCATCTCGATCTTTCCGAGGAATCCGCCCATCGCCGCCTGTGCCTCTCCGGCGAACTGCTCGTCGCTCAGCGACATCCACCCCGCTGCGTCATCCTTCGGCACCGACCAGACGATCGCGGATCGAGGGCCCTTCGGATCGTCGTTCATCGGAAGCAGCGCGAAAGGTCCGGTCGAAAAGAAGATCTCATAGGCGGCATTGCCGTGCGGCCGCTCGTGGCGGAGGGTGGAGACCACGGCCATATGCTCATATTTCCAGCGAGCGATGGGGATGCCTGCGGCCTCTCTCGTCGGGGAATGGCGCCCGTCGACTGCAGCGAGGACAGGTGCGCTGAGCTTGCGCCCGTCTTCCAGCTCTACGGTCACGCCGTGTGTCCCGCGCTCGACCGATCGAGCGGCGGATTTCCACAGAAGCCGCAGGTTCCGGCCGGTTTCGGCGCGCGCCTGCAGCGCGGCACGCAGGTGCCGGTTCTCATGCATGACGCCTAGCGGCTCGTCGTCGTCCGGCTCGAACGCGAGCCCGCCGGGCTTCAGTCCGTCGGCCACTTGGATCGTTTGAATCGGGCATCCGGCCTCCGGCAGTTGTGCAGTCACGCCGATCGTATCGAGCATCCGCATGGAGCTCGACGAAACCGCGCTCGTGCGGCCGTCGAAGGCTGGGGTGGTGCGTTCGCCGGGATCGGCGGGATCGATCAGGATTGCCGATAACCCGCTCGAATCGAGAGCGGAGGCAAGTGTCAGTCCGACAAGGCCGCCCCCAAAGATGATTACGTCCGCGCGGTCCATGGAGCAGCGCACTACCGTTCTGTCGCATTGACGCCAAGGCATCGCTTGACCCGGGAGTCCGGCAGGAGGCATTCTAGGCAAGGATTTGGGTGGGGGTTGATTGATGGCGACCGCAGCCGTGCGGACCCAGAAAAGGGAGCTCGAGCCTCATTGGCGCGACGCATTGCGCGCGTCGGTGAAGCGGCTTGCGCTGCGGACATGGGGCGCGCTTCTGCTGGGGCTTTCGATCGCCGGCGCGCTTGCGCTTGCGACGCACAACACAACCGACCCCTCGTTCAGTACTGCCGCCGGCGGCCCTCCCACGAACTGGATCGGCAGTTTCGGCGCTTATGTGAGCGATGCGCTCCTGCTCCTGTTCGGCATGGGCTCCGTGCTGTTCCTGCCGGTCATTGCGCTCGCGGGGCTCAGGTTAATGCGGCTAGAGCCGACCGGCCGGGTCTTTCGCGCGCTGCTTGTCACCGGTGCTGGCGCCATTCTGATCGGGATTGCACTCAGCTTGACCAGCGCGTCCGCAGTGTCCGGACTGCCGGGCGGGTGGGGTGGAGCGATTGGGCTTGGCGCCGCGTACGGCGTGGACGCGGGGATAGAACTCATCCGCAACGAGGCGATCGCCGGTCCTGTCCGGCTCGTCGCCATCGTGATCTTCGCGCTTGCAGGCCTGCTTCTCGGTTATCTCGCGCTGGGCCTGCAGGCGACCGAGAAGGCGTGGGTGTCTGGTGTATTCCGCCGCGAGCCCAGGCCGAGGGTCGCCGCTCCGCGCAGGACAACCGAAATGGCCGAGGATCGGCCAGCGAACGCCGCCCCGCCCAGGTCGCGACCGGCGGTCGCCGTCTCGGAGCCCGCCAGGCCAATCGCCGCCGCTCAACCGCGCGGAAGCAAGCGGCCCAGCACCGCTTCCCAGCAGAGCCTTGCGCTGGGCGACAATTACCAGCTCCCGACGATCGACCTGCTCGCTGCGGCGCCCGAAAAAGGCGGATCCAAGATCGATCGTGCCGGCCTGGAGCGTAATGCGCGCCTGCTTGAGTCCGTGCTCGAGGACTTCCACGTGCGCGGCGACATCGTCGAGGTGCGTCCCGGACCCGTGGTCACCATGTATGAGCTGGAGCCCGCCAGCGGCATCAAGGCGAGCCGCGTGATCCAGCTCGCTGACGACATTGCCCGCAACATGTCGGCGCTATCCGCCCGCGTAGCGACCATCCCGGGACGAAGCGTCATCGGCATCGAGCTTCCGAACCCGAAGCGAGAATCGGTGGCCCTCTCGGAGCTGATCGGCAGCCAGGCTTACGCCGACCAGAACATGTCGCTGCCGCTGATCCTCGGCAAGAATATCGCCGGCGACCCGGTCATTGCCGACCTCGCTCCGATGCCGCACCTCTTGGTCGCGGGCACCACCGGCTCTGGCAAGTCGGTCGGCCTCAACTGCATGATCCTCTCGCTGCTCTACCGGATGACACCGGACGATTGCCGGCTGATCATGATTGACCCGAAAATGCTCGAATTGAGCATGTACGACGACATTCCCCACCTGCTGGCGCCGGTTGTCACGGAACCAGCGAAGGCGATCCGCGCGCTCAAGTGGACCGTCGAGCAGATGGAGGAACGCTACCGCATGATGGCGAACCTCGGAGTCCGAGCGCTCCCCAGCTTCAACCAGAAGGTGCGCGACGCGAAGGCCAAGGGCTCCAAGCTCGGCCGGCGGGTTCAGACGGGCTACGATGCCAGTACCGGCCAGCCGCTCTACGAAGTCGAGGAGCTGGAATACGAGGTCCTGCCGCAGATCGTGGTGGTGGTCGACGAGCTCGCCGATCTGATGATGACCGCGGGCAAGGAGGTCGAGTTCCTCATTCAGCGGCTCGCCCAGAAGGCGCGGGCGGCCGGCATCCATTTGATCATGGCGACGCAGCGGCCGTCGGTCGACGTCATCACCGGCGTCATCAAGGCCAATTTGCCGACGCGCATCAGCTTCCAGGTCACCAGCAAGATCGACAGCCGCACGATCCTCGGAGAGCAGGGGGCGGAGCAGCTGCTGGGCAAGGGCGACATGCTCTACATGCCGGGCGGAAAGCAGATCATCCGCGTTCACGGACCCTTCGTCAGCGACGAGGAAGTGCGCTCCGTCGCCGAACATTGGCGCAGGCAGGGCGTGCCTGATTATATCCAGGCGGTCACCGAGGAGCCTGAGGACGGCGGCTATCTGTTCGACGGCCAGCCCAGCGGCGAGGACGACGCGGAGACTCAGCTGTTCCGCAAGGCGGTGCAGATCGTCGCGGAAAGCCAGAAGGCTTCCACGTCCTACCTGCAGCGCCAGCTGCGCGTCGGCTACAACAGCGCCGCGCGCCTCATCGAGCGGATGGAAAAGGAAGGTCTCGTCGGCCAGCCTGACCATGTCGGCCGCCGCGAGGTGCTGATCGATCCCGACGGGCACCCGATCTGAGCCGCCGCGAACCTGAACGGCCGGGAACCGGGGGGTTCAGTCCGCATTCAATGGGCCGACGCCACATCGGCCCAAAATTCCAGGAGCCAGGTAATGAGTTTTCCGACACATTTTGCGCGCGCCCTTGCGCCGATTGCGATCGTTGCCGCCGCGGTCCCGGCACAGGCGCAGTCGAACGACATCGCTAAGGTTGAGACGCATCTCGCCGCCGTCCAGTCGATGACCGCGGACTTTGTGCAGACCGATGCTCGCAACCGCGTGGCGCGCGGAACGCTGCAGCTGAAGCGTCCGGGCCGTATCCGCTTCCAGTACCAGGGCGACGATCTGATTCTCGTCGGCAACGGCGCCAAGCTGACTTTCGTCGACTATGCGGTCGGTCAGAAGAACAGCTGGGACCTCAACAAGACGCCGCTCGGGATCCTGCTCGGTGCGCGCCCGGACATCAGCCGGATCACCCGGATCATGCCTCAGGCCGACCAGCGCGTGTTGCTCGTCCGCGCCCGCGATCCTCGCCGGCCGGAGTTCGGCACCCTGATCCTCGCCTTCGTCCGCAGTCCATCGTCGCCGGGCGGGCTCCTGCTCGAAGGATGGACGGCGATTGACGCCCAGAACAAGCGGACGACCATCAAGCTCAACAACCAGCGCTACAACGTCGCGGTGCCCGAAAGCGCCTTTACTTTTACTGAACCCAAAAAGCGGAAGTGACATAAAAACGTAGCCAAATGAAACTGTTCATCGACGCGTCAGGTTGGAATGGTAAACGACGCATTGGTTCGGCAATTTGCTTGGGGTTTCCCCCTGTTACCCGGGCGCCGCTGAACCACCTTGCGTGACGAACGCTTGGTCGGCCCTCGCTCCATGCCCCCGGAGCGGGGGCCTTTCATTTGCGCCGCGTGCAGAACGGGCTAAGCGCTGAACTCGTGTTCAAGACCATCAAGATCGCCTCCTGGAACGTGAACTCGGTCCGTGCTCGGATCGGAATCGTCGAGCGCCTGCTCTGCGAAGAGCAGCCCGATATTCTCTGCCTGCAGGAAACCAAGGCGACCGACGACCTTTTCCCCGCCGATCTGTTCCGCAAGCAGGGTTATGTGCATCGCGCGCTGAAGGGCCAGAAGATGCACCACGGCGTCGCGATCCTCAGCAGGATCGAGCTGGGCGAGCATGGCAGCCACGACTGGCAGGACAATGGCGAGGCGCGCCACGTCGGTGTTCGCCTGCCCTGCGGGCTCCGGCTGGAAAACGTCTATGTACCCGCGGGAGGCGACATCCCTGATCGCACGGTCAATCCGAAGTTCGGGCAGAAACTCGACTTCATCGAGCGCATGACGCGCTGGTCGGAAGGCCTGCGCGAGCCGACGCTCATCGTCGGCGACTTCAACGTCGCTCCGCTCGAATGCGACGTCTGGAGCCACAAGGCGCTGCTTAACGTCGTCAGCCATACGCCGGTCGAGGTCGACGCGCTGACCCGGCTCCAGCAGGCGCATGGCTGGGTCGACATCGGCCGACGCTTCGTACCGGCTCCGGAGCGCAACTACACCTGGTGGAGCTACCGCTCTCCGGACTGGACGAAGAACGACCGCGGACGGCGGCTCGATCACATGTGGGTATCGCCGGACGCGTCGGAACGCGTGATTGCCCACCGCGTGCTGGAGCCCTGCCGCAGCTGGCAGCGTCCTTCCGACCATGTGCCCCTGATCTGTGAGGTCGCCGTTTGAGTCGCCCGGGCGCGGTCGAGCGGGCAATCGCTGCGCTGCGCACCGGCCGTGCGGTCAGGATCGAAGGCGCGGAGCCACTCGCCCTTGTTTCGATCGAGACCGCGACGCCCGAACTGCTGGAGATCGTCGATCCTAAGGGACAAGCACCGCTGCTGATCAGCGGCCGGCGAGCAGTGGCGCTGTCGCTGGCCAATGAGCGCGACGCCGCAGATCCTGCGCAGCCGGTGCTTCTCGCTCGCGAGCCGTGGCTCGACGCCGCGTCTGCGATGACGCTTGCGGATCCGGCGCAGGACTTCGCTCGCAGCCCGATGGGCCCGCTGCGCCCGCTTCACCTGCAGGCAGCCGAACCCGCGCGAGCTGCCCTTGCGCTAGCGAGGGGCGCGGGCCTCCTTCCTGCTTTGTGGGTCGTCGACGCGCCGGACGCCGCGGCCTCAGTCAACCTCAGCGATCTGCGCGGCGAGGCGCTCCGACCGCACGTAACCTTGTTGTCCCGCGCCCGCCTGCCTCTGGGCGATATGCCGGAAGCGCAGATTTTCGCCTTTCGCGGTTCCGACGATGGGCAGGATCACGTCGCGCTTCTCGTCGGTGCGTTCGGGGGGAAGCCGCCGTTGGTCCGCCTCCATAGTGAATGCCTCACAGGCGATGTGTTCGGCTCGCTCAAGTGCGATTGCGGACCGCAACTGAAGGAAGCGTTGCGGCTGATCGGCACGGCGGGCGGGGGAGTCCTTCTCTATCTGCGGCAGGAAGGACGGGGGATCGGCCTCGCCAACAAGCTGCGCGCCTACGCGCTTCAGGATCGTGGACTCGACACGGTCGACGCCAATCTGCGCCTGGGCTTTTCCGACGACGAGCGCGACTATGCCCATGCCGCCGCGATCCTCCGTGCGCTGGGAATCGAGGAAGTGCGGCTGCTCACCAACAATCCCAACAAGGTCGCGGCGCTCGAGGCGGAAGGCGTCAAGGTAGCCGAGCGCGTGGCGCATCACATGCCTTCGAACCCGCACAATGCTGACTATCTGGCGGTCAAGCGCGCCAAGAGCGGCCACCTGCCTTAGGCGTTAGCCGACCAGCCCGACCGCCGTCGCGAGGCCGAGGAACAGCAGGAAGCCCATCGAGTCCGTAATCATCGTCACGAAGACCGACGAGGCCACGGCCGGGTCGGCTCCCGCGCGCTCCAGCGTCAGAGGGACCAGCACTCCGGCAAATCCGGCAACGATGATGTTGACCAGCATGGCGGCCGCAATGACTCCCCCCAGAGGAACGCTTCCGAGCACGAGCGTGACGCCGACGCCGATCAGCACCGCAATGGTCAGGCCGTTGAGCAGCGCCACGCGGATTTCGCGCCATACTGCCCGCCAGCGGTTCGACCCCGTCAACTGATTGGTCGCGAGCGCGCGCACGGTCACCGCGAGTGTCTGGGTCCCGGCATTACCGCCCACGCCCGCGACAATCGGCATCAGCACGGCGAGTATCGCCAGTCGCTCGATCGAATGTTCGAACTGGCGGATCACGAACGCCGCCACCAACGCGGTCAGAAGGTTGGCGATCAGCCAGCGGACGCGCGCGCGGTAGCTCTCGCTCACCGGCTCGTTGATGTCGCCTTCGTCGCCGGCGCCCGACAGCAGCAGGACGTCCTCGCTCGCTTCCTCCTGGATGATGTGGATCACGTCGTCGACGGTGATCATCCCGACCAGCCGTCCCGCGCCGTCGACCACTGCCGCAGAAACGAGCGCATATTTCTGGAATCGCAGCGCCACGTCTTCCTGGTCCATATCGACCGGGATCAGGGTCTGCTCCCTTGCCATGATATCGCCGACCAGGGTCGCCCGCGGCGAGCGGAGGATCGTCGACAGCTTGCACGTCCCGACCGGATGATGATCGGGGGAGACGACGAACACCTCCCAGAAGTCGGTCGGCAGATCGTCTTCCGACCGAAGATAATCGATGACCTGCCCGACCTTCCAATGCTCGGGCACAGCGCAAAGGTCGCGCTGCATCAGTCGGCCGGCGGATTCCTCCGGGAAGCTGAGCGCCTCTTCGACCGCGGCGCGGTCGTCCGGCTCCATCTTCTCGAGGACGGCTTGCTGCTCGTCCTCGTCCAGATCCTCGATCAGGGCGACCGCGTCGTCGGTCTCCATCTGGCCCGCGAGGTCGGCGACCTGCTGCGGCTCCATCTCGTCGATCAGGTCTTCGCGGACGAAATCGTTAAGCTCGGCGAGGACGTCGGGGCTGATGATCCCGGCCAGTGCCTTGACCAGGCCTTCGCGCTCGTCGCGCCGGGCGAGCTCGATCAGGTCGGCGACGTCGGCCGGATGCAGAGGCTGGACGAGCTTGCGTGCAGCCTCGTCGTCGCCGGCTTCGACTGCATCGAGCACTTCGTCGACGAACTCGGGGCGAAGCCGGTCTTCCTCGTCGATCGGCGCCGGCGATTTCAGTTCAGGGGCGTCGGCGGCGATGTTCTCGCTCTCGCTCATGCTGCCCCCTCCCGGTACCGTGCCGCCCTCCTATTGCCGCGCCTCCACTGGCGCAACCCGATTGGGACGCCTAAATCGCCGCCGACTTCCCTCTTTTCCTTCGGAGCAGATCGATGGCCGACGAACGCCTTGTCCTCAACCTTTCCAGCGGCGGCGACGTCGTCATCAAGCTTCGGCCGGACCTTGCTCCGGGCCACGTTGAGCGCATCAGGCAGCTGGCGAGCAGCGGTTTCTATGACGGCGTCCCGTTCCATCGCGTCATTCCCGGCTTCATGGCCCAGGGCGGCGACCCGACGGGGCGCGGCACCGGCGGCTCCGATCTTCCCGACCTGAAGGCCGAGTTCAGCCGGGAGCCGCACGTTCGCGGAGTCTGCTCGATGGCCCGCACGCAGGATCCGAACAGCGCGAACAGCCAGTTCTTCATCTGCTTCGACGACGCGCGATTCCTCGATAATCAATACACCGTCTGGGGCGAGGTCGAGAGCGGCATGGAGCACGTCGACGCTCTCCCAAAGGGCGAACCGCCGGCCAATCCCGGCAAGATCGTGAAGGCCGAGGTCAGGCCGGCGGCCTGACATGGCCGGCGTCGCGCTGATCACAGGCGCCTCGGCAGGCCTGGGCGCCGAATTCGCGCGGCAGCTTTCAGGCAAAGGTCATCGGCTGGTCCTTGCGGCGCGCCGCAAGGACCGTCTCGACGCGCTCGTTTCCGAGCTCGGCAATGCCCGGGCGGTCGAGATCGACCTGTCCGAGCCGGAGGCGACTGCTGCGCTCATGCGCGACCTCGAAAAGACGGGCGAGCAGGTCGACATCCTCGTCAACAACGCGGGCTTCGGCCTCCGCGGCCCGTTCGCGGAGCTCGACGCGGCGCGCCAGCGGGAGATGATCGACCTCAATTGCGGCGCGCTGACGGAGCTTTGCCGCGCCGTCGCGCCCGCCATGGTCGAACGCCGCTCCGGCGCAATCCTCAACGTCGCCTCCACGGCCGCTTTCCAGCCGGGCCCCTGGATGGGCGTTTATTTCGCGACCAAGGCCTTTGTCCTGTCCTTCACGGAGGCGCTTCACGAGGAGCTGAAGCCGTACGGCGTGAAGGTCAGCGCGCTTTGCCCCGGCCCCACCCGAACCGAGTTCGGGGCGGTTGCCGGCATCCAGTCGCTCGGCCAGTTCGACCGTCTGTCGATGGAGGCCGGCCCGGTGGTACGCGCCGGCCTGGACGGTCTCGACAAGAACCGCGCCGTTGTGATCCCCGGAACGACGAACAGGATCGGCGCGTGGTCCACGCGCTTCGCTCCGCGTTCCTTCGTACGAAGGGTCGCCGGCTCACTGAAGTTCTGACGGGGGTTTTTATCGTCCGCCCCGGCACCACATTGAACCCAATGACGCTGCAATAGTTACGCTAGCGGCACGAAAGCGGAGGAAGGTTGAGTGGCCGAAACCGATACCCTTGAACGGACGACGACGGTTCGCGTCCAGGTCGCCAATCTGCCCCCGGCGGACGGCGGCCGCGGCTTTGCCCGCCTTTCCCTCAACCTGATGAAATCGCTGGCGATCAACGAAGGCGACGTGATCGAGATCATCGGCAAGCGGACGACCACGGCCCGCGCGCTCAGGCCCTATCCCGACGATACGGGCCTGGACATCATCCGCCTCGACGGCCTCCAGCGCTCGAACGCCCGCATTGGTTCGGGCGATTATGTCGAGATCCGCAAGGCGGACTCGAAGCCGGCCACGAAGGTGGTTTTCGCGCCCGCTCAGGACAACGTCCGGCTGCAGGGCTCGGCGACGGCGCTGAAGCGCAGCTTCGCCGGTCGCCCGGTCGTTGAGGGCGACGTAGTCGCGACGACCGGTCACCAGCGGATTGATTCGAACATGCCTGAGGAAGTCCGGCGCATGCTGAACGCGCCTGCCTTCGCGTTGCAGGAAGTTCGCCTGATGGTCGTGAGCACCGCGCCGGCGGGCGTCGTCCACATCGACCAGAGT
>Ga0070675_100005136_pt1 | contig 9987 bp, 14 predicted proteins | sample KBSM43metaG_FD_65343 | JGI IMG/M metagenome (GOLD analysis project Ga0070675, IMG submission 65343) | Miscanthus rhizosphere microbial communities from Kellogg Biological Station, Michigan, USA - KBS M4-3 metaG | ecosystem: Host-associated > Plants > Roots > Rhizosphere > Soil ...
GGCAGATCACGCTGCCCGCTCCGGACATCTCCACGCTCGCGCGCGTCCTCTCGATCTGTTACCACGCAACGCTCCTCCGCGAGGAGGGGCGTCCCGTGACGTTTCGACTCGCGATCGGCGGGCCTGAGGCGTTCGATCCGGCGGCGGGCCCCCCGTCCGGTCTCCACCGTCTCGTCTTCAGCCGTCCTCTGCCGCTCGATCAGCACGAACTCCGGAGGCTCGCACCGGCTGCCGTGTTCTCCCGATCCCTCATCGGTGTGACGCTGAGTGGTGCCACCGGTGAGGAGATCTGGGGTGTCATTCATTCGGGCCCGCAGTGGCTGCAGTCGGTCAGGGGCGGTCGCGAAACGGAGCAGACCATCCCGCCCGTCTTGATTGTGGCGGCAACGGGTCCTGGGCGGCTGCTGGTCAGCGCGGGCGCCGTGACATTGGCCGAGCTGAGAAACGGAACGCTGTCGGATCGCGAAATGGACGTGTTCACATCGCAGTGGATGCAGCAGAGGCTCGCGGAAGTGAGCGCTGTGCAGCGAGCGGCCCATGCGCGCGCGCGCGCGAAGGTGGACGAACGGTGGGCCGACGTCCATTCGACATTTGGTGCGGTGCTTGCCGGCCACGTGCTGCGCCGAGTGGTCGCCACGATTCGATCTGCGCAGCATGGGGGAATGTTGATTGTCGTGCCCGGCCGACGCGTGTCCGAACTGCTTTCGGACGGCCGTTATGTACGCGTCAAGTACGGCTTCACCGATGAGGAGCCCCGTCGCCGGATCGTCACCCTCATGGTCAGCATCATGAACGAGCTCGCCCGGGGCGGAGCGGCCGACGGTGCGGCGGTTGGATGGGACGCCTACGAAGCGAGCCGTGGGCGACAACTGAGCAAGATGGACGAAGCGCTGTTCGAGGTGGCCCACCTGGTCGCCGGCCTGAGCCACGTGGACGGCACCGTGCTGATGACCGATTGTCTGGAGATTCTCGGATTCGGCGTCGAGATCGCCGGTGAGCTGCCGGAGGTTCTGCGGGTGGCACGGGCGAACGACCTCGAGGGCACCGAACGGGAATGGGTTCGAACCGATCGTGTCGGCACGCGCCATCGCTCCGCATATCGGCTCTGCCAGGCTGTGCATGACGCGCTTGCCGTCGTTGTCTCTCAAGATGGCGGTCTACGGTTCATTCGCTGGCACGATGATGGCGTCACGTATTGGGAGCAGGTGGCAACTGGACTCTGGGACGTGTAACGGCGCCCCATCGACCCTGCTCATTGTCTTTCGCGCAGGCCCCGAGACGTTTCGCACCGGCTGGTTCGTGGAATCCCTGCTGACTGAACTGGTCGTGGCGCTCGTGATGCGGACGCAACGGCCGTTCTTCCGCAGCCGGCCTGGCACACTGCTCCTCGCATCGACGCTCGTCCTCATCGTCATAGCCTTCGCGATCCCGTCTCTGCCCTTCGCCGACGTCTTTCGCTTCGTTCGCCTGTCGGGCGCGCTGCTCTGAACGATTGCTCTGATCAGAGCGCTCTACGTCGGTGCCACAGAGCTGCAGAAGAAATGGTTCTACAGAGACACTCGGCGTGCCCGAGACGCAGGAGGTCTGTCAGTCTAGGCACGCTTCCTCGTCATATTCATTTCGCCAACAACCTCGCGGACCGTTAGAACATATCGTCTCGCCAGTACAGGACGGCCTCTCTCGACAGCCGCGACTGGCTGATCTCCGATGCAAGAAATCGGATCATCACACTCTCTGCCGCCGGTCGGGCTGAAAGGACGGTGACCTGTGGTGGCACGAAGCCTGATGGCAGCCATGCGCGAATGGTCGGGCGTTGTTCCACGGGCGCACGCGCGATCAGCGCCTGGAGGAGCGCCCCTACACGTGCACCCGAGGGATCACGATCACCGCATTCCTCGAGCGTCCACGTGTGGCCGGCAATGCTGATCACGAGGTAGGCGGCTGCAGTGATGCCTTCTTCGGCGATCACGAACTGTAACTCTCGCGTGCCCGGCGAAGCGAGTCCCGCGAGCAGGCGCTTTTTCGTGATCACGTACTTCACGAAATCGACATCTCGATCAACGTGGAACCGGAATTGATCGGCGCGGTTCTGTCCCATGGCCACGATCGCTGCTAGATCTCGGTCTTCGCCGCCACGCACCAGCGTCATGGGCGCTCCGTGACGCGACGATTCGGTCACCCCGAGCTCGACATCTACCAGCGGAATTGCCTCGAAGCCGTCAGGCACGGGCGACGATGGTCCCGGCGGCACAAAGAGCAGCGCCATGTCCGCGCCATCGCGCTCCGCTTCGTTGAGCAGTTGCTCAACCAGCACTCGGGGATGGCTGCGGTCGGACTGGGCGGGGTCAATGAGCACGCTACCGATGCCGCAGATGCGCACCGGTTGCCGATCGAGTATCCCCGCAAGATCGTAGCGTTGCGCGCTGGCGAGCACCTCACCACCCGCCACCAGCGCATACCGTCGCTGATGGCGGAGAGCCCAGGCGGTTTTCGTCTGGGCGGCGTGAAAGGTAGCGAAGGCTCGACAACTGAGGCCTTCGGGCCAGACGGAATATTCCGTGTGGAGGATGCGTTCGAGGATGACTCCTTCCGGGGCAATCAGGGCGGGCATCACACCTCAGCGGCTCTACGGACGTTTCGCGTCTGAACCAGCTTGCCTCAGAACGTCATCCCGCAGCCGGACATTAGCTGTACACAAGGGAACATCAAGGCGCCCGTGATGGGCGTACGCTGAAAGGGCATCGCTTTCCGGGTCCTGATCGTTCCGCCCATTCCTTGACAGTGGTCAGTACTCATCAAAGCCCTCTCGAAAGGCTTCTATGACGTCGTCGTCCCAGTATCCGAAGCGATTCATGCGACGGAGGTCCACCGAATGAAGATGAGGCTTCGCGCCGCCGAGACGACACACGAGCTGCTCGGGTTCGCGACATGCCCGTCGTGCCGCACCACCGACGCGACCATGACGTATGACGCGCTCGGGAAAGGCACCGACTGGCAATGTGCACGATGCGGTCAGAAGTGGAGCGCCACCGGTCTGGCCACGGTTGCCGCGTACTCCGCGTGGGTGTCGGGTCAGACGGATCTCGGACGGAGCACGTGAGGTGCACGAGACGCAGTACCTGGAAGGGCAGACGCGGGGCGAAAGGCATTCCATGGAAAGACGCAGGCGAGCCTCATCAGAGCCATCCTCAAAGATGCCCCCGCACCGATGGCCGTGAGGCGAACAACCTTCGACTCTCTCGCCTCCAGCGTTACTCGATTCCCAAGAGACGATCGACGAGAGCGCCCACTGCACCCAGCAATAGCGGCAGCGTCCAAATCAACGCCGTCGCGATCAGAAGATCCGAGACGACTTCCCAAACCCCCCGCAGCCCTGAATGGGCGATGGGAGTCGGTAGCATAGACATACACGCTCCGAGACTGATGCCGCGCGTTATTGCCGCACGTACCAACAGGAAAAGCAGGATTCAGCTGATGAATGCATGAGACCGCCTCGGTCGAGTAAATCGACACTTTGATGGCGGCTGTCCGGATGGCCAGAACGTCAGGAAAGCTGTTATCAGTGTACGCGAATATTCGTCGTGCCGCTGCGAATTCCCTCGGCGATACAGCCGACTCACCGAGCGCGGCCAGTATTCTCATTGCACTGCCGAAGAGAATGAAACGGCGGCGCGCCTTGAACTATGCGTTGATGGCGGCAGTTGCCGCGGTGGGGGATTGCTGCTGCTTCGTGCGCCATTCGGCTCTGGATTCTCTTACGGCTGACTTCTTCTCGAACCGCTACACGTTTACGTATCTATTCGTGGCGATTGCCGTGACGTTTCTCGGACTTGGTTACGTGTTGGGTCGCCAAGCCCACACGCTGCGCCGGCTTTCATCGACGGACCCGTTGACCGGACTGTCGTCTATCTGAGGGCGAGGTCGTTGTAAGCATCGCGCACCTGCTGGATTCGCTCAATCGACACGGATCGTGCGCGTAATGCGGTGATCGGTCACGGCCGCGAAAAGACCGGCAGCCGCAGCGCTGCCGGACGCCTTCGATGTGCAGGAATTTCTTGATTCGCTCGCCGAGATGGTGCGTACGACACGCTTGCGCGTGAAGTGTTTCATGAACAGCTTTCGAAAGCTCGGATTCATCGAGTACAACGGCGGCCTGAAGATGAACACGGCTCTTCTTAGTGTCGTTCTGCACGAGTGAGTGATGTGCAGAAATGAACATCGCTGCTCGGCAAGTCCCTATACAGTATCGATGTGCCTCCCCCTCTTCTCCAGGACTTTCCGAATGACGCCGCGGCTCGGAAGCTGATTCCGGGCGCCTACGAACAGAACACCCGGACCCAGCGGCGGCCGGGCACAATGGGCGGAGCGCCCTTTGGTTCCACCGACATGCCCGTCGGAGCGAGCACGATGTCTGCCGCGACGATTGGCGAACGCCGGAAAGAGGGTGGCGGAGGCACTGTTCACATCAGGAACGAAAGTTGGTACACGTTGCTATCTCGCTGTTTCCATCGTGTGAGTCTCGTAGCCATACTCCTGCTCGTGTCGTGGCCGGTCGCGGCTGCCGACCTCGGCACATATCGTGAGTTCGCGATCGGGACCTCGACTGCCGACGTGATTGCGCGCACCGGCGCCGCGGAGCGGGACGTGAAGACGATCCACGAACGGCCGGCACTCTTGCAGGAACTGACGTGGCGCCCGCGCTATGCGAGCGGTCGCACTTCCGCGGACCGCGATTCAGTCGCAGCCATCGTCTTCAGCTTCATCGACAACCAACTCTTCAGGATGACCATCGACTATGAGAGGAGCCGGACGGAGGGGTTAACCAAAGAGGACATGATCACGTCGCTGTCTGCGATGTACGGACCTCGCTCGACGCGACCAGCGCCGATAGCTCCCCGACCTGCGTTCGACAGCCTCGACACGCCGACCGTGTTTGCTACATGGCGTCAAGGCGACGTGATGCTCACCCTCAACCAATCGACGTACGGCGGTGGCTTCAGCTTGGTCATCATATCGGTCCCTCTCGAGGCGCTTGCCAGGAAAGCACAAGCAACTGCGGTAACCATGGACGCACGCGAAGCACCCGCGCGTGACGCCGCACGGGCCAAGGAACAAGCCGACGCGGCGCGGGCCGCTGCAGAGAAGACCAGGACAACCAATAAGGACACGTTCAAGCCATGACCCTCACTCCAATCGATTGATGGAGCGCCCCAGGTACGTCCAAGGCTCAAGGGACGGTGACTACGTCATGCGGTTCACCGGCTTGACATGGAGTGTTCTCCGCAGGACAGGTGAAGAGGGCGCCTTCATTCTTTCGACGGGTCATCGCGACCGAAAGACGGCTCTGTCGCTGGTGCAATCGCTGACCGAACGCGACCAGTCCGACGGGTGGGAGCCGGTTGGTGCCGACTGGTTCCGGCAAGTCACTCACTTCAGGAGAAATTGACCGGATTCCGCCATTAAACACTGCCAGCCGCAGCGATTGTTCAATTGAGCACAGCGACGGCTGAAGGATGCCGGTAGACTGCGATCATGCAACCCACATACATGAAAGCAACGGTTTCTGCCGCATGGATAAGTGCGCTGGCCGCAATCGCGTTTTTCGGAAATTTCACGTCTTCGGCACTCCTCCTTCTGGCCGTCTTGGCCGTTCTCGGTCCACTCGTGTTGATGTGGTTCTGGAGACCTCCGGTGCAGACCACGTCGCAAAGCATTCAAGACGCGCTGCGTTAAGTACCGTTGTGGGCTGCCGGTCGCCCCAAGACGGGCGCACGACCCTTCAGTTCGATTAATCAGATATCGTCAGGGCCACGCCTTCGTTTCCTCGCCGAGAGCTTAGGTGTCGTAGCCGCCTTTCGGAGACACTGACGCGAGTTCATGGCACAGGGCCAGACGCTGCTCCCGCGCGGTGTTGCTTGGCGTAGGCACATCCTTCAGTACGTGAATGATATTCAAGCGGTAAAAGAGACTCTCCGAAAATGCGCCGTCGGCGATGCGATCGCGGAGGGACACGGTGGTCCCGGCCATGAGGCGGACTGCAACTGACGGATCGCGGATGCTTTGCAGCTGGGCGAGGGTTTCAATGAATCGATCCTGGGTGCTTGCCGGCATCTCTTCGACGGCAGTGAGGAGCAGGGTTCCGCCGGCCGCAGCGTCGATCAGGCCGGCGCAGGTCTCCAACAACGCCCGCGCCTCGACAGGCAACGCGGCCGCCGAAGCCTGTACGAAGGAACACGCGGCGCGAGAACTCGCCGCGTGTATGCGGCGCGCGAGATGCTCCACGTCTGTCGCGGTCGATGCTGTAATCAGCGTCGTCACGGCGCAACGCGCGGCGACATCCTCGTGTTCAACGGCGTGCGCCGAGGGCTCGGCAACAGCTGCAGACTTCATTGACGTCAGACCTCCAGCCTCAACATCGATTGTTTTTAGGTTTCGCAGGAATGGGATTTTGGCGAGGCGCGGATTCCCGCGCTGTTCAAATTTGCACAGACGTCAGCACCACGGCGGGCCTGACCTCTCACGGGAAGGACCCCGCGTTGGCGAGCGTGCGGGAACGGCGGCGCAGCTGGGGATCGTCCACGTCCTGTCGCACTCGAGACACCGCCAGTACGTCATCACGGTGACGATTGTTGCGCGCGTGTCGACGGCCTTGCCGTGGCAGAAGGGGCAGATCGCCGGTCGCGCGCCCTCGTCAGCGGAGCGTGAGTCAGGTATCGTCATTGGTCTCCTCCGCAGCGCGTGTTGAATGAGACGAGTTCGACGGCCCATCAGAGCAGGATGGCGATCGTCAGCAGCAGTCGCAGGTCCCAGGCGAACGGTCGTGCAGGGCGCGGCGTTTTGTCCAGCTAGTGGTCTGACGCGAAGCGCATGCACGCTGTCAGGCCAAGATGATTCGGTCAGCAAGGACCCTTGTTGGTGACCGAGATCTCGTCGCACTTCTGGCACCGCCAGTAAATGGCCATACTGGTCACAAGTGTCGAGAGCACGTTCGGCGATCCGCAATTCTCGCAACGAGCAAGCGACACCATGCGCGGCGCAGTCACTTCGCCCACTGACCGGGGCGCAGACCTTTCATGTTCTAACGTGGGAGTGGTGCCCATCGTGAGTCCCCCTCTGCTTTAGTGAGGGAGTCCACGGGATGTGGGCAGTCTCAGGAAAGTACCGCAAGCCTATCACACTCGCGTCGGTGCGGCGATGTTCAGCGGCCGAGTAACGCGTAGGCGAGGATAGCGGCGACAGTGATCAAGATCGGCACGGCGATCGCCATCCTACGACGGACGGCGCGATCGCGGGCGGCGCCCTTCGCTTGCCATGCCGCCCATCGCTCATCGAAACTCGCCGGCTCCACGATGGGCGTGGTAAGCACCTCGTGCGCGGCAACGGGCGGTGTTTGTACGGACATGCGACCCTCACACAAAAGGCTTTGGTGAGGGCTTGGCCGGAACGGCCGAGGGCTCAGAAAAGCGGAAGCAGCGGGTATATCCGATCGACGATGCCGCGGTAGATTCGCGTGGCAGTAAGCCGCTTACTTCGCCTCGCGCGGTTCATCCGTCGTAAGGAGTTGATACACGTAGTCGGTGAGCTCGCGCAGCCGAACGCCAGCGGAATCCGGCAGCCGCTGACCGGGCGACGGCAACGTCGGGATCTCGACCGCGCCTCGTAGGATCAATGCCGCCGCGATGATTGCCCTCGCCTGTGCTTCCAACGGATCCATCATGACCTCGTCCGCTATAGGCCGAGTCGCGCGAACTGATCGCGGATCGCGGCGTAACATTCACACGACGCAGCTTCGAGGCGTTTGCGCTTCAGTACGCATATTCGCCCATAGCGCGTGGAGATCAGCCCGGTTTTTTTGAGCGCGCGCAGAACAACGGTCACGGTCGGACGGCGCACACCGAGCATGACGGCCAGAAACTCCTGCTTCAGCGGAAAATCGTCCGCGTCCACCCGGTCGTGTATTTGGAGCAGCCAACGGCAGCAGCGTTGCGAGACGTCGTGCAGGGCGTTACAGGCAGTGCACTGCATGGCCTGCAAGAGAGTCGCCTGCGCGTAGAGCGCCATGATCTCGCGAAACGTACCGTCAATCGCTGTCTCTTTGAGGAACGACGTCACGGCCAGCGCGGCCACTGCGCCGTCGGGCACCCGTTGCATGGTGCGCCCGGATCCCGAGCGATCTCCCAAGAAGACGCCGATGCCGAGCATCCCTTCGCGACCGACGGTCGCGACCTCCACCAGTGCGCCATCGCGCATTCGATTCGTAATCGAGAACACGCCGCCGTTCGGGAAGTAGACATCGTCGATGCGATGTCCGTGCTCGTGGAGCGTGGTGCCAACACAGGTCGACTGGAGACGCAACTGCTTGGCGATCCGAACGTAATCGGCGGCTGGCAGTGCAGCCAGCAGCCGGTTCTGCAGTGGTGTGCCGTCAGGAAGTACGCGAGTCGAGGATCGTGTCCGCCTGCGCATCGCGTCTCCACTGAATCAACCTGACGGATCACTTCGATGAGACTGGAGGGGCGCAGGCGTGGACGACTGCGAGCACAGCTCAGAAAAGCAGGAAGGCAGAGCGTATCACGCAACAATATCGGCCCGCGCCCGAATGTACGGTAGACTACATTCCCCCCGCCAGACTGGTGCCACGCCTTTAATGACGTCGCCTCAGCCTCCAAGGTTCGGCAGCCAGACGAGCTACCGCATGGGAGCGTGACGATGTCAGAAGCAGTTAGCGTCCAGTACTTCCCGGTTCGTGCGACGGCGACCTCCGTAACTGCGCGAGCGATGTCCGTCCATCTGGTGAACCCGAGCCATATCTCATTCGGTGTTGGTGTGATTACACCGCGCTGGCTTTTTGTGCTCGGCGCAGCCACGCCGGCCGCGTACGGGCCGCCGAACATTGTCGATGAAACGCTCGAGCCACTCGACATCCACACCGTCAACAGCGGTGACATCGTTGGCATTGGGATACACACCGGCAATGCGTTACGCGGATACGAGATCGGCACGGCCGCGAGGGCCAGGGGTGCAACAGTGGTCTTTGGCGGGATACACGCTACGCTGTATCCGGACGAGGCGCACGAACTTGGCGGCGCACATGCCGTCGTCCGCGGCGACGGCGACGTGGTATGGCCGCTTGTGATCGACCACGCGGCGCACGGCACGCTTCAGCGGCGCTACGAAGGGGGACGCGTAGACGCGGACCGCTTCGTCCCGGCGCGATGGGACCTGCTGCCGTCGGGTCGCTACATGTGGGGCTCGGTGCAAACGGTGCGCGGGTGCCCGAAACACTGTTCGTTCTGCTCGGTGTGGCGTACCGACGGCCAGAAGCCACGGCAGCGCGGGGTGGACAGCGTCGTGGCCGAGATCATCGAGCTGCGTCGTCGGGGCTTCCGATTCGTGGCGCTTGCTGACGACAACTTCTATCCCGTCGCGCTGGCGGATCTGGCGATGGCGGAGCGGCAGGGCAATGTGAGCCGTCTCGAACAGCTGCGAGCTTTGCGAGCGGAGCGATTCGAGCTGATGGCCAGGTTGGCGGAGCTCCCCGCCGACATGGTGTTCTTCACACAGATCACCATGGAAGCGGCTGAGGACGTGTCATTTCTCGATGCTATGCGCCGCGCGAATATCAAGGGAGCGCTCGTCGGCGTCGAGGCCGTGACACCCGAAGGGCTGAAGGACGTCTACAAGAACTTCAATGAGGCGGGCGAGGCGTTGGTGGATCGACTGAAGAAATTCCGCGAGCACGGCGTCCACGTCCTCGGCTCGTTCATCTTCGGGCTGCCGAGCGATCGGCCTTCGACCTTCGAGGCGACAGCGGATGTCGCAGAACGTGCGGAACTTGCCTTCGCGCAGTTCGTCATGCTCACACCGTATCCGGGCACCGTCGATTTCGAGGCGTGGGAGAAGAAGGTTGGCGAGTCGGCGGATCGTGTGGCCGGTATTCCGATCACCCGCCATTGGCTCATTCCCCAGGCACAACGACCCAAGGTC
>Ga0070675_100005137_pt1 | contig 9987 bp, 7 predicted proteins | sample KBSM43metaG_FD_65343 | JGI IMG/M metagenome (GOLD analysis project Ga0070675, IMG submission 65343) | Miscanthus rhizosphere microbial communities from Kellogg Biological Station, Michigan, USA - KBS M4-3 metaG | ecosystem: Host-associated > Plants > Roots > Rhizosphere > Soil ...
TCTGGTCGACCCGATAGCGCAGGACACTGGTTCGTGGAGCGAGGACCAGTGCTCCGCTTCGACCCCGTCCAGGAAAGCCAAGATGAATCTCCCCACCAAGTTCCTTGCCTGCGGCCTGCTTGCGGCGACCGCCATCCTCAGCGCCTGCGGCGGCAGTGGTGATGCGCCGACCGGCACGTTGCGCCTGGCGATGACCGACGCGCCGACCTGCGGCTTCGACCGCGTCGACGTCACCGTGGAGAAGGTGCGTGTGCATCAATCGGGCTCGGCCGCAGACGGCGATGCCGGATGGTCGGAGGTGGTGCTCAGCCCACCACGACGCGTCGACCTCCTGTCACTGACGAATGGCGTTCTGACCGAACTTGGCCAGACCCTGCTGCCCGTCGGCAAGTACACGCAGCTTCGCCTCGTGCTTGCCGCCAACGACGCCAGCCATCCGTTCGCCAATTCCATCACCCCGACCGGCGGCGCCGAGACCGCGTTGACCACGCCGAGCGCGGCCCAGTCCGGCCTGAAGATGAACGTGGACATCGAGGTCGCCGCGGACAAGCTCGCCGACTTCATCCTGGACTTCGACGCGTGCAAGTCGTTCGTCAAGGTCGGCCAATCGAACAACTGGATCCTGAAGCCGGTGATCACCGTAGTGCCCCGACTGTCTGATGCAGGTTCGCGAGTGGTCGGCTACGTGTCTGCGCCGCTTGCAGTGGGCAGCACCACCGTCTCTGTGCAACAGGGCGGCATCCTGGTCAAGGCGACGCCACCGGACAGCACCGGCAAGTTCGTGCTCTACCCGGTTCCGGCCGGAACCTACGACCTGGTCGTCAGCGCTGCAGGCCGCGTCACTGCGACCATCACCGGCGTGCCCGTCATCGATACGGCGTTCACGAACCTGAACGCAAGTACCGCGCCGATCGATCCGCCAAGCTCGGCGATGCACGCCGCTTCCGGCACCGTGGCGGCCGGTCCCGCGCCGATCGTCGCGGCGGTTGCCGCGCTCAAGACCTACAGCGGCGGTCCGACGGTTCTCGCCGCCGCCACGCCGGTCGACGGTGGCACCGGCGCGTTCGTGCTGGCGCTGCCCAGTGGCGCGCCCGTCAAGACGAGCTACGTCGCCACTGCCGCAAGCTTGACGCTCGTGGCCGACAGCGCCGCGCCGAGCGGCAAGTACACCCTCGCCGCGACTTCGGGCGGTGCGACGAAATCGATCGGCATCGACGTCACGAGCGCGGATTCGACAGGTTCCATGTTCACGTTCCCTTGACGACGTCGAAGGGCGAGTGACGCTCAGATTCGCCCACGCGCACGCGAGAACCCTGGGCGCTCTGTCGGATCCTTGATCGAGCGTCGCACCCGCGCGCAGATCCGGTTCGGCGCATGATCCCGGCCCATGAGTTCACTTGGGCTCGCGGACGATCGCCGCCTGGCGACTCTTTTCGCGCTGGGTGCAGCGTTCGTCCTGCCCTGCGTCGATGCGATGGTCAAGTGGCTCGTGGTCGACTACCCGGTGGTCATGGTCGCTTGGGCCCGGATGGGTGTGATCGCCGTGGTCCTCGGCGTCGCCGGCGGTTCGCAGATCGGTCTTCGCATGCTGCGTCCGACCGCATGGCGCTTGCAGGCTGTGCGCGGTGCCTCGGCAGTGCTCGGGACGGTGATGGTCTTTCTCGGCTTCCGGTTCATGCCTCTCGCAGAGTGCCTGGCGATCGTTTCGATTGCGCCGGTGTTGGCCAATCTCTTCTCCCGGTTCTGGCTCGACGAGCGGGGCGATGCGACGAGCTGGGCCACCGCGCTCGCCAGCCTTGTCGGCGTCCTCGTGATCGCCCGTCCGGGGTTCGGCATCTTCGCGTTCGACGCGATCTATCCACTGGTCGGAGCCGTGGGCCTGGCCGGGTTCCTGACCCTGACGCGCGCCGTGTCGCACCGGGACGACCCGCGCGTGACGGCGTTCTTCGGTCCCCTGGTTGCGTTCCTGATGTTCTCGACCGCCGTGCCCACCCACTGGGTGAGCCCGAAGAGCGCGGCCCATCTCGCGCTGTTTCTGGGCATCGGTCTGCTGGCGGCCGTGGCCCAGGTTCTGCAAACGCTCGCCTATCGATACGGCAGCACCCACCGCGTTGCGCCGTTCAGTTACGCCGCTCTCGTCGTATCGATCGGCATAGGCTGGCTCGTCTTTGGCGCTGTGCCAGACGCCTGGTCGCTCCTGGGGATGTCGATCATTGCCGCTGCCGGCCTCGCCATGGTCCTCAGGAGGTGATTCAGGCAAGGTCGAGCGTCATGCCGCGGCCACCTGCCACGCCGCCGATGCGCTGCGCAGGCGCTCCGAGAGGTGCACGGCGATGTTCGTCGTGATCTGGCGAGCCAGCTCCGGGTCGTCGCGCGCGATGCGCTCCAGCGCGTCCTTGCCGAGCACGTGCACGACCGACGCGACATCCGCCATTGCATCGGCCGACCTGCCGCGACCATCGAGCAGCGCGGTCTCGCCGAGCATCATCCCCGGCGACAGGCTGAGGTACCGGTGCGCGCCGTGCTCGCCCGGGCTGCAGGCCGTGATCGATCCCTCGGTCACGACGTACAGCGCGTCGCCGGGATCGCCTTGCCGGAAGAGCGCTTCGGCGGGCTCCAGACGCCGCGCCGGCATCGAAGCCTTGAGCCGTTCGCGCCGTGCGGTGTCGAGCCCGCGGAGCAGAGAACAGTCGTCGAGCGGCACGAGCCCCGATCCGCTGCTCAGGCCCGCGGCGGACAACAGTGCTTGCTCGCCGAACTCGGTGGCCCGGTCCAGGTCGCGGAACCAATGCTGCTGCTGCCCTTGCCTGTCGAAGGTACCCAGCGCGCGAAGCGCCAGGCCGTGCCGGTTCCCGGCCGACACGCCGGCCAGGAGCAGCCTGCGGCCGGTGGAGGCGAGCCGCTTCTCGAGCTGCGCCAGCACGATCACTCCCGACGGGTCGAGCGTGCTCACGCGGCGGAAGTCGAGCACCACGAGGGCGACGTCCGGCTCGAGCCGTTCCATCTGCGCCGCGAGCGTGTCGGCGTTGCCGAAGAAGAGCGCCCCCTCCAGCTCGAGGATCGCGATGCGTTGCCGCTCTGCGCGCAGGAAGTCTTCCTGCGCCGCAGGGTAGACCCGACGCGACGGTTGTGCGGTCGCCCGGTAGCTGCCGCGGATCAACGAGCGGTTCATCGACTGGACGAACAGGATCATCGCCAGCAGAACGCCCACCACGACACCCGTGACGATGCCGAGCCAGATCGTGATGCCGAAGACGATGACGACGATCGCGAGGTTGAGCCACATCTCGCGCGACAGCTCGCCGCTCGGCAGGCGCGCCACCGTGCGCCGCGACCAGTGGTCGACCAGGCTCCAGGCCAGGGTCACCATCAGGCCGGCGAGGACGGTCAGCGGCAGCATGCCGATCAGCGGGCCGCCTGCGACCAGCAGAGAGCCGGTGACGAGCGCGCCGACCGCCGCGGCGCGGTGCGACACGGCACCGGCGGAGAGCAGCGCGGCAGCACGTGATCGGCTGTAGGTCAGGGGCAGGCCACCGAAGACGCCGCTGGCGATGTTGCCGGCACCGAACGCCATCAGCTCCCGGTTGGGGTCGTGCCGCGCATTGACCCGCTGATCGGTCGCCAGCGCATTCATCACGGTCTCGAGCGAGCCGACGATGGCGAGCGCGAGCGCCGTCACGAACAGGTGCTCGGCATGGCGCAGGACGAGCTCCGGTGCCATCGAGGTGGCCCACAGGGGCAGCAGCACGTCGGGCAGCGGCAGCTGCTGGGGCAGCGGACCGACTTGCGGGCCGAGCGCGACCCCCGGCCAGGCGACGGCGAAGGCGGCGTAGAGCGTGCACCCGAAGATCATGCCGAGCAGGGCCGCGGGGGCACGCGGCCAGCGCCAGCCGATGAGCCACACGCTCGCCGCGGTGGCCAGCCCGACCAGGAGCGTGGCGGGCTGCCACGACGCCAACGCGGGAACGATCCCGTCGGCATTGGTTCCGGCGATGCCGAACAGCGCCGGCAGCTGCGCGATGACGATGAGCACGGCAATGCTGTTCATGAAGCCCGCCAGCACGGGTTGCGGCACGTACTTCGCCACCGCGCCGAGGCGCAGCCAGCCGAACAGCATCTGCAGCGCGCCCATCAGCACCACGCAGCAGGAGATCGTCGCCAGCAGGACGGCGAGGTGTCCGGGCTGCGACAGCGGCTGCATCACCGGGTCGGTGATCAAGGTCGCAACCGCCGCTGCGAAGAGCAGCATGGTGGCCGAGCTCAGGCCGGCCGTCGGCATGGCGCTGCGGCCGATCATGGCGACGACGAAGCCGCCCACGATCGATGCCGTGCCGCCTGCCAGCATGCCGACCGGCGCCGCCGAGGGTCCGAGCGCGACAAAGGCGAGCAAGGGCAGCGTTAGCCAGCTGGCCAGGGTGACGACGGAGACTACGAAACCCGCCATCATGTCGGCGCGCCATGCCGGAGCACGAGCTCGTGCCGCGACGGGTTTGCGACTGCGGGATGGCGTCTCGGGCGAGTCGCGGACGGGTTGCGGATCGAGCACGAGGCGCCGGAAGCGGGAGCGAAACGGAGATCGCCGGATGCTCGAGGCCGACCGACGGAACGCGGCGATGCTAGCGTGTCAGCTGGCGCAGGTCGCCGAGGGGCTCGGCGGTCCGAGCCTGGACCCGAAGCTAATGCAACGTTGAAGCGAGACGCCCGGGACGCCGCGACGGACTACCGCAAGCCAGCGCGGTCCGGTCGCCGCTGGGAAGCCAGGGCTGCGGGCGCTCGGCTACCCAAGCGACAGCGACGCGCTCCGCGAAGGGTTGGGACGGCGGCTCAGCCTCAGCGCCAGCAGCGCCGCCCCCGCCAGCGCCAGCGTGCCGGGTTCAGGCACGTTGTTGCCGTCGTTGATGTGCAGGATCAGCGACGCGTCGTCGACATAGGTCTGAGGGGCGCCGGTCGGTGAATTCACGCCGAATCCCAGATATCGCGTGCCCGCCGACAGGCTCACCCCGCTGTACCCGAACTCCTGCCAGGTGCTGCGATCCGAATCGGTGGTGAAGTCGAAGCCGCTCTCGAGAAATTGAAAGCCGCCGAACGTCGTCGGGGCGCCCGGCCAGCGCAGCAGCGCCATGCCGACACGAGCCGCAGTCGTGGCGTTGAAGTAGGCGCTCGTGTCCACCGTGACCAGGCCAGCGTCGATCTCGGCGGCGTAGGCCGTCAGGTCGACGATCTGATAGACATCGGAAGAGGTGTTGCCGGTGGGGACCGAGCCGAAATCCAGCATGCGCAATCCCCCCCGCGGCGTGATGCTGAAGGCGGGGCCGGTCACCGAGCAGGCCGCGTCACCGACCGCCCACTTTCCGTAATCGGCGGGGCCATAGGTAACGTCGAGCGACGCGCAGAAGTTCCCGCTGCGGAACGGGGATTCGAAGCCGCCGTTGTTCAGCACGGAGACGGTCGACGCAAGTGCCAGCGTAGACATCGCCATCGTTACCGCCACGGCAGCGGCGCCGAGGGAGACATTGAGCGCCGAACGGACCAACTGCGTTGCCAGCATTGAAACGCTCCCGTGGATGACGGCGCTATGGTGTCTGCGATGGCACGCTGCGGTGTATCGGCCAAAGAGCCGAAGCGATTACCCGGCCCTCACTCGAGGGGGTGACCCCCACGAAACAGCTTGCGGTGGCGGCGAGCTTCCTTGACGCATGTCAATGCGCCGGCCCGCGCGAAACGAAGAATCAGGTCGTCGAGCGCGCGGCAGCCGAAAGGAACGGCCATGGCACTGATCGAGCAGGCGGCCACCCAGGGCAAGGCTTCGAAGGGGTCGAGCCTTGCAGGATGGATCTTCGTGGCGGCGCTCGCGGGCGTCGTCGCGGGCTGGGCTGCCCACGAGTTCGCCCCGGATACCGCGACCGCAGCCGAGGTCGCCGGCTACTTCTCCATCCTCTCGGATGTCTTCCTGCGCCTGATCAAGATGATCATCGCGCCGCTGGTGTTCGCCACCGTGGTGGCGGGCATCACCGGCATGGGCGACGCCAAGGCCGTTGGGCGTATCGGTGCCAAGGCGCTGCTGTGGTTCATCTCCGCGTCGCTGGTGTCGCTGCTCCTGGGGATGTTCTTTGCGAACCTGTTCCATCCGGGGCTGAATCTCGGCTTGCCGCTGCCCGAGAAGGACATGGCGACCAACCTCAAGACCGGAGGGCTCAACCTGCGCGAATTCATCGCTCACGTGTTCCCGCGCAGCTTCTTCGAGGCAATGGCCACCAACGAGATCCTGCAGATCCTCGTGTTTTCCTGCTTCTTCGGCTTCGCGATGGCGCTCCTGAAGTCGGACCTGGTCAAGAGCGTGACGACGTTCGTCGGCGAGCTCGTGCCGATCATGCTGAAGGTGACCGACTTCGTCATGTGGTTCGCGCCTGCCGGCGTCTTCGGCGCGGTCGCCGCCGCGGTCACCGTGCAGGGACTCGGCATCCTCGCAACCTACGGCAAGTTCATCGGCTCGTTCTACGCAGCGCTGCTGGTACTGTGGATGGTGCTGATCGGTGCCGGCTTCACGGTCCTGGGCCCGCGCATCGTCCGTCTGCTGGGCTTGATCAAGGAGCCGCTGCTGGTGGCGTTCACCACGGCGAGCAGCGAGGCCGCCTATCCGAAGTTGATGGAGCAGCTGCACAAGTTCGGCGTCAACGACCGGGTCACGGCGTTCGTGCTGCCGCTCGGCTACTCGTTCAACCTGGATGGCTCGATGCTGTACCAGGCGTTCGCGGCGCTGTTCATCGCGCAGGCCTACGGCATCGATCTCTCGTTCGGCCAGCAGCTGACGCTGCTGCTCGTGATGATGGTCAGCAGCAAAGGGATTGCCGGCGTCCCGCGCGCCTCGCTGGTGGTGGTCGCCGCGGTCCTGCCGACCTTCGGACTGCCGGAGGCCGGCCTGCTGCTGATCATGGGGGTCGATCAGTTTCTCGACATGGGGCGCACGGCCACCAACGTGATCGGCAACAGCATTGCGACTTCGGTCGTCGCCAAGTGGGAAGGCCAGCTCGGGGAACCGGTGGCGGATGCCGGCGATCCCCGTGCCCAGGCGGCCGCCGCCTGATCCGGACACCATGAGCAGGCTGCCGACGCGCCCGGCGCTCACGTCTGTAGCAGCTGCGAGCCGCGCCCGGGCCTGCGCCGGCCTGATCATGCTCGGCGTCCTGCTGGCGACCAACGACGCCGGCGCACAGGTCGACGAGCCCGCGGCGCGGACGCTGTCCGGCGCGCTCAAGCGCATCAAGTCTTCGGGCGTGGTCCGCATCGGCTACCGGGCCGACGCGGTGCCGTTCTCCTACGAGGTCCGGGAGGGCCAGCCGCACGGCTACTCGATCGACCTGTGCGCGGCCGTCGTCGCAGACATCGCTGGCGAGATCGGCGTCTCGTCGCTGCGCACCGAGTACCGGCGGGTGACGACGGCCGATCGCATCGACCAGGTGGCTGACCGCCGGGTCGATCTGGAGTGCGGCGCCAGCACCAACACGGCCGAGCGGCGCGCGCGCGTCGCCTTTTCCCCGCTGACCTTCGTCTCGGGAACGCGGCTGCTGGTCCGGCGCGGCGAAGGCGTGCATTCGCTGCGCGAGCTCGCAGGCCGGCGCGTCGCCGTCGTGCGCGGCACGACCAACGAGGCCGTGATTCACCAGCTCGCCGCCCGGCCCGCTGGCGCTTTCACCGTGCTCGCAGCGGATGATCATGCGCAGGCGTTGGCATGGCTTGCCGACGGCCGCGCCGACGCGCTGGCAGCGGACGACATCCTGATCGTCGCCCTCCTCGCCGAACGCGGCCTGCAGCGGCAGTACGCGGTCGTCGGCGAGCTCCTGTCGTACGAGCCCTATGGAATCATGTTCGCGCGGGACGATCCACCGCTCGCCGGAGTCGTCGACGCGGCCTTTCGCCGGCTCGCGCAAACACGCGAGATCCGCTGGATCTACGACAAGTGGTTCATGCGCAGCCTGCCATCCGGTGCCCGCCTCGGCGTGCCGATGAGCACTCAGCTGGAGCGATCCCTCCAGCTGCTGGGACTGCCCCCGGAGTAGGCGCAGGCGCTGAGCCCGGGAACACCGACAGCGGCGAAGTCGACGTTGCCGCCGATCGCCCCGCTCAGAACATGATCCTGGCGAGGAACAGCCCGGTGGCGACGGCCACTGCCGTGGCGACGATTCCGGGGATCATGAACGAGTGGTTGAGCACGTACTTGCCGATCCTGGTCGTCCCCGACAGGTCGAAATTGATCGCCGCGATCAGCGAGCCGTATGTCGGAATGAAGAAATAGCCGTTGACCGACGGAAACATCGCGATCAGGAACTGCGGCGGGATGCCGAGGGCGATTCCGAGCGGCATCAGTGCGCGGGTGGTGGCCGCCTGGCTGTACAGCAGCACCGAAGCGAAGAAGAGCCCGAATGCGAAGGTCCACGGCGCTGCCCTGGCCCAGTCGCCGATGGCGGGAACGATCACGTCCTTGTTGGCGGCGATGAAGCTGTCGCCCAGCCACGCCAGGCCGAAGATGCCGATCACGGCGACCACGCCGGCGCGCAGCGTCGCGGTCTTCGGCACCTCGTCGACGTCGATCTTCGTCACCAGCAGCATCGCCGCCGCGATCGACAACATCACGACCTCGATCACGATCGGCATCTGCAGCGGGTCCTTCGCGCCCGGGAGCCTGCGCAGCTCGGGGAAGAAGCCGAACAGCACCACCAGCGCGACGCCGGCCAGGAAGATGAATGCCGACGCCTTGGCGGCAGGCTTCAGCGGCGGCCTCTCGGCCGCCGTCTTCGGCGCCGGGATGGCGCCCGCCTTCAGGCGCGCCTGGTATTCAGGATCGTCCTTCAGGTCCTTGCCGATGAACATCGAGACGATCGCGGCGGCCAGGACGCCGGTCAGCGTGGCCGGCACGCACACCATCAGGATCTGCGGCAGGCCCCATTGCGTCATGCCCTTCTCGGCGAAGAGGCCGATCATCGCCGCCGTTGCGGCGGCGACCGGGCTTGCGGTGATCGCCTGCTGCGACGCGATCGTCGCCACTGCCATCGGCCGCTCCGGCCGGATGCCGCTCTGGTGTGCGGTCTCGTAGATCACCGGCAGGAGCGGGTAGACGATGTGCCCGGTTCCGGCAAGGAAGGTGAAGCTCCAGGTGGTGAGCGGCGCGACGATCGTCACGTACTTCGGATTGGCGCGGATGATGCGCTCGGCGATGCGCACCAGGAAGTCGATGCCGCCAGAAGCATCCATCACCGAGGCGGCCATGATCACCGCGAGGATGATCAGCATCACGTCGATCGGCGGCGAGGTCGGATTCACGCCGAAGCCCGCCACCAGCACCAGCAGTCCGACGGCGCCCCACAGGCCGAGCCCCACGCCGCTGTAACGCGCGCCCATCCAGATCGCGGCAAGCACCACCAGGAATTGCAGAACGATGGAGAGCGTCATCATCTTTCTCCCGGGAGTGCAGCGGTCCGAAGACCTCCGCTGCCCTCCCCTCTATTGCTCGAACTTCGGGCTGATCAGGTTCTCGAACGAGAACACTTCGTTCCACTTCTCCTCGGTCAGCAACTTGCGCTCGTCGACGACGATCTGATGCAGAGGCTTGCCTGTCTCGTAGCCCTCGCGCGCGATCTCCGCGCACTTCTTGTAGCCGAGCGACGGCTTCAGGACCGTGACGATGCCGAGCGAGTTCAGCACCATGTCGCGGGTTCGCTCCGCGTTCGCCGTGATGCCGTCGATGCAGTGGACACGCAGGCTGTCGACCGCGTGCTCCATGGTCGAGATCGACGTGAACAGCGCGAACGTGATCACGGGCTCCATGACGTTGAGCTGCAGCTGCCCGGCCGAGGCGGCGAGCGTCACCGTGAGATCGAGCCCGATCACGAGAAAGCCGACCTGGTTGACGACCTCGGGGATCACCGGATTCACCTTGCCGGGCATGATCGAGCTGCCCGGCTGCATCTGCGGCAGGTTGATCTCGTTGAA
>Ga0070675_100005138_pt1 | contig 9986 bp, 11 predicted proteins | sample KBSM43metaG_FD_65343 | JGI IMG/M metagenome (GOLD analysis project Ga0070675, IMG submission 65343) | Miscanthus rhizosphere microbial communities from Kellogg Biological Station, Michigan, USA - KBS M4-3 metaG | ecosystem: Host-associated > Plants > Roots > Rhizosphere > Soil ...
ATCAGCGCGCCCGAGAGAGCGGCGGAGACCGCCACAAATGCTATCGCAAATAGCGCGGGCATCGCGATAGTGCCGGGAAACCAGTAACGCTGACTCAAAGCAGCGGCGTAGGCAGCGAGCCCGAACCAGGCTCCGTGGCCGAAGGAAACGAGACCAGTATGGCCGACGAGGATGTTGAGCCCCATGCAGGCGATTGCGAACACCACCACGTCGATCGAAGAGCGCAGCGGAAGGCCAGCAAAATCGAGCGCAAACGGAAGGATAATTAGTGTTAAAGCAGCGACGATGAGAGATACATGACTCTCGCGCATCGCCGCTACTCGAACTTCTCGATGCGTTCGCCAAGTAGCCCGCGCGGCCGCAGCAGCAGGACAAGCGCCATGACGAAATACATCGAAGCTTCACCCCAGGACGGATTGAAGTAAATCGTGACCCCACGCACGACGCCTACGAGCATGGCAGCCATGATGACGCCCCAGAACGAACCCAAGCCCCCGATGACGACCACGACGAAAGCGGCGGTGAGGATCTCCGCGCCCATCGCCGGGTGGACGCCGGAGATCGGCGCAAGCAGCACGCCGGCAAGGCCGGCAAGCCCCACGCCGAGCGCGGCAATTGCCGTCATATAGGGCGCAAGCGAGATGCCGAGCGCACCGACGACATCGGGGTTCTGCACACCCGCCCGCACCACGCGACCGAATGCGGTGCGATAAACGATGAACCACGTCGCGACCACGGCTCCGATCGCTACGCCGAGGATGACGAGGCGATAGCGCGGGTAGATGAAGTCGCCGACGAATACCTGGCCGCGCAGCTCAGGCGGGATCGAGAATGGTAGCGGCGAGGCTCCGAAGACGATCCGCAGCCCCTGCTCGATCACCATCGCCAGCCCGAAGGTCAGCAGCAGACTCAAGATCGGGTCCGAGCGGTAAAAGCGGCGAAACAGGAGCCGCTCGATGATGATGCCGAAGCAGCCGACGACCACCGGTGAAGCGACCAGTGCGCCTGCGAAGCCGATGCGGTTCGCCAGGATCACCGCCAGATAGGCGCCAATGGCATAGAAACCGCCATGCGCGAGATTGACGATGCCGCCGAGCGCGAAGATCAGCGAAAGGCCGAGCGCGATGAGTAGGTAATAAGCACCGACCAACAGTCCGTTGAGAACCTGCTCGAGGATGAAGACGAATTGCACGCGGATGACTCGGTGCTGAAGAAGTCGAGCGTCATTGCAGACGCCGCAAAGCCGTCCACAATCACGCAATCGAGTTCAAATGGATCAGCCGATCTTGCAGGCGCCGTCTTTCGGCGGGGCGATCGTTTCCATGTCCTCGTTCGGACCAGGGACGGCTCCCAGCGCATCGTAAATGTCCCATTGGTCCTTCATTTTGGCTGGATCTTTCGCCCGCACCGCGTACATCTCCATGATCATCTGGTTATCATAGGCGCGGAAATACGCCTCGCGCGCCTTCATTACGTCGAACTTCGGACCTTTGCGCAGATGCTCGGCGAGCTTTTGCGGGTCCGTCGACTTCATGTCGGTCATCGCCTGTGCGACGATTTTGAGCGAATTGTAATCGCCCCACGATTGGTTGTCGGGCAGCTTGCCATATTTTTTCTGGAATGCATCGACGTATTTTTTGGAGCTCGGCGTATCGACGAGGTGGTGCCAGACCAGCGGCCAGATACCAGAGAAGTTGCCCTTGCCCGCGCCCCACGCGACCACCGTATCGAAGCCGAAGCCGGCGACGGGGAATTTCAGCCCGTATTCGGAATATTGCTTGATGAAATTCGTGATCTGATTGCCGGCGAGATTCGACACCACGAGGTCGGGCTGCGACTGCCGGATCTTCAAAAGATAGGGGCTAAAGTCAGTGGCCTCGCTCGGCACCAGCTCATCGGCCGCGAATTGACCGCCGTGCGACCCCATGAATTTCTTGGCAACGCGCAGAAGGTCATGACCGAAGGCGTAGTCGGCAGTCAGCGAGTACCATTTCTTTCCCTGCACCATGTTCTCGCGCAGCAGGTATTGGCCAACTGCCATCACGTACATCGAGTTTGCGCCCTCGATGTGGAACATGTACGGATTGCAGCTCGCGCCGCGTAGCGCATCCGAATTGCAGCCCGTATTGATGAACACCGTCTTCATCCGGTTCGCTACCTGACCGATCGCGAGGCCGGAGGCCGAAGATATCTCGCCAATGATCATCGCGACCTTGTCGCGCTCGATCAGACGCTCGGCTTTAGCGGAAGCGGTTTGCGGATTGACCGAGTCCTCCATGACGAGCTCGATCTTCCGGCCCATCACGCCGCCTGCATTGTTGATTTCCTCCGCGGCTAGCTTCACGCCCATTACCGCGTATTCGCCGAGTGGCCCTAGAAATCCAGTCAGCGGCGTCAGATGCCCAATTCGGATGGCGTCAGCCTGCGCCTTCACGATCGCTGGCGTGCCGACGCCGGCGAGCAGCACTGAACCGGTCGCGCCCTTAATGAGTGTGCGGCGTGAAAGACTGGAAGTCATAAGGATTTCTCCCCTGGGAACATTTGGTCGGATACGGGCGACTGAAGACGCGGTCTCACCATCTACTGAGCGCACACTTGCCGCCACTTTTGCGAGTAACTATGTCGCGCGACCTATTGGCGTTGTCCAGCGGATTTTCCGACCGGCCGGCATATTCCGTCCAGGGATTCCTGGGAGGTCCGCCAGGCGGTGAAAGCGAGACGCCCTCTCGATCATATAATTATTCGATTGATCTCAATGTCTATCCTTCAACTTCGCCCAAAAGGCTATTTCACCGCGGCAAGTCACCGTTTCGGTCGAAACCATCTGCCGGGCTGGTTGGCCGGTGAACTTGCGGCATCTTTGATTCCATTTTTGTGCCAGCCACGAAAGGACCAGCGCAAATCCTGATGTATCCCATATCTCCGGATCGCAAATTGCTTCTGGGTCGTCGATTGTCTCCGAGATATATTCCTTCGCACCCGGCACTATCGTTTCAGCTGGCACCTCTTCTCCAGCGATACCAGGCACGCAACCTGTTTCGCTGACATCTCGCTGGCTTCTTTTAGAAGAGCCATACACTCTTTAGGTATTCCTTGCTCATGGTCAGACGGTGAGGCCGCCAACTGAGGAGTCAAGTCCGTGGGGATCGCCGTCGGATTTTTTCAACCTATCGGCCGAGCGGGATACGTGCACGTTCGAGCTACTCACAGCAAAAGGGGCCATGTCTTCAATTCAAGCCGAACGCTGTAATTCAGCGCGCAGCTTGTAGCGCTGAATTTTGCCGCTGGGGGTGCGCGGCAGCTGAGCAGCGAGCGCGTATTGGCGCGGAAGCTTGAATGCCGGTAGATTGCGCGTGAGCTGGGCGCGCGCCGCCGCAATCGCAGCCCCGCCCTCCGCGCTTGATGTCGCGACGATGTAGAGCACGATTTCCGATAACCCGGCCGCACCCTCTCTCAAAACGGCCGCAGCCTCCCTGACCGTGGGAATCCCTGCCAGCATATCTTCGATCTCAGACGGCGAGACCCAAAGCCCTGAGGTCTTGAGCATGTCATCGCTGCGACCGCAGTGGTGATAGAAGCCGTCCTCGTCGCGTAGATATTCGTCGCCAGTGGCGAACCACTCGCCGCGAAAGCGCGCCGTCGGCCGATGCGCGGCCGCGCGTGACTGCGTATCGTCAAGGCGATAACCGGCGCAGAGAAAAGGCGCGCGAACTTCGAGTTGGCCGCTGCGGCCCGATTGTGTGATCTCTGACCCGTCCGTATCGATCAGGCGCACCTCCACGCCCGGTACCGGACGGCCGGACGATCCCGCGCGACGCGCGGAAAGCGTGTTGGCGAAAATCTTGTGTACCAACTCCGAGCAGCTCATCGCATCGATGATGGGCCGGCCCGAAGCCTTTTCCCATTCGGCCCCGACCTGGGGCGGAAGCCGCTCGCCCGCCGACACGTAGCAGCGCACAGCGCGGAATGCCAATTTCGACGGAGAGCCACATTCGCAAAGCCTTTGGAACAGCGTCGGGACACTGAGAACGATGCTTGGCTGATTGAGTTCCACCGTCGCGGCAACTGATGGCGGCGTTGGCCAGCCCTCATGCAAGATGAGTGTCGCGCCAAGACGCAAAGCGCCGAACATCGCACCAAGCGCGTAGGCGAAGTTGAGGCGTGAGGTCGGGAAGAAGCGATCCGCGGAGGTGGCAGCGAGGCCACGCACGAGATAGTCGGTGCAAGCAAAGACGTTGTCATGACGATGCTCGACCGCCTTAGGCTGTCCGGTTGTGCCGGACGTCATCACCCAATAGGCCGGATCGTCCGGCCTGCGGACACAGGGCACAAACTCCGTCTCTGATCTTTGCATCCACGACCGCAGATGGCGCTGGCGGAGAAATAATTTTGCATTCGGCCCTATGCCGGTCGTTACCGCGGGCGCGAAGTCGCTCTCGGCGATGACGGCGAAAGGCCGGATAATAGCAAGGATGTGCCGAAGATCATCGCCCGTGGCGCGCGTTGAGACCGCGACGGCGACCCCGCCCGCGGCGATGATGGCGAGGTAAATAGACACCAAGTCGGCGTGATCGAGCATAAACAAGGCGACGCGGTCGCCGGGTTTCATGCCGGCCTCGCGCAGTGCCCCCGCGAAGCGGCTAACACGAACCGCAAGATCGCCGTAGCTTGTGGACTCCCCGCCATTCACAACCGCCGGCTTGTGTGGGCCGACAGCGGCCAGACCACCTGCCAGCACGTACTTCGCGGCATTCATCCCAACGCCCCCAGCCATGGCTCAGGACCCGCAATCTAGCCGACGCACTGTGACCGTAATCAAAGCATTCCTCTCGAAGGGTGTGCGTATTTTCAATGCTGGTCGCTAGCGAACGCCGCCTGCGCAGAGTTCGCGATTGCGCGGGTGACGTGACCGCGCCCCTCTTCAACGTGGAGGGTTTTTTCTTTCCCTCTGAGCTAAGAACGCAATGGCCGTCCGACGCGCTTCAGCTAAGTCGGACGGCGGGCCGACACGCGCGAGGGCTACATCATCGCCGATAGTGAATCGGTAGGTCTCGTATGTTTGGCGGTTCACTACAAAGATGGTGGGATGCTCGTGACGCACGACGTGAAAGCTCATGCTTCCCTCCCCAGCATCAAAACGCGCACGGGAAGCGTGCCTGCCGGTCGTTAACGAATGCTTACTCGCCATTTCATGCAGTTCCCCAACCCGACCGGCACCGCCCGTGCAGGAAATAGCCAGCACCCCTTCCGGGACCCGACGAAGGCGGAAATAAGAACATTTTTCGCAAAGAAGGGCAGCAGGGCGTACCCAATCGCCTGAGCCCCAACTGAAGCGCCGGCGGGTCCCGTCACGCCGTTGCGGAGCTTTTGAGACGCCGTCTCCCAATTGCACCCGTCGTGCAACCAAGAAAAAATAATCGTTTCCGAAATTACACCGGCTTCGACCGAGGTGGATCAGGATAATTGACGCCGCTAAGGGACCACAATCCTTCAAGTAGCTTCAGAGCAACGCAGCTGTCTGGAAGCGCTCGCGTTGATTACGCTGCCACGAAGTGTTCACCGGCAAACGTTCACACAGGCGTGATAAAATCTTTTGTCCGAGCGGCGCATAGTGCAGCCGGCCGGCGACAGCGTGTCAGGAGGGCGGCGCATCCGCGGCGCGCGGCCCATACGGATAACACGTACATGGGGGCGCCGACGGACGGAAAGCGGGCAGGCTTGTCTCTCGTGAGGGAGCCACCCAACCTGGTTGCAACCGAAGGAATAACGACATGACCGGACAAGCTCAACTGCGAAGGCCGTGTTGCTTGATGACAGGCTGTCTGACCATTGCCGCTCTTTTGAGCGCTTGCTTGGCGATGACTGCAGCGACGGCGCAGGATCGCGCGCCCGATTACGCCGCCATCGTTGCCGCGCCCGACCGCACCGAAGCGGACATGCAGACCGACAAGCGGCGCGACCCGGTCAAGCTCTTGGCCTTCACCGGCGCGCATCCCGGCATGAAGGTGCTCGATATGGGCGCAGGCGGCGGCTACAGCACGGAATTGATGGCGCGCGCGGTTGCACCGAGTGGCGTCGTCTACGGTCAAAATCCCGCGGACATCGGCGAGCGCGCGAGGACGCAGTTCGAGGCGCGGCTGAACACGCCGGGCGGCAAGAACATCGTGAGCCTGGCGCGGCCGTTCGACGATCCGCTGCCCGCCGACGTGCGCGACCTCGACCTCATCACGTTTCTGTTCTTCTACCACGATACCACCTACATGCCGGTCGAGCGCGCCGAGATGAACCGCAAGCTCTACGCGGCGCTCAGGCCCGGCGGAATGCTCGTGATCGCCGACCATTCCGCGAAACCCGGCGCCGGCACATCGGTCGGCAAGAGCCTCCACCGCATCGAGGAAAGCGCGCTGCGCCGCGAAGTCGAGGCTGCCGGATTCAAACTCGTCGCCGAAGGCGATTTCTGGCGCCACCCCGAGGATGCGCGCGACTTCTCTATCCAACCGCCGAGCGGCAAGGCGGTCGACGAGTTCGTGCTCAAATTCCAGAAGCCGATGTGAGCGGCCGCCGGCGCGTGCAGCAGCACAGCTTCCCTCCTCCCGTCGGAAGACGCAGGACTCAATGCCAAGCCTTCGGTGCATTGACGGTGCTCAAGCTCAGACCAGCCGCCTTCGCCTTCTCGACTGCGGTGGGCTCGTCGTTCCCCAGGGCACCACCCCGTGAAATCGTGAGTTTTGCGGCTGCCCACCGACTGCCCGCCGTATATGGCGTGCGTGATTTTGTGAGCGACGGAGGGCTTATGTCGTACGACGCCAACATTAAGGACATCTGGTGCCGCGCAACGTTCTACATCGACAAGATTCTCAAGGGAACGAAACCTGCCGACCTTGCTGACCCGACGATCAGGCGCCGTTACGCGCAGGGCGTCAATGGCAACGGGCTCCAAGAGGTTGATTATTGCAAGTCGAGGAGAATGTGATGAAAGCGGTCCTGGTGTTGGTCATCACCTGGACGGTCCTCGTATCCGAGATCGTGACGACAGTGCAGGCCGCGTCCGCGCGAGGCAGCCGGGTAAGCGTGACCTATGTGGCGCCCAAGGATGCTGCGCATCAGCCGATTTACGAGCACTTGAAAGAACTCCGCTTCCTCGAAAAATTGCAGGAATTCCTTAGCCCATTTCAACTGCCTCGCATCTTATTGGTGAAGGTAGAAGGATGCGACGGTAATCCCGACGCTTCATATGAAAACGACATGATAGTGGTGTGTTATGAATATATAGACCAACTCTGGAAGGCCATCCCCCTCAAAACGACACCGGCTGGTGTCACGGCGGTCGATGCTCTGGTGGGTCCCTTGTTCGACACCTGCCTGCATGAATTCGCCCACGCTATGTTCGATATGCTGCAGGTCCCGGTGTTGGGGCGCGAGGAAGACGCTGCCGATCAAGTGTCGGCCTACATCATGCTGCATCTCGGCAAGATCGAGGCGCGCAGACTGATTGGGGGCACCGCCTACGCGTACAAGATTGAGGTGGACGCCGCAACCGCACCGCCCGCATTGAAGCAATTCGCCGACGCGCATGGCACGCCCGCGCAACGCTTCTACAATCTGCTGTGCATTGCCTACGGCGCCGATGCGCAACTGTTTGGCGACATGGTGGAGGAGGCACATTTGCCGAAGGAACGAGCCGACGACTGCAAAGACGAATACCTTCAGGTGGCCCTTGCGTACGAAAAGCTGATCGGCCCGCATATCGACCATGTCATTGCCAAAGAGCTATTCGACAAAAGCTGGCTGCCTGACGCAACGATACGGGTGCCGAGCAGAGCGACGCAGCCGAAATGAGCTGTCCCTACCGCCATATCCGAGGGTCACTGCATATGCAGCCGTCACTGCATCCGAGCCCGGCTCCAGACCGCGCTACCACCAGGTGCCGCAAAGCTCCAGACCGAGCAATCGCACCCCGCGGGTATCGCGGGCGTCGTACTCATGAGCGGCCGCTACTATTTCGCCCCCAAACCCGACGATCCGAATCTTACGAACTTCCAAGCTTATTTCGGGACGGACCAGACCCGTTATCCCGCGCAGTCGCCCATCAATTATGTCAAGGCGGCGAAACCGATGCCGACCTTCATCGTCATCTCAGAGTACGACAACCCAGACCTTGACACGCAAGGCGCTCTGCTGTTTGGCGCCTTATGCGAACGGGACCGCGCATGCCCGCGCTTCACGCGTATGGAGCTGCACAATCACCTTTCGATGGTCTGCCAATTCAATACAGCTGACGATGCATTGGGCCGCCAAATCCTGGAATTCATCCGGCGCGGTCGGTGATCCACCATCCAAGCTATCCTGGCCGAGGGTAATTTGCCGTGAAGAGCCTCGGCTTGCGTTTCGTTCGGCCGCCCGCAGGAGCCGAGGGCATTTGCCTGCTGAGTCTCGAAAGGTCCGATCCCCGGAACGGATGACGGCCCTGCGGACTCGTGTGCCAGTTTCTGGTATGGTTACATTATGACGGACGCGCGCCGGTAAAGATCGCGATCCCGAACGGAGTGAGAGGGGCTTAGTCATGAATCAGCGTGAGACAGAGACATCTGAGCAAGTACTCAAATTTGCGCCCAAAGAGAAGGCGCCGAATAGAGTTGCTCAGCTGGACGACGCAGGACAGGCCATCGTTGCGCAAATTCGAACGGCGGCCGACTTAGCAAAAGAAGACTGCGATCGGGCCATGAGTCTTGCACACAAGCTTTCCATGGAACTCAGAGCGGCCGAAGACCGAACACAGCAAATGGCGAGGGAGGTTGAGCACTGGCGAGACAGAGCAGCCCGCGCCGAACAATGGCTTCGGACGATCCAGCAAGAGATTGAAGAGAAACTACTCACTCGGAGATCGTTCTCCGGCGCGGAAGAGGTCGCAGTCCGTTAGTCTAACGGTCTTCGTGGCAACTTTTTCTCGCTGCCGCCGCTATCCATTTGGGACGAAATCGCGCGACGCCTACAACTCCCGTCGAAATTGATGGCGCAGCACAAGTTTGGCACTTGTCGGCGCATTATGCTCAGTTTCGAGCGCCAGCCTTTCCCAGCCCCGTGCCATGTCGATCAAGATGTCGCGCACTCGCGGACTTGGCGCGCGCTCGGACATCTGACGACATTCGACCGCGTGCTCTCTGCACTCCACCGCCGAAATCATTTGCCCCTACCCCCGGACCCTTCGCATCCGTTCAATACTGCCACGGGCATCAAGGTGTGGTCAGCATCGTTTCGCGCCCGGGGTGCACTTCGGGGCCGATAGTGACGTTTGCACCACAACATACATTGCGGGCGCTGCGGGTCCGCACTCTATGCGCCGAGCGACCGCCGGCTGGATTCCGTGTGATTTCGAAAGCGATCGACGTCGCCGGCCACTGAAAAAGGCTGCGGCATCGGCTGCCGGGCGGCGGAACGATGAGCAAATCCGGCAGTTGGGTCATTTGGGTCGATCAGGCATCTTTCACGAGTCCGATTGTCCTCAGATTTCGGACATTCAGGCCGCTGTCACATTCGTCGCGATATGCCAATTCCAGACATCAGCCGCACTGGTTCTGCAGCCGACCAAATTCGAGTTTGTAGTCAAACCTGAAGAGCGCCAAGGCGGTGGTGGTTGCTCGCTTACAGCGGCACCATCCCCATCCAGAACATTGTCTTGTCGCCGACATCGATATCGTACTTGCGCGCGAACGTCAGCTTGCCGTCATCGCCAACACGGAACACCGACAGGCCCGCAGGTATTATCCTTACCACATCGCCATCCCGCACATTCACCGACAGATTGTGTTGCGCCACCAGTAGGCGCCCACTCGGGTCAATGTGAAAGGTACGCGGGTGGATCTTTTGGGTCTCGATGTGCTGGATCGGTATGGGCTCGCCGATGGATTGATCGATGGCGTACACGACGATGCTGTTTTCACCGCCCTTGAACACCTGCTTGCCTTGAAATTCGGTCGTGGCCTCGG
>Ga0070675_100005144_pt1 | contig 9978 bp, 6 predicted proteins | sample KBSM43metaG_FD_65343 | JGI IMG/M metagenome (GOLD analysis project Ga0070675, IMG submission 65343) | Miscanthus rhizosphere microbial communities from Kellogg Biological Station, Michigan, USA - KBS M4-3 metaG | ecosystem: Host-associated > Plants > Roots > Rhizosphere > Soil ...
ACGCCACGACGCCGAGCATTAGCGCGACCGGGAATGGCAGCCGATCTCCCAGGCGGCGATAGCGTAAGCCGACACGAAATGCCGACAACGTCACCTCCCGGTAAGCGCCGCGTCGCTTGTGATGCCCCGAGCCGCCCGGGATGTGCAACCGAGGGACGATGGACGTCCCGAGTTCATCCGCGCCAGCGTCCGTGTGTCGTCGGCGCAATCTCAAGGAGTACGCACAATGGCGCTGAAAACCGTGCCCGTTTCCCCCGTCCGGGGTGTGCCGACGCTGGCGAAGGGCGATTCGAACCCGCAGTTCACCGTCGTCCACGATTTCCTGAAGCGGTTCGGCTACCTGCCGCCGACCGCCGAGCGCGGCCCGCAGCTCGACGAGAGAGTCTCGGCGGCGCTCGCGCTCTACCAGAAGGGGCACGCGCTCCCGGTCACCGGCGAGTTCGACGAGGCCACGCGCGACATGATGGAGGAGCCGCGGTGCGGCCTACCGGATCTACGCGCGGGCCTGAAATTCAAGACGAGTTGCTCCTGGCAGGCACCGCAGCTGACGTTCGCGTTCGAGGACGGAACCGGTGACATCGCCGGCGCGGCAGAATTTCAGGGAGTGCGGCAGGCCTTCGCGACGTGGGCGGGGGCCACTCCCTTCACCTTCACCGAGGTCGAGCGCACGGCCGGCCCGGACGTGTTGATCGACTGGCGGCCGGCCAATGATCCGGACCACTCGATGGTCGGCAATGTCATCGCCCACTCCGACTTCCCGCCCGGCTGCGGCGTGATCAACAACAGCCTTCCCAGGCCGCTGCACTTCGACGACACCGAGGTGCAGTGGAACGTCGGCGCGGCGCCCAACACCCACGACGTGGAGTCGGTCGCGCTCCACGAGATCGGCCACATCCTCGGCCTCGAGCATTCCGACCTGCCTAGCGCGGTGATGTTCAAGTCCATCCGGCGCAACACCACGAAGCGCGTGTTGACGGTCGACGACATCGATGGAATCCAGAAGCTCTACCTGCCGCCGGCCGTTCTGCCCGACGGCATCTTCCGCATCCGCCAGAAGAGCTCGAACCGTTTCCTCGACGCGCACGAGATCGCGGAACTCGACTTCCGGCTCGTCACGCGCCCGGCGCAGGACAACTTCACGCAGCAGTGGAAGCTCACGAAGGTGGGCACGGTGTTCGTGATTCGGCAGCGCAGCAGCGGCCGCTTCCTGGATGCGCACGAGGCGCAGAACAACGACTTCCGCTGCGTGACGCGAACGGCCGAGAACAACGGCAGCCAGCGCTGGGTCGTGATCCCCGACGCCACCGGCGCGGTGACCATCCGTCAGTTGAACACGCGGCGGTTCGTGGACGCGCACGAGATCGCGGATCTGGACTTCCGCTGCGTGACGCGACCCGTGCAGAACAACGACACCCAGAAATGGCTGCTCGCCCCCGCAGGCGCCAACACGTTCACCATCCGCCAGAAGAGCAACGGCCGCTTCATGGACGCGCACGAGATCGCGGCGCAGGACTTCAACGTGGTGACGCGACCCGACCAGGGTAACCTGACGCAGCGGTGGATCATGAGCCCCGTCGGCGGCGTCTACACGATGGTCCAGCGCAGCAACAACCGGGTCGTCGACGCCCACGAGCACTCGGGCGAGGACTTCAACGTCGTGACGCGCCCGAACCAGAACAACGACACGCAGAAGTGGATCGTCCTGCCCAGCGCCAATGGCACCTTCACCATCCAGCAGTTGAGCGGCGGCCGGTTCGTGGATGCCCACGACTCGTCGAGCAACGACTTCCGCGTGGTCACGCGCGGCGCCGAGAACAACGACTCGCAGCGCTGGGACTTCCAGGTGATTTAGCGGCCTGCCTTCCTGGACGCGGCGGCCGCCCCCCTGGACGGCCCGCACGCGAGAAACAGCCAACGGCGGCTTTGGAGAAAGTCAACAGGCGGCTTCGGGTCGAGACCCTGGGCTCGTCCAGTCCTACGCCGGGACCCGGACCCGAAGCGGACATCAATTGAATCTGCAAGGTCGCATCGGACGGCATATTGCGCTCCGTCGGATCGGCGTGCGCTTTTCTCGCATCGCGCATCTCACGGCCGATCACCCCCAACAGCTCAACGCTTTGAGCGCCCACGCGTTCGATTGACCGCTCGGCGTTCCGGGCGTACCGTCCGGGAAGCAAAAAAACCGGCGTTTCATTTTCTTATGTGCAGGAGACGCTATGGCCGACGGAGAGGAACTGCCGCTATCGCTCGAAATTCCTTGGCGCCTCGCCTCGACCACCCAGTTGCTGACCGGAGGCGAGCCGGACGAGACGACGATATCGTTCTTCACCTTTCGCCCGGATGACCAGGACCTGCTCAGCGGCTTCCCGGGCCAGAGCATCGTCTTCCTGAAGGTCACCATGTCGATCTCGCCGGCGGCCTTCCCGCCAGGAACCGCCCCGCCCGCCGCCTCCGCCCTTGGCGAAGGCATTCCTTGCTTTCACGTCCTGCTCGATCTGCAGGTGCGAAAGGAGAACGGCCAGCTCGGCACCGACCGTCCCTACTTCCACGCCGCGGCACCACTGCGCCGGCAGATGCTGCAGACCGGCGTGATCGGCACCGATCTGTTCGAGGGCGAGGCGAACAGCCAGTTCGTCGGGCGGAGTGGCAGTCAGTTGCACGAGGCGACGTCGAGCCATACTCGCACCTCATCCCGCTCGGGCGGTATCAACGTCCTCGGCATCGGCGTGTCGGGGCGCAGCTCCACGACGGACGTGACCGGCACGCGCGATGTGACGCAGGTCAGCGACACGACCACGCGCGAGGCCTCGACGGAGCGCCGCGAGCTGGTCAGCCACATGACCAAGGTCGAGAACATTCTGACGCTGCTGAACGCGAAATACGTCGGCACGCCCTATCTCAGCTTCTCGCTCTCGCCGCAGCCGCTGGAACAGCTCTCGGCCGATGCCTCCGATCCCAGCCTCTGGTTCAGTCAGCTCCTGCAACGCCGCTCCAGCGGCATCGAGGGCGTGCAGGAATTCACCGGCGTGATCCTGGTGCCGGAGGGCGAGGAATTCTGCGTGCATGCGCGGCTCCGCCGCGTCTGCGTGCTGGACGACCCGCCGGGTCCACCAAACTTTCAGGAACCGTTCAGCTTGACCGGCCCCAAGCTCGGCCGGCTCCTCACCTACCTCTTCGACACCTTCCCAATTGGTACGCCCGTGTTGGAAGAACTCGATGTAGATGTTGTGCAAAGCCTGCCGCAGCCGGAGCTGTTCCCGCGCCCGGCGATCGAGATGTGGGTGGTGAACCCTGCTGGAACAATCCTCGCCGACATCATCTCACCGCGGCCCCAGACCTTCTTCCAAGTGAGCCGTGCCACTGTCAGCTACAAGACCTTCCTCGAGCTCTGGCTCGAGACGCTGCGCAGTGAGTACGATCGCGATGTCAACCGCTCGCCGCTCGAGCGCGGTGTGCTGGTCGGTGAGGATCGCGAGCTCGATACCTGCTTCGCCTTTGCCGAGGACAGCGAGCTGAAGATCCTGAAGGTCTCGTCCGGCGTCAGCCCGCTCGCCATCCTGCCGATCCGCCCGCTCGATCTCGATATCGGCGGCCTGCAATCGACCGCGATCTCGGCCCGCCGGAACGTTAAGGCGCAGGCGCTGGAAACAGTCACCCGGTGGAATGCGCTGGAACTGCGCCTAGCGACATTGCTCGCCAATCATCGCGACAAATTCCCGACCGGCCCCGGCAAGTTGAAACATCCGCGCGTCGTCGCCGTCCTGCTGGCGCGCTGGGCCAAGCTCAGTCCCGACGACCCGCTGAACCTAGAGTTCACAGCCGCGGCGAACATGCTGAAGTTGACCGATGCGCATCGGCGCGCGCTCAAGGCGGCGGGCGCGACCGACCTCAAGACCATCGCGCGCGCTCTGAAAGCGGCCGAGGTCATCGAGCGCTACAACCAGGATCTGGGCCGCCGGCCGCGCGAACTCCGCGTGGGACAAGCGGCCCGCGGCGCAAACCCTCTGCCGCCGATCGACTTCCCGCTTCCGGTGAAACTGGCAACCGAGATCGCCACGCTGATCGGCGAGACTCTTTTCGGCGGTGACGAAGGATTGAAGCCGAAGCGGCCACGGCGCCGCTGATCCGGCCGGCGGAGCGCGGCAGGTGAACGGCATCGAGCTGGGCCCGGTGGTCGGCCATACCGACCACCAGTCGACCCGCATCTGGATCAAGGTGTTCGACGATCCGCGGAGCTACAAATTGAAGGTCGCCGGCGTCGGAACCTTTGACTTCGTGAGCACCGAGGGCCCACCGCCCTTCGAGTTCCGCACCGCCGTCGCGAAGGCGACCGGGCTGCGCCCGGACATCACCTATCGTTATGGCGTACAGCGGCTCGGCCGCTTCCTTGGCAACGGCAGGGGCAAGGTCCGCGCCATGCCGGATCCCGCCTCGATGGCGCAGATCACCTTCTGCGCCATCTCCTGCAACGTGGCCGAGAGTGACGGCGCATGGAAGGCATTCGCCAAGTTCGTCGAGGATTCGAAACCGCAATTCATCCTAATGATGGGCGACCAGCTCTATCTCGACGAGGACGGCGTCGACGTCTTCCGCACCAAGCTGAACGCCGACCGGAAAGCGCGCCGTAACGCTATCGTCGAGAAGTACAAGATCAATTGGTCGCGCGAGGTGGTGCGCAAGGTTCTGGCCAACACGCCGGTCTACATGATGTGGGACGACCACGACATCCGCGACGGCTGGGGCTCCGCCGCTTCCGACAGCGAGACGTTGGTCGCGCGCCATCCGCGCGGCAAGCGCATCTTCGACAAATGCGACGCCTATTATCAGGACTGCCGCGACATCTACTGGCACTTTCAGGGCGCCCACAACCCGCGGCCGAGCGATGGCGTCGATCCGGCGCTTCCCAACTACATCGATGGTCCTCCCGCTTCGACCGCGCGCTATGCCATGCCCTTTGCCTTCCGCTGCGGCCGCCTGGTCGTGCTGATGCTGGACAGCCGCGGCGACCGCGACGGTTTCCGCGATACCTTGCCGATCCTGGGCACCCGCCAATGGGAGTTCATCGATGACGTCCTGGAGAATTTGGCGCCCGAGGTCGACGCGCTGGTGGTGATGACGGCGACGCCGATCGCCTCCATCGACCCGGGCGGGCAGACAATGACGCTGATGGGCGATCGCACCGATGATGTGGACGCCTTCAAGGACGGCGACGAGCAGAACGCACTGTTTCCGCAGAACGGAAGCAACCTGCATGTCCTGCCCGCCGTCGCCAATGTGCATCTGTCACGGGTGACCGACGGGCTCGGCTTTGGCCAGCTCAATCTCGGCAGCTTCAAGATCACCAATATCGATGAAGCGCGCGATCAGTGGAGCCACAAGTTCGCCCGAAAGGAGCAGGTGCGCCTGCTGCTCAGCGCCGGTCGCGCGCTGCGCGTCAAACGCGCCGCCGGCACGGCCCGCGGCCTGCTCTTCGTCTCCGGTGATATCCATGTCGGCGCCCGTTTCACCATCACCTGCGCCGACCCGCCCTACGAGGCGCTGTCGCTCACCTCGTCGGGCATCAGCACCATATTCGAGCAGCAGCCGATGGTGCATACCTTGCTCGACACCTCGTTCGACGTGGCGCCTGGCATCCACTCAGAGTTGCTCGAGATCGTCACCGACGTGAACTTCGGCATCGCCCACGTCATCCCGACCGGCGGCGGGGCCGAGATCCAGGGCGTCATTGCCCATGAAGGCAACTCGGTCGCGATCGGGATCGACGCCACCCTCTTCCTCTAGCACTAGTGAATTCGACGCCGATCGCGGCGAAGGTCTGCTGTGAAATGCGATCCAGTGGCGCGCCGTAGTCGGGGGTACGGGAATGGTGGGGCCTGGGAAGACATATGCGCCTTTGGGGTCGGCCTTGCGACGCGCCTTGAGCATCGCTAGCGTGCGCCGCGGGATCGGCAGCTTGTGCTCGCGACCTCCCTTCATCCGTTCCGGCGCAAGGATCAATGTCGCCGACCGCAAGTCAATCTCGGCCCATGCGAGCCGCAAAGCCTCGCGCAAGCGTAACCCGGTGGCAGCGAGCAATAGCAGCGCATGCCGCTGCGTTCCGCTCAGTGTATTGCCCTTGTCATCAGGCAGCTTCAACACCGCTGCAATCCAGGCAGCGCGGCGTCCGTTGTCGAGATGCGTGGCTCGGCGCGACATTGTTCCTGCGCCCGGCGCGAACCATTGCCAGCAGATCGACGTTCAGAGTTTCCCCGCGCGCCGCGGCGGCCGCCTTCGAATAGCGCTCGACGGCGCGCAACACGCGCAAGGCCCCGTCAGCGCGGGCGGGGCTTTCCACCCCTCGGTCGCGATGTTGTCGCGCCACTTCGGCCGCCGTGATCGATGCCACGGCCGGGTACGCCACGCGCCGGCGAAGGCGTCGAAGTCTGCCTTGTACGAGGTCACGGTGCCGGGTGCGAGCTTCCAGCCTTCGCCGCAAGGTAGTCATCGAACGCGCGGCCCAACATCAACGCACCTCGTTTTGGCAGTGGCGTAGTGGGGTCGGCGCCGCTGGTGAGCTGCGCGCCGATCGTGTCGGCCGCAATCCGATATTCAGCCAGCGGTTTGTCGCCGACCGCGCCGAGGCGAACGAACACGACCTTGCCGGCGCCACGCCGCCGCCTTCAAACGTAGAGCGTGCGTCCGGTCGGGCTAACGCGGCACACGAAACCTTGCGTAGAATCGTCCCGATATTCGACTTGGCCCTTCTTCGAAAGGGGCAGTGCCGCGAGCGTCTTTTCCGTGAATTTGAAGCGCCGCTCCGAAGATCGTTGTTTCGGCGCTAGATAACGTTCAGCTAACACAAGGTTGCTATTTTCCATCGTAAATAATCCGTGTGTCGTGTGAATAAGTGCCCATGCCATCACGAGATTTCACGCAACGTCACGAATCCTAGCTAACGGCAAAACAGCCGGGAATGGACTGAAAAATCCTTGTGTCGGTGGTTCAATTCCGCCGTTGGCGACCAGATTCCGGTCCTCCTTGTCGCCCGCGCTGCGCCGGCTGAACGTCCTGGTAACGACGCACGGCGAGGTGCTCGCGCACACGACGCGCGCGCTGACGATCGCCGAGGAGCTCCGCACGCGCGGAGCGAAAGTCGCTTTTGCGATGCGCGGGGACAAGACGGCCATCGTCAAGGCGGCCGGCTTTGCCGTACGCGACATCGTCGGTGTTCCTCTCAGAGACGTCCTGCGCCGCCTGCGCAGGGGCACGACCAGGCTCTGCAGCGACAGTCAGGCCATCGAGTCGGTCGATGCCGACGTGGAAATGCTCGAGCGCGAGCGGCCCGACGTCGTACTCTCGGATTTCCGGCCGTCGATGGCGGCCGCGGCCCGCATCACGAAGACGCCCCACGTCTCCGTCCTGAACGCCACGTGGACGCCGTATCTCGACCACGACCAGGTGCGATTGATATGGCCCGTGCACACGCGCTTCGGAGCGGTGTGGGGCACGCTTGCGCGCGCGCTGGCAGGACCAGACCTCATGCGGTTACGATTTCTCGACTCGCTGTTCCAGGCGATCTTCAGGCAAATGCTCGTCTACGGCGTGGCGCCTTACGACAAGATCCAGGCGGCCCACGGCGTCGCGCGCTCGGGTGATCTCTATCACTACTGGCTCGGGGATTTGACGCTCGTTCCGGACTACCCGACGTTCATGCCGCTTCGTGCGGATGCTCCCCCGTCCGTGCAGATGACGGGGCCGCTCGTGTGGCAGGGCGGCAATTCGATGGAAGTGGAGACGCTGGCATCGAAGCTCGACCGGTCCCGGCCCACGATTTACGCCACCGTCGGCAGCACCGGCGATCCCGGCCTGTTTCCGGTGATGATCGAGGCGGCCGAACGGAAGAACTGGAACCTCATCATCACCAAGGCGGGTTTGGCCGATCTTTCGTCGTCGGGCAATGTGTTCGTCTACGACTTCCTGCCGGGCGAGGCAATCATGAAAATCTCCGACGTCACGATCTGCCAAGGCGGAAGCGGGACGATCAACCAGGCGATTGCTGCGAGCTGCCCGTTCGTCGGGGTGGCGTGCAACATCGACCAGGAGTGGAACCTCGATCGCGCATCGAGGCTCGGGATCGCAAAGGTCTTCTATCGCGAAGACGTCGATCCGGAGAAGCTCGTCGACGCGATCGAGGAGACCGTGGCAAGCAAGGAAGCGTATCGCGCGCGCTTCGCTGTCTTCGACAATGACAAGCGGAAATATCTGGGGGCGAAGACCGCCGTCGATGCCATCGAAAGCGCGATCGACAGCGGGACGCTCGACTGCGGGCGCGCGACTTTCCGCGGTTAGTCGCCGGGCGCGAGCGTGCGCTGCGGCGAGCTGGTGCGCAATGCCGCAATGAGCTTCTCGATGTCGCCGGGATCGACGGGTTTCGTGAAGTGCCGGTCGAAGCCCGCCTCCGACGCTCGGCGCTTGTCCTCGTCCTGGCCCCATCCCGTCATGGCGACGATCAGCGTCGACTTGCCCCAGCGCTCCGCGCGGATCCGGCGGGCCGCATCGTAACCGTTGAGACGCGGCATTCCGATGTCGAGCAGCACGAGGTCGGGGCGAAACGCCGCGGCTTCCTCGACCGCCTGCAAACCATCGTGCACGGTGCGAACCTCGTTGCCCATGAGCCGGAGCACCGTGCTCATGCTTTCCGCGGCGTCCCGATTGTCGTCGGCGACGAGAATCCGGCATGCCAGCGTGCGGGCGCGCGGCTCGTCCGCCGTGTTCGCGGTCTGCCGCCGCGGCACCACGTTAACGACGGGCAGGTGGGCGATGAACTCCGAGCCCTTGCCGGACCCCTCGCTTTTCGCCTCGATCCGCCCGCCGTGCATCTCCAGCAATTGCTTCACGAGCATGAGGCCTATCCCCAATCCCCCCTGCGCTTTTTCGAGCGAGTGGTCGACTTGCGAGAACATGTCGAAGATGCCGGGCAGCGCGTCGGCCGGAATCCCGATACCCGTGTCGCGCACCGACACCACGACTTCGCCATCCGCTGGCGTCACGGTGAGCCAGATCTTGCCGCCGCGCTCCATGTATTTGGCCGCGTTGTTGAGCAGGTTGGAGAAAACCTGCGCGAGTCGAACAGGGTCCGCATCGAGGTACACGGGTCCCGGGCTTCCCGACATCATGAGCTGATGGCCGGCGGCGTCGATCAGGGGCTGGGCGGTGTCGATGGCGCTCTTGATCGCGGCGGCAAGCTCGATGCGCTCCTTGCGGAGCTCGAACTTGCCCCGGCTGATCCGGCTCACGTCGAGCAGGTCGTCTATGAGCCGTACCATCTGCCCCAGTTGCCGCTCCATCATCGCGCGCGCCTGCTCGACCGCCGGGCGGTTGTTTCCTGCGATCTGGATGATCTGCAGCGCGTTGCGGATCGGGGCGAGCGGGTTGCGAAGCTCGTGCGCGAGCGTGGCGAGGAACTCGTCCTTGCGACGGTCCGAATCGCGCAGCCGCTCGCTTTGCGCATGCAGCGCGGCATGGGCATTCGTGAGCTCGAGCAGCGTATTGCGCACCTCGTACTGTCGCCGTCGCGCGCGCACCGCTGTGCGCAGGGCGCTCACGAGCGTGGTGACGCGAACGGGCCGTTCGAGGATGGTGACATTGCCGAGCAGCGCCAACGCCGTGGCGGTCACCGACGCGTCGGCGGCGACGCCGACCAGCAGGATGATCGGAATCTCGGACCAGGACGGCTGCGTGGTCAGCACTCGCGCAAGCTCGCGATTGTCGCCGCGCGTAATGACTTCCTCCGTCAGCACGATGGCGCCGACACCCTGGCTCACGCCACGCGCGAGCGAATCTGAATCCTCGTCCACGTGGCATACGAGGCCGGCGTCGGCGATGATCGTCCGGGTGAGCGCGGCGTCGGCGGGTGTCGGCGCCAGGACCAGAACGCGTTCCTGGTCAACCGCCGGCGCGGGACTCATGGTCTTTCGCCGACAGGTCGCGGTAGTCGCC
>Ga0070675_100005145_pt1 | contig 9976 bp, 7 predicted proteins | sample KBSM43metaG_FD_65343 | JGI IMG/M metagenome (GOLD analysis project Ga0070675, IMG submission 65343) | Miscanthus rhizosphere microbial communities from Kellogg Biological Station, Michigan, USA - KBS M4-3 metaG | ecosystem: Host-associated > Plants > Roots > Rhizosphere > Soil ...
GCCCGAGAGGATTCGAACCTCTGACCCACGGATTCGTAGTCCGTTACTCTATCCAGCTGAGCTACGGGCGCAAGAGTGATGAGTGTAACACAGGCAGGCGGTCGCCGAATTCGGTCGACGTCACCGAGTTGAGGCGGCGGAGTTCGGTGAACGTCACCGAAACTCCGCGCTCATTTTTTACGAGCAGCCGCTTGTAGAACCGCAGTTGAGGCACTTGTAGCACGCGCCGTTGCGGACCATTAGAGATCCGCATTCAAAGCAGACAGGAGCGTCTTTATCCTGGATATCGACGAGGGCGCCCTTCTTCTGAGGCTGGCCCGGCAGTTTCGTCGGGGCTGCTTCGGCCGTCGGGGCCGGTGGTGCGAGAACCTTGAGCGATGTCAGCGGTGCTTCATCGACTTGAACGCCGAGAGCACGGGCTTCTTCCACGGGCAGGAACTTCGAAGCCAGGTATCGGAAGATGTAATCCATGATCGACTTCGCGTAAGGCACCTGCGGATTCGACGTGAATCCCGAAGGCTCAAACCGCGTGTGGGTAAACTTATCCACCAGGACCTTCAACGGTACGCCGTACTGCAGCGCCATCGAGCAGGTGGTCGCGAACGAATCCATGACGCCCGACAGGGTTGATCCTTCCTTCGCCATGACGATGAAGATCTCGCCGGGAGTTCCGTCTTCGTACATGCCAATCGTGAGATAACCCTCGTGCCCCGCCACACCAAACTTATGCGTGATCGAATGGCGCTCGACAGGCAGGTGACGCCGCACCGGCCGGGATGCCTCTTCCACCTTTGTGGTCGACTTCCTGTCCGTCGCGCTCGTGCTCAACGGCTGCGTCCGCTTCGAACCGTCACGATAGATGGCGACAGCCTTCAGTCCCAGCTTCCACCCTTCGATATACGCCTTCTCGATTTCCTCGACCGTCACTTCAGACGGCAAATTCACCGTCTTCGAAATCGCTCCCGAAATGAACGGCTGAACCGCGCCCATCATTTTCAGATGCCCCATGTAGTGAATCGAGCGGACGCCATTGAGCGCCTTGAACGCGCAGTCGAATACCGGCAGATGCTCATCCTTCAACCCCGGAGCGCCTTCAATCGTTCCCCGGTCGTTGATGTAATCGACAATTGCCTTCACCGAAGGATCGTCGTACCCCAGCTTGGTCAACGCGGACGGTACCGTATTGTTGACGATCTTGATCGTGCCGCCGCCGACCAGCTTCTTGTACTTCACCAGCGCCAGATCCGGCTCGACGCCCGTGGTGTCGCAATCCATCATGAATCCGATGGTGCCAGTCGGCGCGAGCACCGACGCCTGCGCATTGCGATACCCCTTCATTTCTCCCAGATCCACCGCATCGCACCACACGTTCCATGCCGTGTCATACAGCTCGCCGGGGATATTCTCACGCTGGATCGCCTTCACCGCGTCGCGATGCATCCGCATGACATTGAGGAAGGGATCGCGATTGACGGCATAACCGGAACATGTCCCCACTTCTCCAGCAATCTTGGCCGACTGCAGGTACGCTTCACCCGTCATGATCGCCGTGATCGCCGCAGACATGTGCCGTCCCTTATCGCTGTCATAGGCAAGTCCCTGAGACATCAGCAGCGCGCCGAGATTGGCATAACCCAGCCCGAGAGGCCGGTAGGCGTGGGAATTCTCTGCAATCTTCGGCGTGGGATAACTGGCGTTACCAACGATGATTTCCTGCGCCGTGATCGTGACATCGACGGCTTTGCGGAACGACTCGATGTTGAATCGCCCGTCACCGTCGACAAACTTCATCAGATTCAACGAGGCCAGGTTGCAAGCCGAATCATCGAGGAACATGTACTCCGAGCAGGGATTCGACGCCGTGATCGGCGCCGTGTTCCTCGATGTATGCCACCGGTTGATCGTCGTGTCGTACTGCATTCCGGGGTCGCCGCAGATATAGGCCGAGTCGGCAATCTGCCTCATCAGGTCCCGCGCCCTGTAGGTTTCCACAACAGCGCCGTCCACCACCGCATGCGTCTCCCACTTGCCATCACTGAGGACGGCCTGCATGAACTCATCGGTCACACGAACGCTGTGATTGGCATTCTGGAAGAAGATGGACGAGTACGCTTCGCCATCCACGCCGCCGCCATAACCGTTGTCCAGCAGCACCCAGGCCTTCTTCTCTTCATTGGCTTTGGAGTTGATGAACTCGACGATGTCCGGATGGCCTGCATTGAGGATCACCATCTTTGCGGCCCGCCGCGTCTTGCCGCCCGACTTGATCACGCCGGCGAACGCATCAAAACCCTTCATGAACGACACCGGGCCCGACGCGATCCCGCCGCCCGACAGCGTTTCCTTCGAAGAACGGATCGGCGACAGGTTGCTTCCCGTGCCCGAGCCCCACTTGAAGAGCATGCCTTCGGTCTTTGCCAGATCCAGAATCGATCCCATCGTGTCCTGAACCGAATTGATGAAGCAGGCGGAGCACTGTGGCTTGGTTTCCACGCCGCAGTTGAACCAGACCGGCGAATTGAACGCCATCATCTGATTCACGAGCAGGTGTGTCAGCTCATCCTGGAAAACCTGCGCGCTCTCATGGGACGAAAAGTAGCCGCCCTGAAGGCCCCAGCCGTAGATTGTCCGGGCGACACGTCCAATCAACTGACGCACGCTCGATTCCCGCTCCGGTGTCCCTCGTTTCCCATGAAAGTACTTGGAGGCCACGATGTTGGTCGCCGTCATCGACCAACCCTTGGGGACTTCCACATCCTTCTGCTCGAAGATGACCTCGCCGGACTCGCTTGTAATCGCGGCCGTTCGAGATTCCCATTCCACGGCCTCGAAAGGCGGCAGCCCTTCCTGGGTGTAATACCGCTTAAATTCCAGGCCCTTTCTGGACCGCTCCAACTGGCCGCCAGTCGCCGTTTGTTCCAACATTTCTTCTCTCATGGCCATCTCCTTGGAATGGGCTGCAGGCCTCCACCGCACCCAGATATTGTAGATCAGTTCCGAAAAACTACTATATATAACCCTTTTGCGCCGTTGGAAAAGGTAGGGCCGACGATACGCCCCCTTTGAGACAGATCAGGTCCCCGGTCATTTTCAAAAAATTTTCGGCTCTAAAACCCCGGAAAATCCTCAATTAAACATCGCGCGCAGACGGGCCAGCCCCTCTTTGGCCGGACGGTAATCGGCCCTTTCCCGGAGGGCCAGTTCAAACTCCCGGATTGCCGCCGCCCACTGTCGTTTGACCTCGTAAGCGCGGCCCAGATTCATGTGGGGAAAGCAGTAGCTTTCGTAGCGAGTCGCCTCCAGCGCGCGGAGAAACCACGGAATCGCTTCATCCACGTTTCCCTTCTGCATGAGATACGCACCGATGTCGTTGTAAGGATTTCCGAAAGTGGGGTCCGTCTCGATCGCCTTATGGCACTCGGCAATCGCGTCGTCGAGCCTCCCCATGAAGCTGTAGGTCCAGCCCAGAAACGTGTGGGCCTCGGCAGTGGGATAGCACGCAATCGATTCCTTATAGAGCTCGACGGCTTTGTCGAGCTCCTGGCTCATTTGCTTCCGGTAGGCTTCGTGAAAAAGACGAATAGCCTCGTCGATACGCTCCCGTCGCTCCTCTTCCACGGTTAAACGAATTCCAGATCGACGCTTTTCGGAATGATGTTCTGCTTGTGGGCTTCTGAAAGGAGCAGGCGCACAGCCTCGCGACCGTCGTCGCCGTAGTCCAGCGTGAGCTCGTTGACGTACATGCCAATGAACCTGTCGGCCTTCTGCAGATCGAGGCCGCGTGAGAACTGGATGGCATAGTCGATGGCTTCCTCGCGATGATCGAGGCCGTACTGAATGCTGCGCCGAATATCGTTGGACACCTGTTCCATGAGCTGTGGTCCCAGGCTGCGTTTAATGACGTTGCCGCCAAGTGGAAGAGGCAAATGGCACCGATCGAGCCACCATTCCCCCAGATCCACGACTTTGTGGAGTCCCATCTCGCGATAGGTCAGCTGTCCTTCGTGAATCAGCAGGCCCGCTTCGTACTTCCCTTTCTGAACTTCTTCGAGAATGTGATCGAAGTGCACGACTTCGTACTTCACATCCGGAGCGAAGAGCCGAAGGGCGAGAAACGCCGTCGTGAGCAGGCCCGGCACCGCGACAACTTTTGTCCCGAGCGATTCAGGCGCGATCGGTTTTCCGGAAACGACGATGGGGCCATAGTTGTTTCCCATGCTGGCGCCGCAGGACAATAACGCGTACTTGTCCGCCATGTAGGCGTAGGCGTGGAAGGAGATTGCGGAGACTTCGTACTCTCCTTCGAGCGCCTTGCGGTTGAGAGTCTCGATGTCGTTCAGCAGGTGAATGTAGGTGCGGTCGCCGGTGTCGATCTTATGAGTTGCCAGCGCGTAAAACATGAAAGCGTCGTCCGAATCCGGACTGTGTGCGACGTGAATATCCATCGTTCTCCTGAGACTTAAAGTAAAACGTTTCCGGCTGGAGCTAATCCCCCCTCCTTAAGGAGGGGTCGCTGAGCCCTCTAAGAAAAATGCAACGCTACCTTAGCCAGGGCGAAGCGGGGGAGGTCAGACATGTTATCTGACCTCCCCACGCCGCGCCGATGGCGTTGAGGTAGCGTTACATTTTTTGATCGGCGCGGCTGCCCCTCCTTAAAGGAGGGGATATTTCCTTGCCCCCCAGCCCTACCAATTTTTTCTCGAAAAGTAGTTCCGCGGCACGTCAATGAGCATCGTCTTGTACGAATACCGCAGGCTGTCGTGAATAAAACAGACGTGAGTGCACCAGCACTGATCGCACTTGATCTGCTTCGTTTCGTCGGTGCGCGCCGAGGACTCCCAGAAAACCTTGAACTGCATGTCCATCTTTCGCAGATCCGCCACAGGTTCTCGCATCTCACACGAGCGGACTCTGCCATCAAAGTCGATTACCGCTGAAGTTTCTCCCGCCGTACACGGCATGCTCCAGCGGCTGCTTCCCTCGAGGTTTGCGAATTGAGTCCGATGGTGGAATGTCAGCGTCCCCACGTAGGCCATCCGCTTCAGCCACCGCAGCAGCGGATTGCGGTCCTTTATCAACCGGCGCGCGTATCGCGTTTGAAGATCGGCGATCGCCGGATAGAGAATCCGCAGTTTTTCCTTCGTGACAGCCTTCAAGCCCGGATCCCTGGCATTGCCGCGAATCAGATTGAAGTAATGACCATCAACGAGCCGTTCGGAAAACACCCATTCTGCCAGGGGATGAATCTCGTCGAGGTTGTCACGGGTGATCACCGTATTGATGTGCACCTCGAGCCGGCCGCCGAACACCGGCTTTAGAGTGCGAAGCATCCGCGCGCTTTCGATCGCCTTGTCGAAGTTGCCAGGCACGCCGCGCATGGTGTCGTGGGAGTCCCTCAATCCATCCAGCGCGATATTGACATGCAGTTCCAGCCTGGGATTGTTCTTCAGGCAACGCTCGGCGATTTCATAGATGCGCCGCGGCTTGAGTCCGTTTGTCGGAAGGTTGATGTGGCGGACCCCGTTGTTCGCAACAAAAAGATCGACGATATCTTCAATATCACGACGAAGTGTCGGCTCACCGCCGCTGAACCACAGGTCCGTCAATTTCGGCATACTCTCCGATAGCTTGACGACTTCCTTCCAGTCCAGATCTCCCGCACGATTCAGTTCATCCCAGTAGAAACACGAGTCGCAGGTGGCGTTGCAGTGGGAGGTCACGAAGAAGATCAGCGTGTTCAGTTTTCGACGGCGCCACGATACACCTCGGTGCGATTGGGAGAGATGAGTCTGTATCGTATCTGTCGCCATGTCATGCTCCGGGTAAGCGCCGATCGGACCAGGTTGTATTCGAACAGCAGCGCGGTGAACGGAGCCAACAGAATATAGGAGGCGCGGTATTTGGACAAGGCTCCCTCTGGTAGAACTGTCGCCACCGCTTCATAGCGAATAAAGGACTTGATTCCCGCCAGCGCATACACGGCGGGAGTCACGATCCAGTAAGGCCATGGCAGCAGGAGGCCGCCCCAGAACGCAAGATTGAAAATGGATTGGGTCACCAGCGCCATACGCCAGGTCGCCGCGTCATACACGCGCGCAATCAGGATCTGCCGTGTCGTGAACTCCAGTAACTCGCGCCACGTGCAGTCTCCATAAGACGGGATCAGACACTCCGGAACGAACGCAATGCGCTTTCCCGAGCGAAGTGCAGCATGCGTCACTGCATAGTCGTCGCTAAGCGCGCCTTCCCAGGCCTCGCGGACACCGATGCGGTCAAAGACGTCGCGCCGCAGGGCCATCGAGCCGCCCCATGCAAAGTTCCGACCATGGTCGCCCAGCGCCGTCACCACGGACGCATTCCAGGTCGATCGCAACAGCGCCGGCAGACTGCCGCTCTCCGCCGCATACCAGCGATAGCCACTGGATACGCCAACCTTATCCTCTCCCAAAGGTGCAATCAGCCGCTGAATCCATTCTTTTGAAAAGCGGGCGTCCGCATCGCAGAAGACAAGGACCTCGGCGAGCCCGGCGCCGTGTTCGACGCCATAAATCAGGTTGTGGACTTTCTGCCCGCAAGTCGTCGCTGCGCCCGCGATGAGAACGGCTGCATTCAACTCCGTGAGAATCTTTGCGGCGGGATCCGCTGGCGAATCAACGATGAAAACCACGCGGAAGTCCGGATAGTCCTGGCTGAGAATCGACTGGACGTTTTCACGAAACCCCGGATCCACGCCCCTGCAGGGACACAAGACAACAACGCGGGGGCGCCAACTGCTTCTCGGACGATAGGTTCGAATGTGGTGGACCGATTGAAATCCCTGGATCAGCGCAACGACCCCCTGGATCAGCGCGAGGCCACAAATGACGTAGAGGATCGCCATGCGCGCGATCAGTCCCAGAGTTTCCGGAACCAATACTCCGGATTCAGTCCAAGACCCAGAGATGTGAGCCGGGGATACTTCAACATTTGACGGATTATTTTTCCCAGCCTCCGCTTTCCATGCCAGCTCCTGCGAGCCACGTCCTCATAGCGGACCCGCATGGCTCCGTAAGTCTCGCCCCGATTCAGACCGGCAGCGATTACCTTCGCTGCGGATAATCCCGTATCGAGGGCATGCCGCATCCCTTCCCCGCAAAAAGGATCGACCATTCCCGCTGCGTCGCCGATGGCGATGAAGTCCGAAGGCCGTCTGTCGTATGCGAGGGGGCCGGTCACCAGGCAGTTGGTCGAAGCCACGGCTTCCCACGGTTTCGAAAGAAAGCCCGCCAACCCATCCTTATTAACAAGGAAGCATGCGCTTGTGCGCTCCCCTTCGACGGTCACCGCGCCACCGTAGCCCTGCTCGAAGAACCAGAAGTCCAGAACGTCGCCGCGAGTCCCTGGCTGGTAGAACTGCACCCCAAATTGCGGAACAGCATACCGCTGAGAAAATCGGCTCAACTTGCCGGCGGCATCCACCACAACTCTTGTGGAAACCTCTCCTCCATCCAGCTGGACCTTAAACATGACGCCGGCCATTTGCACGTTTCGCACGAAACCTTGATGGATGCCGGAGTGGCTCGCGAGAACTGCGTCCAACGTCCCTCGAGAGATACCCAGACCCGGCCGCGGCAACTCGACAGGAATCCCACGACCGTTGATCCGGATCATGGCCGAACGCACCGTCGTTGCGCCGGCTGCGCGGACAGCCTCCAGGACCTCCAGTTCATCCAGCAGATCGATCGCCCCAGGCGAAACGAACCCGCCACAAACCTTTTCTCTTGGAAATCGCTCGCGCTCGAATGCCACGGCGTCAATGCCGCGGCGCGTCAGCTCTCGCACGCATGCGGCTCCGGCAAGGCTTCCCCCGATGATGACCACATCGGCCTGCTTCACTTCGCCCCCACAAGCACAAGCCGGAACGGGAAACTGCGATGCACTCGCGCGCGCACCCCGGCGCGGTTTGCGATCTCCTGCAGCTCGGCAGGCCGAAACGCACGGCTGACTGAAGCCGGCCCATCGTGCCTGACCATCACGCTGTGGCTGAACAGCCGCGCAAGCACCCAGATTGCAGCATAAGCAAGCGGATGCCGGTGCAGGTCATTGACGAGAACGCAGCCGCGACTCGTGCGCCACATCTCTCGAAGGACCTGGGCGCACTGCTCATCCGTCAGGTGATGAAACGAGAGCGAGCAGATCACCGCATCGAACGTGGTATCCGCAAACGGCAGGCACGTTCCATCTCCAACGACAGGAGTCGTGAGGCGCGTGCGTTTCAATCCCGTGGAATTAATGTCGAGTGAAACAACCCGGCAGGAGCGCGATTCGACCAGCGCATCGCCGATATCGCAGCCCCCGGCCGCAACGTCGAGTATCGCGACATTTCTACCGTCAGGCAGGAAACGCTCGATAGCACGAATGCCGCCAAGCCACCTATTGATAATCGCAAGTTCCCGATAGGCCTGATCGAACTCTGATGCGGGACGGGAGAGATCATCCATGAGTTCGGAAACCTTCGCACGAGCGGAAAAGTCAGGCATTGCGAAGCCTGCCCAGTACGAGCGCAGCGTTCTTGGATCCGAAACCGATGCAGTTGGCCAGGGCAAACTGAACTTCGGCGGGACGCGATCGCAACGGGACGTAGTCGAGATCGCACTCGGGATCCGGGTCCTCCAGATTCAATGTCGCCGGAATCTGAGACTCCTGCATCGCGAACAAAATCGCGCTAATCCCCGCTGCACCGCTGGCACCCTGCGGATGGCCGACCATGGACTTGGTTGCGCTCATCGGAATCTTCGCTGCATGCGGTCCAAGGCCCAGCTTCACGGCGCGGGTCTCGATCCGATCGTTGAGTCCGGTGGATGTCCCGTGCAGATTGACGTAGTCGATATCTTCGGGAGTGAGTCCCGCATCTCGAATCGCGGTCTGCATCGCGCGCGCGGGCTCGACGCCGGACTCGTTGAGTCGGACGCGATGATAGGCATCGCAGGAGGCGCCATATCCCATGATCTCGGCATAGATAGGTGCGCCGCGCTCGCGCGCCGATTGTTCCGTCTCGATCACATAGATCCACGCGCCCTCAGCAAGAACAAACCCATCACGATTTCGAGAAAACGGCCGGGATGCCTTCTCCGGGTCGTTGTTCCACGATTCCGTCAGGATACGCATCATGCAGTACCCGCGAAGAATTCCGGGAGCCAGCGGCGCATCCACTCCTCCCGTGACGACGATGTCGGCACGATTGGAGACAATCGCATCGCAGGCGTAAAAGATCGCGTCAGTGGAACTTGTGCATCCCGTGGAGATGACGTGGCTCAAGCCGTGAAGCTGGAACGCCATGGAAACTTCGCTGCTGAGCGTTCCCGGCGTTGAAGTGGGGATCGTATACACGCTGGCTTTCTTCGTTTGATCATGGAACCAATACGTGTACTGGCGTTCGGTGAACGCGAGTCCGCCCCCGCCTGTGCCCAGCACAACTCCGATCCGGCGCCGTGCCTCCAGTTCAAGACCCTCCGGACGGAGACGTGCATCCGCGAGCGCCTGTCGTGCCGCGGTAACCGCGAGGCCGGCGGTTCGTGACACGTGCTGGCGATCCTTTGCAGGAAAACATTCCAACGGATCGATATCGCGAACTTCGCCGGCAATCTGCACGGGAACGTCGGCGGTATCGAACGCCTGGATCCGCGCGATACCGCTCTTCGATGCGCGAAACCCTTCCCACAATGCATCACGTGAATTGCCGAGGGGTGTGAGGCATCCGAAGCCGCTGATGACGATTCGGTCGTTGCGAGGCGTGCGCAGGGAGCTGAAAGCCACTAAAGCATCATACTCCCAATCAGGTTCCGGTTCGTGGGGGAGCTGGAAGTCCTGAGTTAGAAGTTCTTTGCGGGCTACCGAACCGCCAATTTCTCCTCGCACGCCTCCGGCGTGCGGTTCTCCAGGATTCACCAACCCCCGGTGGCTCGCTACGCTTCGCTCACCGGGGGCTAATTTCCTT
>Ga0070675_100005146_pt1 | contig 9975 bp, 6 predicted proteins | sample KBSM43metaG_FD_65343 | JGI IMG/M metagenome (GOLD analysis project Ga0070675, IMG submission 65343) | Miscanthus rhizosphere microbial communities from Kellogg Biological Station, Michigan, USA - KBS M4-3 metaG | ecosystem: Host-associated > Plants > Roots > Rhizosphere > Soil ...
CGCTTGCTGCGATGAGCGAGCGTTTCTTCCTGTCGTGCCCGCGAGGGCTCGAGAGCGCGCTCGCCACGGAGGTCGAGGCGCAAGGGGGCACCTACGTCGCGGCCGTCGAAGGCGGCGTGGGGTGTTCCGCGCCCCTCGATTTCGCCTATCGCGCGAACCTCGAATCGCGCCTCGCGAGCCGCGTGCTGTGGCAGGTCGCGCATGGCGCGTATCGCACCGCCGACGACTTGTATGCCCTCGCAAAGGGCGTCGACTGGAATCGCCACTTCAAGCCGACGCGCACGCTGCGCGTGGACCTCGCGGCGACGCGGTCGCCGCTCACGAGCCTCGAGTTCGCGACGCTCAAAGTGAAGGATGGCGTCTGCGATCGCTTCCGCGCGGACTCGGGCGTGCGGCCCTCGGTCGACAAGGAACGGCCGGACGTGCGCGTCCATACGTACCTCACGGAGCGCGAGGCGACGCTCTACCTCGACACGTCGGGTGAAGCCCTGTTCAAGCGCGGCTGGCGGCGCGAGGTGGACGTGGCGCCGCTGCGGGAGAACCTCGCGGCCGGCGTGCTCGCGCTGGCAGGCTGGGCTGCGGGCACGCCGCTGCTCGACCCGATGTGCGGCTCCGGAACGATCGCCATCGAGGCCGCTCTGGCCGCCGCCGACGTCGCACCCGGCCAGGGGCGCACCTTCGGTTTTCAGAAGCTGGGATGGTACGACGGCCCGACGTGGCAGCGACTGCGCCAGCGGGCGCGCGATCGTGCGCGCGCCGCACCGGCGACGCCCTCGATTTTCGCGAGCGATCTCGATCCGCGAGCCGCCGATCAGTGCCGGCGCAACGCTGCCGCCGCGGGAGTCGAGGCATGGATCGACGTCGGCGAATCCGATGTCCTGACCCGCTCCGCGCCCGCGCCCGCCGGCCTGCTGGTCGCGAATCCGCCCTACGGTGTGAGGCTCGAGGACGAAAGCGCGCTGGCTGCGTTCTATCCCAGGCTGGGGGACGCGCTCAAGCAGCATTTCGCCGGTTGGACGGCGTGTCTCTTGAGCGGCGACATGCGATTGCCAAAGCTCATCGGTCTCAAGCCCTCGAAGCGCACGCCGCTCTACAACGGCGCACTCGAGTGTCGCCTGTTCCGCTTCGAGATCGTGAGCGGCAGGCCGCAGCGCGAATCGCGCGCGAGCCGGCCCGCAGTCCCGGAATGCTAAAATCGCCGTTCCGATTCCAACTCTCCCGCCTCCTTGATCCCATGCCGATGCTTCCCGCCCGCCACTACGAATCGGAACACACGCGTTTCATTCGCGAGATGAAGGACCGGAAGCCCGATCTCGAGCAGGAGCAGCGGGACAGCCGGGCGATCTGGTGGGACAAGCGCCCCGCGGATCTCGCCAAGCGAAAGACCATGGACGAAGGCCGCGTCCCGCAGACGCCGTATGTTTATCAGAGCCAGGACTAGCGGGCTCGATCCTTCGGCTTGACCCGGGCGCGCACGACCGCAGCGCGCCGAATCGCTGCCGGGCTATGACGCGACATCACGCGAGGGGCCAAGGCGAGCCCGCGCCGGCCGGAAATATGTCGCACTGGCACGCCAATCGCATCGGCATCCTGGCGATGGTCGGCGCGATGGGGTGCTTCATCGTCAACGATTCGCTCGTCAAGTATGCGAGCCAGACGATGCCGGCCACGCAGCTCATCTTCGTCCGCGGCGTGATGGCGTCGCTGCTGGTGCTGGCCGTCGCGCACGCGACCGGCGCCACGCGAAAGGTCCGCGAGATCGCCCGCGGCTGGGTCGCGGTGCGGGCCGTCGTCGACGCGATGGCGACGATGCTGTTTCTCGCGTCGCTGTTCCATCTTCCGCTGGCGAACGCCACCGCGATCAACATGGCCTCGCCGCTCATCATCACGGTCCTCGCCGCCATGTTCCTGGGCGAGCGCCTCGGCGCGTCGCGATGGATCGCGATCATCGTAGGCTTTGCGGGCGTGCTGCTCATCATCCAGCCGCGGACCGACGGCTTCGACGGCTATGCGCTCGTGTGCCTTCTGTCGACCGTATTGCTCTCGGTGCGCGATCTCGTGACGAGGCGCGTGCATTCCGCGGTTCCGTCGATCCTGATCACCCTGTCGAACACGATCGCCGTGACGCTGTTCGCGGCACTCCTGTCGATCTTTGAAACGTGGCGGGCGTTCAGCGCTTACGAAGTGGGCTACCTTGCCGTGGTCGCGGTCTTCCTGGCGACTGCGTACTACCTGCTCGTGGTCAGCACGAGGCACGCCGATCTCTCGCTGATCGCGCCGTTTCGCTACACAGCGCTCCTGTTCGCGACCGTTGCCGGGTTCGTGGTGTGGGGCGACACGCCGAACGCGCTCGCGTGGGGCGGCATCGCGCTCGTCGTCGGGTCAGGGATCTACGTGCTGCGCGTGAGCCGGCGTGCGAGGGCGGCACCGATTACGCCGGATTGAAAGCGCGCCAGTGGCGCGGCAGGCGGCTTGCCTGCGGGCGCCTTGGAGCCGCGGTCCGCCGTCGCGAGCGGCGCCACCGCCGGACGAATCGCGGCGACGAAGCCCGGAGGCAAGCCGCCTGCCGCGCCTCTGGCGCCCTTACCGCTCGTCGACCCGGATCTCGACGTACGACCGGTCGCGCGTCTGGCGCACCCAGTCCTGGAACGCTTCTTCGGATTTGCGCTGGCGCAGCGCGACGCGGGCCTGCTCGCGCGCCTTCTCCTTGGTGACGTCCTGCGTCCGCCGTTCCTGCACCTGGATCAGATGCCAGCCGAACGGAGTGCGCACCGCCGCCGAAAGCTCGCCCGCCTTCAATGCATTCATCGCGCGCTCGAAGTCGGGCACGGTGTCGCCCGGTGATACCCAGCCGAGATCGCCACCCTTCGCCGCGCTCGCGTCTTCGGAATTGGCCTTCGCCTGGTCGTCGAACTTGGCGCCCTGCTGGATACGCTCGCGGATGCGCTCGATCTTCACCTTGGCGTCGTCGTTCGACGTGGTTTCGTTGACCTTGACGAGAATGTGCCGCAGCTTCGTCTGCTCGATGACGGTCGGGTTGTTGCGGCTGCGCGTCTCGAGGAGCTTCACGATGTGAAAACCGCTGGCCGAGCGCAATATCGGCGAGACGTCGCCGGCCTTCATGCTGCGGACGGGATCCGCGAAAACGGTCGGCAGCCGCGCCGGAGTGCGCCAGCCCAGCGCGCCGCCCTGCAGCGCATCGGGAGCGTCGGAGAAGCCGGCGGCGACCTGCGCGAAGTCCGTGCCGGAGCGCACTTGCGCCAGCGCCTGTTCCGCGCGGCGTTGCCGCACGTCGATCTGGTCGGTGGACGCCTGTTCGGGCACGAGCACGAGAATGTGCGCAAGCCGATACTCGATCTCGCCGCCGGCCTGCGCGGTCAGCGTCGCGATCAGGTGGTCGACCTCGGCATCGCTCACGTTGACGCGGCCCTCGACCTCGCGCTCGCGGAGCCGCTGCACGATGATCTCGTTGCGGATGTCGTTGCGGTATTTCGCGAACGGGATGCCCTCGCGCTCCACGGCCTTCTTGAAGTCCTCGTTCGTGAGCTTGTTGTCCTCGGCGATCCGCGAAAGCGCGCGCTCGACCTGCGTGTCGTCGACGCGAATGCCGGTTTCCTTCGCGTACTGCAGCAGCACGCGCTCGGTGATGAGACGATCCAGCAGCTGCTTCTCCAGCACGTCGGGGGAGGGCGGCGTGACGTTCGCCGTTTTCATCTGCCCGAGGACGACACGCTTCTGCTCGTTGATGTCGTACTGCGTCAGCGCCTCGTCGTTGACGATCGCGACGACCCGATCGATCGGGACCACCTTGTCGAGCGACGTACGCGCCGATGCGGCCGCGGATGCCGGTGTGGACGCCGGCGCCGATGGCGGTGTGGACGCGGGCGCCGATGCCGGTGCGGATGCCGGTGCGGACGTCGGGGCGGCGGGCGGCTTGATGCCCTGGGCGAGCACGGCGGGTGCGAAGGCGGCCGCCGCCATGACCAGCATGGCTGCGACGCATCGCGCGAAAAGCCGCGACGAAAAGAGTGTCGAGATCATTGCGGACCTCAAAATTCCTGAAATGGCTCGTCGCGAAAGCGCGGCGACACGGTTGGATCGTTCGTCTGCTGGTAGCCCGGGACGCTGCGTCGCAGGAGCTCGAGCGGGTTAGTCCCGAATCGGGCCAGTCCGTTCAATTCGATCTGCAGGTAGACCGAGTTCGACGTCGTCTGCGTGGTCGTCGCCAGGCGTTGGCCGACGAGTCGCAGGGTCCAGCAGTCGGCATTGTACTCGACGCCCGCCACGGCCTCCAGCGTCTTGCTGTCGAGGATCGAGAAGTTCCAGCGCCCGAGCAGCGTCCACGCGGGGTTGACGGGAAGCTGGAACGACAGGTCGAACTGATTCAGACGCGAGGTCTCGCCGGCCGAGCCGAACACCTGCCGGTTATAGGTGTAGCTGGCGTTGAAGACCCGCCCTGGCGCGGGCGTGTAGCGGAAGCCCGAGGTCAGCCGCTCGGTCTGCTTCGCGTCCTGGTTGTATTGCCAGAGCGCGGCGATCGACCAGGCATCGGACAGACGGCCCTCGGCACCGACGAGCACGTCGGAGGACGACGCCGAGCGCGGCGACTCGTTGAGAACGACCTGCTGGTTCTGGAAGTAGTAGCGCTGGCCGACCGCGACACGCAGCCGCTCGGCACCCGTGTTGGGATCGAGGATGCGCGAGGTCAGCGCGAGCGTCAGCTGGTTCGCGTCGCCGATCCGGTCGTTGCCGAGATAGCGGTTGACGCTGAAGAGCTGGCCGAAGTTGAAGTCGTCGACCGCCGTGTCGAACGTCGGCGCCTGGCTCTGGTTCTTGTACGGCACGTAGACGTAGAACGCGCGCGGCTCGAGCGTCTGCACGAAGTTCTGCCCGCCGAGACTCCAGTCGCGCTCGAAGACGACGCTCGTGTCGACGGACGAAATCGGGATCGCGTAATTGAGCCTCGAAGGCACCCCGGGCCGCACCTCGTTCAGGTCGTACTCGCGCAGGTGGATGCCGGTGCGCGCGGTGAAATTCCATGCGGCGCCCTGTCGCTCGAAAGCGACGGTCGGCCACGCGTAGACGCGCTGCCCCGTCGTGAGCGTCGGCTGCCGGAAGTACGCGTACTCGGCGACACCGGCGAACGTGAGCCCGTTCCAGTCGATTTCACGCAGCGAAGTGAAGAGCTGCGGCACGCGGTTGTAAGGTATGGGCTGCGGCGCCGCAGGGTCCTGCAGCGTCTGGAATGTCTGCGCGCGAGCGAGAGTGGTCCATGGCCCGTTGGTGTACGTGAGCCCGATTTCGCGCGGCAGCGTGGTCTGCGACGTAAGGCCGACGCGGTCCGACAGGTCGGCGAAATACGTGTCGTCGGAGACCTTGTTGTAATTCCAGTAGCCGGTCAGCCCCGTGAGAATGTTGTTCAGATTCTGGGTATGCCGCGTCGATAGGAGCCACCGATCGGTGCCGCTGACGCGGTCATGCGGCATGTATTCGGCGCCCGCCTGGCCCTGTCCATTCTCGAAGAGATACCGGAGCTCGCCTCCGAGCTGCACGCCCCGCTTGCTCATGATGCGCGGCGTGAGCGTCGCGTCGTAGTTGGGCGCGAGGTTCAGGTAGTAAGGCTGGGAGTATTCGAAGCCGCGGATGCCGGTCAGGCCCGTTGTCGGCGTGAGGAAGCCGGACTTGCGCTCGTTCGACAGCGGAAACTCGAACCATGGAGAGAACAGCACCGGCGCACCGAAGAAGTAGACGGTCGCGTCGCGTCCGGTTCCGACCATTCGCGCCTTGTCGACCTGGAGCTCCCCGAGCCGCAGGTACCAGTCCTCGTTCGGCGCGACGCACGTCGTGTAGCGTGCATCCGAAGCCTCATAGTGGTCGGGGCCCGCGAAACGGATCTCCGCGGCGCTGCCGCGCGAGTTGTTCTCCGCGACGAAGAATCGGGGCGACGTGAAGAAGCCCGTTTCCGTCGTGCGCTTGAATTTGACTTCGGGCCCGGCGATCCAGTCGAGGCCATAGCGGATCAGCACGTCCCCCTTGGCCCATATCTCGTCGGTCAGGATGTTGTATTGCAGCCAGTCGGCGAGCACGGTCTCGCGACGTGTGCGCAGCTCGACCTTGCCGGAAGCCTCGACCGATTTGTCCGCGGAGCCCTCGATGCGGTCGGCGCGCAGGAACACCGCGCCTTCGTCGAGCGGGCGCGGCGCTGCCGGGTTCGCGGGCGTCGCCGCGGCGGCCGGCTTGGGAGGGATCACGGTGCTGCCCGGCGCATCGGGCGTGCTCAACGTCGGCGGAGTCAGCCGCGGGGCGGGCTTCAGGCCCGGCTCGGGCAGCGTGCCTTCGACCCGCGAGGGCGGCGGGTCCGCCGACTGCGCAACCACCGCCTGCGGTGCGAAGAGACCCGCGAAAGCCAGGGCGATCGGGGTAAGTCGGAGAAGCGTCACCGGCATGGAGGATACCGGCATTCGCGAACGCCGATGGTAAAATCGTGCATTCTAGTGCAGCACCGCAGCAGACAGCACAGTCGCATACGTCCCAGTCACAATCCCGCCCGCGCGTACGCGTCCCTGCTCCAACGGCGTGCGCCCGATGCGCACATCCGCCACCCTTCCCTGTTCCGGCTTGAGCCTTCGCGCAACGACCCATGCCGCGGGCACCGGCGATGCCCGTATCGAGGCATTGTCGGCATTCGCCGCGGGTACGCTTTCCACCACCGCCTACCGGCTCGCACCGGCATCCGCGGACGCGAGCTTCCGCCGCTACTTCCGCATCACGCCCGATGCGCCTTGGCGCGGTCATGCGACGCTCATCGTCATGGATGCGCCCCCGCCGATGGAGGACTGTCGCCCGTTCGTCCACGTGTCGCAACTGATGCGCGATGCGGGACTCAACGCGCCGGCGGTGCTCGCCGATGACCTCGCCCAGGGCTTCCTGCTGCTCACCGACCTCGGCACGCGGACCTACCTTGCGGAGCTCGATGCGAACTCCGCCCCGGCGCTGTACAGCGACGCGATCAATGCGCTCGTCCGCTGGCAGCGGGCGTCAAGCGCAGGCGCGCTGCCTCCGTACGACGAAGCGCTGCTCACCCGCGAGCTCGCACTCTTCCCGGACTGGTACGTCGCGAAGCATCTCGGCCTCACGCTGACGCCGCTGCAGCAGCAGGTGCTTGCCGACGCGTTTCGGCTCATCCTCGACAACAACCTCGCGCAACCGAAGGTGTTCGTCCATCGCGATTACCATTCGCGCAATCTGATGCATGCGGAGCCCAACCCGGGAATCCTCGACTTCCAGGACGCGGTGGAAGGCCCGATCACCTACGACCTCGTGTCGTTGTTGCGCGACGCGTACATCGAGTGGAGCGAGGAGCAGCAGATCGACTGGGCGGTTCGCTACTGGCAGCGTGCGCGCGCCGCCCTGTTGCCCGTCGCCGACGACTTCAGCGCTTTCTGGCGCGACTTCGAATGGATGGGCGTGCAGCGCCAGCTCAAGGTGCTGGGCATTTTTGCGCGCCTCCATCATCGCGACGGCAAGGCCGCGTACCTGGACGACATGCCGCGCGTGCTTGCCTACCTTCGCCGGGCGTGCGAGCGCTACGACGCGCTGCATCCCCTGCGCGAGCTCCTCGATACGATTCACGGCCGCGCCCCATGACGCGCGAAGTTGCAATCGCTGCATCTCAACGACGATGGCGCGCGCGATGACGCCTGACATCGGAGCCATGATCCTCGCCGCCGGGCGCGGCGAGCGAATGCGCCCGCTGTCGGACACGACGCCCAAGCCTCTGCTGCAAGCGGGTGGCAAGCCGCTCATCGTCTGGCAGATCGAGGCGCTCGTGCGCGCAGGATTCCGCGATATCGTCGTCAATGCGGCGCATCTGCGGCAGCGATTTGTCGACACGCTCGGCGACGGCTCCGCCTACGGCGCGCGTCTGCACTGGTCGTTCGAGTCGGCGCCGCTGGAAGTCGCGGGCGGCATCGCGACCGCGATTCCCCTGCTGCCGTCCGGGCCCACACTGGTCATTGCAGGCGACGTTTATACGAAATTCGACTACGCTTCGTTCCGCAGCCGGGCGCAGGCGATGGCGCGCGACGCGAGCGATGCGCGCGTCCACCTGGTCCTCGTTCCCAACCCGCCCTATCACCCGAACGGGGACTTCGCGCTCGTCGACGGGCGGGTCTCTCTCGAGGGCGCACCGCGGCATACGTATGCGAGCATCGGCGTCTACGATACGGCGCTCTTCCGCGAACTTCCGCGCGGGTCGCCGCTCAAACTTCTTCCGTACCTCCAACGGTGGATAGCGAGCGGCCAGGTTTCCGGCGAGACTTTCACCGGCACCTGGGCGAACGTGGGATCGCCCGCTGACCTCGCGCAGCTCGATGCCGAGCTGCGCGCCGCTTCGACTCTTTGTGCCCGACAACCGAAGTCTGGAAACGCATGACTGACATTTCCGTAGTCGACAACCCGCTGCTCGATTTCAGCGGCCTCCCCCGCTTCGACTCGATCCGTCCCGAGCACGTGATGCCGGCGATGCAGAAGCTTATCGACGCGGCGCGGACGACGGTCGAAACGATTGTTGCCGATAGCCGCCCAGCAACATGGGACGTCGTCGCCGAGCCGCTCGCGACTGCGCTCGATCGAATCGAGCGCGCGTGGGGTGCCGTCAATCACCTGAACGCGGTCGTCAGTAACCCGGGGTGGCGCGAGGCGTATCACGCGGCGCTGCCTGCGATGACAGCGTTCTACACCGACCTCGCGCAGGATCTGCGGCTCTACGCACGCTATCGCGAGCTTGCCGCGGCGCCGTCGTTCACCTCGCTCGAGCCCGCCAAGCGTCGCGTCGTGACGAACGAGTTGCGCGACTTCCGGCTCGGCGGAGCCGAGTTGCCCGATGCGGAGAAAGCGCGGCTCAAGGCCCTCCACGCCGAGCTTGCCTTGCTCGCCGCACGCTTCGACGACAATCTGCTGGACGCGACCAATGCGTTCGCGCTCTACGTCACCGATGCGGACGATTTGGCCGGTGTGCCAGAGAGCGTGCTCGCGGAAGCCCGCGCCGCGGCCGAATCCGAAGGCAAGGCGGGATGGAAGCTCACGCTGCGCATGCCGTGCTTCCTGCCGGTGCTGACCCACGCCGACAACAGGGCGCTGCGCGCGACGATGCATCGCGCCTTTGCCACGCGCGCCTCGGAGCTCGGCGCGAACGAAGCGTGGGACAACACCACGGTCATACGGCGGATACTGAAGCTGCGCCGTGAAACGGCCAATCTCCTGGGCTACGCCGATTTTGCCGCGCTGTCGCTCGTGCCCAAGATGGCGAAGAGCGTCGACGAAGTGCTCGCGTTCCTGCGCGACCTCGCGCGTCGCGCCAAGCCGTTTGCCGAGCGCGACTACATCGAGCTCAAGGCGTACGCGAGCTCGCAACTGGGCCTCGACGACCTGGAGCCGTGGGATCGCGCGTACGCATCGGAAAAGCTGAAGACCGAGCGCTACGCGTTCTCCGAGCAGGAGCTCCGCCGATACTTTCCCGAAGAAAAGGTGCTCGCAGGATTGTTCCGCGTGGCGGAGACGCTTTACGGCATCTCGATCCGCAAGGGCGAAGCGACGACCTGGCATCCCGACGTGCGCTTCTTCGACGTCATCGACTCATCGGGCGCGCTCATCGGCCAGTTCTATCTCGACACGTACGCGCGTCCGGGCAAGCAGGGCGGCGCGTGGCAGGACGACGCCATCAATCGCCGTCGCGCGGGAGCGCACGTGCAGCTTCCGGTGGCGTACCTCAACTGCAACCTGTCCGCGCCAACAGGCAACGCCCCGGCGACGTTCACACACGACGAGATCATCACGCTGTTCCACGAATTCGGCCACGGCCTCCATCAGCTGCTGACGCGCGTCGAGGTCGCCGGCGTCTCCGGCATCCAGGGCGTGGAGTGGGATGCGGTGGAGCTTCCGAGCCAGTTCATGGAGAACTTCTGCTGGGAGTGG